>Ga0207416_1000221_pt1 | contig 105801 bp, 86 predicted proteins | sample PaiPotPPM11metaG_FD_184107 | JGI IMG/M metagenome (GOLD analysis project Ga0207416, IMG submission 184107) | Iron sulfur acid spring bacterial and archeal communities from Banff, Canada, to study Microbial Dark Matter (Phase II) - Paint Pots PPM... ... | reverse complement strand
GGCCGAACAGGACATTGAGATCACCCTTGCGACGGGCAACAAAAAACCCCGCCGCAGGCGGGGTGGCACAAAACCTGTCCGCCTTTAGCAATTTTTTTAACGTGGTTGCAAGTAGCGTACTCCCGGTTCACGAGAGCCCTAAATCCGTCCACGGTGGCGGGTGGCACCCGACACGCTTGTAGATATATCAGGGGACGATGGGGGCGTCAAGGGGTGGGGCGAGGGGCGAAGGGCGAAGGGTGAAGGCCGAAGGACGATGATGAGCTGCAGGGGGCGGGTTGAATGGCAGGAACAAGTCTGCGCATCCTCGCGATTCGTTGCTGAAAACGTCGCGACCCGGCACACTAACGCGGGGCCTTTTATTCATGTTCACCGGCATCATTCAGGGGGTGGGGACGGTGCGCGCGCTGCGCGCCGGCCGGCAGGGAGCGCGACTGAGCGTCGCAGCGTCGGCGGCGCTACTCGACGGGCTCAAGCCGGGCGACAGTATCGCGGTCAGTGGCTGTTGTCTGACCCTCACCGAGGTGGAGGTGCCGCCCTCCCCCCGAGTATCCAGCTTCAGCGCCGACCTGGCGGCAGAGACCTTGCGCCGCACCGCTTTCCGGCGCCTCCGCCGGACCGCGCAGGTGAATCTTGAGTTGCCGCTCCGGGTTGGCGACCTGCTGAGTGGCCACCTGGTGCAAGGTCACGTCGACGGAACCGGAACACTCATCGCGGTGCAACGCGTGAACCAACGCGACGCCAGCGCCGGGTGGTGGATGCGCGTCCGCCTGCCGGAGGAGCTCCTGCGTTACGTGGCTTGGAAGGGCTCGCTGGCCGTCGAGGGCATCAGCCTTACGGTGGCGGAACTGATGGGCGATGTGGCGGGTTTCGCGGTGATTCCCTTCACGTACGCCCACACCAATTTGGTCAGCTTGCGGCCGGGCGTCCCGGTGAATTTGGAGGCCGACCTCATCGCGCGCCACGTCGAGCGCCTGCTGGCGCCAAGGCCGATGACCCGCCCCGCGAAGCCAACCGCCTTGCGCATCGCGACCCTGCGGGAGCAGGGACTCTAATGGCGAGAGTCGGCTCTACTGATACACGTCGGTTAAATAACCCTCAACGGCGAAGTCGGGACCATAGCGCTGCAGGGTGAACTCGCGCAGCGTTGCCGCCTCGCTCAGGCGACGGTAACCCTCACCGCCCGCCAGGGGGACGGACTCCGCGCCGCCGAGGATCTTCGGCGCGAAGAAGAGCACCACCTTGTCGACGCAGCCTTCGTTGAGCATGGCCCAGTTGACCAAAGAACCACCCTCGACGATCAGCGAGGTGACGTCCATGGCCGCCAGTTGCTCGAGGACCTGGTCGAGATCGGGGCGGCCGCCCTGCGAGGCGACCTGGCAGACGCGCACGCCGCTGCGCTCCAAGGCGGTCCGCTTGTGCGTCTCGGCAAACGAGCAGAACACCACCAAGTCGTCGTGCGCGGTCTGCACCAGCCGTGATTCGAGCGGCAGCCGCAGCCCGGAGTCGAGCACGACGCGCAACAGCGGGCGACGGCGCGGCAACGCCGTGCGGTCGGTGAGCATGGGGTTGTCCACCATGACCGTGCCCACCCCGACCAGGATGGCGTCCTGCTCATGGCGCAGTTGTTGCACCTGCCAGCGCGCCTGCGGTGAGGTGATCCACTCATGGGTTCGGGTGCCGTCGTCCTGACGCGAGGGAGGCGTTGAGATCTTGCCGTCGAGCGTCATGCCGGCCTTGAGCGTCACGAAGGGCCGGTGACGGCGGATCCACTTGGCAAAGGCCTCATTGAGCTGCTGCGCCGGCCGCTGCAGGCAGCCCACCGCGACCTCAATGCCCGCCGCCCGCAGCCGTTCCAACCCATGACCGTGGACCAGCGGGTTCGGGTCGGGCATGGCCGCCACGACGCGGCGCACGCCCGCAGCAATCACGGCATCGACACAGGGGGGGGTCCGCCCGGTGTGCGAACAGGGTTCGAGGTTGATGTATAGCGTCGCACCCCGCGCCCGCTCGCCGGCATCGCGCAGGGCGAGGACTTCGGCGTGCGTCTGGCGCTCATAGTGATGGACCCCGCGCCCCACTGTCTCGTTCCCTTGGACCAGCAACGCCGCGACGCGCGGGTTCGGCGAGGCGAGAGCGCTGGTCTGCGCCGCCATCTCGAGGACCTGCTGCATGAAGTCGGTATCCGTCATTTTAGGGAATGGGGGACGCGGGGGTTGCCTTGTGATGATGTGACCGGGGACTTACGGGCGTCAAGGCGGTGGCGGCGGGCGGCCTTCCCGAGCGGGGTCCGCCCGGTTCAGCCTTTGGCGAAGAGCGCATCGATGTAGCGCTCCGCTTCAAAGGGGATCAGATCATCGGCCCCTTCACCGACGCCCACAAAGCGCACCGGCAGACCCAGTTCGCGGGCGATGGCCACGACGATGCCCCCGCGAGCGGTGCCATCCAGCTTGGTCACGACCAGGCCGGTAACGCCGGCGGCGGCGGTGAACTGGCGCGCCTGTTGCAGCCCGTTCTGGCCGGTCGTGGCGTCGAGGACCAGCAAGGTCTCGTGGGGCGCGCCCGGCACCAGCCGCTCGGCGGTGCGACGCATCTTCGAGAGTTCGTCCATCAGGTTGCTCTTGGTGTGCAGGCGCCCGGCGGTGTCGATGATCACGTAGTTACAATGGCGCGCCTTGGCGGCGGACAAGCCATCGAAGAGGACGGCCGAGGGATCAGCCCCCGATTTCTGGCGGATCACCTCGCTGCCGACGCGATGGCCCCATACTTCGAGTTGTTCGATGGCCGCGGCGCGGAAGGTGTCGGCGGCGCAGAGCAGCACGGTATGTCCCTGGCCGCGGAAGAATTGCGCCAGCTTGCCGATGGTCGTGGTCTTTCCGACGCCGTTGACGCCCACCACGAGCAGCACGAACGGCTGGCCGTCGGGAACCTCGCGGGTGCGCAGCGGGGCGGCGTTCAAAACCCGCACCAGCTCGTCCTTGATGGCGCCACGCACCGCTTCGCCGCTGGTCTGGCGATCAGCTTCCGCGCTGCGCCGAACCTGCGCCAGGACCTCGGCCACGGTGGCGGCGCCAAGGTCGGCCGCCAGGAGCAGGGTCTCGATCTCGCGCAGCAACTCCGGGCTGATCTCGGGGCTGCCCTTGAGCAGCTCGTCCACTTGTGAGACGAGTGCCTCCTTGGTCTTCTGCACCGCGCCCGCCATTTTTTGCTGCAAGCGTTCGCGCAGGCTGGGCTTGGGAGGGCCGCCGAAAAGGGTCTGAATCATAGGGAGAGTCCGGAATCGACCTGTTTTGACTATAACCGGTCGTGGAGGACGGTGGAGCGTGGCTCGCGAAGCGTTAAGTGAGCGTCCTGACTGGACTTGTTCTACGCTTGACCCTCCACGCTCCACGCTTCACGTCATACAATGTTCCCCGATGTTGCTCGCCGCCCTCATTGCCGCGGTCTCGGCCTTTCTGCTGGGCTCGATACCGTTTGGCTATTTAGTCGTTCGCCTGCGGCGTGGCGACGACATTCGCGCCCGGGGCAGCGGCAACATCGGCGCAACCAACGTTCTGCGCAGCGCCGGCAAGGTGCTGGGGGCCTTCACCCTGTTGCTGGATATCGTTAAGGGAAGTGCCGCCGTGTTGCTGGCGGAGTGGCTGGCGTGTCGTGCGGCCCACCAGCCATTTGTCTGGGTGCGGAGCGGATCGGAGTTCACCACACCCCAGTTCACCATCGTCGCCCTCGCCGAATTCCTGGTGGTTGCCGGCCATCTGTATACCCCGTGGCTGGGTTTTCGCGGCGGGAAGGGCGTGGCGACCGGACTCGGGGTGATGCTCGCGTTAGCGCCGGCGGCGGCGCTCTGCGCGTTGGCGCTCTTCATTCTGGTGGTCGCGGTGTGGAAGTACGTCTCGGTGGCATCGATCGTCAGCGCCGGCCTGTTACCCCTGCTTTTGGTGCTCTGGAGACCGGGGTTTCCCGCCAGTGTGGCGATCGCCACAGCAGTCATTTCTCTGCTCGTCATCTGGCGCCATGCCCCGAATTTGCGTCGCCTGCGGCTAGGGACTGAACCCAAGCTGGGCGCGCACACCGCAGGCAGCTCGGCATGAGCGCGATGAGTCGCCAGCGGCTGGCAGTGATCGGCGGCGGGAGCTGGGGAACGGCGCTCGCCGTGGTGCTGGGCGTCCAGCGCCCGGTGCGCCTGTGGGTGCGTGAGCCGGAGATCGCGGCCTCTATCGCCAGCTGCCGCGAGAACCCGGTCTTTCTGCCCGGCGTGACAATTCCGGAACACGTTACCTGCTCAACCGACCTAGCTGTGACCGTGGCCGATGCGCAGATCGTACTGACCGTGATGCCCTCGCACGTCTGCCGGCCGGTGATGTTGGCTCTGCGCCCGCATCTGCCCCCCGACGCCATCGTGGTCAGCGCCACGAAGGGCTTGGAGGACGGAACGCTCTTCCGGATGACCGAGGTGATCGAGGCGGTGCTGGGGGCCAGCACGCCCCTGGCGGTGCTGAGCGGCCCGAGTTTTGCGCGCGAGGTGGCTCGCGGCGATCCCACGGCGCTGGTCATTGCCGCCCGCGACCTTGGGGTTGCGCATCATCTGCAAGGCGAACTCTCCGGTCCCAGTTTTCGTTTGTACACCAGTCAGGACGTGGCCGGTGTGGAGCTGGCCGCCGCACTGAAGAACGTTATCGCCATCGCGGCAGGCATCTGCGACGGGTTGGGACTGGGATCGAACTCCATTGCCGCCCTGATCGCCCGGGGCTTGGCGGAGATGACCCGCCTCGTCTGTGCCTGCGGCGGGCGTCCGGAAACCCTGGCTGGCTTGGCAGGATTGGGCGATCTCGTCCTCACCTGTACCGGCGGATTGAGCCGCAACCGCACGGTGGGCGCCGCCCTGGGGCAGGGCCGCAAGTTGCCGGAGATCCTGGGCGAGATGAAGATGGTGGCCGAGGGCGTCAAGACGACCAGCACCGCCATCGCGTTGGCCCAGCGACATGGCGTCGAGTTGCCCATCGCCGCCCAGATGCAGCGCGTCCTCTTCGAGGGCCTCGATCCGCGCGCCGCGCTGCGTGAGCTGATGGAGAGGACGTTGAAGGCGGAGTGAAGGGGGCGTGGACGGTAGGCGGTGGGCTGTGAACGCTTGTAGCGCTCGCTGAAGTGAATCAGGGGACTTTGGCGGTCCCCGGATTCAACATCCAACAACTAACAACCAACAACCTTCACGAACAGCCGCTCGTCTCGCCGCAGTTGACGCACTTGTAGCAGGCGCCGTTGGGCACCATGATGCTGCCGCAATTGTGGCAGGCGGGAGCATCGCTGGTGGTTGCCGTACCGGGTCGGGGGTTGCTGGGAGGTGCGGCGGCAGCGGTGCGTGCGCCGGTCTCAAGCAGCGGCATTTGCCCGACCTCCTCAAGTTCCTGCTTGGCGGCGCCACGCTCGCCGTGGTCCTCAACGCCCACCGGGGGCGCCGGCACTTGGCCGAGGAACTTCAGCCCCAGCCAGCGGAACAGGTAATCCATGATGGATTTGGCGTAGCCAATTTCCTGATTGCCCGACCAGCCACTGGGCTCGAAGCGGGTGTGGGAGAACTTGTCGACCAGGAGCTTGAGCGGCACGCCGTGCTGCAGCGAGATGGAGATGGCGGTGGCGAAGCTGTCCATCAAGCCGCTGATGGTCGAGCCTTCCTTGGCCATGGTGACAAAGATCTCGCCCGGGGTTCCGTCCTCATACATGCCGACGGTCATATAACCTTCGTGACCGCCAACCTTGAACTTGTGGGTAATGGACTGCCGTTCATCCGGCAGGCGCCGCCGGTACGGCCGGGCGGCGGGAACGCTCTGCGGGACCTCCAAGGCGCCAGCCAGTACCGCGGGCAGGGCTTCACCCTTGGACTGCTCCTTGGTGGAAGCCGACATCGGCTGCACTTTCTTGCTGCCGTCGCGGTACACGGCGACCGCCTTGATGCCCAGTTTCCAAGCATCGAGGTAGACCTGCATGATGTCGTCGACGGCTGCCGCCTCGGGCAGGTTGACCGTCTTCGAGATGGCGCCGGAGAGGAAAGGCTGCGTGGCCCCCATCATGCGGATGTGCCCGGAGTAATGGATGCTGCGCGTGCCGTTGGCCGGCTTGAACGAGCAGTCGAAGACCGGCAGGTGCTCCGGCTTGAGGTGCGGAGCGCCCTCGATGGTGCCAGTGGCATCGACGTAGCCCACGATGTCGGTGGTCTGTTGCGGGGTGTAGCCAAGGCGCAAGAGGGCTTTGTCGACGCTCTGGTTGACGATCTTGATAACGCCGCCGCCCACCAGTTTCTTGTACTTGACCAGCGCCAGGTCGGGCTCAATGCCCGTGGTGTCGCAATCCATCATGAAGCCGATGGTGCCGGTGGGAGCCAGGACGGTGACCTGGGCGTTGCGGTAGCCATGACGGCTACCCATGTCCAGCGCATCGTCCCAGCACTGCCGGGCGGCTTGGAAGACCGGGTCGCTGACGTGGCGCGGGTTGATGTTGTTGACCGCTGCGCGGTGCATGCGGATAACGTCCAGCATCGGTTCGCGGTTCATGCCGAAGCCGGGGAAGTAGCCGGGCGTCTCGGGCGTGCTGAGCGCCTCGGCGATACGTGCCGACTGCAGGTAGGCCTGGCCGCACATGATGGCGGTGAGCGCGGCGGCGAAGTCGCGGCCGTTGTCGCCGTCATAGGGCAGGCCGTTGGACATCAGCAGGGCGCCGAGGTTGGCGTATCCCAGGCCCAGCGGGCGGTAGTCGTGCGAGTTGGTGGCGATGGACTCGGTCGGGTAGCTGGCGTTCTCGACGATGATCTCCTGCGCGGTAATCAGGACGTCCACCGCCTGACGGTACGCCTCGACATCGAAGCCCGACTGCGAGCCGCCGAACTTCATCAGGTTGATGGAGGCCAGGTTGCAGGCCGAGTCGTCCAGGAACATGTACTCCGAGCAGGGGTTGGAGGCGTTGATACGCGCCGTGTTCTTGCTGGTGTGCCAGCGATTGATGGTGGTGTCGTACTGCAAGCCGGGGTCGCCGCACTGCCAGGTGGCTTCGGCGATCTGCCGCATCAGCTCGCGGGCGGGCACGGTGCGCACCGGCTCGGGATTGCCGGCCACGCGGCGCAGGTGCCAGGGCAGGTCCTTCTCGACCGCCTCCATGAACTCGTCGGCGACACGCACGCTGTTGTTGGCGTTCTGGAAAAAGATGGACGAGTAGGCCTCGCCGTCGAGCGAAGAGTCGTAGCCCGCCGCCACCAGCGTGTGCGCCTTCTTCTCCTCCTTGGCCTTGCACCAGATGAAGTCCTCGACGTCCGGATGGTCCACGTTGAGGATCACCATCTTGGCGGCGCGGCGCGTCTTGCCGCCCGACTTGATCACGCCGGCAAAGGCGTCGAAGCCCCGCATGAAGCTCAGCGGGCCGCTGGCCGTGCCGCCGCCCGATAGGATCTCCTTCGAGCTGCGGATGGGCGAGAGGTTGGTGCCCGTACCCGAGCCCCACTTGAACAACATGCCCTCGGTCTTGGCGAGCGTCAGGATGCTGTCCAGCGAGTCCTCGACCGAGTTGATGAAGCAGGCCGAGCATTGCGGGCGACGGTAACCGATCTTGCCGAAGACGGCCTTGTTCTGCGTCTTCTCCCAGTACCAATTGGCGCCCTCGGCCTGCGGCTCCAGCCGGTCCACGCCGCAGTTGAACCATACCGGGGAATTAAAGGCCGCCTTTTGCGTCACCAGCAAGTGCACCAGCTCGTCGTGGAAGACGCGCGCATCTTCCTCGGAACGGAAGTAGTTGTCCTCCATGCCCCAGTCGCGAATGGTCTCGGCGACGCGAGCGATGAGGTCGCGGACGCTGTTCTCGCGCTTGGTCGCCCCCATCTTGCCGTGCAGGTACTTGGAAGCGACGATGTTGGTGGCCGTCTGCGACCAGTCCTTGGGAACGTCGATGTCCTTCTGTTCGAAGATCACCTCGCCCTTCTCGTTCTGGATGAGGGCCGAGCGCTTCTCCCACTGCACTTCGTCGTAGGGCGAGACCTTGGCCGTGGTGAAGTGCCGGCGGAAACTCAAGCCCTTGTTTTTACGGCTGCCAGGAGCGGTCCGAGGTTCAGCCGAGGTAGCCGTGGCGACCTCGGTCGTTGTGGTGCGGCGAATCTCACCCATTTCCATCTTCTCCAACGTCAACTGCTGGGCCCGATCATGCGTCGAGCGCGTTCTTGCCTGCGGGGGTCTCAACCTCGGGATCGCCAACGATGCCCGGTGCGGGGCCGACGCCAACTTCCTGCCGCGAAGCTCGATCTTTGCCTCATCGCAACCTCGACCAACAACAGGAGCGGGCCGAAATGTACGTCTATGCCTAGGGGTGTGTCAACGAAAAACCGCTATATCTGGTATTTTACACCCGGCACCCGAGGGGTGGCTCAAACTCCTGAAAAAAAGGAGCTTGATTCTCGTAGTGGCTTCTGTCGGTCACGCTGAAGTGCCAAGAGAGCCACTGCCCTACCCCCGGCAAGCCGTCCACTGATGGGTAGGCCAAGGGCTTGGGGGTACAGGACTGGTTCCGGGCGGCTATTGATCGCGTCCGGGCAGCAGCCACTGACGGAACGACAGAGCATTCACGTCGGTGAAACGCGGAGTACCGGGGGGCAGCGAACCAATATTGCTGAAATCGAGGTCGAAGTTATAACCGCGGGTGGGCGGCCCGTAGACCGTACTACAGCATTTGTAGATGCCCAAGGCCTGCCGCGAGTAAAAAAGACTGACGATCGAACCGCGATAGTTCAAGGTCTGTCCGCCCCAGTTCTCGAGGTAGCGCAAGAAATTGTGGGCACCGCCATCGGTGCCGAAGTCCCGCGTCCCCGACCAGGAAGGTTTGGGAAAGGAAAGGTTTTTGCCGGCGATGACCCCGGCGCGGACCCAGGTGGTGCTGGCAACGCGGCCGCTGGGCGACGTCGGGCTGGAGAAGCTGGAGGCGTCGTTCCACGCGTTGGAAAGGACGGTGACGGCATCGGCCATGATCGCCGCGGGAACGTGACAGGCGCCGGCCCCGTCGCTAAAGCTGCCGGCGGCGTTGTAGTCGCCGATCGTATAGACCGGATTTTCCGCCGCGACGGAGAAGCCGCCGGTGGTGGTGGTGCAATTGGCGTGGGACAGCGGCGGCAGTTTGCCGGCGGTGCCGTCCACGAGGCGCAACACGTGTCGAAAGAAGATCACCGGATTGCTTGCGGCTATGCTCGCCGCGACGCGCGTCTGTGGTGTTGCGGTGGAATCCAGAGGGGCGATGGAGCCGGCCGGAGGAAGCGGTGTCGCGCCATAGGTATCGAGGACGCCATTCCCGTCCACATCCTCGCCCGTTTCGAGAATTCCATTGGGAACGCCACTCGAGCTGCCGGGATTGATGCTGTCTTCATTGCCGAATTGCCCGGTCTCGTTCACACTGGCGCTGCCGAGAGCCGGATTGTGATTGCCGCGCCGGTCGGAGAAGTAAAAGATGTAGCCCGAGTTATTGACCGCTTGGCCTCCACTGGTGCCAATGATGCCGGCGAACCACGATTGCAAGTTTCCGACATCAAGGTCCACCGCATTCATGACGCCCGCGAGGGCCACCGTGGCGGGGCCGGAGATGTCGCGCACCTCGCCCTCGCGCGTGTCGTAGAAATTAATGGGCTGGTAATCGGTGGAGGTGACACTGCCGGCGACGGCTCCGGGCTTGAGTTCCTCGAGGCGCAGAATGGGCTGGTACGTGATGCCGTTCAACGTGCAGGAACCGGCGGCCTCGATGCCCTGGGCAAGGATCTCGGAGGTGACGTCCTGCCAGCCCCCGAGGGCGTTCTGCAGCGCGATTTGAACAAAGCCGCCTAGGAGCGGCGTGCCGGCAGGCACGACGGAATTGGCGTCCGCTCCTGGGCCGAGTGCCGTGGCCACCGGGGGGTGACAGGCATCGGGGGTCAGTACGAGGGTCGCATCCAGCGCGACGCCAGTGCCGCCGGGCAGCGCCGCCAAGGTGTCGGAGAACAGCACGCGCAAGCTGGCTTGGTTGTACAGTCGCTCGCGGCCGATATTGGAGCCCGGGGCCTCGCCGGCCGGAGGACGACGGATGACCTCGATGGGGGTAGCCCCGGCCAGGGCAACCGTCAGATTCAGCTTGCGGGCCCCCGTGATGCGATTGCGAATGTTGCCGTTGTAGGTACTCAGGGAAATGTTCTGCCAGTTGGAGTTAGGGCTGCTACCCCGACCGCCGGTCAGACTGCCTTCCGATTGCGTCAGGCCGCGGTAACGGCCTGGCACGGTGAACATATTGACCGTGCCGTTGTAGTAGGAGGTGTTGGGCCAACCATTGGAGAGCTGCGTGCGGATGATGTCGCCATAGGCCGTCACGTTCTGCGACAAGGTGAGGGTGGAGCCGTCACCTTCCGCGAGATAAAGGTCGCCGTTGGTATGCACCCGGCCGCCGAAATTGAAGTTCGGACCGGCGAAAAATGACAGGTCGTTGTCCGAGAAGATGCCGAACTCGAAGACCGGCACCGAGACTTCCTGCACCGTGCGGGTCAGGCGCACCTCACTCTGGCTGTAGCCGTTGGCACGCACCTTGAGGGTGAAGGGTGTGATCAGGCCGGTAAGCCCCACCAAGGGTCCGGTGCCGCCGATCACCCCCTGGGTGGATCGCAAGGTGCCATCCGGGTTGGTCTGGTAGCTGATGGTGTACTCCGGGAAGGTGATGCCCGGCAGCGAGGGCTGACTGGCGGGAGTGACCAAGGAAGAGATTTGCGCCGCGGTGGGCGAGGCGTAGACGGAGAACAAGCCGGCAATGTCGGCGCTCATTTTCTCCAAGCCGCCTTGTGCGGCGTAGTACACGGTGGCGTTGTCGCGATCACTGGCGGCGGTGCGCTGTTCCCCGGTCACCACGCGGTACAGTGCCAGGCCCAGCAGGGAAAAGATGAGTGTGAGCAGCAGAACGGCGGCCAGTGCCATGCCGTTCTGGCGCCGACCATGCCGCGAATCACGCCGTGAAGCACGCCCGGGCAGGCGGCGTTGAGTCGCGCGGGCGAGCGTGGAAATCGGGCGGTCGATCCCGGTTGTGGTGTTGGCGTGTGACATGTCCCCCTCGCGATTTCTCTCGTGCCGGCTTCAGCCGCGGGCTCAGTCGTAACGGTTCTTGTAAGCCAGATTGCGCACTGTCACGGCCGTGGTCAGGGTGCCGCTGAAAAATTCATGGGTCCGCCGCGCCGGACGCAGGCTGCGCAAACTGAGCAGAATGTTGACCTGGCGGATCTGGTTGGGCGTGGCGGGGGAGACCACGTCGCTCTGGTTGGCGAGCAAGGCGCCAGAAGTGGGGCTGTCGTAGTCGTATGTGAACTGCAGACTGGTCACCCCGTCGACGACCTCGACCGGCGGCAGCGCACCGTACTGCCGCATCAGTTTGGGATTGGCGGCGTCGGTGTTGTCGAGGTAATAGGTCACCAGGGCGAGCTTAAAAGCCGAGGTTGGCGGGTACACCGGCGGCGTGCCGGGCGAGGCCAGTTGGGAGATGGTACCGCTCGTGGCGGTGCTCTGGTTGATGCCCCAGGGATCGCCGGTGGCGAAGCGGACCAGGTGATTGGCGCTGTCCACCGCCGTCACCATGCCCAGCGCGGCGCCATTGGAGTTGCTCAGCATGATCAGATCATTCACCTTCACTTGCGAGGGTCCCGAGCTGATGTTGGTGCCGGCGTCCACGGTGATTTGGGTGCCGTCGGCGCTGATCGCGGTCAGCGGGGTCTGACCGAGTAGCGAGCCGCCGTCCATGGCCAGAATGGTGATCTCGTCGGTGGGTCGGCCGCTGACGAGCGGCCCCAATCCCGGTCCCGTGGTCAGGATGGTCAGCGTGCCGGTGGGGGCGGGAAAGGTCTGTGTGCCCCAGCCGGGGCGGGGAATGGCCGGCAGTCCGCTGCCGGCGCGCAATGGAATCCCGCCGATCGGAACGCCGCTGCCCGCACCGGTGAGATCGCGCGCCATGAGGTTAGTGGCGGCGCGCAGATTCTCATTGATCTGCGCCCGTTCCGAGATGGCCGCGGTGAGGTAGAAGAGCTGATCCGAGATGCGGACCGCGCTCAGCAGCACGATCAGGCCGACGGCCATGGCGATCAGCAGCTCGATCAGCGAGAAGCCGCGCCCACCGCTCCCCTGGCAGCAGGTGGTGGTGGGCTCGCCAGCGGGGCGTCCGGTTTTAGGTGTAGGGCGATACATAGGTTGTCAGCGTCACGTCGCGCACGTAGCCACCGGCGGTGGCGTAGCGGATGGTGACGGTCACTTGCTTGAGGTTTGCCGCTATGGTGGTGATCACTACCTTGCGCTGGAAGGCGGTCAGCGGCACACTGACGCCGTCACTCAATAGACCGTCCGGTCCGGGCACGGGAACGGTCTGCAATCCGGCGGCGGCGTCATCGAGCGTGCCGAAGATGCCGTCGGCGCCTGCCTGGTAAAGGGGCGTGAAGCCCTCGACGAAGATGCAGGACGCCCCGCCGCTGAGCGGACAAATGGAATCGAAGCTGAGGTTCTGTGTGTTGAGCGTGGTGGTCACGCTCTCGATGGTCTCGCGTGCCTTCTGACGCGCGACGGTATCCTGCTGCGCCGACTGGACCAGCAGCACCGAGTGGCCCACCGCAAACGCGAGCGTCAACAGGCCCAAGGAGAGCAGAATGGTGGCGATCATCACCTCGAGCAGCGTGAAGCCGCGCTCCCTGACGCCGGTCGAGTGCCGGCCGGGATCCAGCCGGCGACGCGCGGCTGATGGGTGCCCGCCGCAGTGCCGGAACTTAGTGAGTGAATACAGTGCCGTCATAACGGTAGGCGCGTAACCCGCCGGTTGCCCCCATCAGGGTCACGGCCCGGGCGGTGTCGGGTCGTCCCGCCAAGCCGAGAAATAGCGAGCCATTCATCCACTGACCGTTCACGTCGACCACTGAGCCGTCGCTCTGGAAATAAAGGATGCTGGTCGCCACTCCGGCGAACTCGATCGCATAGCTGTTGCCGAAACCCTCCGGAGTGTCAGGCAGGCCGGGAAAGAGGATAAACGCCGCGGTGTAGGGGAGCAGCGTGTCGCTCAACTGCGTCTCGCCAGTGGGTTGCTCCTCGCGAAAGATTTGAATCTCATTGCGTCCCACGAAGCTGACGCGCATCATGCGGCGCTGATCGACGGCGAGTTCGCGCGCGTTCGCCAGCACCGTCTCCAAGGTGCTCAAGGCGGCATCGGCTTTCACCCGTGGCAGAAGATTGTTGAAGCCCATTCCCGTGATGGCGCCCAGCACCCCGATCACCGCCACGGTCACCAGCATCTCGGCGAACGTAAAGCCGCGGCTGTGCGGCATCGTTGGCCGCTCGTCACCGACCCGGTGCTTTCTGAGGGAGGGACTCATGGCGTTATGGGAATGCTGCGCCTGTCGAGCACGCAGCGTGCCATCAGCCGACCTGGGACACGGGCCGCCGACGGGAAACCCACAGGGACTCGGCAAGTGATACCAGCAGCGTCTGTTAGGGGGGAGATAAGAATGCGACGATGAGCAGTCAGCGCCGCGCAGACCGTAACGTGGGATTGTGGCCCCGCCTGCGGGCGGGGCGAATTTGTGACGCTTTGAGTCGACCAGTAAGACACGTCGCGTCTCGCACGGTGTGCAGGATAAATCACCTGTACTTATAACGAACGAACGGCACCTTTTCTTTACGCCGCCCACGGCGGGCGGTTCGTGTGCCGCCCCGCGCGGCAGCGCCGGGTGGTAGCATCACGTCATGCTGGCGGCAGGACCACAATCATGGGTGCCGGGTTCAGGCCGGGACGCCGAAGCGGATGCCTTGGCCCTCTACGACGCTCATGCCGCCGAGGTTTTGCGTTACGCCCGCCGTCTGGCGCGCGATACGGGGCTGGCTGAAGAAGCGGTGCAGGAGACCTTTCTCCGCTGCTACGTCGAGCTGACCCGCGGCGACTTTCTTCCCAGTCGCGCCTGGCTGTTCCGCGTAACCCGCAACTTCCTGCTCGATGAGCGCAAATCGTATGCCGCCCGTCATGGGGTCAGCCTTGAGGCGATCGCTCACTTGGACGATTGTCGGCAGAATCCGGAAGCCGCCTACCGATGTGGCGAGCTGGTGCGTGCTTGGAGGGGGGTCCTGACGCGGCGAGAACGCGAATGTCTGCATCTGCGGGTCCAGGGCTGGCGCTATCGGGAAATCGGCGTCCGCTTGCAGATTCAGGGCGGTACGGTCGCCGCCTTGCTGGCAAGGGCGCTGGGCAAATTACGGCGGCGTATGTCAGGGGAGGACGAGCCGCGATGAGCCAATCACTCTGGGGGGTGCTGACACGAGGTGATTGGAGGGCGGCGTGGGATGCCGTGCGCATCCGGCTAGGCCGCGACGAAGCGGCCGTGCGACGGGGGCGACGCCGGTTGCAGCAAGCCCTGCGCGAGATGCAGCCAGTGCCGGCACGCCACCCCCTGCGCCTGGTGGCGCCGCCGCCGCCGCAGCTGCGGCGGCGCGAAATCCTGCGCCGCGAGTTGAACATCTATCTGGGGCCCCAAGTGGCGGCCGCGCTGGTGGCGCGCGCGGCGGGGCGGGGCGATGAGTGCGCGGAGTTGCTGGGTGCGGCGCGCCCGATGCTCGAGCTGTTCCTGGGAGGGCAGGCCGCTGCTTCCATCGCCCAAAGGCTGGCGTGGCTGAGTCGCCCCGATCACAGTCTGGTCCTGCAGGTCGTGCCGGATCCCCTCTGATGCTCTTATCCGCCCGACCCCCCAGTCTGGCTCTGCCGCGGCGCCTGTTGTTGGCATCGGTGGCGTTCATGTCCGTGGCGGTCGTTGTGCATGTCGCATGGTTACTGAACGGGCAGCCAGACTGGTTGCTACGTGGCTACTTCGATTACCCCAACGCCCTGTTCCTCATCGGCTGCACGGTTTTCGAGCTGATCCTGTGCCGCCGCGCTTGGCGCGCCTTCCAGCCCGGTGCTCCGCTGCGTCGGGCTTGGGCAGCCATGACGGTGGCCGCTGCTCTGCATATGACCGGTATGGTCGGGTCGCAGATCTTGGGCGTGGATTCTGCGTTGAACCCGCTGCACTACTGGCACGAGGCTGCGCTGGGACTCACTTGGCGTCCCGCCGCTCTGGCGATTCAAGGGTCGCTGTATATGACGGTTTTGAGTGTCGGGCTCTGGCTCGTGGACCAGGTCTACCGCAGGGCGGGATTGGCCGCAGCGCTGCGCGGTTCCGACTTCCTGCTGATGGGGCTGGCGGTGCTCTATACGGGGGTGGTCCTCAAGCAGGTGATGGACGCCCATCCCCGGCTTACACTCCTCAACGTGGGTGACTGGAGCAATAACCCGCTGCTCTGCATTCTCCTCTTGCAAGCCATCCGATTGCGTCGCTCCGTGCAGCGAACCGCAGGCGGATTAATCGGTAACTGTTGGAATGCTTATCTGATCGGCATTTTTTTGACCTTGGTGGGCAGCATGGGCTTGTGGGCGAGCGCCTACGGCCATCTGCCCTACCCGGAGGGTGCATTCACATGGTATGTCTGGAGCAGCGCCATGGCCGCGTTTACTCTCGGGCCGGCGTACCAAGTAGCCGCCATTCGCATGGCCGCTGAGCGCGATGCCACGGATCTGACTTTGGCAGCTGGCCGGTAGACACACCAGAGTGCCCGATCCGGCATGCGAGCAGGCCCCTGCATGGGCACCCCTCCGCGGCGCGCCAGCCGAGGTCGAAGAGGGCGGCCGGAACAATTTCAGGTGTGGCGCCGTGCTACGGCTTCGATAGCAAGTCCGCTTTGCCGGTGGCGAGGTCCACGGGTACCGAGACGTGTTCATGCACGACCAGCCACTGGCCTTTGATTCGGCGGAACACGTCGGTGACGCGCAGCACGACTTCGATGGGGCTGCCGTCCTTGAGCTTGCCGCTGACATGGTCAATCGAGTGGCTGTAGGCAAGATTCCCGGAAGCGGTAATTTTCAATTCGGTCCGATCAAAGTCAACCGGGCCGTCGAACATGTCGAGAAAGCCCTGCCAATCTTTCTCGTAAGCAGTCCATCCTACATACTGCCGCGGCGGGATGACGTCAAAGGCCAACAGCTCATCGCCCGGGGCGTAAAACGACATGATCTTGTTGGCATCCTTGGCGTGGATGGCGGCCATCAGCGCGTCGATGCGTGCGCGAATGGCGGTTTCGTCCGTCGTCTTGCCGTGCGCGAGCTGCACCAGCGGCAGGATGGCGACGGCAACTGCGAGCACAACGATCCAAGCAGCGGTTCCTTTTCTGGCGGTTACCTTGTTCATGGAGAGGTCCTTTCGTGCATCCGTTCAGGCGGGCGGTCATCCGCCCGCAGATAGCGCCGATCCTACATTGCCCAATCGGTCTGTCAAGCGCGCGCGGCTGATCGCCCCTCCAGAGTCGGGGGCAACGCGGGTGGGAGACCCAGCACCGGCCTACGACGGGTTATCGGCTTCCGGGGCGTTGAGTTGCGGCACGGCCACCAGTTGAATGCCTACCAGCAAAATCAGCGCGGAGACGTAGGCCCACAGCAACAGCGTCACCGAGATGGCAAACGGTCCATAAACGTCGTGGAAGTTCAGCCAGGGCAGGGTGAGGATGTAGAGATACTTCGAAATCTCCCAGAGCACGCCCGCCAGCACGGCGGCGGGTAGCGCCTGGCGCGCCGAGACGTGGACGTTGGGTACCCGCCAGTAGATCAGGAAGAAGACGGCGATGGTAATAGGCACGGCGCCAGCGCGGATCATCACGGTCGAGAGAAGTTCGATCAGGCGGCTCAGTGCCGCACTGTCGTGCGGGCTATGCCGCAGCAGGTAGTGCGCCAGGCGGGTGGAGTAGGTCTCGGTGAGCGCGGTAAAGGAGGCGGAGAGCATGCCCAGCACGCCGCAGCTGAATGCCAGCCCGATGGCCACCGCCCAGTTATGAAAGTAACTGCGGTTACGGGGCGCTTCCCAGATGCGGTTCAGGGCGACTTCCAGGGGTAGGAAGATCCCCGTGCAGGTCACCAGCAGAATGACCAGCGAGACGTACTGCGTGCGTTGGTGGTGTTCCACCACTTGCTGCAAGTTGTTCAGGATGAAGCTGCGGGTGTGATCCAGTCCGGCGTCATTCACCGGCAGATAGGAGCCCACCAGCGTCACCAGCCCGCGATAGAGCGAACGCGAGCGCAGCACGCTACGCGAGAACGTCAACAGCAGGACGATGAAGGGGAAGAACGACAGCAGCGCATGCGCCGCGATGGAAAACGCGAAGGTGTGGGTCTCGGTGGCCGAGAGGTAAGCGAAGGTGCGACGCCAGCGCGCCGGAGGTGGTACGGCGGGTTGGGAGAACAGAGCCAATGAATTCAGTGTAACGGAGACGGACCGCGCGGCAGGACGCCCACCTCAGCCGAGAGCGGCGACCGACACCGCGAACGTGGCATGGTTCGCCGCGGCGGGTTGCGAGGCGCGCCGCATGGCGGCGAAGCGCCCGTGCTGTGCCAGCAGCTCCGCCGGGGGGCCGTACTCCACCACCCGCCCTTCTTCCAGCACCACCACCCGGTCGGGCTGCAGCATGGAGGTCAGACGATGGGAAACGATCAGCGTGGTGCGCCCGCGCATCAGCGTCTGCAACGCCTGGTTGACGGCCTGCTCGCTCTCCGGGTCGAGTTGCGAGGTGGGCTCGTCGAGGATCAAGATGCGTGGATTGCGTAGCAGCGCCCGGGCGATAGCCAGCCGTTGTCGCTGACCGCCGGACAGTGCGGCGCCGCGTTCGCCGACGCGCGTCTGGTAACCCGCCGGGAAGCCGAGAATAAACTCTTCTGCCTGGGCGCAACGAGCCGCCTCGCGGATCTCCGGCAGCGAGGCGTTGGGGCAGGCGTAGCCAATATTTTCCGCAATGCTGCCCTCGAGCAGAACGCATTCCTGCAGGACGACCGCCATGTGCTCGCGCAATCCGGTGCGTGAGAGGCTGCGCACGTCGTGTCCGTCCAGAGCAATCATGCCGTGCTGCGGCTCATGAAAGCCCAGCAACAAATCCACCACGGTGGTCTTACCGCCTCCGCTCGGGCCCACCAGCGCCAGCACCTCGCCCGGCTCGACTTCGAAGGAGACGCCGCGCACGCCGCGCTGTCCGCAGCCAGGGCTCTCCGCCGGGGGGGTACCTGCGGTGCCCGCGTATTCAAAGCTGACGTTCCGGAAAGCGATGGCTCCGCGCACGCTTGGCAATCGCAGTCCGGCGGAGTGCTCCTCACCCGGCGCCGCAAGAAGATCAAACGCTCCCAGTGCGGCGACCAGATTCTTACACACGGAGCTGTAGACGCCGCTCAAGCCGGAGAGGGGTCCATAGAGCAGGGCGGCGAATCCGGCGGCGGCCATCCAAGTGCCGGGCGTCATCTGGCCATGTAATACAAGGACGGCCCCGTAGAAAAGGACGCCAGCACGCCCCGCCAAGCTCAAGACGTTCTTGCAGGCGCCATAGCGGGCATCCACCCAGACCAGTTTCCAGAGTTGCTTGAAGACTTTGCCGGACGCGTCCTCGTACCGCGCCATCTCGCGCGATTCGGCCGCCAGGGATTTTACCGTCTTGATGCCGCTCAGCACCTCGTAGACGCGGCGGTAGACACTGCTCCAGGCCTCCTGCACGAACTCCTCCTCGCGTACGGTCTCGCGCGTCGCGCGCAGGGTCAGCCAGAGGAACAAGGGGACGGGCAACAGGGCCACTGCCGCCAGGCGTGGTGACAGCCGCACCATGAAAAACGCCATCAGGAGCAGGTTGGCGAGGTTGGGAGCGAGCGACTGCAGGAGGTCGGCAAGCAATTGGCCCAGCGCCCCGACGCCGCGGTCCACCCGCGTCATGACATAACCGACGCCGGTGTCCTGATGAAAGCGGAGCGGTTGATGGAAGAGGTGCTCGAGAACCCGTCGCGAAAGGGCGAAGCTGGCGTCGAAACGCACGCGGTTGGTCAACCCCGTCAGCGCGGTTTGCGTCGCTTGACACAGCAGGTTGACTCCCACCAGCCCGGTCACGGCGCAAGCGGCCAGCCGCACACGCGAGCCGCCATGACTGCCGCCGACCAGCAGGTCGATCAAGTAGCGCAAGAAGAGCGGCTCGGTGGCCCCGGCCAGCGCGCCGAGCAGGCCGACGGCCAACCCCAGCCCGATCCATCCGCGGTAAGGGCGCAGATGCAGGAGCGCGGGCCGCCATCGTCGCCGCAGAGGCTGCACCGCAGCAGTCGGATCAATCGCGTTGGGCATCCGGGGCTGAATCTTCTTCACTCCGAAACGAGCATAGAGAGCAAGCGGGGTGTTGCGACTCCACCGGATTCCGCGGGGAATGTAGATAAAGACCTTAGAGGCGTCTCACCTCTGGACGGCCGCCGAGTCACTGACCCTCGTGTTCCGCTATACTCGATCGTTCCTGCGCCGTTTTCCTGGGAGAGTCATGAACGCCAATTTGCGTCGTCTCACACTTCTGTCCGTCGCTTTCCTGGTCTGCCTGCTGGCATTGCCGCGATTGGCTTCGAGCCAGGCCGCCGGCGAAGCCGATCATTTGCGCGGATTTTCCGCCGATGATGCCCGCGCGGAGGCGGGTTGGGAAGCGAAGTTTCGCGCTTTGCCGCAGCCGACGATCATTCGCGCCACCATGCAGCATCTTTCCGCGTTGCCGCACGAGTTGGGCTCGCCACGCGACCACGAGAATGCGGAGTGGATTCTCGCCAAGTTCAAGTCTTTCGGAATTGACGCTCACCTGGAAAAGTTCGAGGTGCTGTTCCCGACGCCCAAGGAACGCCTGGTGGAGTTGCTCGAGCCGGAACGCTACACGGCACAACTGAAAGAGCCGGCGGTAGCGGAAGACCCCAACTCGACCGACCCCGGACAACTGCCCACCTACAACGCCTACTCCGCCGACGGGGATGTCACCGGACAACTGGTGTATGTCAACTACGGCGTGCCGGCTGATTACGAGGTGCTGGCGCAGCAGGGCGTGGATGTCAAAGGGAAGATCGTCATCGCGCGTTACGGCGGCAGTTGGCGCGGCATTAAGCCCAAGGTGGCCTATGAGCACGGCGCCATTGGCTGCCTGATCTATTCCGATCCCAAGGATGACGGCTACGCGGCCGGCGACGTTTATCCGAAGGGTCCCTACCGCCCGGCGCAGGGCGTGCAGCGGGGCAGCGTCATGGAGATGGAACTCTATCCCGGCGACCCGGAAACACCCGGCACGGGCTCGGTGCCGGGCGCCAAGCGTCTCCCGCTCGACCAAGTACAGAACCTGCAGAAGATTCCCGTGCTGCCCATTTCCTACGGCGATGCCCTGCCGTTGCTCAAGGCCCTGGCCGGGCCGGTGGCGCCCGCGGAATGGCGCGGGGCGCTGCCCATCACCTATCACCTCGGCGGTGGACCGGCGGTGGTGCACCTGGTGGCTAAGTTCAACTGGAACATCGTCCCGCTCTATGACGTGATCGCCACCATCCCGGGCAGCACCTACCCCGATCAGTGGGTGATTCGCGGCAACCACCATGATGCCTGGGTCAATGGAGCAGAGGATCCGCTGAGCGGGCTGTCGGCATTGCTCGAGGAGGCGCGCGGCTTTGGCGAGCTGCTCAAGCAGGGCTGGCGACCCAAGCGGACCATCATCATGGCGGCTTGGGATGGCGAGGAGCCGGCGTTGCTCGGTTCGACCGAATGGGCCGAGACTCATGCCGACGAACTGAGCCAGAAGGCGGTGGCCTACATCAACTCCGACACCAACGACAAAGGCCACCTCAACGTGGCAGGCAGCCACGGCTTGGAGCGCTTCGCCAACGAGTTTGCCAAGGACATACCCGACCCGGTCAACGGCGCCTCGGCGTGGACCAAGGTACGTGATCTCGACCTGAAAAACGCGACCGGCGATGCGAAAAAGGAATTACAGCAGCGGCCCGACCTGCGCATCGAGGCGCTGGGTTCCGGCTCGGACTACTCGCCCTTCCTGCAGCATCTGGGCGTGGCTTCCTTGAACCTTGGGTACGAGGGGGAGGCGGGCGGCGGCATCTACCACTCCATCTACGACAGCTTCTACTGGTACACCCACTTCTCCGACACCACCTTCGTCTATGGACGCGCGCTCGCCCAGACGGCGGGTACCGCGGTCATGCGATTGGCCGACAGTGACGTCCTGCCCTTCGAGTTCACCGATCTCGCCGACACGGTCAACAAGTACGTCGGAGAGCTGAAAACGCTGCAGCACGATGCCGCGGGCACCCCGAGCTTCGATTTCAGCGGCTTGGAGGCAGCAACCAGCGCCTTGCAGAAGGCGGCGGCGGACTATGGCGCCGCCTACCAGGCGGCCGCGGCGGACGGCAAGTTGTACGCCGGTTCTGACGCCGATCGCGCCCGGCTCAACCAACTGCTGTTCCACAGCGAGCGCGCGCTCCTCAGTCCGGCCGGCCTGCCGCGACGGCCCTGGTACAAGCACCAGCTCTATGCCCCCGGCTTCTATACCGGCTATGGCGTGAAGACGATGCCCGGCGTGCGCGAGGCGCTGGAACAGAAAAACTGGCAGGAAGCCGCGAGCGAACAGGCGGTTGTGGTCACCGCCCTGCGGAGCCTGACCGCGGCGATCGAGCACGCGACGGCGCTGGTCGAAAAGTAAAGCGTGACGGTAGGTGGTAGGCGGTGGACGGTAGGCGGTTATAGGCTCTACGCTCCCCGCTTTACATCTTCACGCCACCACCGTCGTCAGATACGCGGCCAGGGCGTCGGGATCGACGTTGCCGCCGCTGACGACGACGCCCACCTTTTTATAGGTGCTTAGTGAGCCGCTCATCAGCGCCGCCACGCCCACGGCTCCCGAGGGTTCCGCCAGGATCTTCACGCGGAGCAGCAGGAGCTGCAGCGCCGCGATGGTTTCCAGGTCGGTGACGGTCAGGACCTGGCGCACATGATGCTGCATGACGGGGAAGGTCAGCGCGCCGGGCTGCACGGTGCGCAAGCCGTCGGCGATGGTGGGATTGTCGGTGATGGGAGTGATCTGGCCGCGCTCCAGCGAGAGCTTGGCGTCGGCGGCGGTGGCTGGTTCCACCCCGTAGACGTGCAACGACGGCTGGACAGAGTGCGCCGCCAGGGCGCACCCGGAGATCAAGCCGCCGCCCCCGATGCACACCACCAGGGCGTCCATGTCGGGGACTTCTTCCAGTAATTCCAGTGCGGCCGTCCCCTGTCCGGCGATGACCTGCGGGTGATCAAAGGGGGGGACGAGCACCCGCCCTTGGTTTTGCACGAGTTCGCCGGCGAGGTCTTCCCGGCTCTGGCGGGCACGGTCGTAAACGTGCACCCGGCCCCCGAAGTCACGCACCGCCGCCAGCTTGGTGCGTGGAGCATCCTCCGGCATGACCAGGTCGGCTTCGATGCCGAGATTGCGGCTGGCGAGCGCCACCGCCTGCGCGTGATTGCCGCTCGAGAAGGCGACCACGCCGCGCTGCCGCTCCTCGGTGGTGAGCTGCAGCAACCGGTTCATCGCGCCGCGGTACTTAAAGGCGCCACCGCGCTGGAAGTTTTCGCACTTGAGATACACCTGCGTTCCGCACCGCACGTCGAGGGAGCGGGAATGGAGCACCGGGGTACGGACGATGTAGGGCGCCAGTCGGGCGCGGGTGGCCTGGAGTTCGGCGGGGGTCAGGGTGAGCATGGGGCAGATCGCTAGCCGCGCAGATCGGGGTGCAGCGTATGCCATCGCGTTGCGGCTTCATAGGCACCGGCGATGTGGAGAACGGTGTCCTCGTGCAGAGGCGCGCCGATCACCTCCAGACCGATGGGCATCTTTTCCGGGCTGACGCCCATGCGAACCGCGACGCCCGGCATCCCCAGCAGGTTGGTCGCTCCGCCACTTTGATAGTTCTTCGTGGTCTTGGTGGGCGCGAGGTGTTGCGCCTTGCGGCGGACTTCGGTCTCCTCGTCCTGGGTGGCGAAGTCCACGTCCGCAAGCGGCGCGATCTCGTCTTCGCCGGGCACCAGCAGGGCGTCGAAGTGCTGCAAGTAAGCCGCCATACCGTGCTGCGCCGCGCGCCGCACCCGCATGGCGCGCAGGTAGTCCACGCCCTTGACCTGCGTGCCGGCATAGAGGCCGATCTTCTGGCCGTCGTCGGCCAGGCTCTGGAAGGCGGGGGATTCCAGCAATGGCTCGAAGGCGGAGGCGGACTCCACGTCGAGGATGGTGTTGGCTGCCGCGCTGTACGGGAACTCCGGAAGACTGGTTTCAACCAGGGTCGCGCCCAAGCCACGGAAGACATCCAGGGCCGCAAGGTAAGCGGCTTTCACCGCCGGGTCAGCGTCCCTGGAATCCACCGGAAAAAAGCCGAGCCGCATGCCGTGCAAACGACGCGGGCCGGGCCTGTGGTGAAACGGCTGCGGCAGCGTGCTGTCGTCGGCGGGGTCGGGGCCGGCGATGGCGGCTAGGATCAGCGCCAGATCGCCGACGCGGCGTGCCATGGGCCCCACCTTGTCCAGCGTCCAGCTCAGCGTCATGGCTCCGGCACGGCTCACGCGCCCGTAAGTGGGGCGCAGGCCGGCAATGCCGCAATAAGTGGATGGATTGATGATCGAGCCCCACGTTTCGGTTCCGATCGCAAAGCCCACCAGGCCGCCGGCGACGGAGGCTCCGGAACCGCTCGAGCTGCCTCCAGTCCAGCGCTTAGGGTCCCACGGGTTGCGCGCCGGTCCGGTCAGCGCAGCGGAGGCGCTGCGGTAATCGCCGCCCCCCGCCAGCTCGATCATGGCCAGCTTGGCGAGCAGTACGGCGCCTGCGGCGCGCAGCCGCGCGACGACAGTCGCGTCCGCGGCGGGCACGCGATCCGCGAACGGCGGCGCGCCCCATGTCGTGCGGATGCCGGCCGTGTCGAGCAGATCCTTGGCGCCGTACGGGATGCCATGCAGCGGCCCGCGATCATGACCGGCGGCGAGCTCCTGATCGGCACGCCGCGCCTGCTCGCGCGCCAGGTCATCGGTGAAAGTGACCACCGCATTCAAGCGCGGTCCAAAACGATGCAGGCGCTCGAGGTAAAACTCGGTGAGCTGCAGCGAGGTGAAGGCGCGGCGACGCAGCCCGGCGCCGAGTTCCTGCACGCCGGCAAATGCCCATGACGGGGAAAGTGGTTGCGTCATACGTCAGCTCTTGGACTCCACCGGGGCGCGGAAGATGAACGCCGGCCCCAGATCATAGGGCAGCGGGAACTGGTGCAGGTGGGCAAGACTCTTGGCGTGGTCCGGCAGTGTTGTGCGGTACTGCTCCATCTGTGATGGGGTGAGTGGCGTCGCAGAGTCCGACACCGCTGACGGCGCGGCACTCGCCAGGCCGGAAACAGCAAGGGCAGGCGCTGCCAAAGCACCCAACGCCATGCTTCCCGCCAGCGTGCCCAAGCGACGGCGCGACAATTTAGACATGCACGGAAGTATACAGAACGGTTGTCGGTTGTCAGTTTTCGGTTGTCAGCTGACTGCTAACAAGCTCAACGGATGGATGACTCCAGTTTTGTTCCAACGTCGGCTGCAGTCCGTGAACGCTGGCATCCTGTTTCATCGAAGGCCGCGATCGAGGTCGACGTTGTTCGACTGCTGTTCGCGTTCAACTGCTGTGCTTGTCGCTGACAACCGACAACCGTTTCGTCAACCATTCCCGTGTGGCGCGTGTTGTTGCGGGGCGGGGTCGACGTTCTTGGAGCGCATGGGCTCTTGCAGCCGGAACAGGTGGTTGAGCGGGCCGCGGCCCTTGCCGATCGGGTAGGCCTGACGCAGGGCGGCGGTCACATAGGCTTTCGCCTGAACGATCGCGTCGCTCATCTTGCGACCGTGGGCCAGATTGGCGGCTAAGGCGGACGAGAAGCTACAGCCGGTGCCATGGTCGTGCGGGGTCCGGATACGGTCGCCACTGTAGTTGAGTGTGGTGACGCCGTCAAAGTACACATCAATGGGCTTGTCGAGGTGACCGCCAGTAACGACCACGTTCGGGGTGCCGAAACCGCGTAAGGCGTCGGCGGCAGCTTGCATCTGGGCCAATGTGCTCACCTCAATGCCGGTCAGCGATTCCGCTTCGGCCAAGTTGGGCGTGATCACCGTCACCAGCGGGCAGAGCCTCTGCTGCAGGGCCTTGATGCCTTTGGCATCCAGCAGCGGTAATCCCGAGGTGGATTGCAGGACCGGATCGAGGACCACCGATTTGAGCGAAAACTTTTCGATGCTGCGCGCCACCACTTCGATGTTGGCAGCGCTGCCGAGCATGCCGATCTTCACGGCACGCGGGGCGATGTCGCTGAGCAGGCACTCCAGTTGTTCCTCCAACAGATCCGCCGCCACGGCCTGGTATCGGCGCGTCGCCGTAGTGTTTTGGACAGTGATCGCGCTGATACATGCCACCCCATAGCAGTTGTTGGCGGCCAGCGACTTGAGATCGGCCGAAAGACCCGCCCCCGAGGTCGGATCGAACCCGGCAATCGTCAATACGACGGGAATCGGCGAGGAGAAAGCAGGCATGTGAAGCAAACACCTCCGACCGGACGCGAGCATTCGGAACTCAACTATGTATGCGGGACGCCCCCGGATTGCAAGCGAAAAGGACGCCGGAGATGGTGGGAGGTGGGGTGTGGAGCGTGAAAGCAGAAGGCGGAAGGGCAAAGGTCGGCTATAGCTCTGCTCCTCCGCGGCTCTCCGCTCTCGCCCCTTGGCCTTGGATGGTAGAAGGTTCCCGGCATTCTGAACAGCGACCCGCGCCGCCGTGTCGCGCCAGACAACTCGGGGCGGGCAGAACGGCTCTGTGTGTTCACATGTTGGGCATCATTCCTGCAGCCGGCTTGGGCTCCCGCCTGCAGCCGTTAGGCTGCTCCAAGGAGTTGTTGCCGGTTGGCAGGTCGCACGACGGCGGGGCGCCGAAGGCAGTGATCGAGTTCCTGCTGGAACGCATGCTTTTGGCCGGGGCCGATCGGATCTGCATCGTCATCTCCGGCGAGAAGACCGATATTGTCCGCTACCTCGCGCGTTCCACCTGGCCGGCGTTCCTGTTTTTCGTGGCGCAGCCGCAACCGAGGGGGTTGTGCGACGCCGTGTTTCGCGCGATGCCGTGGGTGCGCGCCGACGAGCCCGTGCTGATGGGCCTTCCGGATACCGTCTGGTTTCCCGGCGACGCCTTCTGTCGGGTACCGGATGAGACTCTCCATTTGATTACATTCCCGGTGGACCGGCCGGACCAGTTCGATGCCGTCAGGTGTACCTGCCCCGGAATCGTCGAACGCGTCGAGGTGAAATGCGATGGTGCGCCGGGACGGCGCGTGTGGGGCGCAATAACCGGTCCGGGCGTTACCTGGTTGCGGCTGCACCAGCTCTGGCTGGCGCGCGCCTCGCGGGATATTTTTCTCGGCCATTTGCTCAACGCCTGGTTGGAGCGAGGAGAGCTGCTCAGCGCCGACGAGACTGGCGAAGAATACCTCGATGTGGGTACGCTGCGCGGCTACCAGAAGGCGCAGTGGCGGCTGGAAGCATGGCAGCCTACAGTCGACTCAGCCTCCTGAAGCGGCCGCAAATCAACGGAGGCATCGAGCGACGCCCACCGGCGCCTTTAATAGATCCGCTCCTGGCGTTTAAGGTTTCCGAAGCTGCCGACGTTGGCCAGCGTAAAGGCGACGCGGAACTGGTTCTCGCGGCGGACGCTGGCCAGCGCGAACCGGCGGTACTGGATGGCGAAGCCACAACAGTCCCAGTTGTATGTGGTCTGAACCGTGGTGTACTGCAGCAAGCCCTGGTGGGCATCATAGGCGGCGGCGATGGCGCCGCTAAAGCCCTCCTCCTGTGGGTTGCCGTAGCCGGTTGAAAAGCGTAGCTGGTTGAAGCTCGTCTGCCCATTAGCGGCGAGCGTCAGCGGGTTATTGGAGGCGAGCAGACCCTGCGGGGTACGAATCAGGAAGTGGGTTCCGGAGAAGAACGTCTTGCCGAGGTGGAAGTTGCCGGTAAAGGCGCTGGCGGCAATGGCACCCCGGTTGGCGTCAACGTCCAGCCGCCAGTCGCCATCGAAGGCCGCAAACGGAGCGATGCGCACGACCGAGGTCAGCGGCGACAAGCCATGCCGCTGCGCGTCAAACGCAAATGGAGTGAGGAGGGCGGTAGTCAGAAAGATATTTCGACCACCCGGGACCAGTGCGCCGCCAAAGCTGGGGTCAAAGAAATATTTCTGGCGCAAGGTCCAGGAACCCAGCTCACGCGCATGTGCCTGTTCCGTGCTGCGTCCCAGCAGCCGGTTGGTCAGGCTGAACTCCAGCTCGTTGGTATTGGTCAGAAGATCACGGTCGTCGAATTGAATGATTTCGCCGAAGTTGCGCACCCCAGCGGTGTAGTGATACGCCACCTCCGGTTCGACAACATGCTTGAGCCGGTCGTCGAGAAGTCCGCCCGGAGTCTCGAAAATGCGCGCCACCGCCGGCGGATTCCAGGTCAGATCCACCGATCCGCTGTAGCGCTCCAGTCCGCCGCTTCCGAGAGCCGCCGGCGCAAGCGAGCCGGCACTGGCGAGGCGCCGCGAATAGTAGGTACTGCGCACGCCCGCCAGTGCCGTCATCGTCCCCAACGGGGTAGTGAACGGGATCGTGATCTGTGGCGCGACGTCGAAGCGTTCGAGCAGCCCCGAACTAAAGCCAGGCTGCAGCCGGTCGAGACTGGAAGCGTTGACATCCCACGCCACGTAGAGCGGCCATCGTCGTTGCAGGCTGTTGCCCAGCGGTCGAGTCAGCGAACTAAAGTCGAAGCTTGGCGCGGACACCAACGACAACTTGTCGTGTGGCCGAGTGCTCAGAAAATTCTGATAGCGGTGCGCCCCGGCGGAAAGCGAGTAGCCGCGATGCTGGCGCTCCGTAAAGCCGGTGGAGATCACCTCAGAGTTGATGGCGTCGGCAAAACTCTCCTTGAAGGCCAGACGATAGACAAAGGAAGAGAGGTAATTGGCGTCCACCACAGTGCGGAAGCCGTTCCAAAAAGGATGTTCGGCCGCCACCTGGGTCGGCGAGATGCCCGTGTCGGCTTGTGCCTCGTGAACGAAAAGCAGGCTGGATTCCTGCCCCCCTTGGCGAATGCGGGCGGTGCCATTCAGGGCAGGAATGCCGCGATCCAGCACGCCATCCACCTGCAGACGCAGATCGGAGTTTTGACTGGGCCGGCTGTCAAGGGCGAGATGATCGGCCCAGCCGCGCTGCGTGAAGTATTCCGCGCCCAATTGCGCCCCGACGCTGCGGTTGGGAGCCCAGAAAAAGGAGTCGCCGAGCACGGTACCTTTGCGGTTATTGTGCCCAACGGTCGGCACCAAAAAGCCGCTATGCCGCCCGGCACGCTGCGTGGAATGGGTCAGGTAAGGTGCGTAGAAGAGCGGGACCCCTTTGAGTCGGAAGACGCCGTCATAGAGGCGGGCATTCTCGCCTAGTTCGAACTCCACGCGCCGCGCCGAGAGCGTCCATTTGGGATGCGGCAGACGACAGGACGTCACCGTACCGTCGTCAATGCGGTATTTTTTTTCGCCCAACCGCAGGAGGCGTCGTCCGCTGAAAATCAGTGGATTGTTGGACAGCAGCGTCACGCCGCGGCCCCGCATGCGCATGCCGCTCACGCCTTGGAAGTCGTCGAACTCGCCGGTTCGCGTCTGAAAATTGACCTGTGCGCGCGCACCTTCAATGTGGGTGGTCTCGCTCTGACTGTCGAAGGCGACATGGCCCGCAGCGACGGCGATACCCGTTGCGCGGTCGTAGCGCATGCGGTCCGCCACCAAACGCAAATCGCCGTAGTCGATCTCGACGTTGCCGCTGAGGGTATACACGCCACGCACGACCGTGAGCTGGTCGGCCAGTACTGTAACCGTCCCGCCATTTCCCAGCCGCAGACGGGTACCGGCGGGCAGCACGGCACGATGCGCGGAGGGGTGCAAGTTGGCCGCAGTGGCAATCAGGGGTGCAGCCCCCGTCTGGGCCCGCGTTGAACCCAGATGATCAATGGGTGCAGCCCAGAGCAGGCGGGAAAGCCCATGACAAAGCAGCAGGGCCGTGGTAACTACGAAACGCGGCATATTGGCATGCGATCGAGACAAACTGCCGGGCTGGCCCTCCGGCCGCCTCGGAAGGGTCCGATCCCGGCAAACGAAAGCCACGGAACGGAATAAGGTCAAAGTATCATGACTGCGGCGGTCGCCTGCCGCAGGTCGGCACGTGCAACCCATGCCCGAGACCTCGCTAGACACCCCTCTTGAAGGGCCGCGCGACACGGCGGCTGCGCCTCGCATGCCGCGGATCCCAACGGCCAGCTCCGATACCGTGCACCACGATGCATGGAAGGAGCAGGTGCAGAGCCGCTTGCAGGAGTACCGCCAACGGCGTGCCTTGCGTCTGGGAGAGCCGGAGGTGACACCCGCGACGGCGGAGGCCCTCAACATCATTCCGTTCAAACGACGTGCGCGGGGTTTCAGCCTCGAATCCTTGGAGGCGGTGGATCCCGCCGGAGTAGAGTTGGCCGAGCCGGTCGTGCCGCCAGCGCGTCCGCGTTCCGATCTTGAAGCCGGCGGCAGCTACCAGCAGGTCATTCGTACCGAACTGACGCCGCTCGAGGTCTTGCCCGTGGAGCAGGACCGGGGCGGGGACACGGGCAGCAACGTACGTAGCGTGAGTGCCGCCACGGCTGAGGCGGTTGCCGAGGCGGCTTTACTGGCGGAGTCGCTCGCCATCTCGCTCGGCCGCGGTGCCTACCCACTGCGCCCCATGGTCGCGGCTCCACTGCCTGAGCATGAAATCGCCGAGCCCGTCCTGCCCACGGTTCGCGAGCGGTACTGCGTGCCGGTTGCCGCTCCGCGCGCCTATGCGGCGGGCGAGAATCCACGTATCGAAATCCCACTCCTGCCCGCGGCGCCCACGTCCGAAGACTCTGGCAGCGGCATCGAACTGCCCCTGCCGGTTGCGGCCCCGCTGCAGCGTATTGTGGCCGGCTGCACCGACGCGGGGTACGTTCTGGCTGCATGCGTCTGTTTTGCGCTCACTTCGGCGCTGCTGTTGGGCAGGCCGGGGCTCGATCGCGTGTCCCTGCATCGCTTGTTGCCGGCAGCGGTTCTGGTGCCGATGGTGTTTGCGGTGCTGTTCATTCTGGCCTTCGGCCATCTCGGGCAGAACACCCCGGGAGTCTCCCGGGTGGGGTTACGAATTTGCGACTTCGACGGACAGCCGGCCACGCCGGCCGCTCTCCGACGCCGCGCCTGGGCGGAACTGATCTCGCTGGGTGCTCTGGGCATGGGCTACCTCTGGATGCTGGTGGACGCCGATCATCTCGCCTGGCACGACCATATCTCACGCACATTCGTCGCCGACGAGTGACGCGCGCCCTGCCGATGGGGCCCGGCGGCATTGAAAACGACGGCGGGATGACCAATCCGTCGTAAACTGCGGGCCATGTCCCCGGACACTGCCCACTACTGGCGTCTTATTCTGATTGCGCTGCTGTTGCCTCTGGTGTCCCCGGGCCTGAAAGCGCAGGCGCCGCTGTCCCAGCGTCGCGTGATCATTGACACCGACATCGGCGATGACATTGATGATGCTTTCGCCGTGGCTCTCGCCCTGCGCAGCCCGGAATTGCGCATCGCTGCGGTCGTCACCGCGTGGGGAGACACCGACAAACGTCTCAAGATCGTCAACCGTCTCCTGCACGAGGTGGGCCGGGAAGACATCCTCACCGCGGCCGGCGTGCTCACCGACCATAAGACTCCGGACCAGTATCCGTGGGGCGCGCGCTACACCGCGGCGCGACCGGAGCGCAGCGACGGGGTGGCGCTCGAGGCGCAGCTTCTGCAACGTTACCCTGGCGAAATCACGCTCATCGCCATTGGTCCGCTCACCAATCTGGCGGCCCTGATTGACCAGGATCCCGCAGCCTTCAGGCAAGTCAGGGAGGTGGTGATGATGGGAGGGTCCATTCATGCCGGCTATAGCGACTACGGATACGGACCAGCGCACGGCGCCCAGCCGGAATACAACATTTTCCGCGACGTTGCCGCAGCGCGGAAGGTCTTTCAGTTCGGCGTTCCGATCCGCATGTTGCCGTTGGACGCCACGACCATGCTGAAGCTGGACGAGTTCAAGCGCGCGCTGTTGTTCACGCGCAGCACGCCGCTCACCGATTCTCTCGCCTTGCTTTACCTGCTATGGGACCACCCGACGCCAACGTTATTCGACCCCATGGCGGTGGCGGCGACGGTGGACCCGAGTGTCTGTCCAGCTACACCGCTGCACATTGACATCGAGGACAACGGCCTCACCGTGGATCGACCCGATTTGCCGCCCAACGCGAGTGCCTGTTTGACCCCGCACGTGGACCAGTTCTTTCGCATGTACATGACTCGAGTGCGATGAAGGGTTGTCGGATTCGGTGGCAAGCACGTTCGGATCGCCACGAATTGTGACCGACGGCGCCTCGTCCTCACGCGCATCATCCTCAATGGTTGAGGGCCGCCCGCACTTTCTGAAGCAGGACATCCGAGGTGAAGGGCTTGGGAAGATAAAGGACGTGGCTAGCACCGGGGGCGAGGGCGCCGACGCCGATATGACCGGAGATCAGCAGGATGCGCGTTTGCGGCCGCATTTGATGCATCGCCTCGGCCAACAGGTCACCCCGCATGTGCGGCAACATCACATCGGAGACAAGTAGATGAACGACCACCTGATCGTCGGCGGCGAGCTGCATGGCTTCCTCCGCGCTGGCCGCTTCCAGTACCTGGTAACCGTTCTCCCGCAATACATCCCGCATGAAGACCCGGACGGCCGCGTCATCCTCCACCAGTAGAACGGTTTCCCAGGCGGCCGGCTGGGGAGGAGGCAGCGTCTCGACGCGTGGCATTTCGACAACGTTGGCCAGCGCCGGAAGATGGATGGTGAAGATCGTCCCTTGGCCGGGCTGGCTGGCGACTTCGATGGCGCCCTTGCTTTGCTTCACGATGCTGTACACCGTGGCCAGTCCCAGTCCGGTACCGTTGCCGGCACCCTTGGTGGTGAAAAAGGGCTCGAAGATTTGCGATTGCGTTTCGGCCGAGATGCCGGTTCCGGTGTCTTCGACGGTCAGGCGGACATAAGGGCCGACCGGCACGCCCGCGGCCGAGGGAGTCGCCAATTCCACGCTGCAGGTGCCAACCGTGATCTGGCCGCCCTGTGGCATGGCATCGCGGGCGTTGACCACCAGGTTCACCAGAACCTGTTCGAGCTGTCCGGGGTCGGCCTTGACGGCAGGCAGATCCTCTTCCAGACGTGTGCTGTACTCGATATTCGGTCCGATCAGCCGGCGCAACATTCCGGAGGAGGCTTGGACTACACGGTTGAGGTCCAGGATCTCCGGGCTAACCATCTCGCGACGACTGAAGGTCAGAAGCTGCTGTGTCAACGCGGCGGCGCGGAACCCGGCTTGCCGCACCTCCACCAGGTGGGCCCGCAGCGGAGAGTCGGGCGGCAGTTTGTAGAGCACCAGGTCGCTGTAGCCGGTAATCAGCGTCAGCAAGTTGTTAAAATCGTGCGCGATGCCGGCGGAGAGGCGGCCGACCGCTTCCATTTTGTGCGCGTGCCGCAGTTCCGCCTCCAGCTTGCGCTGGTCGGTAATATCGCGCGCGATCCCCAGCACGCCTGCCGGCTTTCCGCCGCGGTAGAGCATGCGGGCGCTGACTTCCAGCACGAAACGGCGGCCGGCCTTGCTGACCATGGGCAACTCATACCGCGACAGCTCCGCGTCCTGCGGCTGGGCCCGCATGCGCTCCAGCGTGACCTCGCGGTACTCCGGGTCGATGAGCTGCAACAGATTCATGCCCAGCACCTCCTCACGGGAGTAACCGCTCAGCTCCTCGCCCACCTTGTTCAAAGTCGTGAAATTGCCTTCCAGGTCGCGGATGTAAACAATGTCGTTGCCGTTATCGAAGATCTCCTGAAAGCGTTCCTCGGCATCTTTTTGAGCTGTGATTTCGACCGCACTGAACGCGAGTACTCCAGGCGGAAGGGGGACACTCTCGGCGCAGACGCGCAGCCAGACTGGCGTGCCATCAGGGCGCGTCAAACAAAGTTCCCGCCCTACTTCGGCCGGTGAGTGGAGTTCGCGCAGCGTTTGCAGCAGGGTACCGCTGAAGAGATAGGGCAGCGCCACGGCGGTCTCCGGCGAGTTGTAGCCCAGCCACCGGGCGCAAGTCGAATTGCAGGCCAGCAGGGTGCCATCCTGGGCCAGGTGGAACTCTCCCAGCAAGGCATGGTCCCGCAAGCGGGGTGAGAGGCTTGAGAAACCTGGCTTGAGCACTGATGTCACTCTCGCCGCCATTGCCGCCCAGTTGTTCCGGTGCCCGGTGGCTGGGTTTGTCGCGCGGCAGGGCCGGCGGACGTCGTGCTCCGCCGATCCTGCCGTCCAGTATGGACCGGGTGCCATGCTGGAGTGCAAAAGAGATACGGGCCACGCGGTCAAATGGTTGTTGGCCTCTGGGGTCTCATGCCGATGGGCAAAAATGGAAACCGGCAGCGAGTTCGTACCAGCGAACAATCGCGAGCGCGTCGTAACGCATGCGCGCTGAACTCCCGACCTTTAACCTCACCGGGGGTAAATCGCAGGGGCTTCAGAGATGCTCGATTCCAGATCCCGTCATGGCTTCCCCGTGCTGTTCGGCGCTAGGGGCGCTGCTCGGCCGTTTTGACGCATCCTTTTCAGTCGGATCTGTCCGTGTACCGGATTGGCCACCCCCGTTTTCCCCTATCAGGAGCCGGGAAACTATAATGTGGCTCGGGGCGCGTAGCTCAGGTGGATAGAGCATCTGCCTTCTAAGCAGAGGGTCGCTGGTTCGAGTCCAGCCGCGCCTACCAGTCTTTGTTGACGTGTACCTCTGCCCGCATAGTTGACACGCCAGCGTCTTCCCATCCACGCGTCGCCTCGCGTCCCTCCCCCCGCATGTGGGTGGGCTAAGCAGTCACCATCGGCGGAGGCCGCATCTGAAACTGCGAGATCTGATATCGTGCCTGGTCATTTCGAGTTCCTTTGAGTCGTGATCGCAGGCAGCACGTTCCAGGAAGTACGTCTCTCGGAATCCCGTATCGCGCCCCTGGTGTTCGCCGCGCCGCATCGCTGGACGGGAGCGGGTTAGCTCGTGCCGAGAGGGATGCTGGCGTGTCACCCGTGCCGGTGCGCTGCACGAAGCCGCAAAAGGGAATTGCGGATATGGACCCTGATTGCCAACTCGACGTGATTGGTGACCATGTCGTCTGTCTGCGACATCTTTTTTCCCGCCTAACAGTCCGCCTGCACCAGCAGGGACACTACGATTTCACCTGCAACGTGAGTGGTGCGGATCTGGGCGCCTTGATCCTGATCGGGCGTCACAATTGTCGGGCGCAGCCGGATGGCACGGGTGACTCGCGATTGACGGTGCGGGAGGTTCCCGTCCAAGGGGATGCGGCGGATCAGCAGGCGCGCTTTTACGAGGTGGTGCACGCGATGGGGATGAAGCGCGCCACTTCGGCGGTACGCGTGCGGGCGACGGATGCCGTCGGTTTTGAGCTGGCGCAACCCGGCATCGAATTGCGCGAAGTCGTGCAGGCGGCGCTCGGCAGGCGTTTGGAGGGCGGGGGAATGCTGCCCCCCACGTTGCATCTGACGCGTCAGGACTTGGAACGGGCGCTCCGTTTGGGGCTTGATGGCCATCCGAAGTCGCCAGAAGGATGACCGGAATCCGCCCGCGTTGGCGGGGTGTCGCGGTGGCCGCAACGTTTTCCCGGGCCTGCGTTGGCCGGCTCCGTTTCGATGTCGCCGGACTTGATGGGGTAACGAGTCGCGTTTTGGCCAGAGCCGGGACGCGGGGGCAAACACCGACGCCAGTGCTGGGTTGATAAGCCTTCGCGTGGCCGATACGCCAGCATCCCGAACTGGCCGACGCGCCACCATCCTGCTAGGCTTCACGTCATGCGAAAGGTGCTGGCGGGACTGATGTGGGCGGGGATTGCATTGCTCGGAGCTTTGAGTGCGGCCGTGATCGCACTGGCGCGTCATGAGCCGCTCAACGCGTTGTGGCTCCTGACTGCCGCTCTCTGCACCTACTTGATCGGCTATCGCTTCTACTCCAAGTTTCTAGTCACCAAGGTCCTGCTGATCGACGCACGGCGGGCCACGCCGGCGGAGCGGTTGGAGGACGGGCGAGACTTCGTCCCCACGCACAAGTGGGTGACTTTCGGGCATCACTTCGCCGCCATTGCCGGCCCGGGACCGTTGGTGGGCCCGGTGCTGGCCGCGCAGTTCGGTTACCTGCCCGGCACTCTCTGGATCCTGGTCGGTGCCGTGCTCGGTGGGTGCGTGCAGGACTGTGTGATTCTCTTGTTTTCGCTGCGGCGCGACGGGAAAAGCCTGGGGCAGATGGCGCGTGAAGAGATCGGCAAGCTAGGAGGAGGGGTCGGTTTCCTGGCCGTCTGGATCATCCTGGTCATTCTGTTGGCGGTTGTGGGACTGGTGGTCGTCAACGCCCTCAAGGGCAGTCCCTGGGGCACCTTCACCATCTTCATGACGTTGCCCATTGCCCTGCTGATGGGTGTTTGGATGAAGTATGTGCGCCCCGGCAAGGTACTGGAGACCTCGGTGATCGGCTTGATTCTGGTGCTGGCTGCTGTCTGGGGCGGTCGCGGGGTGGCGGCCAGCGCTGAGTGGGCGCCGTGGTTTACCTGCTCCGCCATGACGTTGGCGGCGGCACTGATTGGGTACGGGTTTGCGGCTTCGACACTCCCGGTTTGGCTCCTGCTCGCCCCGCGCGACTATCTGAGCACGTTCGTGAAGTTGGGAACAATTGCCGCGATGGCGCTCGGGATTGTGTGGTACCACCCCATGCTGCAGATGCCGGCACTGAGCCGCTTCACGGACGGCACCGGCCCGGTCTTTGCCGGCAAGATCTTCCCGTTCTGTTTCATCACCATCGCCTGTGGTGCGGTCTCCGGCTTTCACTCGCTCATCAGCTCGGGAACCACGCCCAAGCTGCTGCGCAGTGAAAAGGAGGTGCGCACGGTGGGCTATGGGGCCATGCTCTGCGAGAGCTTCGTGGCAATCATGGCCATGATCGCCGCCTGCGTGCTGCAGCCGGGCGTCTACTTCGCGGTCAACAGCCCGGCGGCCATTGTGGGTGCCACGCCCGCGGCTGCGGCCGCCACCATCTCGGCCTGGGGTTACCCCGTGCAGGCCGCCACGATGGCGCATTTGGCGCAACAAGTCGGGGAATCGAGCCTCTTTTACCGCACCGGCGGAGCGCCTTCCCTGGCACTGGGACTGGCGCAAGTATTCGCGCACACAGCCGGGGGCGAGGCACTGCTGGGAGTCTGGTATCACTTCGCCATCATGTTTGAGGCGCTTTTCATTTTGACTGTGCTCGACGCCGGCACGCGCGTCGGTCGTTTCATGGTGCAGGAGACCTTGGCGCACCTGTGGAAGCCCCTGGGGCGCACCGGCTGGTACCCCAGCATCGTGTTGAGCAGCGCCGTTATGGTGGCGGCCTGGGGTGTTTTCCTGGTGCAGGGGGTGCGCGATCCGCTGGGCGGCATCAACAGCCTCTGGCCCCTGTTCGGCATTGCCAACCAATTGTTGGCCGCGGTGGCGCTCAGCTTGGCGACGACACTGATCCTGAAGACGCGGCCGGCGCGCTATGCGTGGGTAACGCTCGCGCCGCTGATATGGCTGGCCACGGTTTGTTTTACGGCCGGCTGGCAGAAGATCTTCAGTGCCGATCCGCACATCGGATTCCTCAGCGCAGCGCGGATTTTTTCCGGGCAACATGCGGGCCAACTTGCGTTCAACGCGCGTCTGGATGCCGGGGTGACCGGACTATTGCTGGTCATGGTCGCAGTGCTCTTGATGGACTGCATGCAACTCTGGGTTGGGTTGCTGACCGGCCGCCGCTTGCGGACGACGTGGGAAGCGCCCTTTCAGCTTTCCGCATACGCGGAGGAAGGAGCAGGTGCAGATTGATGTTGCGCCTCTGCGCCACCTGGCGTCTGCTGTGCGATCTTTGCGACGCGCTCAGTGACCAGTCCGCCTACCTGCGCTATCTGGCCCGTGAACGGGTAGAAGCCACGCCCACGAGCTGGGCCGGGTTTCTGCGCAGCCGCTATGGGGGGGGGCCGCGTCGCTGCTGTTAAGGCGGAAACACGGGCGATCGAACGCCGCTCCCCGGGCTCAGTCGATTTCCCCGGTCCTCATCCGAATAGCGCGCGGCCAGAGGTTGGGTAGCGATAGTTGGCGATGGCTGAGGCGGTACCGAAGCCGATGTAGCCGGCGCTGAAAAGCCGTTCCAGCTTGTGGTGGCCGCTGCGGTGCAGCAGGTAGGCCAGCCCAATGCCGGCGCCCACTGCAGCGGCCTCGGTTGCCACAAGTGCAGGTCGGTTGTCGACTAAACCATTGGTCAGCAGCAGCTCGTTTTTACCGCGTTGGCGGAAGTAGCGGGTGCTCGTAAAGTCGAGTACCTGCACGGCGCCCATCCCAAGCAACAATGGGGTGTTCCAACGGTCGAGAAAAAATCGGTGCGGCATGGCAGCGGCCGGCTGACTGCGGACGGCAAGCGCCGCGGCCAGCGTGCCACCCAGCAAGCTGTAGACGCCCGCCACACGAAGCCGCCGCGCCGCGCGGTCCTGCGACGCAACCGCGTCGTAGGGGATCGCGAAGAGCCCGATGGCGGCGCCCGCCGCCGCGCCACCCACCGTACTGAGCACCAGCCGGCGCGTGGAATGATGTTGCACCGGCGCCGACTGGGCCATTACGGTGCCGACCGCGTAAAAAAGAAGGATTGCAGCAGGGTGACGCAGCATCGTGCCGAGAATAGCAGGACTCGTGAGGGGGGCTGATCGCTCGCCAGCCGGAGGGTGTCGATGACGCTCAGGCCTCCAGCTTGGCCGTGAAGCCGAGCATGCGAAAGACGTCGAGCACGCTGGCGACAAGCGTCGCGGGATTGGCGGGGTGAGCGGTCACAATCGCCTGCATGTCATCCAGATCTACGCGGACGGCGATACAGGATGCCTCCCGGCAGGTCACATCACAAAACATCGCGAGCGGTAGCATGGTGACGGCGACCAAAATGGCGTTGCGAGGCGCCATACGGTCGAGCAAGGTGAACATTTCCTGTTTGGATTCCAACTCATCGGGGGTGGTTTCGATCACCAGATCGGCCGCGGCGAGTGCGTCGTCAAGGCTGCCGGCCAGGCGGATGCGGCCGAGAACATCCTCCGGGTTGATGCCGGCGCGTTCCAAGTCCGCACGGATGGCAGCCATGGCACGTTCGCGCGAGGACGGCAGCAGATCCTGCAGCACGGTGGCGAAGCCCGCAAGCGCGGCGCGTTCTGCAAGCTGGCGTCCCAGAGTGCCGGCGCCGATCATGACCAGCTCGCGGATCGTTGCGCGCGAGTCCGCGACCACGGTGGGATTCGAGATCACTGCAGCGCTGCCCTAAGAGGCCGGGATGGCGTTGACGCCAGTCCGCAAGGCAGCCAGCTCACGCATCTCGTCTGAAAGTTCCAGGGTGCGGTGCATGGCCACGCGCGCTTTCTCCTGGCTCTCAGCGCTGTTGGCGTACTTCAGCAGTTTCTCGACCGCCATGAGGTGGTGGAGATCTTCTTCCGGGGCGACGGTGGCGCGATACATTTCAGCCGTGCCGGTGTCCCCCACCTGCTCGAGGTAGCTGATGAACTGGCGGTTGCGTTTCTGGGCGATGCCCTCGCGAGCAAATTGTCCAGCGGCCAAACGCTCGACGGTGCTGCGCAAGGTTCGCAGGTAGTGGTAGAGCGGCGAGTAGCCATGCGCCACCGGGTTGTACTTACTGGCGTCTTCACCCAGCTGGTGTAGGCGATCCTGAATGAGAACGAAGTGGCGCGCCTCGTCCCCACACTGCTGGGCAAGAGCCAACTTGATGTCCAGTTCCGGCGTTGTCGGCAGCCAGAGGGCGGCCATCTCGCTGGCTTCGAGTTCGCTCTTCAAGGCCAGCTTCAGGCAATCAATCACGCCGGCACGGCTGTCCATGCCCACTGGCGCGACCGGCAAGTCGTCCAGTTTGATCAGGACGGCGTCCATCTCGGTTTGCAGTTGGCGGACAAAGGCGGCAGCGTCCATGGGGAGTCTCCAAGCGGAGAACTAAGGCTACGGTAGTTTATGCGATCTGGCGGTTAAAGGAAGAAGGGCGACGGGCGCGGGCACGGGACCTGCCGGAATTCGGGCCTGGAGGCAGCGACCAGGGGAAGCACTGCATGGCCGACACGCCGGCACAGCGCCGGCTTGCTACAATCAGGCAACCTCTTATGAAGTCGCGATTTCCGCAGCGCTGGTTGGCAGGACTCCTCCTCGGTCTGGCTTTGGTGTCGGTCGGGGTCTGCCGGGCAGCGGCCAAGCGTCCCCTGCCTTTGGTGCAGGTGACCGTGACCGTGGTCAACGATGAAGGCAAGCCCATTCGGAATGCGGGGGTCGTCATTCGCCAACTTGTTGACGCGGCCAACCGTAAACCCCGGCACGGAGGCTTGCACGTGGAACTGAAGAGCAACGACAAAGGCACGGTCAGCATTGAAGGATTTGAGACCGGGATCGTGCTGGTGCAGGTGATCGCGGACGGTTACAAGACTTTCGGTGGCGACTTCTACCTGCGGCGGCCGCAGGAACTGGTGAAGGTCACCATGGCGCCCCCGAAGCCGCAGGTCTCGATCTACCACTAACCCGGTGCGGGGTCCATTCGGGAACGATTTTCCCCGGCATGGCGTCGGGAAAGCATCTTTTTTCGGGCGCAGCGCTTCCCAGAATGCAGAGATGGTGACCCCGCAGGCGCACTCCTCCTGCAGCACAGAGCAGCGCTGGCTGCTCTCGCCGAGCGTTGTGCCAGGCACCCACTTCATTACCTCCTCAGGTGAATCCCTGACAGCAGACTGGCGCTGTTACCGTTATAGTCCTGCGTGCGCCCCCTCGGCGCAGTCGGGGATCGAGTTGAGGAACGCGTGCCTATTCTGACCATTGCTGCGGTGCTGGTGCTCTCCATGGTCGCGGGAGTGGCCGCCGCACGTGGCTTGTTGCATCTGCTGATCCCGCGTCCGCAGCCAGCGGAAGAACTGCGTGAGACGGTTTCGGGCGACTGAAACCCAGCGCGGCCCCCAGGCTTTGTCTCTCCTGTTTTACTGTCACCCTGCGGCCGCTGCCGTGTTTCCGGAGCGCTCGCGTCCTTGTAAGCTGTAGGTTGTGCATGGGCAGTTCCATCCTGTGGTGGCCGCTTGGTTTGCAGAGCGGTTCGGGGAACCAACCGAACCCCAGCGGGGCGGTTGGCCCGCGATCGCCGCAGGCGACGACACGTTACTGGCCGCTCCCACCGGTTCCGGCAAGACGCTGGCGGCTTTTCTGGTGGCGATTGACCGCCTCTTCCGCCTGGCGGTTGACGGACGGCTCCATGATCAGACGCACGTCCTGTACGTCTCACCTCTCAAGGCGCTCGCGAACGATGTCCAGAAGAATCTGGAGCAGCCGCTAGCGGAGATTCTGCATCGGGCGGTGGCGCAGGGCCTGCTGTTGCCCGAGATCCGTGCCGCGGTTCGCACCGGCGACAGCTTGGCGAGCGAGCGTCAAGCCCTGCTCAAACGTCCACCGCATATTCTGGTCACGACGCCCGAGTCGCTGTACATACTGCTTACCGCTGAGCGCAGCCGGCGCATGTTGGCGCATGTTCAGACCGTCATCGTGGATGAGATCCATGCAGTGGCGGGCAACAAGCGTGGCGCTCATCTGACGCTCAGCTTGGAGCGTTTGGACGCTTTGGTCCGCCAAGCGGGACATGCCCGGCGCCCAGCGCGCATCGGGCTCTCGGCCACCGTGCGTCCCCTGGAAGAGATCGCGCAGTTTCTGGTCGGCAGCGGTCCGCTGGAAATGCCACACGCCGGGTTGTTTGCGGCCTCGGTACCCAGCACGGGGGCTCCCATTCCGCATGTACCTACCATCGTGCACATCCCGCCGCGGCGGCAGTTGGATGTGGCGGTCGAGGTGCCGAGGCGTGCCGAGATGGGGCCGATCGCCACCAACGATCAGTGGACCGAACGGGTGGAGCGACTGGCCGAATTGGCGCAGCAGCACCGCTCCACGCTGGTCTTCGTCAATACGCGGGCGTTGGCGGAACGCCTGGCGCATCGTTTGGGGGAACAACTCGGGGAGGAGTGGGTCGCGGCGCACCATGGCAGTCTGTCGCGCAAGGTTCGATTGCAGGCCGAGGGCCGCTTCAAGCGTGGCGCGCTCAAGGTGATGGTGGCGACGGCCTCACTCGAACTGGGTCTCGATATCGGCAGCGTGGATCTGGTGTGCCAGATGGGCTCGCCGCGCGTGATCAGCGTCGCCTGGCAGCGCATTGGGCGAGCCGGTCACTGGAAAGGGGCGATCCCCAAAGGCCGGTTCTTCGCCCTGACGCGCGATGATCTGCTGGAGTGCGCGGCCATTGTGAGGGCGATGGGACAGGGAAGTCTGGACCCCATCGAGATTCCCGACTGGCCGCGCGACATTCTGGCGCAGCAGATGGTCGCCACGGTGGCGACCGGGGAATGGGACGAGGACGCGTTGTTTGGAATGGTGCGTCGCGCCTATCCGTACCGGCACCTGCCGCGCACCGAGTTCGATGCCATCCTGGCCATCCTGGCAGAAGGGATCTCCACGCGCCGCGGACGGCGCACGGCCTACATCCACCGCGACGGAGTCCACCAGCGGCTAAGACCGCGTCGGGGAGCGCGGCTGGCGGCGATCACCAGCGGCGGCGCCATTGCAGAAACAGCCGCTTACACAGTGGTGGCCGAGCCGGAGAACCTGACCATCGGTACCTTGGACGAAGACTTCGCGGTCGAGAGTCACGCCGGCGACATCATCCAGTTGGGAACGACTTCATGGCGCATACGCGGGGTGGAGACCGGCCGGGTGCGGGTGGAGAGCGCCCACGGACAGCCTCCGACCATTCCGTTCTGGCGTGGCGAGGCGCCGGGCCGCACGCTGGAGCTGTCCGGCGAGGTCGCCCGTCTGCGCGCCGAGATCGCGGCGCGTGCCGCCGCCGCGGCGCCTGACCGGGACGTGGTCCTGGCGTGGCTGCAGCAGGAGGCGGGACTGGAACGGTTGGCCGCCGCGCAGCTGGTGGCTTATGTGCTGGAGGGCGAACGGAACTTGGGACGCCTGCCCACGCACGAACACCTGGTCGCGGAGCGCTTTTTTGACGAGGCGGGCGGCATGCAACTCGTCATCCACGCCCCCTTTGGCAGTCGCATTACCAAGGCGTGGGGGCTGGCGCTTCGTAAACGCTTCTGCCGCGGCTTCGATTTCGAGCTGCAGGCTTCGGCAAGCGAGAACGGTCTCGTGCTCTCGCTCTCCGAACAACACAGCTTTCCCTTGGAGACCATCTTTTCGTTCCTGCACTCGAACACAACCGCCGCCGTGCTGACGCAGGCCATTCTGCAGGCGCCGCTATTCCAGACACGCTGGCGTTGGGACGTCGGCCGCGCACTGGCGTTGTTGCGCTTTTCCGGCGGCCGCAAGGTGCCGCCGCAGATCCAGCGTCTGCGCTCCGAGGATCTGCTGGCGGCGGCGTTTCCGGAAGCGGTGGGCTGCCAGGACAACCACGGGGGCGGCGACGTGGAGTTGCCGGACCACCCTTATGTCGCCGAGGCGATGCGGGATTGCCTGTACGAGGCGCTCGACCTCGCCGGACTGGAAGCGGTATTGCAAGGGTTGGAATCGGGCGCGATTACGTTTTCGGCAGTCGAATCCCCGGCGCCCTCGGTGCTGTCACACGAGATCCTGAACGCGGGTCCGTTCAGCTACCTGGATGACGCGCCACTCGAAGAGCGGCGCACCCGGGCCGTCAGCTTGCGGCGGTCCGGCGAGGTAGCTGGTCCAGCCGGAGCGCTGGATGTGGCTGCCATCCGCGCCGTGCGCGAGGAGGCTTGGCCGGAGCCGGAGGATGCCGACGAGGTGCACGATCTGCTGTTGTCCTTAATTTGGCTTCCGGAGTCGGAGGCGCCCCGTTCGTGGCAATCGTGGTTGGACGCCTTGGAGCACAACGGCCGGGCGTTTTCGGTCCATCTAGATGCCAAACGGGGATGGGTCGCAGCCGAACGCTGGGCCGGTGCGCAATCCTTGGGCATTGAGGGCGGTCCTGCCGCTCCCGCGTCAAACGCGGACCAAGAAACGGCCGCTGTGCGCTGTCTTGGCGGTTGGATGGAGATTCTTGGGCCGGTGACCAGTTCGGAATTGGCGCACCGTCTCGGCCTGGCGGTCGCGTGCGTGGACCCGGCGCTGTTGGGTCTGGAAGCGTCGGGGCGGGTTCTTCGTGGCAGCTTTACCGAACCCGTGATGCAGGACAGCGAGCCGCAATTGGAGTGGTGCGAACGCCGCCTGCTGGCCCGCATTCATCGCCGCACCCTGAACCGGCTTCGGGCCGAGATTGAGCCGGTGCCGCCGGCGGTGTTTCAGCGCTTTCTGCTGCGCTGGCAGCACCTCGAGCCGGAGACCCGGCTGCACGGCGCGCAAGGCGTCTCGATGATCCTGCGGCAATTACAGGGGTTCGAAGCGGCAGCGGGGGCTTGGGAAAGCAAGCTGCTGCCGGCACGGGTGCGCGATTACGATCCGGAGATGCTCGATCTGCTGTGCTTTTCGGGCGAGATTGCCTGGGCACGGCTGAGTCCACCAGCCGCCGTGCAGGGCGATGGGGCGCGGCGCCTCACCCCAACACGCGCCGCACCCTTCACGTTTTTCCGTCGTGAGGACGCTGCCTGGCTGTTGCAGGCGGCCGGATGGAAACCCTCCGACGTCCTGGGCCGACTATCGCAAGCCGCGCGTCAGGTGATGGGGTGGCTGGAGGAGCGCGGCGCGGTCTTCTTCAGCGATCTGGTGCGCCTGAGCGCAGCCGGCCAACCGCACCTGGTACAGTCGCAGATCGAGGATGCACTTTGGGAACTCGCCGCCGCCGGATTGGTGACGGCGGACGGATTCGATAATCTGCGCGCTCTGCTCGACCCCAAGCGACGGCGCGGCGAAGGAGCAGGGAAGACGGCGCGGCCACGTCACAGCGCCGGCCGCTGGTCGCTGGTCCGCACGTTACTGAATCCCTCCGTTGGCGCTGAAACCGGGGCGGACACAACACGCGACCCCGATCTGGCCACCCGCCAGGCACAACAGTTGCTGCGCCGTTACGGCGTCGTCTTCCGGGCCTTGTTGACACGTGAGAGCGCCACTCTGCCCTGGTACGACCTGCTGCTCGCGTTGCGTCGATTGGAGACGCATGGCGAGGTTCGCGGCGGACGATTTGTCTCCGGCTTTGCCGGTGAGCAGTACGCGCTTCCCGAGGCGCTTGAAGCCCTGCGGGCAACACGCAAACTCGCCCCCTTGGAGAGGCCGCTACAACTTTCCGCCTCGGACCCGCTCAACTTGGTGGGTATCATCCTGCCCGGCGAACGCATTCCCGCCCAGATGGAAACTACCGTGCAATTGGGGCCAGCCGCTGAGGGTGGCGGCGCCGGTCTGTTCCAACACTCCACGTCGCTGTAAAGTCAGGCAGGCGAACGCAGGCCGGTGCGCCGGCGCACGACGCGCATCCCCTCGCGCGCCAAGGCACGTTTGAGTTGCGAGCGGGCATGGGCCGCCCAGGCGCTGGAACGATCAATGCGCAAATACTGGCGCCAGTGCGGCACCGCCCGGCGTCGTTCCCCCGCCTTCTCATAAGCCAGCGCCAGGTTGTAGTGCGCGTCGCCGTAGCCGCGCGCCAGCCGCACGGCCTGCCGGTAGGCGGCGATGGCTTCCTGCAGACGCCCGGTCTCATCCAGCACATTGCCGAGGTCGAAGAAGGCCAAGGCGTAATCGGGCTCGATCTCCAGCGCGCGTCGATAGCAGCGCTCAGCCTCCGCGAAGTCGCCTTGGTGATAGCGCAGGGTGCCGAGATTGATGTAGGCGCTGGAGTAATTCGGGTCAGCCTCGATGCAGCTCAGGTAGCCTGCCGCTGCCTGGTCGCGCAACTCCGGATCATCCTCCAGCGCGACGGCGTACAGAAACCAGTCCTCCGCCGCAGGCGCCTGGTTACGTGTCGGCAGAAGATGCAGACGGCCGGCCGGCGGCGCAAAATCGAGATAAAACTGGCCCGAGAGGGCGTCCATGCGCCGGCCGTGCACCTCGATTTCCAAAGAGGCGCGCTGGCAGGCGTTGAGCGCTAATAGGGCGAGCGGATTGTCCAGCCCCAAACTGGCCCGCGCCGACTCCACCCCGGCACGGATCTGCCGCAGCGGGATTCCGTGCCGCGCAAACTGTTGCAGCTTCCGCAGCGCCGCCAGATCCTGAAACCCGTAGTTGGGTTGGGCAGCCAGGAGGCCACAACGTTCCCAGCGTGCCAGTTGCCGGGGCGCAAGCTGCAACATGCGTAGCGCTTGGGAGCGACTGTAGGACGTGGGTTGTTGGAAGCGCTCCGCTGTCATCATCTCCAGCTCCAGAGACCCCCCCATTTATGGGGGAAGATCTCGATCCCGGGCATCCGCCAGTCGAGAGCTGCAAGGAGAAATACCTTGAATCCAGCTACAACACAAGGGGTAATTTGCCTGAGGTACCCCTAAATGTAGTGGTGGAGGGCGGGGATCCGGGAATGGTCTGTACGCTTTCAGGGGGACCTGAAATCGTATGCGTTCCCAAAGGCGCCGTCCACAACGGGTGCGGTCAAAGTTGCGCGTCAGCTAGAGCCCGCCAGCGGGACTGGACATCAATCGTCGGAGCGAATCGGGGCACACAGCGACTCCTTCGGGGCGCTACTACCGGAGGTGCCGCATGGCCGACGTGCCGGCCACGTTTGGGTCCGTAGGCTGCTCGGGGTAGCATGGTCGCGCTCCGAAAGACTGGACGGGTTGGGGACTTTCAAATCCATGCAACGACAACAGCGCGCGGTAGTGATGGGGTTGGTTCTTTTTCTGGCCGGCCGCCTTTTGGCGGCTCACGACCCGGTTTGGGGCATGCATGGGGCGGTGGCCAGCTCTGAGGTTCATGCCAGCGCTGCCGGCATTGAGATCCTGCAGCAAGGGGGAAATGCAGTGGACGCGGCGGTGGCCGTGGGCTTTGCGCTGGCAGTGACGCACCCGTACGCAGGCAATCTGGGCGGAGGTGGCTTCATGTTGATTCGGCTGGCGACCGGGCAGAGCTATTTCCTCGATTACCGCGAGGTGGCGCCCGCGGCAGCGACGGCTGACATGTACCTGGATGCCAACGGGAATTACATTCCGAAGTCGAGCATTCTCGGGTATCGGGCGATCGGGGTCCCGGGAAGCGTGGCGGGGCTGGCCGCGGCGCAGAAACGCTTCGGCAAGCTGCCGCTGGCGACGGTGATGGAGCCAGCCATCCGGCTGGCGGAACGAGGCTTCCCACTGGCTTACAGGGCGGCCCAGAGCCTGCACGCCGACAATCTCAAGGTCTTCCCGGAGAGCCGGCGGCTTTTTCAGCGCGACGGTAACTACTACCAGCCAGGTGAAACGTTTCGGCAGCCCGATCTGGCAGCCACGCTGCGCCGCATCGCCCATATCGGGCCACAAGACTTCTATCACGGCGAAATCGCCAAGAAGGTTGCCGTCTTCATGGCGGCACATGGCGGTTTAGTCACTGCCGCCGATCTGGCCGACTACCAACCCAAGTGGCGGACTCCACTGACGGGGACCTACCGCGGCTACCAGGTCATTACCTCGCCGCCCCCATCCTCGGGCGGGATTGCACTGCTCGAAATGCTCAACATGCTGGAGCCAACCGACTACCAGAAGTTCGGGTTTCTGTCCGCTGCCAGCCTGCAGTATGAGGCGGAGGCGATGCGCCGGGCGTTCGCCGATCGCAGTAAGTTTCTCGGCGATTCCGACTTCACACCGGTGCCGGTGGCGCAACTCACCGACAAGACATTTGCGCGTTCCCGCTGGGCCAGTTTCAAGCCGGGGGTGGCCAGCTTGAGCAGCGAGGTCGGAGCCGGCACGCCGCCCGGCTCGGAGTCCATGGAGACGACGCATTTCTCCGTTGTTGACGAAGCTGGAACCGCCGTGGCCGTGACCACAACGCTGAACGGCGCGTTTGGTTCGGGGGTAACGGTGGACGGCTTGGGGTTTCTGTTGAACAACGAGATGGACGATTTCACCTCGAAGCCCGGTGTGCCCAACATGTTCGGGCTGATTCAAGGCAAGGCAAATGCCATTCAGCCGCACAAGCGGCCGCTGTCCTCCATGACGCCCACCATCGTCACCCGAGATGGCAGGCTTGCCCTGGTCTTGGGAAGCCCCGGCGGCCCGACCATCATCAATACCGTTTTCGAAGTCCTGACCGGAGTGGTGGATTTTGGCCTGAATATCCGTGAAGCAGTCGAGGCGCCGCACATCCATCATCAATGGTTGCCGGACGTGCTGCGGCTGGACGGTTTCGGATTCTCGCCGGATACCGTGGCCGCGCTCGAACACATGGGCTACCAGGTCAAGGTCGGGGGCTTCTGGTGCGATTCGGAAGACATCGCGCTCGACCCCAAGACTGGTGCCCGGCTGGCCGCCAGCGACCCGCGCGGCAACGGTGTCTCGCTGGCGTATTAGCGGGCGCCGCTGTCGCGTGCCGCCGCGCACCCCGAACCACCATGATCGTCTCCACCCATCTCTTCTCAAACGAGGCGTTGCATACGGCTCTCCTGGACCGGATAGTGCGAGCGGGCGCGCAGGGCATCGAGCTGTTCTGCGCGCGACAGAGCTTTGACTACCGCGACGCGCGTCAAAAAGAGGCGCTGGTGCACTGGTTTCGGGAGAACCCAATGCCGCTGCACGCCATCCACAGTCCCCTGTTTAGCGATGATTGCTGGGGTCGCAGCGGCGCGCCCGCGATCAACTTGGCGGAGCGAGACACGCGCCGACGCATTGCCTCCATGGATGAGATCCAGCGTGCCCTGGAAATTGCGGAAGAGGTTCCCTGCCGTTTTCTCATCCAGCATCTGGGGGTGGCGAACCAAGAAGACGACGAGCGCGCCATGGATGCCGCTTTCACCAGCCTGGAACGGCTGCGCGTGCTGACGAAGCCGCTGGGAATCACCATTCTTTTGGAGAACATTCCCAATGAGCTTTCAACCCCGGAGCGCCTGATGGGCTTTCTGCAGACCACGCACTTGGACGATCTGGGGGTCTGTTTCGATGTGGGGCATGCCCACTTCATGCCGCCGCCGACCACCCCGTCCTCCGCTCCCCATGTGTTGCGCGCCTTCGAGGTGCTGCGGACGCGCGTCCGCTCCGTGCATCTGCACGACAATCATGGCGCGCAGAGCGCCGGCGAGAGCGACCCGCATCTTTGGCCGGGGGAGGGAACCGTCCCATGGAACACGCTGATGCCCGAATTGCATGCCGCCGGACTGCCTTGCGTGCTCGAACTGCACAGCGCACCCGCCGATTCTGCGACGTGGGAACGTTTGACGCGAACTGTGGCGGAATTGCAAAGCCGGGCGTAGGCCGACTCTTCAGATCGCAGGCGCCTTGGCGAAGGCTGCCATATTCCTGTGGTTGGTCCCCGGCGCCCGCATTTGGGTGTCAGGTACCACGACATGGTTACCAGGTTTTGTTCAGGACAGCTGTTACTCAGAAGCCGCCGCATGGCCGGGGCGGCAGCGTCGCGTCTACAATGAACAGCGATGTCTGACGCTGCTGCCTCCCCTGCCTTTACCGAGATCCGCCACATCGGCGAGCATGCCGGGCAGGACGTTCGCCTGCGCGCCTGGCTTTACAACCTGCGGGAGAGTGGAAAGCTGCTGTTCCCGATCTTTCGCGACGGCACCGGCCTGATTCAGGGCGTGCTCTTTCAGAAGGCAGTTGCCCCCGAAGTGTTTGCCCGGGTGCGGGCTTTGACGCAGGAATCCTCAGTCGAGGTCCTGGGTCGGGTACGCGCCGACGCGCGGGCGCCCGGAGGGTTCGAACTGGACGTGATAGACCTCAACGTGCTGCACGCCGTTCCAACCGACCAGCCCTATCCCATCTCGCCCAAGGAACATGGCATCGAGTTCCTGATGGAACATCGTCACCTCTGGTTGCGCAGCCAGCGGCAGGCGGCCATCCTGCGGGTACGGCATGAGGTGGTAAAAGCGGTACGCGACTTCTTTGACGACGACGGCTTCACTTTGGCGGACGCCCCCATCTTGACGCCTGCGGCCTGCGAGGGCACCAGCACGCTGTTCGAGGTGGACTACTTTGAACAGAAAGCGTATCTCACGCAGTCGGGACAACTCTACGCCGAGGCAGCGGCCATGGCGCTGGGAAAAACTTATTGTTTCGGACCAACGTTCCGCGCGGAAAAGAGTAAGACGCGGCGCCACCTGACTGAATTCTGGATGGTGGAACCCGAAGTGGCGTTCGCCGATCTGGATGCGATCATGCACCTCGCCGAGCGTCTAGTCACTTTCGTGGTGCAACGCGTTCTGGCAAACCGAGCATCGGAACTGGCGGTGCTCGAGCGCGACGTGAGTCGCTTGGAAAAGATCGTCCTGCCGTTTCCGCGCGTCAGCTATGACGAGGCCATCACCCGGCTCCAGGCGGCGGGCAGTGAGATTCAGTGGGGCTCGGATCTGGGCGGAGGGGATGAGACGATTCTCTCTAGCCAGTTTGATCGCCCGGTGATGGTGCATCGCTACCCGGCCGCGGTCAAAGCGTTCTACATGCAGCCGGATCCGGTGCAACCGGACCGCGCACTCTGCGTTGACATGCTGGCGCCCGAGGGGTGCGGCGAAATCATTGGCGGCAGCCAGCGCATCCACGATCTGCAATTGTTGCTCGATCGCATTCGCGAACAGAAGCTGCCCGAAGAGGCTTTCAGTTGGTACCTCGACCTGCGCCGGTACGGTTCGGTACCCCATGCCGGGTTTGGCATGGGCATTGAGCGCGTGGTGGGGTGGGTGTGCGGTGTCGAGCACGTCCGCGAAACGATTCCATTTCCCAGGACGATTTATCGGATGTTTCCCTAGGGTTTCCAGCTGTCAGTTTTCGGATGGCGGAGAACCGTGTTCCGTTTGCCACAGACTGCCGAACACTCACGCACTTCAACTCTTATGGCATCCCGCATTCGCGTCATCGGTGTTCCGCTCGATCTCGGCCAGGACCGGCGCGGGGTGGATATGGGTCCCTCGGCGGTGCGGGTTGCTGGTTTGGCAGCCCGACTGGAAGGGCTTGGTTTTACCGTCGAAGATGCCGGCAATGTGCTGGTGCCGCTGGCCGAGCAAAGGGCGCCGGGAAATCCCCAGGCCAAGTATCTGAAAGAGATTGCCGCCACCTGCAAGAAACAGGCGGAGTGGGTGCAGAAAACGCTCGAGGACCGCGTGTTTCCTTTGGTTCTGGGCGGAGACCATTCGATCGGCGTGGGGACGGTCTCTGGTGTGAGCGAATACTACCGGCGTCTCGGCAAGCAAGTCGGCCTGATCTGGCTCGACGCCCACGGTGACATCAACACCCCTGAGACCTCGCCGAGCGGCAACATCCACGGCATGGCGCTGGCCTGCCTGCTGGGCGAGGGCCCGAAGGAGTTGACGCAGATCTACGGATTTTCCCCCAAAGTGGCAGCGCAGAACACGGTGCTCATCGGCGTGCATGATCTCGATCCGGGAGAGCGCGAGCGCCTGCATGCCGCCGCCGTCAAGGTGTACACCATGCGCGACCTCGATGAACGCGGCATGCGCACGGTGCTGCAGGAAGCCGTCGCCATCGCCAGCAATGGCACGGAGGGGTTCTGCTGCTCGCTGGACATGGACTTCATTGATGCTGCCTTCGCGCCCGGCGTGGGGACGCCGGTGCGCGGCGGGGTGACTTACCGCGAGGCCCACCTCGCGCTGGAGCTGATCTGCGACAGTGGCAATCTGCTCTCGCTCGAGGTGGTTGAAGTCAACCCCGTGTTGGACGAGCGCAACCGCACGGCCGAATTGGCCGTCGAGCTGATCCTGAGCGGCTTGGGAAAAAAGATTCTGTAGCCGCTGCGGCCGGTAATGAATCGCCGGCGACAACAGACGAGCGGCAGGAGGACTCAGACGCCCCGACGAGCGTTGTGTACGGCCGCTCACAATTGAAGAGCGCCAGGCCCTGCATGGCGCGACCGTCAGAGCCCGGGCGCGCAGATCCGCGTGCTGGACGAACTGACGTCCCTTTTCCCGCTTGACCCTCCTGTGCTACATTCCGATGAGTTTGGAAGCGTATCCACGCCAGACAGGAACCGAACCAACAATGCCCCAGGTTGCAAGCACGTCCAAGTCCTACGATGTGGTAATTATCGGCTCGGGTGCGGGAGGCGGCATGGCCGCTTATGTCCTGACCCAAGCCGGGGCGAAGTGTCTCATGTTGGAGGCGGGGAGCTGGTACGACACCGCCAAACAGTCCACCATGTTCGAGTGGCCGTACAGCGTGCCCAATCGCGGCGTCAACCAAGGGCATCCGTGGGGCAAGTCGTCTTGGGGCTATTTTGATGCCTGCAACGGCGGATGGGAATTGGACGGTGAGCCCTACACCATGGCGCCGGGCAACCAGTGGCGCTGGTGGCGGGGACGCATGCTGGGCGGACGCACCAATCACTGGGGCCGCATCGCGTTGCGCATGGGTCCATACGACTTCAAGCCCTACAGCCGCGACGGCAAAGGGTTCGACTGGCCCTTCACCTACGAAGATCTGGCGCCGTACTACGACAAGACCGAGGAATTGATCGGCGTTTTTGGTTCGCATGAAGGCTTGGAAAATACGCCGGACGGCCGTTTCCAGCCGCCTCCCAAACCGCGCTGCTACGAGCTTTACCTCCAGAAAGCGTCGCGCAAGCTCGGGATTCCATGCGTCCCGTCGCGCCTGTCCATCCTGACCAAGTCCATTCACGGACGACCAGCCTGTCATTATTGCGGTTCCTGCGGCCGCAGTTGTGCGACCGGCTCCAACTTCAGCTCTCCGACCGTCCTGCTGCCGCCGGCGCTGGCGACCGGCAATCTGGAGATCCGGTGTGATGCCATGGCGCGCGAGGTGCTGGTCGGTCCCGACGGGTTGGCCTCCGGCGTCTCGTACATTGACAAAAAGACGCGCAAGGAAGTGCAAGTCAAGGCGAAGTACGTTGTCGTTGCCGCCAGCGCCTGCGAATCGGCACGCATTCTGCTGAACTCGCGCAGTTCGCACTTTCCGGATGGCGTGGCCAATTCATCCGGCTTGGTGGGGCGCTATCTCATGGATACGGTCGGCTCCAACGTCAGCGGCTTCATTCCTGCCATGACCGACATGCCGGCCCACAACGAAGATGGCGTCGGCGGGATGCATCTTTACATGCCGTGGTGGGGCTATGAAGCGCAAAAGAACGGCAAACTGCCGTTCGCCCGCGGCTATCACATCGAGATGGGCGGCGGTCGTCACATGCCCGGCGCAGGCACCTTGGGTGGCGCCGCAGAGAGCCATCTGGGCGGCGGCTATGGCGTGGAGCTGAAGAGCGGCCTGCGCAAACTCTACGGCGGGAACGTCGGATTTGCGGGCCGGGGCGAGATGATTCCCAACGATCAAAGCTATTGCGAAATTGATCACAACGTGGTGGATGAATGGGGGATTCCTGTCCTAAAGTTCCACTTCAAGTGGAGCGAGGAAGAGATCTTGCAAGCCAAGCACATGCAGGAGACCTTCCAGGAGATCATCCACGCCGCCGGCGGGACGGTAACCGGTTCCTCCGGGCCGGAAAGGGACTGGGGCATTTTGCCGGGCGGCGAAATCATTCACGAGGTAGGCACCACAAAGATGGGCGACAACCCGAAAACATCGGTGCTCAATCAATGGGGACAGGCGTGGGATTGCAAGAACCTGTTCGTCACCGATGGAGCGCCGTTTGTCAGCAATGCCGACAAGAACCCGACGCTCAGCATCATGGCGGTGGCGTGGCGTTCCAGTGAGCATCTCGCCAACGAGGTCAAGCAGCACAGCCTGTAGCGCGCCGTGGAAGGGACGACGAGGACAAGCCGATGGCAAAAGAATTGGAACCCACTGAAAAAGCTCCCGGCGTCAACCGGCGAGACCTGCTCAAAGTGATGGGCACCGCGCCTGCCGCAGTCCTGGTGACGGTCACGCCGGGAATGGCGGAAGGGCGTCAGCCGGCACATCCGCATCCCGCCGTCCATGCGGCTGCGGCGCACCCTGGCGCCCACATGGTGCTCACGCCGCACGAGTTCAAGACCGTGAGCGTGCTCAGCGACCTGATCATTCCGGCCGATGGCCACTCCGGCAGCGCCACCCAGGCGCAGGTGCCGACTGACATGGATTCCTGGCTGCACATGCAAGGCGGAAACCTGCTCGCCGAAATCCGCGGCGGCTTGACGTGGCTTGATCTCGAAAGCAATCGGCTGCACCAGCGGGACTTCGTTGACAGCACGGTGGCGCAACAGAAGGCGCTGCTCGATCGCATCGCATATCCGGGCAAATCCGCGCCCGATGATCGCAACGCCACGGCCTTCTTCACCTCGTTCCGCAACCTCGTCGTGAGCGCATTTTTCTCAAGCAAGTTGGGCGTCGCAGATCTGAAATATATGGGAAACACCGTGGTGACCGAATGGAACGGCTGCCCGGCCGACGCCTTGGCGCATCTTGGTGTGAGCTACGACGAGTCCAAGGCCTGATCCCTAGTTCCGATCGCTGGCCGTGAAGCACAGGCATTCGTGTCTGTCGTCCAATCGTCGCCGCCGCGGCCCAGCGCCAATCGAAGCCAACTCATTTAGAGTTCGAGGAGCGCCGGGTGGGCACACTGGGCCCACGGCGTGGCCGAGTGTCGACGTCTCCGGGAGTATCCTAAAGACAACGGGCGAGGCGGATGTCCTTGCTGCGGGTTGTGCTCTCGGGCGACGGTTTCCTTCATCTCCGCGCTCGGTTGCCGCCCCTATGAGCTTGCGGGGAGAAGACCTTTGACGACAGACACGATTCACACTCTGGGGGCGCTGAAGCGCGCACCCGGCAACGCCTACCTGCGTCTGAAGCAGCGCAGCGTCAAGGACGAGCTGCGGGAAAATCTGCTGGCCCGGCTACGGGATCGCCAGCCGGTTTTTCCGGGCATTGTCGGATATGACGACACCGTGGTTCCGCAGATTGTCAATGCCGTCCTCTCAAAGCACAACTTCATCCTGCTTGGCCTGCGCGGGCAAGCCAAGAGCCGCATCCTGCGTGCCCTTACCACGCTGCTGGATCCAGCGCTGGCGGCAATCGCCGGTTGTGAGATCCATGACAATCCCGCCGCGCCGATCTGTGCCCGGTGTCGCCGCCTGGTCACCACGGTGGGCGACGATACCCCGATCGAGTATCTGACGCCGGAGCAACGTTACGTGGAGAAGTTGGCCACGCCGGACGTCACCATGGCTGACCTGATTGGCGACTTGGATCCGATCAAAGCGGCACGTGCCGGCCTCGATCTCGCGGACGAGATGACGATTTTCTATGGGTTGCTGCCGCGCGCCAACCGCGGCATCTTCGCCATCAACGAGCTACCCGACTTGGCGGGCAAGATTCAGGTCGGGCTGTTCAACATCATGCAGGAGGGCGACGTGCAGATTAAGGGCTATCCGCTCCGCCTGCCGCTTGATGTGGCAATCGTGTTCAGCGCCAACCCGGAGGACTATACCGCCCGGGGCAAGATCGTGACACCGCTCAAAGACCGCATTGGCAGCGAGATTCGCACCCACTACCCGACGACTCTGGAGGATGGGATGGATATCACCGCACAGGAAGCCGACGTGCAACGCAACGGCGCCGCGTGCGAGATTCCGGCGTTCATGCGGGAAGTTGTCGAAGCCATCGCTTTTGCCGCGCGGGAAGACAAGCGGGTGGACAAGCGCTCGGGCGTCAGCCAGAGGCTGCCCATCTCCTGCCTGGAGAACGTGGTGTCGAGCGCCGAGCGGCGCGCCCTGTTGCTCGGGGAAGGGACAGTGGTGCCGCGCATTGCTGACGTATTCAATGCTTTGCCGTCGGTCACCGGCAAACTGGAACTCGAGTACGAAGGCGAGATGCGCGGTCCCGAGGTGGTAGCGCGCGATCTGGTACGCACCGCCGTTGGCCGCGTCTTTGACCGATATTTCGAAGGGGCAAACCTGCACAAGGTGGTGCAGTTCTTCGATCTGGGCGGCAACCTCCAGCTCGAGGAGGACACGCCGACGCGCACCTGTCTCGACCGTCTGCAACAGATCAACGGTCTTGATCACCACCTGGCGGCGCTCAAAATTGATGACGACAGCCCGATGCCGCTGCGGCTGGCAGGCTTGGAATTCATTCTGGAAGGCCTCTACGCCCACAAACGCATCAGCCGCAGCGAGAAGCGCGGCTTCCATGGCGAGGAGAAACGCCGGCCAAACGAGCCCGAACGGATGCGCGACGACATGCCCGGCAATGCGCGGCGCAGGCCGCTCAACTGAGGCGGTGAAGCCATGAAGTCCGTCAAATACCAGCGTTACCAGGGAGACCCGCTCGACGAATTGGGCATGGAGCAACTCGCCGACGCGCTGGCCGATTACCTGCTGCAGAGCGGTTTTCAAAGCCCCTATGACGCGTGGCAGGAGCTGCCCGGCGAGCAGACCCTGGAGGAGCTGCACCAGGCGATTCAGCAGGCCCTGGCCAATTCCGATCTGCTTGACGAACAACAGCGCGAGTTTCTTGCGAACGCCTCCCCGGAGCAGATGGCGGCAGTTCTGAACCGGCTCACGGAACGACTGGCGGAGGAAGGATTGATCCGCGTGGATATGCCACCCGCGTCGCGCTCAATCGGAGGGGGCGGTAGCGTGGGAGGCGAGAGGCAAGTGCGCTTTGAGATTACCGACAAGGGGCTCGATTTTCTCGGGTTTCGCACCCTGCGCGATCTCCTCGGCGGTCTCGGCAAGGCCAGCCTGGGGCGGCACGATACCCGGGACTTCGCAACCGGGGTCGAGACCTCCGGCGCCTCGCGGGCGTATGAGTTCGGCGACACCCTCAACCTCGACATCAGCGCGACGATCAGCCATGCGTTACGACGGGAGGGACTGCACGTTCCCATCGGGCTGGAATATCAGGACCTGATGGTGCATCAAGCGGAGTACCAGTCGTCGTGCGCAACGGTACTGCTCCTCGATTGCAGCCACTCCATGATCCTGTATGGGGAAGACCGCTTCACTCCCGCGAAGCGGGTGGCACTGGCGCTCTCGCACCTCATCCGCACGCAGTATCCGGGGGACTCCCTGCAACTGGTGCTGTTTCACGACTCGGCCGAGGAAATTCCCTTACCGCAGTTGGCGCAGGTCCAAGTCGGACCACATTACACCAATACCCGCGAGGGGTTGCGCCTGGCGCAGCGCCTGCTGGCGCGGCAGCGCAAGGACATGAAACAGATCGTCATGATCACCGATGGCAAGCCCTCGGCGTTGACGCTTGAGGACGGGCGGATCTACAAGAACGCCTTCGGGCTCGATCCCTTGGTGGTGGGAAAGACCTTGGAAGAAGTCCATCGCTGCCGTCGTAGCGGCATCCTGATCAACACCTTCATGCTGGCCAGCGATTACGGCCTGATTCAGTTCGTACAGAAGGTGACGCAGATCTGCCGGGGCAAGGCTTATTTCACCACGCCGCAAACCCTGGGTCAGTACCTGATGCTGGATTACATGACCCACAAATCACGCAGCATTCACTGATCGGGACCAATTTCCTAGGTGCTCGTCCGGATCATATCCGCGTTCCCGGCCGCCGATGCGCGGCGTGCTCCCCCCAAAAAAACGGCCGTCCCGCGAGGGACGGCCGTTGGTGGAAAAGGAGGCCCGAGTTTAGAACTCGAGCCGGGCGTTGAGGGCGATCATGCGCACCGCGCTGTCGCCACCGAGGAAGGACCCCAACAGCCCGGTCGGCGGGCTCACTAAATTACTGATCGTGCCGAAGCCGGTCAGAGTGTTGAGGGCGCCGGGAACGTTGGAGGTGGTCGGAATGCCGGCCGTGGTTGAGGGGAAGCCGAAGTTGGGGTGATTGAAGACGTTGTAGAACTGCCCTTCCAGACGCAAGACCATCTTCTCCGTAATATGCGTGTTCTTGGTGATGAACATGTCAGACCAGGTGAAGGCGGGAGCGCGCAAGGAGTTGCGGGCCAGGGTGCCAAACTGGCAATGTGCCGCATCCACCGCTTCGTTGCCGAGCGCGGGGCTGTAGCAGGAGCTGGTGTTCGTGTCCCAGACCGAAGCGAAGGCATTGGGGTTGAGCCACTGCACTTGGCCGGTCTGAGTGACCCCGGTCACGTTGCTCTTGGTGTAGGGGGAAACCCCGTTCACCGGGTTGGCAAAGGAAGGTCCTGAGGTGTTGATCAGGTTGCCGCCGGCAATGTTGGACTGTATCGAGAAGGGCAGGCCGGTGTGATGGAACATCGTACCGGACACCTGCCAGCCGTTCGTCAAGCGTCCCAGCCAGGCGTTCTGCACGTGGAAGGGAAGCTGATAGACATAGGAACCGTTGAAGCTGTGCCGAATGTCGTAGTCGCAGTTTCCGTAATCGCGCCGCAGTTGCCCGGGCAATGGGCTGAGGAAATTATTGGGACCACCGTAGCCGAAGACACCGCCGTTCGAGATCGTGTCCAGGCAATGGCTCCACGTGTAGTTGGCTTGGACCTGCAGGCCGTGGGACATGCGTTTCTGCCCCGTGATCTGCAAGCCGTGGTAGCTGCCGTAGGCTCCGTATTGGTACTGGGTAAAGGTTCCGAAGCGCGCGTCCGGCGCCGCCGAAGGGAAGGGTGCAAAGCATCCGGCGCAAGTGGTCTCAAATCCGTCAAGAGACTCAGTGTATGGAATGTGAATGGAACGGGTTCCGACGTACTGCGCATTGAGTCCCCAAGAGGCGCCGAACTGGTGGGCCAGGGCCAAACTCCACTGCAGATAGTACGGAGGCTGCAAACGGCCATTTGGCAACCCGGTGACGTTAACCTGCGGGAGGCAGTTGGCGGGCGCCGTCGGCGAAGAGCAGGAGATGCCGCCGCTGCTGAATGCCGACTGAAATTGTTGATTTGCAACAACGGCGGCGTCCACGACACTGTTGGGGACGCCGGGAGCGACCGCATAGCCGCCGGCGCCGCCGAAAAACCCAGCATTGAATTGCGGGTCATAGGGCGGGTTGGTGGCCATCGAATCCGTCAAAGAAGCCGGAAAGATGTCACTGAAGACACCGAAGCCCGCCTTCAGCAAGGTGTTGGTCTGGAGCTGGTAGGCCAAGGCGCCGCGCGGCTGCCAGACGACCGGTGGGACAGAGGGGAACAACGGTCCTTGTCCGACCAGGATGTCGGAGCTGAGCGGCCGGTTCACGTCGTGCGACATGGTACGGAAGTCGCTCGCCGGCCGTGCATTCAGGCGCTGGCGACTCAACGGGTTGGTGTTCACAGTTGCGCGCAGACCCAGGGTCAAGGTTAACGATGGCGTGGTCTTCCACGTGTCCATGGCGTACATGTCGCTGTTCGTAAGCGACACGGGCTCATTGAGACTGCGCGGGAAGCTCTGCAGGGTGAAGCAACTGGCCCCATATGTGAACTCGGGGAGGCTGCAAGGAATGACAAGCGGCGTGTTGAAGATACCGAAATCATGGTCGCTGACATCCAGACGGCGGGTGTTTTCACCGAATTTGAACGTGTGCGCCCCACGGGTCCAGCTCAGGTTGTCGTTCATCTGCCATTGCATGACGTTGCGGCCCTGCGGCCACACATAGTTGATTCCGCCCATGTTGCTGAACGGTCCTCCGCCCAGCACGATCGGGAAGCTGGCGTGTGCCGCCGCGGCGTGTTGCAGATCGAAGATGGCCGAGTACCAGGTGAATCCCGGATTGAATTGGTTCACCAAGGTCGGGCTGAAGATGTGCGTCCACCCGGCATCGCCGGTGCGTTGTGGCTGGTAGGAGATGGCGCTGAACTGCGACTGAAAAGGATCCGTGTAGGTGGCCTGCGTCCCCTGTTCGTTCTCAAAGCGGCCCCAGTACTGATCCGCTTGGCTGCGGTCGTAATCCATCTTGAGGGTGAACAGCGTGTCCCGCGTATGGACCGAATGCGTAATCACGCCCTGATTGGCGCAGCCGATCCCGTTCGGCACCCCGCCTGCAGGAATCACCGAGCCGTCGGCATTCAGCGGGCAGCCTTGTTGGGCGACCGGTGTTCCAATAGCCGTGTTGCCGTAGAGCTTGAACATGTTCTGGTAAAACGGCACTTCCGCAGGCTCGGCCGGCAGAGTGTTGCCGATGATCGGATCGGTTCCTCCCAAGGGCAATTGCTGGATGACGTAATTTTCGTAGTTGGCGCTGGGAACCGTCACGTGGCTGACCAGCGGCAAGGCGATGCGGGTGGCCTCGTAATCGGTGAAGAAGAACAGCTTGTCCTTTTTCAGCGGACCGCCCAAGCGGCCGCCGAACTCATTGACGTTCGAGAAGGGCTTTTGGGTAGGATTGGCAGCCGTTGAGTTGGCATTGACGAAATAGTCGGTGCTATTCATCGCCCGGCCGTTCCACGTCTCGTAGAGGTTGCCATGCAACGCGTTGGTGCCCGACTTGGTAATGTAGTTGATCTGCGATGCGCCCTGGCGGCCCTGGTCCACCGAGTAAGAGGTGGTATTGACGGTGACCTCGTCAATGGCGTTGAGCCCGAGTTGCAGGTTGGTGGCGCCGGAGTTGTTGAGGTTGAGGAAGGGATCGTTGGCGTCCAAGCCGTCAATCGTGAAGTTGTTGGAGACCGCGGGCAGCCCATTGAACTCGACGTTGCCGTAACCGCCGCTGGTGTTCATGTTGGCGCCCGGTGCGACTTGGGCGACGTAGCTCAAGTCCCCACCGGGGTTGGGCGTATTGGCGATGCTGAAGCTGCTGATGGTGGTCGTCGTATTGGGATTGTCGGTCTGCAGTAAGGGTGCCGTTCCCTGCACCTCAACCGTTTCGGTGGAGGCCCCGAGCTTCAGCGCAAAATTGGCATTGGCGGTCTGGCTGACCGAGACATGCAGGGTCTGTGTCTGCGAACCGAAGCCGGTTGCTGCAGCCTTGACTTGGTAGTCGCCCGGATCCAACTGCGACAAGCTGAAGGAACCGTTGGCGCCTGTCGTGCCGGTGCGCACCGAGCCGGTGGCGGTGTTGAGAGCGGTGATGTTGGCGCCCGGGACCAGCGCGCCTTGCGGGTCCGTTACCTGTCCGGTGATGGCGCCGGTCGTGAGGGTTTGGGCCGCCAGAGGCACCCCCACCATGCACAGGGTCAGCAGCGCCAAACTCGCTGCAGCAACGACCATTTTTCTACACAGGATCTTCATACGGCTCCTTCGTCGACAAGGTTGATTTGAAAAATCTGGAAAGCCCCTCGGCGGTCGGACTCGGCCCGACGCGCACGGTGTGCTCTCGCGCCAGACAGTCCGAAAGCTCGCACCGACTTTCGGACTGCGCACAACTTGGCTGCGGAGGAGACACTGGTACTCATGCTGCAGTCTGTTGTAACGGCAGTGAAACTGCGTTGTCAAAGGAAAAGTGTTGCATGGCTGCAAGCTGGCAACCCGTGTCCTGAGCGGCCTTGGTGGACTATTCCTCATTCAAGATTTGTAACAAGCAGCACTTCCAGTTATAGAAAACGCACCGACAAAACGACTAACCGGTCGGTAGATCGGAGGCTGCCGGACGGGGAGAACGTGCTTTATGAAGGCACCCCGTATCAATGAGTTGGCCTCAACACACGCGAACACTGCAGGGTTGACCCGCAGGGGAGTTTGAGAGACTGCAGGCGCGTTTGAAGAATGAGTCCTCGCGAGGGCGCGACACCGGTCGGCGAGGGTCCGTCCTAGGATTGACGCGTGAAATCCACCGAAACCGTCAGCGCGTCGCCCTGCACATCGAGCACGTTGCAAAACGTGCGCTTCTGGCGGCGGCTGAATTCCAGGCTGACTTGGGAATGACCGATGTGCAGTTGATGGACGCGCAACCAGTCCAACCACTCCGGCAGAACCGGGTTGACGATGCGCAGTTCATGCCGGGCAGCGTTGGGACGCAATCCCAGGCTGGCGTTGAGCAGCAGCAGGAGCGCGCCTGAAGCCCAAGCTTGAGGGGAACAGGACACCGGGTAATGCACAGGCTCATCGGAGCCACAGCGCTGCACGCCCACGAACAATTCCGGCAGGCGCTGGTTGCGGAAGTGGGTGGCGGCTTCGAAGAGGGCGGTGAAGAGGCGCTGCAGGGCGGCGTGCTGGCCGTAGAAGGCGAGGCCCTGGCCAATGAGCGAGTTGTCGTGCGGCCACACCGAGCCGCGGTGATAGCTGAGCGGATTAAAGGTGGACTCATCGGCCGACAGGGTACGAATGCCCCACCCGGAAAACATGTCTTCCCGCATGAGACGATCCGCCACGGTCCGTGCCCGCTCCGGCGAAAGCATGCGACTCCAGAGCAGATGACCGGGGTTGGAGGCGATGACTTGCTGCTGCTGTTTCCGGCCATCCAGAGCCATGGCGTAGAAGTGCTCGCTGGGCATCCAGAAGGTCTCCTCGAAGCGCTTGGCGGCGGTGGCGGCCTGCTGCCGCAGTCGGTCCGCGAAGACATGATCACCCGCGAGATGAAAGAGACGCGCCATGCGGTAGCGCGCATCGAAGGCGTAGCCCTGCACCTCGCAGAGGGCGATGGGGGGTTGGAGGAGCTGGCCCTGGCGGTTGAGGGTGGCGTCCCAGGAATCTTTCCAGCCCTGATTGGCCAGGCCGCGGTCGGCCATGCGTTCGTACTCGATCAGGCCGTCGTGATCGCGATCGCCATACTCATCCATCCATTGCAACGCGCGGCGTGCCGCAGGCAACAGCTCCTCCAGCAGGGCACGGTCACCAGTCCAGTTGAAGGCTTCACTGAGCACGATGAGAAACAACGGGGTGCTGTCAATGGAGCCGTAGTAGGGATTGAACGGCATCTCCCCGCAGCGCGTCATCTCTCCTTCGCGTTCTTCGTGCAGGATGCGCCCCGGTTGTTCGTCGCGCGCCGGGTTGAGCTCCCGTCCCTGATGGAGGGCGAGATAGCGCAGGGTGTCAACCGCCAGCCGGGAGTGGAGCAACAGGGATTGGTAGGCGGCGATCAGCGAGTCGCGGCCGAATACAGTGGCGAACCAGGGGATGCCGGCCGCGATCACATTGCCCGCCGGGGGACGGGGAATGCGCAGGGCGAAGAAGTCGCTGAGGGCAGTCGCGAGGCAAGTATCAAAGGCGCCGTTCGAGGATTCAAAGGACGTGGAGTGCGTGGTCCAGTCCTGATATCCATGCAGGCGCTGGCTGCGGTGGGCCTGGTAATCGAGCAGCGGCCCGGCAGGGGCGGACCCGGCACGAGCGCCCGGCTCGCCCTCCGCGAGCGGTTCCACGCGAAGCAGCAGATCGACCTTCTCGCGTGGCTTCAGATGCAGCGAATAGTGCGCCCCGCTGGCGGTCAGACGGGCCGGGGCGGGAGCAAAACGCAAAACGGTTTGACGAAACAAGCCGTCACGACCCAGGTAGGAGAACGTGAGCGTGTCAGCCTGGACCACCGGATCGAAGTGTGTGCCCGCTTCCTTGCGCAGCATGCCGCGCACCTGAAAGACGTCCACGAAGTCCGCGTCGGCGAGCCATTCCAGCTGCAGGCTGACCGGATGCAGGTTGAAGTTCTCGACCGTCAGGCGATCATAGAAGCAGCCCGCCAGCACCTGCTCGCGACGGATGTGGAGCGTCTTGTCGGGCAGGTCGAGCGACTCGCGCACCACCATCTGGCTGGTCGTGAGCTCGATTTGGGCGCTGAGATTGCGCTGTTCGCTGGAGGAGAGGACCACCGTGCGGTGGTCGTTGACCCGCAGCTCGAGATAGCTGAGAAAACGCGTGTCGAGGTGAAAGAGTCCGACATCGGTACTGCCCGCCGGGGCGATGTCCCCGGCGACGGTGGTGGCCAGGAACGTTTTTCCGTCCACCAGCGTGAGGTTGTTGACGCGCCGCGGTTCACCAACCTGCGCCGCCTCGCGCGGCTGTGGCGGAGTAGCCGCGCTGGGCGTCAGAATAACGGAGGTAGGCCGTTCTTCTGCCATAGGAAAGGCGGCTTAGACCGCCGTGCGCAGCAGGGCGCGGGCGGGAACCGTTCTTGGTCCGGGCGCCGTTTGCCGCACCGCTTGGCGGTAGACCTGAACGTAACTGGCCGCCATGCGCTCCAGGCTGAAGTTCTGTTCGACATGGCTGCGACAGCTTGCGGGCGGAATGGCGAGGTCGCGCGCGCGCCCTGCCATCTCTGCGACGTCCCCGCACAGCCAGCCCGACCGTCCGGGGACGACGACTTCGGGAACCGAGCCCTGTGGAAATGCGAGCACCGGGGCTCCACAGGCCATCGCCTCCAGCATGACCAGCCCGAATGGTTCCTCCCATTGGATCGGGAATAGCAGGGCACGGGCGCCGCCTAGCAGTACATTCTTCGCCTCGAGATCGACTTCGCCCACATATTCAATGAAGCGGCCATCCACCTCGGGAAGGACGGTCTGCTCCCAATAGGCACGGTACATGGGTTGGATTTCGCCGGCGAGCTTCAGTGGAATACCGGCCAGCTTGGCGGCGGCAATTGCCAGATGCGTCCCTTTCTGCGGACAGATGCGCCCGATAAAGCAGAGATATTCGCGCCGCCCCGTTCCCAAACGGTAAGCGCTCAGGTCCAGCCCGTGCGGAATGGTGGTGAGGTGCGGCATTTTTTCCCGGCGTGCTTGCGCCTGACTGATGGCCACGTAATGCACGGCCGGGTAGTGGCGATAGAAATCCGAAAGAGCGGGTGCGTGGGGGTGATGGAGGGTGTAGACAATCGGGGTTGCAATGGTTTGCGAAAAGGCAAGACCGGGCGCGTTACTGAGGTGGATGACATCGCAGTCGCGCGCCGCATTGGCACAGGCCCAACCCGAGTGCGTCAGATCTTTGAGGCTGCCGTGCAACTCCGTTGCGATGGGCCATTCCGCCTGCGGGAACAGAGACCGGCGTTCACAACGCACCTGGGATTGACCGTTGGTATAAACCACCGGGAGGTGTCCCAGCGCGACCAGTGCTTCGGCCAAGTGTGCAATGAAAAGCTCGGTGCCACCGTAGCGCAGCGGGGGGACGGGGATGAACGGGGGGGCGACCAGAGCGATTTTCATCGGCGCTGACGGTCTCCTTTTTGCAACGGGACATCCGATGGTTAGACGCCAAAGGCCGGTTGGGCGCTGCCCGTGCCTCAGCTAGAAACGTTCCACCAAGACGAAGAGACAAAGCTATCGACGCTCAGTTCGCGACGCAGAAATCACGTGGGCGGTCACCCCACTATCGCGCCGGTGCGACGGGTCGCCAGTTCTACCAATTACTGTAGGGAGTGCCGTCCGAAGACACGGCATCGCTGCCACTGTGGACGTCCACGATGCCCGGTTCCTGCTGGTCGAGGCTCTGCAGTGATTCGTCGCTGTCAGTGTGCCAACTGCTGGTCGAGTCGGTCATCGGATCTTTGGGAAGGCTGCGCAAGTACCCGGCACTCACCAGGTCGTCCAAGGACTGGGGAGCGCGTTGCTTGTCGAGCGTGTACTGATCAATCAGCGACCGCAACTGGAAGAGATCATCGCGCAGCACCGATTCCTTGGCATGCAGCACCGCCGCTTGATAGCGCGGCACTGACATCGCCATCAGGATGGTCATGATGGCGATCACAATCAGCATCTCCACCAGCGTGAAGCCGCGCCGCGTTCGCACGGCGGCGCCGGTCGCGGCGCTCACCCCAAGGTTGCGGGACCTCAGGCCACGCCGGGCAGAGAAACAATCCATGCGCTTACCAATCACTGTATTTGCTCCCATCGAGCGCCGTCCCATTGCTCTTGGTGTAGACGTCAAATACGTTCTCGCCGCCGGTGGAGGTTGAGTCGGGCGCATCCTGCGACGAGCGCAGCCCCCAGTCGGTGGTGCCGGTCATGGGATCCACGGGAATGCGCCGCAAAAACCGAAGCTTCTTGCCATTCACGTCCTCTCCCTTGACCAGCTTTTCCAAGTCGGGCGGATAGCCGTCGGTGCCCAGCTTGATCTGGAATGCGCCGCGATCGGCGGCGTCTTTATAGCGGTCAATCGCATCCCGCATCTCATGCAGCGCGGACCGCAGGTCGTGCTCGCGTTGTCGCTGGATCGTGACCCGAGCCAGAGGCAGGGCCATGGTCGTGAGCAGCATCAAAATGCTGATCGCGACAATCAGCTCAACCAAGGTCATCCCGGCGTGGCCCGCCCCTCGCCTCCTGGGGACGACATCCGCCGCGCAGGCAGGCGGGCGAACACGAGTCGGAACAAACAAAACTGGCATGTACAGCACGGCCTTATGGTTATTATGCCCCCAACCTCGGGGAGACGCACGTCCCGGGGACGGCGAACGGACAGGAAGGGACCGCCTGTAGACGCGAGGTCTGCACCACAGATCAAGGCACGCTCGGATCGTTGACCGTGGCCGCCAAGAAGCGCGCCCTTAGCGGATGTGGACGGGGGCAGGCACGAGCGTCAACGGCAATATTTTGCCGCTGGCATCGCGGGCGATGGCGCGTCCTACTGTGAGCGTAGTCGCCCCGGCTGCTTTGGCGCGGAATGTCACCGTCACCAATGCGCCTGTCCCGGAGAGGCCCACCGCCCCCGGGGGCCGACTTACGGTAATCTGCGTGGTGCCTGTTGCCGGATCATCCCGGTGAACCACCGCTGCCGGCTGTCCGTCGCTCGAGAGAAAGCCGCCATTGACCACGCTTTCCACCTCGAGCATGCGAGCGTCGTAGTTCAATTGCAGCGAGAGGGCATACGCCGAGGTCGCATGATCCAATACCAGATTTGCCCCGAAGGGGTTGCCAACCACGCCTTCAAGGGTGGCCGGGTCGAACCGTAGCACGTTGTTGCCGGCTGGTGCTGCCGGCACGGCGGCCGTGCCCGTTGGTGCGGGTCCCCTCGCGGGCGGAGCGGCGGGAACGATTGCGGGAGTTCCTGTGCTGGCGGAGGCCGGACTCACCATGGTTCCCGCGCTGGGCGGCGTGGTTCCGATCTCCGGCGCGGTTACCGGACTGGCGGGCGGCAGCATATGGAGTTGCACGTTGGTCGCGGTGCCGGTATCCAGTTCTCGCCGATTTAAAGAGGTGAGTTCAAGATCGCGCACGATATGCGGAGTCATTACGATCAAGATCTCATCGCGGCGGTGCTCGACGTGGGTGCTGGAGAACAGGTACTTGAGCAGCGGCAGGCTGCCCAGTCCGGGAAGCCCGCTGGTCGAGTTGGTATCCGAGTCGTCCACAATGCCCGCCAAGACATTGCTTTGGCCGTCCTGCAACTGGATCATGGCCAGGTCAATGACGCGCTGGCCGATGATGGGCTGCTGGATCCCGCCGATATTGGCCTGACCGGCCACCGAGGAGATCTCGATCTTGCCCTTCAGGCTGACCTCATGATCGCCATGCACGAAGGGTGTGATCTCGACATTGACCCCGACATTCTGATACTGGAACTGCGTATTGACCAGGGGATTGATGCCAATCCCGCCAATGCCCGGCTGGAAACTGCCGGTGGCAACCGGAATGCGCTGGCCGATCTGGAGCGTCGCCTTTTGATTTTGTTCAGCTCGCAATTGTGGGGTTTGCAGCGTCTGGGTGCGCGAGTCGCTGAGCAGGGCGTTGAGCGTCGCGGGCGTGATGGTGACGCTGAAATCGCTGCCGCGCAGGTGCTTAAAGCGATCCAAAGTGAACTGCGAGGGCGTCGCCGCCGGTGTACCACTGCTGGAGCTGGTTGTCGTTGTCGCTGGTTGCAATAGCGATACCGTTGTGCTGGTGGGAGGCAACAACCCAAGATCGCGCGCGAAGTCGCGATTGACCTCGAGGACTTGCACGTCAATGACAACTTCGGGGGGCGCCTTGTCAAGATCATCGATCAGCTTCTCGGCGACGGCCACCCGGTCCGGCGTGTCGCGAATGATCAGCGCCATCTGCGAGCCCACCACCTGAAAATGCTGCAGGTTGAGCAACGTGCGGACCGCGTTGGCCATCTCGCTGAGATCGTTGGGAGAGTTGACGTTGTGGGCGTAAATGGTTTTCACCACCACGCGCTCCAACTCGTTGTGCTTGCTGGCTGTATCCTCGGCAACGAAAATCGTGTCGGGCGTCACGACGGTATAAAAAGCATGCGCTTCGATCCCCAGGATGTGCAGCGCCTCGAGGAGCGAAACGTTCTGCAGGTCGAGGCTGACACGCTGTCCTCGAAAGTCGGAGTCATAGATGACGTTCAGTCCGGCCAGCTTGCCGAGCGTATCGTAGGCGACGCGGGCATCACCGGTGAGTTTGAGCGTGATCGGGGTCGCGGAAAGCACCCCCAGGTCGGCTGGCCCGGCGGCCCGCGCCAAGCGCTGATCCAACTCGGAGACGGCTTTCGGGGTGACCGGTTGGCCGACGGCCGGCGCGGTTGTGATGGCCTGCAGACGCTCCAACTCTTGCTGTGCGATCACGTTGGTGGGGTCCAGAGCCAGGGCACGGTTGAATTCCGCGACTGCCTCGATGTCGCGATGCGCATCCCGTAACTGTTCGCCGCGCTGAATATGTGCGGTGGAGGCCTCAAAGCGCGCGCGGCGGGCGGCGAGAATGTATTCCGCGTTCTCGGGCTTCAGGATCTCCGCTTGACGAAAATCGGCGTAGGCCTGCTCGTACTGCTTGTGAAGTTCCGCGTTCCGGCCGTGTTTGTAGTAGCCGGTGGCGCGGTCCGCTCGGGCGGGAAGGGCCAGGCCACAGACACAGATCAGGACGCCACCCACGGTCCAGATCCATCGAGGCGTTGCACTACCTCGAGCGGGGGGCGGGGAAGGGCGGGGGTGGGAGTCAACCAACGGGATGCGATCTCCTGGAATGGCGAGTCGGGCGCAACGGCGGACGCTGGTGCGGGCCGATGCCCGCCCAATTAGGCCTGAGTCTAGCATAGAGGCACGTTCCGACTCTGGCTTCGCTTGCGGTCGGGTGGGGCCGCTCTTTCAAGCACTTACGGCCACCCCGAGGACGAGGATCATGGCACGACAAAATCGGGAGTGTTGCGCCCGGCGCTCCGCCTCAACTCCCGTACTCTGTTTTCCATCCCGAGCGTAGGATAGAAGAGTGGCCGACAAGCTCATCGCCGAAAACCGTCAAGCGGCCTTTAACTACCACCTGCTGGAGCGCCTGGAAGCGGGCATTGTCCTGAATGGCGGTGAAGTGAAGTCTCTGCGTGCCGGGCAGGTGCAGTTGAAGGACAGTTATGTCCTGATCCGCAACGGCGAGGCTCTGTTGCTCAATTGTCACATCAGCCCCTATCCCCACTGCGGATACGTCGTGCAGGAGCCGGAGCGCAGCCGCAAGCTGCTGCTGCATGTCCGCGAGATCGAAAAACTTGACAGCAAGACACGCGAAAAGGGGTTGACCATCGTTCCCACTCGCCTGTATTTCCACGACAGCCGGGTGAAGTGCGAGATCGCATTGGCGAAGGGCAAACAGGTGCACGATAAGCGCGAAACGGAGAAGAAACGGGAAGCAGACCGCGAAGCGCGTGCCGTGATGAAGACCCGTGGCCGGCACTAGGGGACACCGGAGCGACTCGTCGGCCGACGCGCCAACGCCATCCAGCCAAGCCGCTCGCCGTGCGAAAATTGCAATCTACGAACATGCAGACCCAACTGACCTATGCCCCCTTGGCCACGCTGGATACCGAAGCGCTGGCGATCGTCCTCTTTGAGCGCGACCCGAAGCTCAGCGGCAGCCTGCTCGCCTTGGATGGCGCCGTGGGCGGGACTCTCGCCGCCCTGACCGAAGCCGGCGAGTTTGCCTGCAAGCTCTACGACACGCAACTGTTGTTTCATCCTGCCGGGATCCAGGCACGGCGTTTGTTGCTGTTGGGAGGGGGGAAGCCGCAGACGTTCAGCGTTCATGAGTTGCGGCGGTTGGCCGGAGTGGCGGCGCGCCACCTCAAAGGCCGCAACCTGCGCAGCTTCACGCTCGTCCTACCGCCCGAAGTGGCGGCCGAAACGGCCATCAAGGCGGCGCTTATTGGCGTTCACGGCGCCAACTTTGAGCCCGGCCGCTACAAAAGCGAACAGAAGGAGGAGCGCAGGATCGAGTCGGTAACGCTGGCGTTTGCCGCCGGTCCCGCCGCGTCGACACCCGGCTTGGAAGCTGCGCTGGTTTTCGGCAATACAGCCGGTGAGGCCCAGAACTTCGCCCGCGACCTGATCAACGAGCCGAGCAACGTCCTCACGCCCACGCGTCTCGCGGAACGCGCCCAAGCGATGGCCCACGACAAGGGGCTGGAATGCGAGCTGATTGACGAGGCGCGGGCGCGCGAGTTGAAGATGGGCGCATTTTTGAGCGTCAGTCAAGGCAGCTACGAACCCGCGGTCATGATCGTGCTGCGCTACTGGGGCGCCGGCAAGGGCAGCGCCTCTCCCATGTTGGGGCTGGTCGGCAAGGGGATCACCTTCGACACCGGTGGCATTTCCATCAAGCCTTCGGACGGCATGGAGAAGATGAAGTACGACATGGCCGGCGGGGCCACGATGATTGCCACGATGAAGGCCATCGCCGAGCTCAAGCCGCGTCTCAACGTCCTTGCCATCATCCCCGCCAGCGAGAACATGCCGGGCGGTCGGGCACAAAAACCCGGCGATGTGCAGATCGCCATGTCCGGCAAATCCATCGAGGTGCTCAACACCGACGCAGAGGGGCGGCTGGTGCTGGCGGACGGCTTGCACTACGCGCGCCAGTTGGGCGCCACCCACCTGATTGACGCTGCCACGCTGACCGGAGCGGTCGCCGTCGCCTTGGGGGCGGTCAATGTCGGCGTCTTTGCCAACAATGAGGCGTTTTACCAGGAGTTTGCCCGCGCACAGCAGGCGGCCGGGGAGAAGATGTGGCGCCTTCCGCTCGACGAGGAATACCTCGATCAGATCCGGGGATCGGTGGGCGACATCATCAACACCGGCGGCCGATACGGAGGTGCCATCACCGCCGCCATGTTCCTGCACGAGTTCGTGGGGGACACGCCCTGGATTCATCTCGACATCGCGGGCACCGGATGGCTTGATGACGGCAAACCATGGTGCGCCAAGGGCCCCACGGCTGTGGCATTGCCCACGTTGCTTGGCCTCGTCGAGGACATGGCCAGTCGGAACTAACCTCCACGCATCCGGGCGCACGGCGAGAGTGCCTAGCGTGACGGCGAATCCTTGTCCGCCATTCTGGCGACACATTCGGGACAGGGGCAAAGTTCTCTGAGATACGTCCAAGTGTAGATGCCGGTGTTGTGGCCGTCGCTGAAGTGAAACTGCAGCGCATAGCGCCCGACCGGCTCCGCCCCCAGCAGCGTGCCGCCCACCGGTTTGAACATGGGGAGTGCCCCTGGCGGCGAAGAGGCGGCAGGCGAGGCCGGCTCGGCCGGACCGTGCGTGCCGAGGCAGTTGGCGCAGCGACAGGCGTCCCGCAACGCTTTGATGGCGTACCGGCTGACATGGCCGTCGCCCCACGTGATGGTCACGCCCTGCGACAGGGAAATGTCCACGTTGCGTGGGTCACAGGCCAGGGTGCTGGCAGGGAGGTCGACCACGCCTCCACTGTAGCAGCGGGGCGGAGGAGCGTGGGGCTGGGGAGGATACGCCAGGGGCGGTAGAGCAAAAAGGCGAGCGCTTGGGTCGAGTGACGCTGCTTGCCAGATACGTGGCCGGCGCGTCATAGTGGGCGGCATCCGCAAAGGAGTGTGCCGGCGTGATGCAAGATTTCAAAAAGTTTCTCTTGCGAGGCAGCGTGGTGGATCTGGCCGTCGGCGTGGTGATGGGCGTGGCCTTCGGAACCGTGGTCTCGGCGCTGGTCAAGGACCTGCTGATGCCGCTGGTGGCGGCGCTGGTCGGCAAACCGGATTTTTCGGCCTTGAGTTTCACGCTCCATGGCAGCAGGTTTCCCTACGGGGATTTCATCAACGCAGTGGTGGCATTTGTGTTGATCGGCGGCGCGGTGTATTTCTTTGTCGTGGTGCCGGTGAACGCGCTGGTGGCGCGCTCCCGACGTCAGCCGCCCCCCGACCCTACGACGTGGAAGTGCCCGGAGTGCCTGAGTACGATCCCTCTGGGGGCACGGCGGTGTGCGTTCTGTACCGCCGCGCTGACGCCGGGAAACGTCTGAACCGACTCCATGTCCACCACCGCTACCACTTCCGGGACTTCGGCCCGCATCCTCGTCATCGAGGACGACGCGATGCTATCGGAACTGCTGCTGGGTGTGTTGCGCGAGCAGGGGTTCGGGGCAGAGGTGGTGGCGAATGGAACCGAGGCCCTGCAGCGATTGCGTACCGCAGCGTTCGACCTCGCGCTGCTCGACGTGAACTTGCCAGGGGTCTCCGGACTGGAAGTGCTTGCTTGTATTCACGCCGAAGGGATTCCGTGCCGGGTGATCATGATGACCGCCGACCTCACGCCTGCAACGGTGCTGCAGGCGGTTCGCGAACAGGCCTGCCGCTATCTTCCGAAACCCTTCACTCCGAGCATGGCGGTGCAGATGGTGCGCGAGGTGTTGACGGATTCCGCCCCGCTGCCGATCGAGGTTGCCTCCGCCAGTCCGGAGTGGGTCGAGTTGCTGGTCCCCTGCCAGCTCAGCTCCGCCAACCGGGTGCAGGAGTTCCTCGTCCAATTGGACGCCGATCTGCCCACCGCCGTTCGCGAATCGGTCGGTCTGGCGTTTCGGGAGTTGTTGCTGAACGCGGTGGAATGGGGAGGCAAGTTGAACCCATTGCTGCGCGTGCGCATCGCCTGCCTGCGCACGCGTCGCATGCTGCTCTACCGAATCTGCGATCCGGGGCTGGGGTTTCGTCTGGATGCCAGCCTCAAGCATGCCGCCATCAGCAACACCGCAGGGAATCCGACGGCACATTTTCAGGAGCGTGAGGCGCAGGGACTGCGGCCCGGTGGTCTCGGCCTATTGATGACCCGCGCGCTGGTGGATGAGTTGATCTTCAACGAAGCGCATAACGAAGTAGTCTTCGTGAAGTACTTGGATTGACGTCGGATGGCGGCGGCCCGCGCGAAGGCGCACTGCGAAGCCCGACTGGACAGCCGCGACCAAGGTGATCGTCGGCGGTGTGACCTGCGCATGGCCGACCGGCAGCGGGGCGACTTTTCGCGGTAAAATAAAACTGGTTGGTTCACCCGGTCACCGGGGAGCGCCCGAAGGGAGCGACAGGGCGCAGCTCCCAGCTTGATCGAGCACCAGCGGTCCCGCTCGTCCAGGTTCTTTTCCCAGCTGCGAATCCCGTCGTCCCGTGGTGTGTCTTTTTTTATGATTTCAGTCAGCAACGTCACCATGCGCTACGGCGCCAAGGTCCTGTTTGAGGACGTCTCGACCGCCTTCACGCCCGGCAAGCGCTACGGCCTGACCGGCCCGAACGGCTCGGGAAAGTCCACCTTCATGAAGATCCTGACCGGGGAGTTGGATGCCCAGAAGGGGACCGTCGTGCGCCCCAAAAAGCTGGGGGTGTTGCGGCAGGATCAGTTTCAGTTCGATGCCCATCGCGTTCTGGATACGGTCATCATGGGCAATAAACCGCTCTGGGCGGCATGGGAAGAACGCGACCGGCTTTACGCTCAGGCCGAGCTCTCCGACGCCGACGGCATGCGGCTGGGCGAACTGGAAGGCATCATCGGCGAAGAGGACGGCTATTCCGCCGAGAGCGACGCTGCCATCCTCTTGCAAGGCCTCGACATTCCCGAGGACGTCCACGAGCGGCGCATGGGAGAGTTGCAGGGTGGCCAGAAGGTCCGCGTGCTCCTCGCCCAGGCTCTGTTCGGCAAACCCCAGGCATTGCTGCTCGACGAGCCCACCAACCATCTCGACCTGGAGTCCATCGAATGGCTGCAGGACTTTCTGATGCGCTACGAGGGTGCCTTGATCGTGATCTCACACGATCGCCACTTCCTGAACAGCGTTTGTACTCATACGGCCGACATCGACTACCAAACCATCATTACTTACACCGGTGGTTACGACGATATGGTGACCGCCAAGACGCAGATTCGATCACAAATTGAGGCGGGCAATGCCGAACGTCAGAAAAAGATCAACCAACTCAACGAGTTCATTGCCCGTTTTTCCGCCGGCACGCGTTCCAGCCAGGCAACCTCACGCAAGAAGGAAGTTGAACGGCTTCAACTGAACGAACTGGCGCGGTCCAACATTCAACGCCCCTACATCCGTTTCGAGATGAAACGTCCTTCCGGCCGCCAGGCCATGGAGTTTGAAGGTGTGTCCAAGGCGTATGGCGCCCAGCCAGTGATTTCCGGCTTCTCCGGCCAGGTGGCGCGCGGCGAAAAGGTCGCCCTGATGGGGCGCAATGGTACAGGAAAGACCACGCTGCTCAAGGCGTTGCTGGCCAATGCGAGCGGCGTGGACGAGCCGGACCGTCAACTGGATTGCGGTAGCGTCAAGTGGGGTCATGAGGCGCAGGTGGGCTACTTCGCGCAGGATCACCGCGGTTCGATCGCGGAAGGGTTCACCGCCTTCGATTGGCTGCACCAGTTTGATCCGTCACTCAGCAAAGAAGAAGTACGCGGCCTGCTGGGTCAGATGCTGTTCAGCGGCGAGGAAGGCTTGAAACCGACCTACGCCCTGTCGGGCGGCGAGGCCGCTCGCTTGCTGTTCTGCAAGCTGATGTTACAGAAGCCCAACGTGCTGGTTCTCGACGAGCCCACCAACCACTTGGATCTTGAGTCCATCAATGCCCTGAACGTGGCGCTCCAGCGTTATGAAGGCACAGTGCTGCTCGTCACCCATGATCACGATCTGATCGAAGCGGTGGCCACGCGCATCTGGCATTTCGAGCATGGGGCCATTCAGGATTTCAAGGGCAGCTACGAAGAATTCATGGCGTGTGTGTGACCTCGGCGAATCGGTCAGGCGACGCGCGAGATCGAAGAGCGGGCATCGCCGGCAACGAACCGCCTTTACCAACACGGCGCCTGCGGCGATTCCCGTCACGTTGCATACCCCCCCATACGTGCTGCCCACGTTTACGGGATAGTGTCGGGGGGACAGGGCGTCATACACTGCGCTGGGATTGCAGGGAGCGCGGCGTGAGTGATGCTGTTGATCCGTTCGGCGAGCGAGGCCTACACGTTTGTCCTGACTGCGGGCGCCGCTGGTCGCATTACCTGCCCCATGGTGGGCCCTATCACTGCAACGCGCTTGAGGCGGCGGCCTGCGTCCCGTGTCATTTACGTCAGTGCGGCATTCCCAACGCGCAGGAGCTGAAGTCCCCCGTGGACGCGAGTGTCGCCTCGCTGGAAGCGGGCGCCGCAGCATCCCACGGCCGAGGTCTACCGTTCCGGACCCCTCGCTGAGGGACCTGCTTCACGGCCAACAAGCTGCCTGATCCGAACGTTGAAGCCGATGCTCAATTTGCTATCGGACGGCGTCCTGGAATGCAGTTCTCCGCTTTCCTCCACTCACCGTCCACAATCATCTACGCTTGCGCGGGGCGCCAAATGTTAACGGAACTAGCGCATCCACGGCGGAACGTTGCGGCATGGAGGGTTGCGCACCATACCGCGTGGTTGAGAGGCCAGCCACGGCGGTGGCGAAGCGTCCCGCCTCTTCCATCGAGGCGCCTTCCATCAGGGCGACCGCCAACCCGGCATTAAAGGCATCGCCGGCCGCCGTGCTATCAACGGCCTTGACCCGGCAGGCCGGCACGAATACCCCACCCTGATCGTTCGCCAGGTAGGCCCCGTGTGCGCCCAATTTCAGGGCCACATGGCGAGCGCCGCGCGCTAACAGTAGGCGCGCATACACGGCAGCAGTGGCGGGCGTGGGTCGCTGGTCCGTAGTGGCACAGAGCGTGGAGGCTTCGCTCTCGTTGGGGGTTAGCCACGTTACGCGTCGTAGCAGGCGAGCAGGCAGCACACGTGCCGGGGCGGGATCGAGCATCAGCGGGACATGGAACGCCTCCGCCATCTCCGCCAGCTTGAGCACAGTCGGCAGGGGAATCTCGAGCTGGGCCAGGATCATGCCGGCGCGCCGCAGACGTGGGGCGTACTGCTCGAGGTCGGCAGGCGCCAATTGGCCATTGCTGCCCGGCACGACGATGATGCTGTTCTGGCCCCCGTTCTCGGTGGCGATCAGCGCGACGCCCGAGGAGGTATCCCGCACAGTTGCGAGCGCCCGCACGTCAACTCCTGCTTGTTTGAGTCCGGCGCGCAGGCGCGGTCCGAACGCATCGTCGCCCACGCGGCCGATCATCTGCACGGGGAAACCCAGGCGGGCGATGGCCACTGCTTGATTGGCGCCTTTGCCGCCGAAAAACGTCTCGAAGCCGAGCCCGGTGAGCGTCTCGCCGGGCACTGGGATACGTTCCACCCGGGCCACCAGGTCGAGGTTGATACTACCGACAACAAGAATGGGCTTCAGCATGACGTCAGGCGGTCAAACGCAATGGCCGCTCCGCCCCGGTCACCGGAAAAGCGGCGCGACCGCGACGCTACTCAGGCCCAGGACGAAACAGGCAAACATCCAGGGGAGCAGGCGGCGCGCGCCGACGGGTGCATGCGCGAACTCACGCCAGACAAACACGCCCCAGATTGCCGAGATTAAAGTGGCGCCCTGACCGATCGCATACGACACCGCCGGACCGACCACATGCGCGCCTCCCGCCACCAGATTGAACACCATCCCGGTACACCAAATCGCGCCGCCCAGCAGGCCAATGCCGTGCCAGCGGCCGCGACCCCGCCAGTAATCGGCGAGCGCCACCGGGTGGCCACCGGTAATGGGGTGGCGCATGATAAGAAAATTGACCGGCACGGCGCAGAGCAACACCCCCAGTGAAAAACAAAAGGCGACGGTGTAGGGCCCGAGGCCATAGGTGCCGGTTTCCGCTTTTACCACCAGTGGATAGAAGGTACCCATGAGCACGCCGCAGGCGAGACTGAGCGCGATTCCGGTGGTGCTGACGGCGCGCTGCTCCGTCTCCCGTCGTTTGTAAGCGAGCGCATCAAGCAGGATGGCGACTACCACAAGGGCCACGCCCCCGAACAACAGTCCGGGATTGCCTTTTGGGTGCAGCAGGTAATTCAGAACGACCCCGACCACCAGGGCAAAGCCGATGCCGATCGGGAAGGCCACCGCCAGGCCCGCCAGATCAATGGCTGCCACCAGTAGTAAGTTGGCGACGTTGAACACCGCCCCACCCAACAGCGCGAGGATGATGTGATGGCTGTCGGCCTGCCGCAGGTTACGCAAAAAGCTGTCATTCCCTCCCGTCATCTGACCGAGAGTGAATCCCCAACCCAGCGCCATGAGCACGACTCCGAAACAATAGTCCCAGTAGAAAAGCTGGAAGGGCCAGCCCGGCGCGAGCTTCATGGTGTTCGCCCATGAGCCCCAGCACGACATGCTGAGCAGCATGAAGAGCAGAGCCAAGCCGTAAGCTTCGGGCTGGTACATAAAGGGAGCGGCCTGAAAACGATTCAAACCGCTGAATTATGGATCAGGCAGAGTAGAAGTCAACTGGAGGAAAAAATCCGGGCGCGGGGGGAGCGGTGAAGGCGGCTTTTAAGCCGTCAGCGTCCACCCTCGTTTTACGGAGTGTTCATCGCCCCAAGGAAGTCGCCGTTGCTCTTCGACTTCAGGAGTTTGTCTCGCAGAAGTTCCATGGACTCGGTCACCGACAGCGGATTGAGCACCTTGCGCAACACCCAGATGCGGTTCAGGTCCTCTTTGACGATGAGGAGCTCCTCCTTGCGGGTGCCGGAGCGCTGGATGTCAATGGCCGGGAAGACGCGTTTATCAACCAGCTTGCGGTCGAGGATGATTTCCATGTTACCGGTGCCCTTAAACTCCTCGAAAATGACGTCGTCCATGCGGCTGCCGGTTTCGATCAGGGCGGTGGCGATGATGGTGAGCGAGCCGCCTTCCTCGATGTTGCGGGCTGCGCCGAAGAAGCGCTTCGGGCGCTGCAGCGCATTGGAGTCCACACCACCCGAAAGGACCTTGCCGGAGGGGGGCACGACCGTGTTGTAAGCGCGCGCCAGACGGGTAATGGAATCGAGCAGGATGACCACGTCGCGCTTGTGTTCGACCAGGCGCTTGGCCTTTTCGATCACCATCTCGGCCACCTGCACGTGGCGCGAGGCGGGCTCGTCAAAGGTCGAGCTGATGACCTCGCCGCGCACGGTGCGCTGCATGTCGGTGACCTCTTCGGGGCGCTCGTCAATCAGCAGGACGATCAGGACCACCTCGGGATGGTTGGTGGTGATGGAGTTGGCGATGGCCTGCAGGAGCATCGTCTTGCCGGTGCGCGGCGGGGCGACGATGAGGCCGCGCTGGCCTTTGCCCACCGGCGTCAGCAGATCCATGATGCGGCCCGAGACGTTCTCGCGCGTGGTCTCGAGTTTGATGCGCTCGGCCGGGTAGAGTGGCGTGAGGTTGTCGAAGAGGATCTTGTTGCGGGCCTCCTCGGTGGCCTCGAAGTTGATTGCCTCGATCTTGACCAGGGCAAAGTATTTTTCACCCTCGTGCGGCGGCCGGACCTGTCCGGAGATGGTGTCGCCGGTACGCAGGTCGAAGCGGCGGATCTGCGAGGGAGAGACGTAGATATCGTCCGGCCCGGGCAAGTAGTTGTAATCCGGCGAGCGCAAGAAACCGTAGCCATCCGGCAGGATTTCCAGTACCCCCTCGGCGAAGATGTGACCCTCTTTTTCGCTCTGCGCTTGCAGGATCTTAAAGATCAGGTCCTGTTTGCGCATACCGCTGGCGCCGGGGAGCTCCAGGGTGCGGGCGATGCGGGTCAACTCCGTGATGTTCTTTTCTTTCAGTTCAGCAATAGTCATGAAAGTTTGCGCGGGAAAGCCAAGGATGGGGTTCAGGGCGGGAAGGTTCGAGCGTTGTGCGACCGACAGGCCGAACCGGCTATTGGCGCCAGCACGGGTTGTTCGGGGCGGGGTAACTGGATCGCGAGGGGTCCAGCCGGGTAGAAATTCACACTAGCACTGCCTCACAGCGTCGTCAAGGGGCCTCTTAAATGAGTGACCCAAGCCGGGCGGCCGATTCGCGATCACGGCTCCGGCCCTGCCACCCGGGCCGTGTTTCAGGTTGTCAATCCAGATCTATATCGCGCACCGGGGGCGGCCCCGCCGGGCTGTCCTTGGCTTTGCGCAGGCTCTCTTCAAACTTGCGGGACAGGATCTCCTCGCGCCGTTTCTCCGCTTCCACCGATTGTTCAAAGCGCGAATCGCGCTGGTGTTGCTGCGCGCGCAACTGTTCGGCTGCATGTTCCAGGTCCAGTTCGGCCTTGCGGCGTGGCGCGGCCTGGTGGTCGAGGACTGTCCCGCTGCGGCTGTCCACCTGAAGGGTGGCGCCGCAATCGGGGCACCGGACTCTAAGAATAGTCGCCATCAGGACTCCGGCGGTGGAACCGGCGAGGGGCTGGAAGCAACCGCAGCGCTGCGGCGGACCCGCAGCCGAAGAATGCGCACCGGGTTGGCCTCCAAGACCTCGAATTCCAAGCCGTTTCCTTCGCGTCCGGGAATCGCCAGGCGTTCCCCGGCCTGAGGAATGCGGCCGATCTCCTCCGCAAGGTAACCGGCGACCGTGGTTGCGCCGCGCGCTTCCAAGGGCGCTTCCAGCAACTCGCGAAAGCGATCCAACTCCAGACTACCACTGACGAGGAATTCCCTCGGGCCGACTTCCTCCCAGTCCGGGCGGCTGTTGTCAGAGTGGTTGGTGGGCATTTCACCCACGATCTCCTCGACCAGATCAGCGAGCGTGACCAACCCGGCCACTGTGCCGTATTCGCTGATCACAATTGCCAGCGGCGCATGGCGCTGCTGCATCTCGCGCAATAGCTCTGCCGTCAATTTGCTCTCCGGTACAAACAGGGCCGGGTGCAGCCACGTGGCGACCGTTTGCTGGTGCATCTCAACTTCCGGCAGAAGCACCAAGTCACCGGTTTGCACCCAGCCGATGATGTGGTCAATGTCGCCGTCGTAAATGGGCAGACGGCTGAGATGGTGTTGCCGCACCAAATCGCGCACCGCGGCGGCGGTCGAGTGCCGCGGCAAGGCAATGATGTCGGGGCGCGGCACCATGATTTCCCGCACACGCTTGTCGCCGAACTCCAAGGCCGATTGCACAAGCTGGCGCTCGCCTTCCTCGATGATGCCCTCTTCTGCCCCGGCCTCAACCAAGGCCTCAATGTCCGATTCGCGCTGCTTTTCCTGGTCGGGCACCGGCGCTTCGTGAGTCAAGGCCGCCAACGAGAGGCAGAATCCCAGAACGGCGCTGATGGGCAACATGGCCCACAGTGCAATGCGGATCAGGGGTAGAAGTGCTCGCGGCCAGCGCCCGGCGGTATGAGTGAACAGCACATAAGGGACCAGCCGATTGCAAACAATGACCGTGGCCAGAAGGAACAAAATCGCTTCCAACCAATCGAACCAGCCAGCGACGGGTGCCGTCTGGCCATTGGGGTTGTGCAGCACCCAGAGAGCGGTCAGCACGCCGATGGCGGCCAAAGTGAGCTGCACCCAGAGCGCCACGGCCAAGGCCGCCCGCTCCGGCCGGATGCCGAGGTGCGGTTCGATGAGTTGTTCGTAGGAGTCCAGGTTGTCCTGAAACTCGCGCGCCAGAAACTTTCCCCGCTCGGTGTAAACACGGTCAAGGTAGGAAAACAGGGTCAGCAGCGGCAGCAAGAGGGCCAGCACGACAAACGGCGTGGTCATGTCGGTCCTCTTTTGATCGTTGGCGGCTGCGCACGCGCGATCAAGCCTGTGGGTAGGCGCAGCCGGCGGCGCAATGTCTCCTCCAAACGCTGCATGGCGCCATCATCGGCCTCGTGGTCGAAGCCGTGCAGATGCAAGAGCCCATGCAACAACAGGATGCGCACCTCGCGACCGAGACTGTGACCCTGCTCGGCGGCTTGCCGCACCGCTGTGTCCAGAGAGACGGCGATGTCACCAAGATAGAGGGCCCGCGGCAGGCGTCGCCGCGCCAAGGGGGATTCGTGCGGATCCCATGCCGGAAACGAGAGCACATCCGTGGGCCGGGCCACGCCACGGAAACTGGAGTTGAGTTGGCGAACCTCCGAGTCGCTGGTCAGGCAGACACTCACATCTCCGCGTCGGCCGAGTTGCTGCTGTGCGCGCGCCAGAAAGGCGCGCAGGGGAGGCAACGGCAGCCGTAAGACGGGATGGCGGTTAACCAGCATGGCGGAAAGGGTGCCGGGGCGCGGGCGCGTCCCTGCTCACATCTTGCGGTTTCCGACCGGCCCGTTGGCTGTCTCCACGCTTCCGCCCGGTCCGGAGCGTAGCGCGCGCAGCTCCTCGGCAGGCAACAGCGGCAATTGGCGCGACACCCCGCCGTTCTCGCGGTGCTCGTCATAAGCCTTGACGATGCGTTGAACGAGGCGATGGCGGACTACGTCGCGCTCGTCGAAGTAGACGATGGCGATCTCGCCGATGCCGGAAAGCACCTCGAGAGCCTGCATCAGCCCGCTGGGACGCCCGTTGGGCAGATCCACCTGCGTGATATCGCCGGTGATGACCGCGCGCGAGCGGTACCCCATGCGGGTCAGTACCATCTTCATCTGCTCTTCGGTCGTGTTCTGCGCCTCGTCAAGAATGATGAAGGAGTCATTCAGCGTGCGACCACGCATGAAGGCAATAGGGGCGATCTCAATGACATTCTTTTCCAGCAGGCGTTCGACCTTCTCGGCCTCCAGCAGGTCGTAGAGTGCGTCGTAGAGTGGTCTGACGTAGGGATCAACCTTCTCCTGCAGCGTTCCCGGCAGGAAGCCGAGTCGCTCCCCGGCCTCCACCGCCGGTCGGGCGAGAATGATGCGGCTGACTTCCTTGTTGAGCAGAGCCGCTACGCCCATTGCCACGGCGAGATACGTTTTGCCGGTTCCAGCCGGGCCGATGCCGAACACCATGTCGCTGCGCGAGATCGCCTCGAGATAGCGGCGCTGATTAATGGTCTTCGGCTGCACCGGTTTTTTGCCGAAGGAGCGCTGTTTGCCGCTCTGTGCCAACGCCCGCAACCCGACTTGCGGGTCTTCGCTGACCACCTGCAACATGCTGTTCAGGTCGCCATTCTGAAACAAGAATCCCTCGCGCTGCAGTTGCTGGTAGTCGGCAAAAATGGCTTCCACGCGGGCCACATTGCCGCCTTCCCCCTCGAGTTCAATGGCGTCGGGTCGCAGTTGGACACTGACCTGCAGCTTGCTTTCCAGCAGACGCAGGTTCTCGTCCAGAGTGCCGAAGAGGGATTCGATGCCGGGGCTGAATTCGATGACTTTTTTCATGTACACGTCCGCCTGCAGGCGAGAACGAGCATGCGCAGTCCAGAGCGTTCTGCGCGATCAAGGGTTGGAAGGGCGAAAAAGTGCGGGAGGCGGGGAAGCCTTACTGCGGTGACATGGCGGGCGACCTGATGATCCGAAAAGGGAGATCCCATTCGAATTCGATTTCGTCCCCAGATTACTACAGGCAGGTGGGGGAAACAAGGCGAAGGCAGCGACCATGATTTGGATGCGATTGCATCTGGCCGGCGCCGCCCTTTGACCTAATCCCTTTGGCATCGTAAACTGGAAGTTCGAGTTCAGGGGGCTACCCCCGTCAAGGAGACAGGTCGGAGGGGTTCGCCCCGGTTCGATCGCATTTCGAGCATGGCCAATCACGTTTCTTCGCTTAAGCGCGTCCGTCAAACCAAGACCAAGACGGCGCGCAATCGCGCCAATACCAGCCGCCTGCGAACGGTCATCAAGCGCTACCGCGCCGTGCTCAGCGAAGGCGACAAGAAGCAGGCCGAAGAGCTCTTTCGTCCCACCGTGGCCGCGATTGACCGTGCCATCCAGAAGGGTGTCATCCACCACAACGCCGCCGACCGCTACAAGTCCCACCTCGCCTTGGCCTACCAGAAGCTGACCGCCAAGGCGTAGTCTCTCCGGCCTCGCGACCAGTTGGCTCCTGCGGACCCGAGAGCAGGGACGTGCAGGTCGCTCTGCGTTGCAGGCTTTACGCTCCACTCGCGACGCTCTACGCTACGACGCTGAGGCAGACCCCTTTGGTCCGCGCGCCAGCGTCTCGCAGCTCCAGGCTTCAATGCCGGGAACCATGAGATCCGGTTTGCGGGCTGTAATGCTTCGTGCGGGTCGTCCGGGGCCAATTGAGCGGGCGGCCCTTCCGGTGCGTACTGCTCTGAGCTGACGTCGAGCCAGTCGCCGGCGCGCAGCATGGCTTCATAATCCCCGGCACGTCGCAGGTGGACCGGTCAGTGATGGACGCATGCGAGAGCTCCATCTGCGCCCCCATGCTCTCTTCCGAACTAGTGCGGAGACTTTCGTCGTGGGGCGGCATGGGACGTGCTGCGGTCGGAGGTTGAGGGGCGAGAGGCGCAAGTAGGGGGTGGGGAGGTAGGGGGTGGGGCGTGTCACGGTAAGGCGAATGTGACCGACCCTATCCGTCCACTGTCGCTGTCACGAACGATTACGCGCGCCGTTCGAGAATGTTCTGCCGGTGCTTCCAAGCCTAAAATAACTTTCAGGCCGGCTTGTCGCATTGCGGCCCATTGGAAGGAGGAGAGTGTGGCAGTGAGGTGTTCACCGTGGCTTGTCACTATTCTGCCGTGGTCGTCGCGAATGATGGTCGCCACAATGAGGTCGTACCGGAACCCAGAACCGAGGGAGTCCGGGTTTAGATCGTCGGCGGCAATTTGCAGCTGGAATGGAATCACCCGATGACCTTCGCGGATGACGGCCGGCTGTAGCGTGACGCGCAGTTCCAAGGCGGTCGCATCCAGTTCAGATTGCGCCGCCTCGGAGAGGTCGTTCTGAACTTCATGGTCCGCGGCCATCATGCTAGCGGGGGGAACAAGGAACCCGCGCCGGGCGATGGGACGCAGTCCCTTGTTAGCCAGCTTGATGGTGATTCGGTGATACGTAGCCCGTTCGCCTGCCGCCGGTGGTTTGATGGCCAACTGATAATAGGCTTGCCATAAACTTTGGGCTTGATCGAGCAGTTTGGCGATGTCGTTGCTCCCCTGCAGCACGGTACCGCCCGTCTCAGCTGCGGCAGTCTGCATTGCCAGCAACGCATTGGCCGCCTCCCCTTGTCGCATGTCGGTCACCCCTGAGTAGACACTCTCATCGGTCGACTGGCTTTCCCCGATACTTTGTCGGAACTCGTTGTGCGTGAGGGTCTCGCTTGCTTGATTGAGGCCTTGATTGAGCAACCCGCGAACATCTACCGGAAAGAGTGAAATCCCCGCGTCCTCAAGGAGTTCGTAGGTCTTTGCGATCTGCCACCACGGCGTCCGCAAGGTTGCCAATTCCGGCTCGTACAGAAGCACGGTGTACAACAGCGACGGGTTGAGTGGCGAGGCGGCGCCGGTTAGCCAGATCACGCTCTTCTTGCCGGGTACGCGGCTGAATGCCCGTGCCAGTTGGCGAAACTCGGCCAACGTCCGCGCGGCACGGTCAAATTGGTTCAGGTTGCTGGCAATGCGGGCTGAACGTGCACTCAAAAGCTCAATGGCGGCGTCGGATTCCTCCGAGACTTCGATTTTGTGCGGGTCAAGTCCGGGTCGATCCAAGGGTTGCCCTTGAATCGAGTCGCGCGACAGCATTTCCTTTCCGTGAAGCATGTTCCGGGCTGCCATGACCAGCACTGCGGGATCGCGGGTGAAGGGCTGGATGACTACCAGCGAGCTGCTTAAGCCGTAGATGCCGAGTCGCTCCGTCGCATGAAGATCGTGCGACAAGAACTTTAAAGTCTGGCTACGCAACGCCAGGCGGTCGGCAAGCGATGTGTTGAGAAAATCGATCAGGAGAATGACGAGGTTCGCCGATTCGGACCGGGCGTGCAGGTCCGGAGTGTTCGTGAAGCTGATCGGGGGTGTCGGCTCCAAACTTGCAGCCGGCGCAGACTGGGGTGGCGTCGTTGCGGCCGGTTCGAATCCGGCGAGTTGCACGGGGTGACCATCCACTAATACCGTGAACTCTGTGGGCGGCAGGCCGCGTACGGGAAGCCCGTGCTTGTCATGGACAGCCACGGGAACAATCACGAGCGATGTCGCGGTTCGAAAACTCGGCCTCTGGGCGAAGAGGGTAAGCGGCATGACGGCCGCCAGCGAAAGCTCCCAAATCTTGTGAGACCGCCCCATGAGGTGCTGACTCCTCGCCTCACTTTACTCGCTTCCTCGACGATCGTCGCGTCAACGTCCTATGCCCAGACCTCGATGCCGCGGGCAGGAACCGTCAGGTCCGGTTTGCGGGCGCGGATCAGGAGGGCGCGTTCGTGGGGGTCTTCGCCTGTCGGCGTATGGTGCGGGTCGTCCGGAGCTAATTGAGCGGGCGGCCCCTCCGGTGCGTACTGCTCTGAGCTGACGTCGAGCCAGCCGCCGTCGCGCAGCATGGTCTCGTACTCCGCCGCGCTACGCACGTGGACTGGTACCTTGATGTGGTCGAGCCAGCGCAGCGCGCCAGGGTTATCGCGGTGCAGGGCAATGACGAGAAAAATCTCTCCCAATGGCGCAACGACGCGGAACAGTTCCGCCAGCACCTTCTCCTGGTCGGGGTAGTAGTAGAACGACTCGACGCTAAAGACGTGTGTGAAGAAATTCTCCGCCCAGGGGATGTGGTCGGCCGCGCCCCAGACGAAGAGCAGGTTCTCGATCGCGGCATGGCTGGTGCGCGCCCGGCGGATCATCGCATCCGAGATGTCGAGTCCAACCACCTGGCCCGCCGGCGTTGCAGCTTCCGGGGCCGCGACCATGCGGGCCAGTAGACGACTGGCCCATCCGTCGCCGCAGCCAAGATCCAGCACCCGATCGCCCAGCCGGAGATGCATGCGCTCCAAGGTTTTTGCGGTGATGGACGCATGCGAGCGCTCCATCTGCGTCCCCATGCCCTCTTCCGCCCAGCGGTTGAACTCGGTGCGGAGTCGTTCGTCGTGGGGCGGCATGGGACGTTTTAGAAAGGAGCTCATCGCAGGGCGTCACAGCCCGCGTTGCGGACGGTTTCTGGTCAAGCGGGAGTTGCCCAACGCGGCGAGTTGCGGATGTCAGTCGCCGGCTACCGGTTCGCGGACGCCGGCGGTGCGTTCGGCGCGCAGGCTGGCCTTGGTGCTGGTGGTGAGCTCGACCAGGCCTTCCGTCATGCCGTCCTTGTTCAGGCCCAACGTCCCGGCGTTGTACTCGTCCACCTTGGCGGATATGTTCATGGAGCAGAACTTGGGTCCACACATCGAGCAGAAGGCGGCGTCCTTGTAGCCTTCTTCGGGCAGGGTCTCGTCGTGCATGGCGCGTGCCGTCTCAGGATCGAGCGCGAGTTCGAACTGCGTGTTCCAGTCGAACTTGTAGCGGGCGTGCGAAAGAGCATCGTCGCGGTCGCGTGCGCCGGGTCGGTGGCGGGCGATGTCGGCGGCATGCGCGGCGATCTTGTAGGCCATCAGGCCCTGCTTCACGTCCTCGGCATTGGGCAGCCCGAGGTGCTCCTTGGGGGTCACGTAGCAGAGCATGGACGCGCCATACCAGCCGATCATCGCAGCCCCGATGGCGCTGGTGATGTGGTCATAGCCGGGCGCGAAGTCCGTGACCAGCGGGCCGAGAGTGTAGAAGGGCGCCGCGTGGCAGAGCTCGACTTCCTTGTCCACCTGCAGTTTGATCTGGTCCATCGGTACGTGTCCGGGACCCTCGATCATCACCTGCACGTCATGCTGCCAGGCAATCTTCGTCAGATCGCCGAGAGTCTTGAGCTCCGCGAACTGGGCCTCATCGCTGGCATCGTGCAAGCAGCCAGGCCGCAGGCTGTCGCCCAGGGAGAACGAGACGTCGTACTTGCGGAAGATCTTGCAGATGTCTTCGAAACAGTCGTAAAGCGGGTTTTGCTTGTGGTTCTCGACCATCCACTGGGCGAGGATGCTGCCCCCGCGGCTGACAATACCGGTGATACGTTTCGAGACCAGCGGCAGGTACTGCACCAGGATGCCGGCATGGATGGTCATGTAATCCACCCCCTGCTCGGCCTGACTCTCGATGGTTTCAAGCAGCACCTCGCGCGTCAGGTCGCGGATGTGCTTCACCTTGGCGAGGGCTTCATAGATCGGTACCGTGCCGACCGGAATGGGGGAGTGGCGCAGAATGGCGTCGCGGATCACGGGGATCTCGCCGCCGGTCGAGAGGTCCATCACCGTGTCGGCGCCATAATGCACCGAGACGTGCAGCTTCTCGAGTTCACCGGCGATATCACTGGTGACCGATGAGTTGCCGATGTTCGAGTTCACTTTGCAACGCGAGGCGACGCCGATGGCCATCGGTTCGAGCTCGGTATGGCGGATGTTGGCGGGAATGATCATGCGTCCCGCCGCCACCTCATCACGAATCAGCAGTGGGGAGATCTTTTCGCGGGCCGCGATGAACTCCATCTCCTCGGTCACCTCGCCCTGGCGGGCGAAGTAGAGTTGGGTCATCACGTCCTGCCCGGCGGCGGTCTGGCGCCGGCGACGCTGTTCGATCCAAGCGGCGCGCGTTGCGGCCGGTTTCTGCAAGGTGTCGCTGGCTGACATCCGATGCTCCCCCAATGCGGCCAGAGCGGCGGCCGCTTCTCAAGCTCTGATTATAGTCCGGCGGATGGGAGGCCCGGCGCCACGCCCATGCGGGACTGCAAGAAAGAGTAGAGCGTTCAGCATGGAGGGGTGAGGGTGAAGGTTTGTAGACGGTTGTGAGTGGACGGTGGACGGTGAAAGACAGACGGGAATACACTGCACGCTCTGCCCTAAATGCCAATCGCCGGGTCTTGTTCACGTCAACGCACGTTATGATGCGGGGGCTGGTTTTTCGCCATGAGCCAAGAGATCTATCCACCCGCTGATGCTTTTGCCGCCGCCGCGCGTGTTTCCGGACCGGCGGCGCGTGCCGCCCTCTACCAGGCCGCCCTCGACGATCCCGAGACATTCTGGGGCGACTTGGCACGACAGGAGCTGCACTGGTTCCAGCCCTTTACGACGGTCCTCGATTGGAAGCCGCCCTTCGCCAAGTGGTTCGTCGGCGGACGTACCAACGTCAGCTACAACTGCGTGGACCGCCATCTCGCCGGCTGGCGGAAAAACAAGGCGGCGATCATCTGGGAAGGGGAGAACTTCGAGCAGCGCATCCTGACCTACCAGGAGCTGCATCGTAAGGTCGCCAAGTTTGCCAATGTCCTGAAGAGCCTGGGGTACATGACCGGCGATCGCGCCATCATCTACATGCCCATGGTGCCCGAGGTGGCAGTGGCCATGCTCGCCTGTGCCCGCCTCGGCATCGTTCATTCCATCGTCTTCGCCGGGTTTTCCGCGGAGGCGTTGAAGACGCGCATTGACGATCTGGAAGCCACGCTGGTCATTACGGCCGACGCCGGCCGACGCCGCGGCAGGGAAGTACCCCTCAAACGCAACGTGGACGAAGCCTTGAAGGATTGCCCCGGCGTGCGCAAGTGCATCGTCTACAAGCATCTCGGTTCGGGTATCGAGATGTTGCGCGAGCGCGACTTGTGGTGGAGCGATCTCATGTTCGGTGCCGGCGAGGTCTGTCCGGCGGTCGAACTGGACAGTGAACACCCGCTCTACGTGCTTTACACCAGCGGGACGACCGGAAAGCCCAAGGGCGTGGTTCACACCACCGGCGGCTACCTGTTGCAGACCCACATGACCATGCAGTGGGTCTTCGACCTCAAGGAGGACGATACCTACTGGTGCACCGCCGATATCGGCTGGGTGACAGGACACTCCTACATCATTTATGGGCCGCTCTCCATGGGGGCGACGACGCTCATGTACGAGGGCGCGCCCGACTGGCCGGAACCGGATCGCTTCTGGCGGGTGATCGAGAAGTACCGCGTGAGCGTCTTCTATACCTCGCCGACCGCTATTCGCAGCTTCGTCCGTCAAGGGGACAAATGGCCCAACGGCCGCGACCTGTCCAGCCTGCGACTACTTGGTTCAGTGGGCGAGCCGATCAACCCCGCCGCTTGGCAGTGGTATTACGAGGTCATCGGCAAGCAGCATTGCCCGATTGTGGACACCTGGTGGCAGACCGAAACGGGCAGCATATTGATCGCCCCCATGCCTGGCGCCGTCCCCGCGAAGCCCGGCTCCGCCACCTTGCCGCTGCCCGGCATGCTCCCCGATGTCGTCGACGGGAAAGGCGAGCCGGTAGGTCCCAACCAGCAAGGCTATCTGATCTTGCGGCGTCCTTGGCCCTCCATGTTCCGCACCTTGTACCGCGATGATGCTCGGTTCAAAGAGGTCTACTGGTCGAAGTTTCCCGGCCTCTACTTCACCGGCGACGCGGCACGCCGCGATGCTGACGGCTACTACTGGGTCTTGGGTCGCGTCGACGACGTGATCAATATCAGCGGCCACCGTCTCAGCACCATGGAAGTCGAGTCCGCCATGGTGCGCCACCCCGCGATTGCCGAAGCGGCCGTCGTCGGCCGCCCCCACGAGATCAAAGGCTCGGCACTGGTGGTCTTCGCCACGGTCAAGAGTGGCACGCACAAGTCGCCGGAACTGATCGACGAGTTGCGTGCCTGGGTGGGTAAAGAGATCGGTGGTTTCGCGCGACCGGATGAAATTCGCCTGGTGGATGCCCTGCCTAAGACGCGCAGTGGCAAGATCATGCGTCGCCTGTTGCGGGAACTGGTCACCGCCGACAAGGTCACCGGCGATACCACCACGCTCGAGGACTATAGCGTCCTGCTCACGCTCAGCGCGGAGGGCAAGGAAGAGGAAGAGATCCTCGGCGAGAAGCAGAAATGAAAGGGAGTCAAACGGTTGTCGGTTGTCGGTTCCCGGCACCACGAACGCTTGTCAATTGTCTCGTTCGAGGCGTTGCGTTCTGTGTTGCCGACAACCGACAACCGACAACCGTTACGCGGTCACCGGTGCGCTGATCACGACGTCGCCGATCAGCAGGTCCGGCATGCCGTCGTAGAACTTCGCGACGTCGGCCAGGACCTCGGGCATCCGCGGATCCTGCATCGCCTGCTGCAGCGCCTGCGCCGATTCGAAGTACGCCGTGAAGATCACCTGGTACGGCGACGGCGCACCGTTGCCGGTCGCGGTGACCTTGACCATCTCGACGCTTTTTAGCCCATGCGGGCCCATGATACCGCCGGCGAGCGGCAGGTGCTTCGACGTGTAGTAGCTTTCGTCGAAACGAATGCCGCTCTTGTAGCAGACACGCAGAACCGTCATCGTATTCTTCCTCCGTAGCACATCCCAAATGCCTTGATTTTGTGCCAGCCAGCTCGCGCGGACTAGCGGCTCAACAGATACGCAGCATCGACCAGGCGATTGACGCCGTCGTGCACGGCAAACTGCCGACGGTGGCCTTGATCGCCGTCGTTGTTCCACAAAGTGGCCGCGCCGAAGGCGCCGTCCACCCGCAGCGCATAGTAGGCCAGGTCGAACTGCTTCAGCCGGTCGGGGTCGCTGCGAAAGTTGTGCTGCACACGATGCAAGGCCTCAAGGCAGGCGTCGGTGGGGCTCTTGCCCTGACGCATCATTTCGACAACGGTATGGCCACCGGCGACGCGGATGTTCTCCTCGCCGCGTCCCGTCGATCCGCCACCGCCCACCTCGCCGTCCACATAGCAGCCGGCGCCGATCACGGGCGAGTCGCCCATGCGGCCGGGGACCTTCCACGCCAAGCCGCTGGTCGTCGTGGTGCCGGAGATTTCTCCCTTGGCATTGACGGCGAGACAGTTGATGGTTCCGGTTGGCGGATGCAGCACACGCCGTATGGCCAGTTCCCAGTGCTCTTCGGGGATACCGAGTTGTACGGCCTTCTGGCGCAACGCCTGGCGGTAGGCGGGCGAATCGAGGCCCGGGCCCCAAGCATCCTTGGTGCTACGCGTCTCGCGCCAGAGCAGCCAGATCTTGCGGGCGTGCTCGGTGAGCATCTCCACTTGGGGGAAACCGAAATCCTTGGCAAAGCGTGTCGCGCCTTGGCCGACCAGGTAGATGTGGTCGGTGTGCTCCATGATGGTCTTGGCAACTTGGGCAGCGTTCTTGCAGTTCTCCAGTGCGCCGACTGCGCCACATTGCATGGTGGGCCCATGCATCACGCAGGCGTCAAGCTGCACCACGCCCTCTTCGTTGGGGAGCCCGCCATAACCGACACTGTCGTCCTTGGGGTCGTTTTCATTCATGGCCACGCCGGCCACGACGGCGTCCAGGGTGTCAGCGCCTGCCAACAATTGTTCAAAAGCGACGCGGGTAGCACCAAAGGTGAAACCGTTGGCGCTGGAAATGACCACTGGGCGCTTGAACGACGTGGCCGGCGTTTCCGCAGCGACGGAGAGAGCATGGGCGGGCACTCCCGAAGCAGCAGCGCCCAAGCCGGCGGCAAGACCTGTTCCAAATGCACGACGCGAGAGAGACATGAGCGCTCCTAAAGGGGAATGGTGGGCCCGCCAAACGGCCAGCCCAGCGGGAGGATATCGCAATTGACGCCAACTTGGACGGGTTCGTTTTCGCCGGAAGGTCGGAAAGTGCGACGGAAGAAGACGTGTCGCCGGGTGGGCGCATCCACCGTGCGGTGAAACAGCGCTGGGTGATCTTCGGGCTGACGGTCTCCTCGTCCTGGGGCAACGGTCATGCCACGCTGTGGCGCAGTCTGCTGCCCGCCTTGGCCCGCCGCGGTCACGAGGTCGTGTTCTTTGAAAAAGACCTGCCTTACTATGCGCGCCAGCGGGATCTGCGCGCGGTTCGCTATGCCGACCTGCGGCTCTACCGCTCCTGGGAGCTGGTCCGCTCGGCCGCCCTGCGTTTGGCGGCGCAGGCCGATGTCGTCATGGTCACCTCCTACTGTCCGGAAGGAGCGACCATCCTCGACGATGTGTTGTCCTTGGTCCGTCCGCAGCGCGTGTTCTACGACTTGGACACGCCGGTGACCTTGGCCGGACTGGCGGCGCGTGACCCGATGACCTTGTCTTATTTGCGGCCTGAGCAAGTTCCTGCGCTTGATCTCGTCCTCAGTTTCACCGGCGGCCCGCTCCTGGAGGAGTTACGTGCCCGCTGGCGGGCACGACGGGCGGAGGCGCTCTACCTCTGCATCGACCCGCAACGCTACCGTCCGGTGGCGCCGCAGATGGAACTCCGCAACCACCTGAGCTTTTTAGGAACCTACGCCCCGGACCGCTTGGAGAAGCTCAAACTCCTGCTGTTTGCCCCCGCCCGACAGCTCAAAGGCGCACGCTTCGCGTTGGTGGGCGCGCAATATCCCGGCCAGTTACAAGTGCCACGCAACGTGTTCCGGGTTGAGCATCTGGCGCCGCGCGCGCATCCCGGGTTCTACGCCGCCTCGCGCTTTACGCTCAACTTGACGCGCACGGCGATGCAGCAGGCGGGGTACTCGCCGCAGGGACGTCTGTTCGAGGCGGCCTGTTGCGGCACCCCGGTCATCACCGATCCTTGGCCGGGCTTGGAGCTGTTCTTCGATCCCGAGCGCGAGATTCAAGTGGCGGATAGCGCCGCCGCCGTATGCAAAATCCTGGAGATGCCGTCCGCCGACCGCAAGACCATGGCAAAGCGGGCGCGGTCGCGCGTACTGGCGGAGCACACCGGTGCGCGGCGAGCGCAGGAATTGGAGCGACTGGTGGAAGGAGGGTAGGGGGAGGGGAGTAGGGAGTGGGGCGTAGGTGGGGGGCTGCCGTGGACAGCCAGCCACTAACGGCCTTCCTCTGACCTCAATTACCCAGAGTGCCGGATGTGCATGACGTCGCCGTCCTGCACGATATAGTCCTTGCCCTCGAGGCGCAGCAGGCCCTTGTCGCGCGCTGCCGCCTCGCTGCCCAACTCGAGCAGCTTGTCCCAGGCGATCACCTCGGCGCGGATGAAGTGCTTGCTGAGGTCGGTATGGATCGCGCCGGCGGCATCTACTGCCCGCGTGTCGCGCGGAATCGTCCAGGCCCGGCACTCGTCCTCGCCCACCGTAAAAAAGGAAACCAAGCCGAGAAGCGCGTAGATGGCGCGCGCCAGACGGGTGAGACCAGGCTCTTGGAGGCCGTAGCCGGCGAGGAACTCGCGCGCCTCCGCCTCGGGCAGGCTGGCAATCTCGGCTTCAATCTTGGCGCAGATGGCGACGGCGCCGGTCTTGGGAGCCTGCATGGCGTTCGCCAGACCGAATCGCGCGGGCGCCCCAGCCAGGTCGCCTGCTTCGGCCTCGCCGACGTTGAGAGCGTAAAGAATGGGCTTCTGACTGAGGAACTGAAAGCCACGCATCAATTTCTCTTCGTCGCGGGAAAGCGACAGGGAGCGCAGCGGCTGCTCGGCCTCGAGATGAGATTTCATGCGCGCCAGAAGGTCGGCCTCGGCCAGAAGTTGCGGGGTGCGTTGTTTCTTGAGGTCTTTGGCCAGCCGCTCGATGCGCTTCTCGACCTGTCCGAGATCGCTGACGATCAGGTCGAACTCCAGGTTGCGGATGTCCTCGCTGGGATGCACCTCGCCCTCTTCAAGTGTGGTGCCGTACAGCGGGAAGGCGCGCAGGACATGGACCAGGGAATCCACAGAGCGGAGAGCCGCAATGCCGGTCCCGTCGCGCAGCGACTCCGGGGTCAGCGAGCCCACATCCACCAGTTCCAGCGTCGTGTGGGTGAGCTTCCGCGGCTGGAAGCGCTCGGCAAGTTGATCGAGGCGGGTGTCGGGAAGGCGGGCGACACCGAGCAGGTCCTGCTGTCGCCCGCTGGGCATCTCGGTCTGGGTGAGCATGGAAAACAGCGAGGTCTTGCCCACTTGGGGGGCGCCAATGATGCCGGTTTTCATAAAGATGTCCAGCTATGGTAACGCGGGAGAACGGTGGGCATTGAGACGCTCGCGCGTTTGCCATGCGACGAAGTTCCACCTCTGAGCGCCAAAAGCAGGCTTTGGGGTCTCGATTCGCCCTGACGCGTTGCTGTCCGGTCGACGCGTCAGGGTCCGGTTCAGTCGGGCTTGGTCGAGGTGGCGCTGAGACCGAAGAGCGTGAGAAGGCTGACCAGTGTCCCCAGTTCCAACCCAACCGACCAGACGTGGAGTTGATCGAAGCGCCGGCGGGCGGCGGCTTCGTCAGGACCGAGGGCGGGTTCGGAGAGATCAGCGCCAGCCGCGGCCCGTGCGGCCGCGATGCGGGGCGTGATTTGGAATTCGGAGGTAGCGGTGAGGGTCAGGGCCAAAAGAATGAGCAGAATTCGAGTCCGTGGCGCCGCCCCGAAGTGCTGGCCGCGCACCAGCGTCCAGAGCAGGTAAAGAATGCCCGCCAGCAGACCGTGGAAGTGCAAGCGATGCAGCGCTGGGCTGACGACGTGTCCAGCGAGGCTAGGCGGCAAGACGGAAAACGCAACGGGCGCCAGAGCGGAACTGAAATAAACGATGCCGCCCAGCCAAAGGGCGAGAAATAAGAGCGGCAAGGCGGGTGTAAGCCAGGAGCGGGGAACCGGCACGCGGAGACGATAGCACGATCAAGGAGTGCGAATGAGGTGGCCGCCGCGTCCATCGTGCGGTGGGGATGTTCATGGGCGCGCCCCTCATATATATGTGTCGCCAGGCTGGAACGGGCAACAGGCCGAGAAGGCGCGCCGTCTAACGGGACAGCAACAGGTCTGCCGTGTGCAGCATATGGATACGGCATGGTGCGAGGGCGGGGGCTACGCAAGCATAGAAAAGGACAGCACTCTGATTAAGCGGGCGGCGACCGAAGATGCGTTGACGGAAGCGGAAGCGATCGAGTTGGCCAAGCAGGGAGGCATGGCGGCGTTTGAGTTCCTCTATCACCTGCACAAGCGGCGGGTTTACTCCCTCTGCCTGCGTATGACCAGCAACACCGCCGAGGCGGAAGATTTGGCGCAGGAGGCCTTCCTGCAACTGTTTCGCAAGGTTGGCACCTTCCGCGGCGAGAGTGCGTTCTCAACCTGGCTGCACCGCTTGGCGGTAAACGTCGTCCTGATGCACTTGCGCCGGAAGAACCTACCCGAGGTGCCCCTGGACGAGAGCGGGGAGCCGGGCAATGAGGATGTACCGAAACGGGAGATTGGTTTGCCGGATCCGGCGCTGGTTGGCTCTCTGGACCGCGTCAATTTAGAGCGGGCACTTGAGACCCTTCCGCCAGGTTACCGCACCATATTCGTCCTGCATGATATGGAGGGGTACGAACACAACGAGATCGCCGATATGATGGGCTGCTCCATCGGGAACTCGAAATCGCAGTTGCACAAGGCGCGCATGAAATTGCGCGACTTGCTGCAAGTGTCGCAAGGACGCGGGGCAGGACGCGCATGAGTCGGAAACAGAAGCACGGCGCCGGCGCGTTCTTGGTGCGAGGGTGCGTCATGAATTGCGATCTCTTTCAGGCCGCCATGGCGGAGGCGGAAGATCCCGGCAAACTGGATGAGCCGGGCCGCCGGCATGTCGCCGCGTGTGCCCGTTGCCGAAACGTTCTCCAGCAGTTGCAGGCACTCACCACGCAAGCGAAGTTCCTGGCTCACGCTGAGCCTCCGGCAGCGATGTGGTCGCAAATTCGCGCCCAGTTGGAGCGCGAAGGCCTGATCCGTCCACCCGCGAACTCCAAAGACAACGGCGCCAACGCGGCGACCCCCGAGTCGCTGCTGCCACGTCATTTTCCCGTCATTCCCGGCCGCCGCTAGCTCCCGGCGAGCCAAAAGCGTGCAGCGTAATGCGTGCAGCACTCTATTTTTTTTGTGCTTCACCGTCCACCGCCCACCCTTTCTACGGTCCACCCTCCATGCTCCGCCCTCATCGCCCCCGATCACATCGAGCGGCAGCGCCTGTCTGCGTCGCCTTCCGGTTACACTGGGCGCATGCCGCTTTCCTCGCCCCTGTTGCTGGTGGGTTTCATGGGGTCCGGCAAATCCACGGTCGGACGACGCCTCGCACAGCGCCTAGGCTGGCACTTCGTTGATCTCGATGAACGCATCGAGACCAGCGCCGGGGCCAAGATTTCTGAAATCTTCGAGAAACGTGGCGAACCCGCCTTTCGACAGGTGGAACGACAGGCCTTGGAGCAGGCTTTGGCGGAAGCCGCATCGGGGCGACGGACGGTGCTGGCGCTGGGCGGCGGGACCTATGCCCAACCCGCCAATTTGGAGTTCATTCAACAGCAGGGAGTGGCATCCGCATTCCTTGACGTTCCGGTTGAGGAGTTGTTGACCCGGTGCGCCCAAGTTGTCAATCGTCCCTTATTTCGCGATGCGGCCTCGTTTCGGGCACTCTACGACCTGCGGCGACCGTACTACACACAGGCCACTGTGACCGTTGCAGGCGATGGTGGCGTGAGCCCGGAGGAGATGGTGGATCGCATCTTGAACAAACTCAGCGCGACGGAATCCCACGTTCTGGCCACGGAGCAGATGCCGCGTGCATAAAATGAAGCAGGTTGTGTGGTTGCTCGCCATCGGTGCGGCCAGCTTGGCTGCGCAACGTCCACAATTGGATGACACCGGCACCTTCACCATCACGGAACATGGCCAGGTGCGCGGGACCGAGCATTTCAGCCTGCGGCGCGCGCTCGGCGGGCTCGCCCTGCAAAGCCGCATTGAGTACCAGATCGGCGATCGCAGAGTCCAACAGACAGCGGTGCTGCAACTTGACGCCGGTGACGGCTTGAACAGTTACCGGTGGAACGAGGGTCGGGCACAGATCGATGTCGGTTACAGCGATGGCAAGGTCACGGCGCACTATCAGCCTGCTGCCGGCACGCCCCAGGATTTCCAGTTCGTGATGCCGAACACCACCGCCGTTCTGGACACCAATTTTTATAGTCAATGGGAAATGCTGGCCGCGCGCTACGACCGAATACGCGGTGGCGCACAGCAGTTTCCCGTCTTCGTGCCACACACCGGCGATCCCGGCAAGATCACCCTGACCGTTGTCCCTGGGCCGGGGCTCTATCACCTGCGCGCGGAGAGCGATGACGTCACGCTCGATCTATTTTTCGAAGGCTCCCGGTTGGAACGGCTTGACGCTCCCGACCTGGTGGTCACGCGTGGAAAATAAGGCGGAAGGCCGATCGAGGCGCCCGCCGGATCGGCTCCTGTAGGACTGAGGTTGCAGGCGCCCTGCCGAAGAATGGCTTGCGCAAATCCTGCGGGCGGTCCGGCGCCGCACGACGGGATTGGACAGTGGGTCGCGTGTCGGCGGGGAACCCGGGTATGGGGGCAGCGTCCGCTTTGTGGCGCCGGGTCGGAAGCCTCCCCCCGTGGCCGACGCGCCAGCTTCCCTGGTAGCGGTCCGCAGTGGCGGCGCGCTACTGTGGATGCGGTGGTCATTCCCAAGCAAGGTAGAGGCCGGAGTTGGCGGCGAAGGCCCGCCGGCTGGATCTCCTGTCTGCTCTGCTTATGGCTCGTCGCAAGTCACGCGGCCGCCCAAATGGAGGCTGCGCATGTCCACCTCGATTTGCACTTCGTGGGTTCACATCTCTCCGGCACTGAGGTAGTGTCGCTGCGTCGCGCCGGGCCGCTGTCGGAGATTGCGTTCCGGCTTCCGGCAGGGCTGCACGTCAAGCGCGCCGTTGTGGATGGGAGCACGTGGCCGCTGACGCAGACCGGAGCGGTCGCTCGTCTTCTGCTGGGTCGTCCCGCCGCCACGGCAACGCTTCAACTCGAATACAGCGGCCGGCCCGCCGCCCCAAGTCGCATTGCGACCGATGCCGTGGCGCTGTTTGCGGGCTCCTGGCATCCCGTTTTCGAGGGCGCCTATGAGACGACACTGACGCTTGCGACGAGACCGGGATGGGATGTAGTTACAGCCGGGGAACGGCAGTCAGCCGACTCGTCGGGTCGACAGACATGGCAGGTCTCGTCCGGGGCGAAGGCGGGCCTCTTTCTCGCGCCTCACATCCCACGGGTGGAACGTGCCGTGCCGGGCTTAACGGTGGATGTCTTCGGGGCGGCGGACCCGACATCACTGCGCCAAGCAGCGGACGTCGTGGTGGCGTTGTTTCAGCACCTCAGCGGCCGGTTGGGATCGCCAGCTCACACGCCCGTTGTCCAGATTCTCTTTGCGCCACAGGCTCCGCTCGGAATCGTGGGAACCAGCACCTTGCTGGTCTTCCGTGAGCCCGGCGATCTGCAACGCGTTGCTGGTAGAGCACGGTTCGCCGTCACTGAGGCGCTGGCGCAGTCCTGGTTGCGGGCCGCCCCGCTCGATATCGGCGCCATCGCAGCGCCGGATCCCCAGATTGCTTCTCCACTCTCGCGGCAGGATGCGTGGTTGAATGCCGGCATCCCCGCCGCGTTGGCCTTGGATGTCGCCACACAGGCGGGGGGGCCGGGGACTCGTGTGCTCTGGTTGCACCGTCTGCAAGCAGCGGCGCAAGGCTGGCGTCACCCGCTGGCAGAAGGGCCGGGCGCGACGACCGATGCTGACAGCGGTTTTCATGATGCACCTGCGTCGAGTTTTACCGCACGTGCCACGTTGACGCTCAACGCCCTGCGGCTGGAGGTCGGCGATGAGCGATTCTGGGCCCTGCTGCGACAACTCGTTGTCGCCTCTCCCACGACCCGAGTCTTGGAACACTGGGCGACACCGGCAGCCCTGAAGACCGCAATCCATCCTGCAATCCGAACCCACCCAAGGCGGTCCTACCGCCCGACACAACTGGAGCGTGCCGTTGCCTTGCAACAGAGTGAGGCCCGGGAGCGTGATCTGGCGTGGTTTTGGCCACAATGGTTGGAACGGCCGGGCCTGCCCAACCCGGAGTTTGAATGGCGGCGAACGAGAATGCCCCGTAGTGGAAATGCTTTGACCGTTCGCATTCGCCAGACGGGAACTCCATTTTGGTTTCGTGCCCCGATCGTAATTGTCTCGGGTAAACACCGGTTGATCCAATGGGTCCAAGTTCGTAATGCCGAGACGGTGTTGGCCATCCCTTTCCGGGGGGTGCTGGACGCCGTGGAATTCGACCCGGACCTCGAGTTGTTGCGCAGCTTGCCGTCAGCGGATGACGACGAGTGATGTGTACAAGTGATGGAGACAGGAAAGGGCGACGAAAAAGGTCGTAGATCTGTTATACTGACGATCGAACGGTGGGCTTAGGGGAAGACTTTGTTACGTCTGACCAAGAAGGCGGACTACGGGCTGATTGCCGTCAAGCATTTGGCGGAGCGTGTCGGACCGGGGGTGCCTCAGGCCTGCAGTGCCAAAGACTTAGCGGCGGAGTACAGCATTCCGCAGGAAGCCTTGGCGAAGATCTTACAGCGGCTGACGCGCAAAGGGCTGTTGATCTCCACCCAAGGGGCCAATGGAGGCTACATTTTGGCCCGTTCGCCGGCCCGGATTTCGCTGTTGGAAGTGATCCGCGCCATTGAAGGGCCGCTGTTCATTACGACCTGTTTCACGGCGCGAGTCTGTGAGCAGTCGGGCAGCTGCACGATTCGGGAGCCGCTGCGCAAGGTCAACGAGACCCTTGCCAGTTTTCTCGAAAAGATCACCATCGCAGACGTTTGCGATGGGGCCGACGGCGCACTGGACAAGGATTTGGTCCGTATTGCCGGCGCCCCGCATCCCTTGCATGCGGGCTGAGGCGCCGAGAACTGGAAGGAGCCCTGAGGATGGCCGTCAAGACCCCAATTTATTTTGATAATCACGCGACGACGCGCTGCGATCCGCGGGTGGTGGAGGCGATGGTGCCCTACCTCCTGGAAGATTTCGGCAACGCCGCGAGTCGCAATCACGCTTTCGGTTGGGCGGCTGAAAAGGGCGTGGATCAAGCGCGCGAGAGCATTGCCAAGGTGATCGGCGCAACCGCCAAGGAGATCATCTTTACCAGCGGCGCTACCGAGAGCAACAACCTCGCCATCAAAGGCGTGGCCGAGATGTACCGCGAGAAGGGCAACCACATCATCACCATGGTGATCGAGCACAAGGCAGTGCTGGACACCTGCAAGCGTCTTGAAAAGCAGGGTTACAACGTCACCTACCTGCCGGTCCAGCGCGATGGCCGCCTCGATCTGGCGGAACTGGAAGCGGCGATTACGCCCAAGACCATCCTGATCTCGATCATGGCCGCGAACAACGAGATCGGCGTGATTCAGGACATGGAGGCGATCGGCAAGATTGCCAAAAAGCACAAGATTCTGTTTCACACCGACGCGGTGCAAGCATTCGGTAAAATCCCTGTCGACGTCAATCAATGGGGTGTGGACCTGCTGAGCGCCACGGCGCACAAGATTTACGGCCCGAAGGGGGTTGGGGCGCTGTATGTGCGCCGGCGCAACCCGCGCGTCTCACTGGCCTGCCAGATGGATGGGGGCGGTCATGAGCGCGGCATGCGTTCGGGAACCCTGAACGTGCCGGGAATCGTCGGGTTCGGCAAGGCGGCCGAGATTGCACTGGCCGAAATGTCGAGTGAGGGCGAGCGGCTGCGCAAACTGCGTGACCGGCTGAACGCGGGACTGTTTGCCAAGCTGGACGAGCTGTACATCAACGGCAGCATGGAACACCGGCTGCCGAACAATCTCAACATATCGTTCGCCTACGTCGAAGGCGAGTCGCTCCTGATGGGAATCAATGACATTGCGGTTTCTTCCGGATCCGCCTGTACGTCGGCCACCCTTGAACCATCCTACGTGTTGAAGGCATTGGGGGTGGGCGAGGATTTGGCGCACACTTCGATCCGTTTTGGTCTGGGGCGATTCAATACGGAAGAGGAAGTGGACTACGTGATCGATCGCATGGTGGAGACAGTAGTCCGGCTGCGTGACCTGTCGCCCCTGTACGAGATGGCGAAGGAAGGCGTGGATCTCTCCAAGATGGAATGGGTCACGCACTAGACGATGGAAAGCGTGGGAGCCGGGGAGGCCGGCGTTCGATTTTGAAAGACAGGTGAACTGACATGTCCTACTCCGATAAAGTAATCGACCATTACAGCAATCCGCGCAACGTCGGCACCCTCGACAAGAAGGACCCCAATGTCGGGACGGGTCTGGTGGGCGCGCCTGAATGCGGCGACGTGATGCGCCTGCAGCTCAAGATCAACCCCGAGACGCAGATCATCGAAGAGGCCAAGTTCAAGACCTTCGGTTGCGGCTCGGCCATCGCCTCCAGTTCCCTGGCGACCGAATGGATCAAGGGACGGACGGTGAGCGACGCCTTGGCCATCAAGAACACCGACATTGTGCGGGAACTGGCGTTGCCGCCGGTGAAGATCCACTGTTCGGTGCTGGCCGAGGACGCCATCAAGGCGGCGATCACCGACTGGAAGCAGCGTCACACCGAAGCGGTGTTGGCGCCGGCGGAAACTGCGAAAGCCTGACGACGGCGGCCGAAGTGCGCCGCGCGGCTTCGGTCGCGCGGCAGCGGTTCGGTCGGCCACGGCACAAGGGAGGCCCATGCCCGCCGGGATTGACGTCACCGATAAAGCGATCAACAAGCTGCGCGAGCTCATGCAGCGCGAGCACCTCGAGGGCGGGCTGCGTCTGGGCGTGCGCGGCGGTGGCTGTTCAGGGCTGACCTACGCGGTGAACTTCGATACCCGGGTGCGCGAACGGGATCGCATCTTTGAATACGACGGCGGCGTGAGAATTCTGGTCGATCCCAAGTCGTTCATCTACCTGCACGGGATGGTTCTGGACTACGAGGAGTCGCTGCTGCACACCGGTTTCGTCTTCGAGAATCCCAACGCCAAAAAGGCCTGCGGTTGTGGGACCTCGTTCTCCGCCTGACCCACGCCCCGTCCCCCTGTTTCAGCCATGCCCGACGCTCTTTCCCCCACCGTCCACGCGGATCATTTTGCCGTTTTCGGATTGTCCCGCCGCTTGCACCTGGACCTTGCTGCGCTCGAGAAGGAGTTCTATCGCCAGAGCCGAAAGCTCCACCCCGACCGGTTCGCCCGCGCCGCAGCGACGGAGCAACAAGCGGCCCTGCAGCGCACGTCGCAGCTCAACGACGCATACCGCACGCTTGCGGAACCCATCCCGCGCATCGCCTACCTCCTTGAATTGGAGGGGGTGCGGCGGCGCGATGAGCGTGTCGATGCCGATGGGGGGCGTGCCAATCAGGTTCCGACAGAACTCCTGGAGGAGGTCTTCGAACTGAACATGGCCTTGGATGAAGCCCGCTCCGGCGGTTTGGACGATCCCGGAACACGCCGTCAGTTGGCCGAGGCGCAGGAGGACTTTCAGAGCAAGCTCGGTACGGTGGACACGGCGCTACTCGAACGGGCCGCGGCTTGGGATCGCGCCCGCGATGCCGGCGAGTCTGGTGGCGAGATCCTTCAGCAAATCTCCGGCCTGCTCGACCGTCGGAACTATCTGCAAAATTTACTACGCGACGTGGCAGCGGTCTTGTCGCCGACGCCCTAGCCTGCCGACGGCGCCGGCGGTGGGACAGGGGTGAACCAAAACGATATGGCAGAACGCATCATAGGCATTGACCTGGGAACGACCAACTCCCTGGTGGCATACATGGAGGGCCAGACCCCGGTGGTCATTCCCGGAGAAGATGGCCAGAATCTGGTCCCGTCCATTGTGGCGTTGACGCCCGAGGGCGAGATTGTGGTTGGCAACTCCGCCCGCAAATGGTTGATTGAAGCGCCGGAGCGCGCCGTTTACTCCGTCAAGCGTTTAATGGGGCGCAGCCAGGCGGACGTGCGCGAGGAGATCGAGCGCTTCCACTTCCGCGTGGTCGAAGAGCCGCGCGAAGCGGCCGGAATTGTGCGCCTCCGACTCGGGGAACGCGTTTTGACGCCTCCGGAGATCTCGGCCTACATCTTGCGCCAGTTGAAACGCAATGCCGAACGCTATTTTGGTGCGCCGGTGCGTCATGCGGTCATCACCGTTCCGGCGTACTTCAATGACGCGCAGCGCCAAGCGACGATAGATGCCGGCCGTATCGCCGGCTTGGAAGTCTTGCGCATTGTCAACGAACCAACGGCGGCTGCCCTGGCCTACGGGTTGGAAAAGAAGCGCCACGGCACTTTTGCGGTCTATGACCTGGGCGGCGGCACGTTCGACGTTTCGATCCTGCGGCTCGAGGAGAGCGATGGCGAGAGTTTGTTTCACGTGCAGGCCACGAACGGCGACACCCACCTCGGCGGCGACGATATTGACAACCTGCTACTGACCATCGCGCTGGATGACATTAAAGGAGACCTCGGTGTCGATTACTTCCGCTCGGCTAGCGTGATTCAGGGATTGCGAGCGCAGGTCATCGCGGCCAAGATTGCACTTTCGAGCGAACCTGCGGCCAAGATCGCATTCGCATTGCCCAATGGGAAGGAGTACCGTCGCGAGATCACGCGCGCACAGTTTGAGGAGCTGATCGCTCCCATCCTGGAGCGCACGGTGGGGCCCTGCCGCACAGCACTTGCCGACGCCAAGCTTTCGGGACCAATTGAAGAGGTCGTGCTGGTGGGTGGTTCGACCCGCATCCCGCGCGTGCAGAATCTCGTGCAAGCGCTCTTCGGTCGGGAGCCGCATTGCGAACTGAATCCCGATGAAGTCGTGGCCATTGGAGCGGCGGTCCAAGCGGGAATCCTGTCGGGGGGCAGCTCGCAAGATATGCTGCTGCTCGACGTTACGCCGTTATCGCTGGGCATCGAGACGATGGGGGGCGTGGTGGCACGGATCATTCACCGCAACTCGACCATTCCCGCGTCCGCTACGGAACATTTTACGACGTGGGTGGAAGGCCAGACGAACGTGGCGATCCATGTACTGCAGGGAGAACGCGAACTGGCGAAGGATTGCCGCTCGCTGGCCCGCTTTGATCTGCGCGAGATCCCGCCCATGTCAGCCGGCCTGCCGCGCATTGCGGTCAAGTTCCTGATTGATGCCAACGGCATCCTGAACGTTTCGGCGGTCGAGGAACGCACCGGGAAGGCCGCTTCCATTCAGGTGAAACCGTCCTATGGATTGAGCGATGACCAGGTCGAACAGATGATTCTCGACAGCTTCGACTACGCCGAGGAGGACCTGCGGCAGCGTCAGGTGGTCGAGGCGCGCAACGAGGCACAATTGATTCTGGATGCCACGGAAAAGGCGCGACGCGATGCCGCGTTCACGGAGATCGAAAATGCCGAACGGGTCCATATTGGCGAGCTCGAAGCGGCTTTGAGAACCGCGATGGCCTCCGACGACTATGCGCACATTCGCACCCGAATCGAGGCCTTGAACGAAGGAACACGGCACCTCGCCGAGCTGATGATGAACAGTGCCGTCAAAGGTGCCCTGCAAGGGCGGAATGTGCGGGACATCGGTTAGGCCAACCGCACGACGGTGGGCCGAGAGAAAGCGAGACACCATGGCGGAAACAATTGATTGGGATGACACGGAAGAAATCGGCCTGCTCCTGGCGGAACGGTTCCCTGAAACCGACCCGCTGACGGTGCGGTTCACGCAGCTTCTGCAGTGGATCACCGAACTGCCCCAGTTTCGTGGTGAGGCGGCGCAGTCCAACGAGGGCAAACTGGAAGCTGTTCAGATGGCCTGGTACGAGGAGTGGCAGGATCGGGAGAAGTAGGAATGCGGGCCGAAGCCTGATCGTAGTGCGCTTGCCTGCCCGGCGCCCCGATGCGCCTACCCCGGACCGCCCATGGTTGCCTGAAAAGGCGGCTGACGAGGAGCCGTCTGAAAGGGTGTCCGACGCGGCTGGCGCGGGTGGGACCCGCGGACCTGTTTCCTTACGCCGCCACCATCACCACGCGCGACGTCAGGTGGGTGCGCAGGACCTCAGGGCTCAGGCTCTTCTGCATGTAGACCTTGGAATCCTGGTTGGATGTCGGGTGCGGCTCGAACTTCATGATGTTGAACTGCAGATGGTCGAGCGTGGCTCGCATGGCGTAAAACCGGTTCTTGGTTTTGACGACCATCTCGTCAAAGCCGTTCTTGTGGGCCCATTCCTCCTGCTGCTCGGTGAGCGCGCGGTAGTGGCCTTGGCTGCGGTATTCCTGCCGGGTCCCGCCAATCCAACTGTAGAAGACGCGTCGTCCAGAAAAATTGAGGCAGTTCTTCAGCCGCAGGGTCAGATCCGCCAGTTGCGGCTCCATCTCCTCGGGAAAAAGTTCGTGGCCGACCTTAAAGGCCACCGGAACCAAGTGCTCGGGATCGTCCAAGGCGGCGGCCAGCGAGATGAGGATGAGATGCTGTCGACCCCGCAGGCGCTGGACGACTTGGGCGGCGGTCTTCTTTTCGTGAAACTCCTCGAAGTACTGTTCCACGTACTCCACCTCGAGGCTGCCACGCTCAAGGGAATACTGTCGGATTTGGTGAGGCACGAGGATATATCGCTCCGGGACTGCAGACTACTGGCCGCAAGAGTAACCGTCCGACGGCCCTTCTGACAATAGCGAGCTGGTGGCCGGCCGCAACCATTAAAAAGCGATCAACGGGGGACTCGGAATCGTCGATGCGCTTGCGGACCGCAAACGATGCGGGGCAGTTGCCACAAGCCACTGGCCTCCATCCAAGCTAGCCGGGCACCACCTCGCTGGGACCGCCGACACGGTAGAGGCGCGGGTAGCGGGCGGAGCGCTCCGGCAGGGCAGGGAAGGCGGCGTGAGGTTCGGTCTGGTACCAGTAGGCAACGGTATAGAAGTTGTCGGAGCGATGGTTGGCGTGCCCGTGTTCAATGGTGACGCGAATGGAGCGGTCAAAGCGGATGGGATCCGGCAGGTGCCAGCGATAAAGGCACCAGCGACCGCCCACGCGTTCCGGATTCAGAATGAAGGGCGCGCCGTTGTAGGGATAGGCGAAAGGCTGGCCCCCGAAGTCCCAAGCACCGTTGTAGTAGTCCTCGGACCCGGTACCGTTGATGTTGGGCCGGGTGTCGCCGTCAATGAAGATCATGTCATCACCCTCGCCCCACCAGCCGTCCTGGTTCTGCAGGACGCCATGGCTGACGCCGATATAGTGACCGCGGCCCTGAGCTTCGAGAATGACGTAGTTGCCGACGCCATCCAGATTCTTTTTCTGATCAACCAGCGGCGTGCCGTTATTCTCCCAGGCGTCGGTCCAACCCCGGCAGGGCGCAGCTTGACGATACTGGGCATGGAAGTAGCCCAGATCAGGCGGCAAGGCTGCGACCAGCTCGTAGTCAATGTTGGAATAAAACGCCCCCACGCGTCGCGCGCTTTCATTGGTGATGGTGATGCGCGCGGAACGCTGAAACGGCATGGGCAGATAGCAGTTCAGTGCCTTGATCGAAGCCACGGTCATGACGGCGGAACTATAGGTGAAGTACTCGTTCAGGTTGAGCCCGAAGAAATCACCGACAGGACATTCGACCGATGGCGAACTCTCGCCATCCCAGTACATGCGTAAGACAAGGTCCTTGAGATGGTTGGGTGCGGCCGCGATGGTGAACCAGATGTGGCGCACCACACCGGGGCCGTCGGTTTCCAGCAGGAGCTGCGTGGCGCCTGGTTCGATGGGGAACGCGTCCGCGTTGCCGCCACTGCGGTCGAAGCTCGAGGCCTTGCGAGTTTTGCTGGAACGGAGCACGGCGGGTGCCAGACTGGCGAGCAAGGCAGCGTCGGGAGCGGTGTCCGGGAGAGCGTCGGCTTCCGGGCGCAGCAACGAAGCGGCACCGGCAATTCCAGCTAAGGTGCCCAACATGTGGCGGCGCGGCGGTCGAACGGGGGAATCAGACATGGGTAACGGCCTCCTGAGCGACAGGGGTCAAAACGCAGGTAGTGTAACAGGCAGGTGACCGTACGGCTCGAAGTACGAAGCGGCTGTCAGCGCAACGTGAGAAGTTCCTCCTTGAGCAAAGTAGAAAGTTCCTCTTGGATAGGGCAGGAGGGACGACTTGGAGGAACGGATCTGGATGAGCCAACGGGAACGGGACCGGCTGCAGGTATTG
>Ga0207416_1000220_pt1 | contig 105874 bp, 98 predicted proteins | sample PaiPotPPM11metaG_FD_184107 | JGI IMG/M metagenome (GOLD analysis project Ga0207416, IMG submission 184107) | Iron sulfur acid spring bacterial and archeal communities from Banff, Canada, to study Microbial Dark Matter (Phase II) - Paint Pots PPM... ... | reverse complement strand
GGGTACCCTGCCGGGCCGCCGGCCCCCATGGACGCTCCTCCGGAAGCGCCCCCGCGCCCGCGGCAACGCCGGCCCGGCAGGGTACCCCGCAAGTCTATCTTCTCCTCGGGGAAGAAGATGTGCGCGCGGACGAGGCGCTCCAAACGCTGCTTGACGACCTGCTTCCCGAGTCTGAACGGGCCTTCAACCTGGACGTCGTGGACGCCGAGGAAGTCCCGATCCGGGACATCATCACCCGCTGCGAGACGCTTCCGTTCTTCGGCGCCCGCCGGGTGGTTGTCCTTCGCCGCGGCGGCGCGCTCCGGGTGCCCGACCAGGACGCCCTCGCGACCTACCTCGAGGGCGGCCCGCCACCGTCCGTCGTGATCGTGGTGGCGGAGACGCTCGACCGCCGGCGCCGCCTCTATGGCGTGCTCCAACGGGCCGGCCGGGTCATCCCGTGCGGCCGCCTCGATGCCGCAGACCTTCCCGGCTGGGTGCGCACCCGGGCCCGCCAGGAGGGGAAGACGATCACGCCGGAGGCGGCGGAGATCCTCGTCGAGTTGGTGGGCGGCGGGCTGCGGGAACTCGGTCTCGAGCTCGGCAAGCTCGCGGCCTACGCCGGCGACCGCGGGACGATCTCCGTGGATGACGTGCGGGCCGTCGCGAGCCACGTGGCCGAGGCCACCGTGTTCGAGCTGATGGACGCGGTCGGCCGCCGGCAGGCCGGCCGGGCGCTCGCTCTGCTCGGCACCGTCCTCGCGATGGGCGAGCCGCCGGTCCGCGTGCTGTACATGCTCGAGGACCAACTCCGCATGCTCCTCCGCACCAAGGCGCTTCTGGACCGCCGCGCGCAGCCCGCGGAGATCCGGCAGGTGCTCGGCACGCGCGCGTGGCTCTATCCCCGCTACCGGGAGCAGGTCGCGGCATTCAAGACGATCGATGGCGCCCGGATCCTCGGGCTCTTGTTGGAGACCGACGCGCTGATCAAAACGGGGGCGACCCCGCCCCGGCTCGCGATCGAGACGCTGATCGCCCGGCTGTGCCTGGATTCAGAACCGGTGCGGTAGGGGTCGACGCGGGATCAGGCCGACGCGGCCGCTCGCGCGGTTGCGCGGCGCATCAGGCGTGACTTCTTGCGGGCGGCGGTGTTCCGGTGGAGGATGCCCTTGCGGGCCGCGGCGTCAAGCGCCCGGATGGCGGCGAGGAGATCCCCCGATCCCGCTGTGCCTGTCTCGCGGGCCTTCTTGAGGAGCGTCTTCACCTTCGACTGGACCGCCTGGTTCCGGGCCGTCCGTTTCACGGCCTGCCGCTTCCGCTTCAGGCCGGACTTCGTGCGCTTCGCCACGCCTCCACCTCCGCTACCTCCCGCGTCTCACCGAGGGCTCACCCGTGTCGGGGACGCCTCGCGGCCGGCGGGGGACGAGGGTCATTGTAGCACAGGGTCCGGGGCCCGGAAAGGCCCTGTGCTATAATGGCGGACGAGATGCCGACCGGAGAGACGGAGCTGTCCGCGCCCCGATCCGCGCGGCCCATCGCTCCGGAGGGCGGCCGGCTCGCGCGGTCGGCCAGCGTCATTGCCGTCGGGACGATCGCAAGCCGGACGCTGGGCCTCGTCCGCGATGTCCTGATCGCCGCGCTGTTTGGGGCGACGTCGAACAAGTCGGCGTTTGTCATCGCGTACTCGCTCCCGTTCTTTGTTCAGCGGCTCTTCCTCGGCGGCACCCTGAGCATCGTCTTCATCCCCGCGATCACGCAGGTGCTCATGCGCGGAGACGAGGCGGAGACCCGCCGGGTCGTCGCGAGCACGTTCAATCTCGTGGTCCTGATCGGTCTTGCCATGGTCGCATTCGGCGTGCTCGCCGCGCCTGTGCTGGTGCGGATCGCCGCGCCCGGCTACCTGACGACCAACCCCGAAGTGCTCACGACGGCGGTCGGTCTGACCCGGGTCATGTTCGTCTCGATGGTTTTCCTCGCGCTCTCGGGGTTCGCCACCGGATTCCTCAACGCGCACCGGCAGTTCACGATTGCGGCGCTGGCGCCGGTGGTGTTCAACGTCGTGATCATTGCGGGCGTGCTCGGTCTGAGCCACCGGATCGGGATCGCCGGAGTCGCGGTCAGCTTCCTGCTCGGCTGGGCCGCCCAGTTTCTCGTCCAACTTCCGGCCGCCCGCCGCGCCGGCCTGCGGTGGAGCCCGCGGATCGACCTCACGCATCCGGCCATTCGCGAGATGGGACGGCTCGCCGTGCCTGCGATGCTCGGGCTCGCCGTCATCGAAATCAACTCGAACGTCGGCCGGTTCTTCGCGTCGTTCCTGCCGCCCCGGCCGGGGGTGGACTACGTCGCCGTGCTCGACTACGCGTTCCAGCTTGTCCAGGCGCCGGTCGCCATCTTCGCGTTGTCGCTCGCCACGGCCCTGTTCCCCACGATGGCCCGCCATGCCGAGGCCCGCAGCCCGGACGCGTTGCGGGAGACGACGTCCCTGGGCCTCCGGGGCGTCCTCTTCACGATGATGCCGGTGATGGCCGCCATGCTGGCGATGAGCCCGTTGATCGTCAGGGTGGTCTTCCAGCGCGGCGCGTTCGCGCCCGAGGCGACCACCGCGGTGGCGTGGGGCGTCGTCGGCTACGCCGTCGGGACGGTCCCGTACGCCGCCTACTTTACCGTGACGCGGACGTACTATGCGCTGCACGACATGGCCACGCCGGTGCGCATCGGTCTCTACATGATCGTGCTGAATGCGGTCGGCGACGCCCTCCTGATGCGCTGGTTGGGCCACACCGGGATCGCCCTCGCCACCTCGATCGTCGCCGTGACCAACGTGGGATGGCTCTTGTGGCTGCTCCGGCGCCGCCTCAGCGGCCTCGACGGCCGCGCGATTCTTGATACCGGGGTGCGGACGGCAGCCGGGTCTGTGGCGCTCGCCGCGACCGTCCTGGGTGTCCTGTGGATTCTCCGGCCCATGCTCGACCCGACCCACTTCCGCGCCGCGGCGACCGAGCTCCTGGCCGCCCTCGCCGCGGGGGGGGCGGTGTACCTGGGCGTGTGCGCGGCGCTCGGGGTCAAGGAGCTTTCGCTGCTTGGCGCCTTCCGGCGGCCCGCCCGGTTATAGCCCGGTTATAGTTGAAGTTTTGCGCCGAGGATGCTAGGCTTGTCCCGAGGCGGTTAGCACTCCAGGCCATCGAGTGCTAATCGAGGAGCCCGATCATGATGGAGCTGGAAGGTCGGCGGAGAGAGATCCTCAAGCTCATCATCGATGACTACATCCTGACGGCCGAGCCGATCGGGAGCGAGACGGTGCGCGACCGCCACCACCTGGGGGTGAGCTCTGCCACCGTCCGCAGTGAGATGGCGGTCCTCGAGGGCCTGGGTTTCCTCCACCAGCCGCATCCCTCCGCCGGGCGCGTGCCGACCGATCAGGGCTACCGGGTGTACGTCGACTCGATGCTCCAGGAAGAGCAGGTCCCGGCCTCGGAGCGGACGCGGATTCGGCGCACCCTGGCCGCGGCGGAGCTCGACCGCGCGGTGGAACAGGCCGCCCGCGCGCTGGCTGTCGTCACCGACTGCGCGTCTGTCATCGCCGCGCCACGGCACGACCGCCAGGTGATCCGTCACCTGCATCTGATCCCCCTCGCGCCCCGCCGGGCCCTCGTCGTCGTGGTGACGGATGCGGAGGTCTTCGAGGGCAAGACCGTCGAGTTCGACCAGGCGATGGCCGCCGAGGAGTGCGATGCGCTGTCCCAGGAGATCAGCCGGCGCATCGCGGGCCGGCCGCTCGCCGACCTGACCGACCGGCTGCTCGACCGGGTGATCGGGGAGGCGACGCTGCACCAGCGGGTGCTGGACCAGGTCGGCCGCCTGCTCCGCGAGCAGATCCTCCATCCGCCGGCCCGCGTCCACACGGAGGGGAAAGCCAATATCCTCAAGCAGCCCGAGTTTCAGGACGTCCGCCGCGCGCAGCCCGTTCTGTCGGCCCTGGAGCGGGAGGATATCGTGGACAACCTGTTCCGCGAGGAAGGCGGGGATCGGGTCCGGGTCACGATCGGCATCGAGAACCGGCGTGAGGAGATGCAGGAGTGCAGCATCGTCTCGACGACCTATCACGTCGGGGGGCAGCCCGTTGGCGTCGTGGGCGTGATCGGACCGACCCGCATGCGGTACGGAAAGGTGGTCAGCCTCGTCCGGTTCCTGGCCGAGAGCCTCGGCGATGCGCTGAGTCACACCTAGCCCCGCGATGGCCCGCCGCAGTTACTACGAGATCCTCGGGATCTCTCGCTCGGCCACGGCGGAGGAGATCAAGCGGGCGTTCCGCCGGCTCGCGCGCGAGCACCACCCCGACGTCAACCAGGATCCCAAGGCTGGCGACCGCTTCAAGGAGATCAATGAAGCCTACCAGGTGCTGAGCGACCCGGCCAGCCGGGATCAGTACGACCGGACGGGCCGCGTCGCGCCCCGTGGCGCGGGATCCGGCGACCGAAACCCGTTCGGGGGCACCCCGTTCGACGACATCTTCGATATGTTCTTTGGAGGCCAGGTGGGGCAGGCGCGGACCCGCGGGGGCGAGCCGGGGCCCGAGCGGGGCAGCGACCTGCGGGTTGCCCTCGGCGTGACCCTCGAAGACGTCGCGCGCGGCGCCGACCGGTCGATCCGGATCGAGCGTGAGGAGACGTGTCCCACCTGCTTCGGCACGGGGGCCGAAAAGGGGAGCGCACCCGAGCCGTGCCAGACGTGTAAGGGTCAAGGGCAGGTACGGCACAGCCAGCAAACGCCCTTCGGCTCGTTCACACAAATCGCCACGTGCCCGCACTGCCGTGGGACGGGCCGGATCGTGCGCCGCCCGTGCCGAGAGTGCCGGGGCAGCGGCCGCGCTCAGCTCGTCCGGGAGATCACGGTCACGGTCCCGGCCGGCATCGAGGACGGCACCCGGCTTCGCCTGCAAGGCGAGGGCGCGGCGGGGATGCGGGGCGGGGAGCGGGGCGACCTCTACGTAGACCTGGACATCGCCCCGCATCCGGTATTTGAGCGCGACGGACGCGACCTGCACTGCGCGGTCTCGATCTCCATGGTGCAGGCGGCGCTCGGCGACGAGATCGACGTGGAGACCCTCGACGGGCCGGCGCCGCTCACGGTCCCGCCGGGCGCTCAGCCGGGCGGCACGCTGACGCTGCGGGGCAAAGGCCTGCCCGGCCCCCGGGGCGGGCGGGGCGACCTGGTCGTGCACTTCCGGGTGACGGTCCCCGAGGCGCTGACGGAGGAGCAGGCCCAGGCTCTGATGCAGTTCGGCAAACTCCGAGGAGAACAGATCAAGCCCGGCAAGAAGACGCTGCTCGGCAAGCTGCGCGAGCATCTGACGTGACCGCCCGCCTCCCGGCGGGATCTATCGGCGCGCGCGCGCGTCCTCACTCGTCCCGCGGCCGCGGGTCCGGGGTAGGCGGGACATGGGTCGAGGTCCGGGTCGCCGCGTCGGCCGCCGCGGCCGAGGCGGTGGGTGCGGTCCTGGACGATCTCAGGACCGGCGGACTGGCGGAGGAGCGTCCGTCGGCGTCTCGGGTCGTGTTTCGCTGCTACCTCCCGCCGTCGCGGCTGCTGGCCGTGACACTGCGTGCGGTTCGCGCCCGGATCCGGAGCCTCCGCCGGTACGGGATCGACCCCGGAGCCGTCCGCGTGACCACGCGCCCCGTCGCATCCCGGCGGTGGGCCACCGCCTGGCGGGCGCATGTCCGACCCGTCCGCGTCGGCCGCCTCTACGTCCGTCCGTCGTGGATCCCGGGACCGAACCCCGCGGGCACCGCGGCGATCGCGATTGATCCGGGGATGGCGTTCGGCACGGGCATGCACCCGTCAACGCGCCTGTGCCTGCGTGCGCTCCAGACGGTCCTGCCGGTCCGCCGGCCGGGTCCGGCGCCGGTGGTGTTCGACGTCGGAACCGGCTCGGGCATCCTCGCGATCGCCGCCATCCGCCTCGGCGCCCGCCGCGTCTGGGCTGTGGATAACGATCCCGTGGCTGTCGCCGTTGCCCGGGGGAATGTGCTGGCAAACGGCGACAGGGCGCGCGTGCGGGTCGAGCGGAGGACCGGGCTCACCGGCGCGCCGGGGCGGGCCGATCTGATCGTGGCGAACCTGATCGCGGAAACGATCGTCCCGCTGCTCCGAGACGTACGGCGGACGCTCAGACCCGGGGGAGTGTTTATCGGCTCGGGGATCGTGGTGGACCGCCTCCCCGCGGTGCTGGGCGCGGCGCGGCCGCGCGGCCTGCGGCGCCTGCGCGTGCTGGCTGAGGGGGAGTGGCGGGCGGTGGTGCTCGGCGCAGGTCGGCGCGCTACTTCGGCCAGTACGCGGCGACGACGGAGATGACGACGAAGAAACCGATCACAACCAGGCCGGTCACCAACAGCGGGCGCCACGACCGGCGGGGCACGTACCCGGGCCGCAGGCTCTGGCGGACCTTGAGGACGACGAGGGCGATGAGGGCGGCCGCAACGAGCAACGGGGTGAGACCGTAGGCGCTCGCGACGACGGACAGCACGACCGTGATCGCTCCGACGATCAAGATCAGCACGGCCTTGAGCAAGAAAAATCCGAGTGCCCGCCCGCGCGACACCGGCCGTGCGTCCCGCGAACGCGGTGGTGTCATGCTCTATTTGTTCCCGTCCGGGGATGCGTGTTCCTGCTCCCACTTGCAAACGCCGAAAGACGCAGTACAATAGCCTGTAGGGTTGACTGTAGGTTGGCTGAGCTTCGCAGCAGGGTCGTCTGAGCACGCGGACCATTAACGATCTCCGGGAGGGATCGATGGTGCGCCGGTCACGGTGTCGCGCAATCGGTGGGAGCCCCCGGGGCTCCCTTTCGTTTAGGCGGCCGCGCCGACCTTGCATTTTTATGTTTCTATTATGTATAATTATGCAGTTCGACACCTCCGGGAGGGCGTGATGCGGGCGCGGCTGGTGCTGGAAGACGGGTTGGTTCTCGCGGGACGCGCGATCGGCGCGCCGGGGTGGACCGGCGGCGAAGTGGTGTTCACCACGGCGATGACCGGATACGAGGAAGTGCTGTCCGACCCGTCCTACCGCGGACAGGTCGTCACGATGGCCTACCCGCTGATCGGCAACTACGGAGTCTCGGGGGACGCGTGGGAGTCGTTCCGCCCGCACGTCGCGGGATTCATCGTCGGGGAGGCGGCCGACCGTCCCCATCACTGGCGCGGGGGCCGGACCCTCGCCGCGACCCTGATCCACTGGCAGATCGTCGGGGTCGCCGGCGTCGACACGCGCCTCCTCGTCCGGCACCTGCGAACGCATGGCCTGAAGCGGGGCGTTATCTCCACCGAGGACGCGCCGGATGCCGACCTGATCGCCCGCGCGCGGGCGTTCCCTGACATCGGGACTCTGGATCTCGTCGGGGAGGTGTCGACCGAGGCCGTCCAGCACCACCCCGGCCCGGGGCCGCGGGTCGCGCTTCTCGACTGCGGGGTGAAGCGCGGGATCATCGAGCATCTGAAGCGGCGGGGCTGCGACGTCTGGGTCCTGCCGCACCGGACGACCGCGGAGGAGATCTTGGCCCTCCACCCGGCGGGGCTCGTCCTCTCGCCGGGACCCGGCGATCCCAAGATCCTCCCCCACCAAGTCGCCCAGGTGCAGCGCTTGTGGGACCGGCTGCCGCTGTTCGGCATCTGCCTCGGGCACCAGTTGATCGGGCGGGCCGCGGGAAGCGAGACGTTCAAGCTGCCGTACGGGCACCGGGGCAGCAACCATCCCGTCAAGGACCTCGAGACCGGCCGGGTCTACGTGACGACCCAGAACCACGGCTATGCCGTGGACGAGGCGTCGCTCGATCCGTCCGAGGTCGTCGTCACGCACCGCAACCTCAACGACGGCACGGTGGAAGGCCTGCGTCACCGCCGCCTGCCGATCGTTTCGGTCCAGTACCATCCCGAGGGCCGTCCCGGCCCGCACGATTCCGGCTACCTCTTTGACCGGTGGATGCAGATGATCGGCGGCAGCCCCGCGGGCCCGTCGGCCGGCAGCCTCCGGGACACCGCCGTGGCGGCGGCCACTGAGGATGCGCGGTAAGTGATGACCGGGCCGGTGTCCGTGCCGGAGATCCGCAAAGTGCTGGTGATCGGTTCCGGTCCGATCACGATCGGGCAGGCGGCGGAGTTCGATTACTCCGGGAGCCAGGCGTGCCGGTCGCTGTCGGAAGAGGGCGTCGAGGTCGTCCTCGTCAACAGCAACCCGGCGACGATCATGACCGACGTCGAGACCGCCGACCGCGTGTACATCGAGCCCCTCACCGTCGAGTTCCTGACGCGGGTGTTGGAGAAAGAGCGTCCCCAGGGGCTGCTGGCGACCCTCGGCGGGCAGACGGGCCTCAACCTGGCGGTCGGACTGGCGGAGGCGGGGGTGCTCGACCGCCTCGGCGTGCGCCTGCTGGGGACGCCCCTCAGGGCGATCCGGCAGGCCGAAGACCGGCAGGAGTTCAAGGACGCGATGCTCGCATTCGGGGAGCCCGTACCCGAGAGCACGGTCGCGCATTCGGTTGACGAGGCGCGGACGTTCGCCGGCCGGATCGGCTACCCGGTGGTCGTTCGGCCCGCGTACACGCTCGGCGGGACCGGCGGCGGGATCGCCCACGACGTGCGCGCCCTCGAGGAGATCGCGTCGCTCGGGCTCTCCGCCAGCCGGATCCATCAGGTACTGGTCGAGCGGTCGGTCTCGGGATGGAAGGAGATCGAGTATGAGGTGATGCGCGACCGGCTGGACACGTGCATCACCGTCTGCAACATGGAGAACCTGGATCCGATGGGCGTGCACACCGGAGACAGCATTGTCATCGCGCCGAGCCAGACCCTGACCGACCGGGAGTACCAGCTCCTGCGCGACGCGAGCCTGCGGATCATCCGGGGACTCGGGATCGAGGGCGGGTGCAACATCCAATTTGCGCTCGACCCTCAGAGCGAGCACTACTTCGTGATCGAGGTGAACCCCCGGGTCAGCCGTTCGAGCGCCCTCGCGAGCAAGGCGACCGGCTACCCGATCGCCCGGGTGGCGGCGAAGATCGCGCTCGGCCGGACACTCGACGAGATCCCTAACGCCGTGACCGGGCAGACCTGCGCCGCGTTCGAGCCCGCGCTCGACTACGTGGTCATGAAGATTCCCCGGTGGCCGTTCGACAAGTTTCCTTACGTCAGCCGGCGCCTCGGCACGCAGATGCAGGCGACCGGCGAGACGATGGCGATCGGCCGTTCGGTCGAAGAGGCCCTGCTGAAGGCGATCCGGTCGCTCGACGTGAAGGCAGACGGCCTGCTCCATCCCCCGGCCGCGGCGTGGGCGCGAGATGGCCTGCGCCGGCGAATCGCCGAGCCGTGCGACGAACGGGTGTTTGCGATCGCGGAAGGCCTCCGCCGGGGGATGCTGCCCCAGGAGGTCGCCGACCTCTCCCGGATCGATCTGTTCTTCGTCCACAAGATCTCCAACATCGTCGGCATGGAGGAAGTGCTGCGGCACCGGCGGGATCCGGAGACGCTGCGCGAGGCCAAGCGGCTCGGGATCGCGGACACGACGATCGCCCGGCTCTGGGCGACGTCCCTCGAGCACGTGCGTGAGGTCCGCCGCGAGGCCGGGATCTTCCCCGTCTTCAAAGTCGTGGACACCTGCGCCGGCGAGTTCCCGGCCGCGACGCCGTACTTCTACTCGACGTACGCGCAGGAAGACGAAGTGCCCGCGAGCACCCGGCCCCGGGTCGTCGTGCTCGGGTCGGGCCCGATCCGGATCGGGCAGGGAATCGAGTTCGACTACTCGAGCGTCCACGCGGTCAAGGCGCTGCGGAGTGAAGGCCTCGATGCCGTGCTGATCAACAACAACCCCGAGACGGTGAGCACCGACTTCGATGTCGCGAGCCGGCTGTACATGGAGCCGCTCACGGTCGAAGACGTCCTCCACGTCGTCGAGCGCGAGGGGGCGGATGGGGTCATCGTCCAGGTGGGCGGGCAGACGGCGCTCAACCTCGCCGGCCCGCTCAGCCGGGCGGGGGTGCCGGTCCTGGGGACGTCGGTCGAGAGTCTGGACGCGTCCGAGGATCGGGGAAAGTTCGGCGACCTCCTCCGGCGGCTCGGCGTTCCGCACCCAGCCGGGGGCGCCGTGCGGTCGGTGGAACAGGGATGTGCGACGGCCGAGGAGTTGGGCTATCCGCTGCTGGTCCGCCCATCCTATGTGCTCGGCGGGCGCGGGATGGAGATCGTCGCCACCCGGGAGGAACTGGTCCGGTACCTCGAGGCGGCCTTCGCCGCGGACGGCGAGCACCCCGTCCTGATCGACGTATACGTGGAGGGCACCGAGGTCGAGGTGGACGCGGTCAGCGACGGCGACGCGGTGTATCTGCCGGGCGTGATGGAGCACATCGAGCGGGCCGGCGTGCACTCGGGTGACAGCGTCGCGGTCTTCCCGGCGCCGCACCTCTCGCCGGAGGAGCTGGATCAGATCGTCGCGCACACCGCCGCGATCGCACGGGCCCTCCGGGTGCGCGGCTTTCTCAACATCCAGTTCGTCGTCCAACAAGGCACCGTCTACGTGCTCGAGGCCAACCTTCGGAGCAGCCGGACGATTCCGTTCGTGAGCAAGGCCGCGGGCGCGCCGCTCGTGCCACTCGCGGTGCGCGTGATCCTGGGGGCATCGCTCGCCGACCTGGGCTATCCCGGGATCACCGTGCTGCCGGCGCCCGCGCGCGTGTCGGTGAAGGCGCCGGTGTTCAGCAGTGAGAAGCTGGCGCAGCTCGACGTGCTGCTCGGGCCTGAGATGACCTCCACGGGCGAGGTGATGGGTCAGGATACCACGCTGGCGGGCGCGCTCTACCGGGCGCTCCTGGGCGCCGGTGTGGTCATCCCGGAGCAGCGAACGCTCCTGGCCAGCATCGCCGACCGCGACAAGCCCGAGGCGCTCGCCCTGCTGCGGCGGTTCGAGCAACTCGGTTTCACAGTATACGCGACCGACGATACCGCCCAGTTCCTCGCCGTGCACGGCGTCCGGGCGATCCACGTGACCAAGAACGGCAACGCCCAGACTGCCCTCCGGCTGATCCTCGAGCAGGCCGTCGGTCTCGTGATCAACACGCCCACCCGCGGCCGGACGCCCGGGCGCGCGGGGTTCGCGCTCAGGCGCGCGGCCTTCGAACGGCACCTTCCGTGTTTCACATCGCTCGATACCGCCTCCGCGTTCCTCGACGTGCTCGTCGCCATCGCGGACGGGGAGATCCCGTCGCCTCACGCCGCGGTCGAGGTCTCCGCGCTCTAGCCATCCTGCGGCCTGGCTCCGGATCTCCCGCGGTTTTTGGACTTCACCCCTTTTTCATGACGGATTCACAACTTCTTCGAAACTACCGTTTACACTCAGGGTAACCTTTTAGTATTGAGGGAGGACGGGACAATGCGGTTCGTACAGAGGTACGGCGTGATGCTTGCAGTCCTCCTGGTCGTCGCATTTGCGTTGCCGGTGCTCGCCCAGGGGGTGCCGGGTCAGGCTCCCGGCCCGAGTCAGGTTCCCGGTCCGAGCCAGGTTCCTGGTCCGAGCCAGGTTCCCGGCCCCGGCCCGTTTAGTCCGTCGTATGGTCCGTACGGTCCCCAGGGCCCTTATTCTTATGGCCCGTGGACGCCGGATGGACACCGCATGTTCGGGCCGCGCCGAGCGGGCCCATTTGGCTTTGCCGCGGGGCTGTTCTTCGCGCTTCTGCTGCTCCTTATCGTCGGAGTGATTCTCGTACTCTGGCGACTCCTCAACGCCCGGACGCTCTGGCAGCGGCCGGACCCCGCGCTCCAACTCCTGCGCGAGCGCTATGCCCGAGGGGAGATCGGCGAGGACGAGTACACCAAACGTCTCCATACGCTCGTCTGATCCGGGTCGCATCGTGCCGAGAATTCTGGTTGTCGACGACGAGCCCCAAATCCTGGAACTGCTGCGATCCTACCTGCGGCGGGAGGGGTTTGACGTCGAGGAGGCCGCCGACGGTGAAGCGGCGCTCGCCGCGGCGCAGCGCGCCCAGCCTGATCTGGTGATTCTTGATCTGATGCTGCCGCGCCTGGACGGCCGGGAAGTCTGCCGGCGGATCCGGGAAACGGCGCGCACGCCGATCATCATGCTCACCGCCCGAGACGAGGAAACCGACAAGCTGCTCGGGTTGGAGCTCGGGGCCGACGACTACATTACCAAGCCGTTCAGCCCGCGCGAGGTCGTGGCGCGCGTCCGCGCGGTCCTCCGCCGCGGCGCGTGGGAGCCGGCGAGCCTGATTCACGCGGGTGCGCTCACGATCGACCTGCGGGCGCACGTGGTGCGTGACGGCGACCGCCGGCTCGAGCTCACGCCGACCGAGTTCCGGCTGCTCGAGATCCTCGCCAGCCATCCGAACCAGGTGTTCACGCGGATGCAGCTGATCGATCGCATCCAGGGCCATGCCTTCGAGGGCTACGAGCGGACCGTGGACGCGCACGTCAAGAACCTGCGCGGGAAAGTGGAACCGGACCCCCGCACGCCGCGCTATATCGTGACGGTGTACGGCGTCGGCTACAAATTCCAGGTGGCGGACGCGCCCCATGGGTAGCCTGCGGGCGAAGCTCAGCATCGCGTTCATCGGGATCGCCGTGCTCGCGACCGTCCTCAGCGCGACCTTCGCGAGCTACACCGCGCGCGCCACCTTTCGGGAGTACGTGGAGCGGGCCGAGCGCACCGAAATCGTCCTCCCAGGCCCCCGTCCGGGCGAGGTCCTGATCGCCCCGGCGCCGGGCATCCGGATCCGGGCGTTCGGCGCGCGTCAGCGCGTCTTCTCAGGCCGGATCCGCAATGCGATCTGGACCGGGGCCCTCGTTGCCGCCGGCGTCGGCGTGTTCGTGGCGCTGGCGCTCGCCCGCCGCATCGTCCGGCCGGTGACCGGCCTCACGCATGCCGCCCGGGCGATCACCCATGGGGCGCCGGCGCCGCCGGTCCCGGTGCATGGACGGGATGAGATCGCAGAGCTCAGCCGGGCATTCAACCAGATGGCGGCCCAACTGGCCGAGAATGAGGAGCGGCGCCAGCGCCTCTTTGCCGGGATCGCGCACGAGTTGCGCACGCCGCTGTCGGTCATCCAGGGCACCCTCGAGGGGATCCTCGACCGCGTCATCGAGCCGACGCCGGAGCGGATCGCCAGTCTTCACAGCCAGGCGGTGCTGCTCCGGCGGTTGATCACGGACCTCCGCGACCTGTCGTTGGCCCAGGCGGGGCAGTTGCAACTCCATCTCGAGACGATCGACATCGCCGGAGTCGTACGTGACACCGTTGAGGGGCTCTCCCCGCTCTTCGAGGAACGGGGCGTCACGCTGCGCGTGGATGCGCCGGACCGCCTGCCGCCGGTTGAGGCCGATCCCGACCGCCTCCGCCAGGTCATGCAGAATCTGATCGAAAATGCGCTCCGGCATACCCCCGGGGGCGGTGAGGTTCTCATCGTGCTGCGGGAGGAGGGGGCGGGCGTGCGCCTGTCCGTCGCCGACACGGGCGCCGGCATCGCCGCCGCCGAGCTGCCGCACATCTTCGAACACTTCTATCGCGCCGACCGGTCGCGCGCCCGGAGCAGTGGGGGGACGGGGCTCGGCCTCGCGATCGTCAAGTCACTCGTCGAGGCGCACCACGGCCGGGTGACCGTGGAGAGCACCCCGGGAGCCGGAAGCATATTTACGGTCAGGCTGCCGATGCGCCTACAGGAGGGAACATGAAGCGCCGGTTGTCCGTCCCCCTCGCGTTTCTCGTGGTCTTGCTGCTGGGTGCGGGCGGCCCCGCGTTCGGGATCGCGTTCGCTCAGGGTGCGCAACCGGCGCCACCGCCGGCCGCGCCGGCGGCCGCCGGGCCCGCGCTGACGCTTGATCAGGCGATCCAGGAAGCGCTCGCCCAGAACCCGCAGATCACCGCGGCCCAACAGACGGTGGCCGCCGCGCAGCAGGGCGTGGCGGCCGCGCACACCGGCTTGGCGCCTACCATCTCGCTTGCGGGGAATGGGAACTTTGGAACCTCCTCGGCGACCACGGTGACGTCTTCCGGCGTCACCCAGGTGCTCCCCGGGCCGCAGGGGACCGGATCCGTATCCTTCGTTGGCACCCTGCCGCTCTTTGACAGCGGACGGACGAGCGCCGGGGTCGCCTCGGCCGAGGCTGTGCTGGCCGGGGCGGAGGCCGCCCTCCGGCAGACGCGGCAGACCATCGCGATCCAAACGGCGACCGCGTTCTTCAATGTGCTGAGCGCGGAGGGCTTGACCACCGTCAGGCAGGCCCAGCTGAAGCAGGCGCGGGACCAGCTCGCGCTGGCCCAGGCACAGGTCCGAGCCGGTGTCGCGGCGCAGGCCGACGTCGTCCAGGTGCAGGCGCAGGTCGCCCTGGCGCACGTGAATCTGTTGAGCGCCCAGGCGGGGATCGCCACCGGGAAAGCGTCGCTGCAGGCGCTGCTCGCCGCCGACGTGACCGCGCCGGTCGAGGTCCAGGCGCTGCCGGCGGCGCCGCCGCTGGTGGCGATTACGGCTGAGGCCGTGCTGCAGCGGGCCCTGGCGAACCGGCCGGAGATCGCCACGGCCCAGGCGCAGGTCCAATCCGCCCTGGCCGGGCTGGAGCTCGCCCGCGTCAACGCCGGGCCTCAGTTTACGGTGGGCCTCAATACCGCGTACACGCCCCTCAGCACGAGCTCCGCGGTCAGCAACTCGGTCTCGTATGGAGTCGGCGGCACCCTGAGCCTGCCGCTCTTCGACGCGGGGAAAGGGCAGGATCAGATCCGTCAGGCCCAGGCCCAGCTCGCGGGCGCCCAGGCGCAGCTCACCTCGGCGCAGCTGTCCGTCCGGCAAGACGCGTACCAGGCGTACCTCGGCGCGGTGCAGGCCGCCGCCAACATGACGGCCACCGAGGCCGCGCGGGCCGCCGCCGATCAGGCGCTTGCGGTGGCGCAGGGCCGCTACCGCGCCGGCGTGACGACGATCCTCGAGGTCACGACGGCCCAGGCGAACGCCGCGCAGGCCGAATCCAACGCGGTTACCGCAGTGTATACGTACGAGACCGCGCTCGCGACCCTGTTGCACGCCGAAGGGTTGCCAATTCAGAGCCAGGCGCTAGGGGGTAAGCCATGACAGGGAAACCGGCACATTTGCGTCGCATCGGCGTCATCGCCCTGATCGCTGTCCTGGTCGTGGGCGCGGTCACCGTCGGCTACCAGCGGCTGACGGCCGGGCGCAATCAGGTACGCTACATCACGCGGCCGGTGGGCTATACCGACATCGCGGCGACGGTCACCGAGACCGGCACGATCAACCCGGTGAACGTGGTCCAAGTCGGGAGCCAGGTGTCGGGCATTATCGTCGGCATCAACGTGGACTACAATTCGCGGGTCCGCAAGGGTGAGGTGCTGGCGACCCTGGACCCGGTGCAGTTCCAGGCCGGCGCCGAGCAGGCGGGTGCCAACCTTTCGGCCGCGGCATCCCAGGCGGCCGCGAGCCTGAGCTCCGTCGCCCAGGCGGGCGACGCGGTCCAGAGCGCCGCCGCGAGCCTTCAGCAGGCGCAGGCCAACCTCCAAAACGTCCAGGCCAACGTCACCAAGGTGAAGGCTCAGCTCACGCTCGCGCAGCTGACTGTCCAGCGCGACACCTCGCTCCTCCAGCAGGGGTTTATCGCGCAGAGCCAGCTGGACATTGACCGGACGACCGCGGAAGCGGACGCTCAGGACTACCAGGCGGCCCAGGCGGCCGTCGCCGTGGCGCGCGCGCAGGTCAACGCGGCGACCGCGCAGCTGCGGAGCGCGCAGCAGCAGGTGCACACGGCGCAGGCCCAGGCGGCCGCGTCGCAGCACCAGGTCGCGGCCCAGGCCGCGCAGGTGCAGACGGCGCAGTACAACCTCTCCCGGACAGTGATCACGAGCCCGATCGATGGGATCGTGATGGCGCGTAACGTGAGCGTCGGCCAGACCGTGGCGGCGTCGTTCCAGACCCCGACGCTCTTTACCATCGCCACGAACCTCACGGACATGCAGGTGGACACCTCGGTCGACGAGGCGGACATCGGCAACGTCCGCCCCGGGGAGGCGTCGCAGATCACGGTCACAGCCTATCCGAACGTCGTCTTCTCCGGCACCGTCCAGCAGGTGCGGGTGAACCCGACGATTGTGCAGAACGTCGTCACCTATGACGCCGTCGTGGTCGTCCACGACGCGTCGGCGCGCCTCCGGCCGGGCATGACCGCACAGGTCGTGATCGACATGGCCAGCCGGACGCACGTGCTCGCCGTGCCGACGGCGGCCCTGCTGTACCGGCCGCTGGCCCCGAGGACCGCCCCCCGGGCCACGCCCCCTGGCGGCGCGTCGTTCGGGTTTCCAGGCGCTTCGCCGTCGACGGCCGCGGCGCCGGTCGCCGGAGCGCCGGGCTCGCGCGTCACCCTGTGGGTGCTGCGCGGCGGCCGGCCGGTCTCGGAGGCGGTCACGATCGGGCTGTCGGACGGCCGCAACGTGGAGATTACGCAGGGGAACCTCTCCGAGGGCGATCGGGTCATCATTGCCCAAGCCCGCGGCTCGAGCCGAGGCCGGGGGGCCGGGGGTCAGGGCGGTGGAGGCGCGGGTGGTGGCGGTGGCGCCGGCGGTCCGGGGGATGGTGGCGGTGGCTAGCGCGGGACGCAGCGGGCCGATCCGGCCTTCGGCGGAGGCTGAGCCGTTGATCGAGGTCCGCGACCTGACGAAGGTCTACGGGGAGGGAGAGATGGCCGTGCACGCGCTGCAGGGTGTGAGCCTTACCGTGCGCGGCGGCGAGTTCGTGGCGATCATGGGACCGTCCGGCTCGGGGAAGTCCACGTTCATGCACCTGCTCGGGTGTCTCGACCGTCCGACCTCCGGCTCGTACCGGCTCGCCGGCGAGGAAGTATCCCGCCTCTCCCGTGACGAGCTCGCGCTCGTCCGCAATCAGCGCATCGGGTTTGTCTTTCAAAGCTTCAACCTGCTGGCCCGCACGAGCGCGATCGAGAACGTGGAGCTGCCGATGCTGTACGCCGGGGCCCCGCGCGACGAGCGCCTCAGGCGCGCGCGAGAGATCCTCGGGAGCGTCGGCCTGGAGGACCGCCTCACCCACCGGCCGAGCGAACTCTCCGGCGGGCAGCAGCAGCGCGTTGCGATCGGGCGCGCGCTCGCCAACGGCGCCCCGCTGTTGATGGCCGACGAGCCCACCGGCAACCTCGACAGCGCGAGCAGTGTCGAGATCATGACCCTGTTCCGCGGCCTCAACCGGGACCGGGGGATCACGGTTGTGGTTGTCACGCACGACACCAACATCGCCGCCTGGTGTGAGCGGGTCGTTACCTTCAAGGACGGCCGGCTGGTGGACGATCGGCCGGTCACCGAGGCCGTCCCGGAGGCGGCCCGGGCGGCGGTCGTCCGAGCGGCGGGCCCGCAGGGGGTGCGCGCGTGAGCCTCGGAGTCCTCCTGCGCGTCGCCATGCAGGCGCTGCGGCGGAACGCCGTCCGCTCGGTCCTGACGATGCTGGGCATCATCATCGGCGTCGGCGCCGTGATCACCTCGATGGCGATCGGCTCGGGCGCGCAGGCGGCCGTCCTCGCCCAGATCGAAAGCCTGGGCGCCAACCTGGTCATCGTCATCCCGGGGGCGGTCACGAGCAACGGCGTGAGGCTCGGCGGGGGCACGCGGACGTCCCTGAAGATCGGCGATGCCGATGCGATCGTCCAGAACATCCCCGAGGTCTCCGCCGCCGCTCCGTACTCGGAGACAAACGCGCAGATCGTCGCGGGCGGCGCCAACTGGTTCACGTCTGTCGGCGGCACAACCCCGGCGTGGCCGGCCGTCAACAGCTGGGACGTCCAGCAGGGGCGGTTCTTCTCGCGGACCGAGACGGATCAGGCGGCGAAGGTGGCCGTCGTGGGCAGCATCGTCGCCCAGAACTTGTTCCCGTCGGGTGGCGCGATCGGCTCGACGATCGTGGTGAAGAACGTCCCGTTTCGCGTTCTCGGGATCCTCGCCACGAAGGGGCAGACCGGCTTCGGCCGGGACCGTGACGATATCGTGATCGTGCCGATTACCACGCTCCTGGACCGTTTGACGGGCAACTCGTGGGTGGGCAGCATCTCGATCTCGGCGATGACTCCCGAGGCCGTCCCGGGGGTCATCGACATGACGGGCCGCCTCCTGCGTCTCCGCCATCACCTGGCCGCCTACCAGCCGGATGACTTCTCGGTGCGGAACATCTCCGATGTTCAGCAGGTGCGAATCGCGACGTCGCAGACCCAGACCTTGCTGCTGGCGGGGATCGCGGTCACCTCGCTCGTCGTCGGTGGGATCGGCATCATGAACATCATGCTCGTCTCCGTCACCGAACGGACGCGAGAGATCGGCCTGCGGATGGCGGTCGGCGCCAAGGGGCGCGACATCCTCCTTCAGTTCCTGGTGGAGGCGCTCACCCTCGCCTCCGCCGGCGGCGTGATCGGCATCGCGATGGGAGTCGGCACCGCGCTGGGGACCTCGAGCCTGGCGCACTGGCCCGTCCTCATCTCGCCGTTCTCGGTCATCCTGGGGTTCGTGTCCGCCGCGGTCGTCGGCGTCATCTTCGGGTTCTACCCGGCGCAGCGCGCGGCGGCGCTCGACCCCATCGTCGCCCTCCGGTACGAGTAGGGCAATCTGGAGGGGCGCTTGAGTTGACCGGTGGTCGGTGGTATGGTATGTAGGTAAGGAGATCGGAGGCGGCCCTGGTGCCGCCTCAAGACCTCCAAATCGGCCCTGATGCCTTCGGCGGGTGCGTCCCGCCGAGGGCATGTTGTTTTTATCCCGCGGCGCGGGCCGTTCGGGGGCAGATCAGCAGAGACGGGGAGGTGCCACTCAATGAGCGGACGAGCCGAAACGCCCGCGGGGAAACGCATTGTGATCGCCGATGATGAGGCGGTGATCCGCATGGGCGTCCGGTGCATCATGGAGGACGCCGGACACACGGTTGTCGCGGAGGCCTCGTCGGGCGCCGAGGTCCTCAGTCTGGTGCCCAAGCTGGCTCCCGACCTGGTCGTGCTCGATATTAGAATGCCGGAGCCGGATGGCATCGAGGTCGCCCGTCGTCTGACGGCCGAGTTTCCCATCCCCATCATCTTCGTGACGGCCTTCAGCGATCGCAGGCTCCTGGGCCAGGCCGCGGATGCGGGTGGCTACGCCTACATCGTGAAGCCCGTGAACGAACGGGAGGTCCTCGCCGCGGTCGAGCTGACCAGCGCACGGTGGACCGAGCTGCAGGGCGCGAAAGAGGCCCTCGAGGTGCGCAAAGTCGTCGAGCGTGCCAAGGGGATCCTCATGCAGAGGCTGGGGCTCAATGAAGATGACGCGTACCGCCTGCTTCACAAGCGGAGCCGGAGCACGCGCACCCCGATGCGTGAAGTGGCCCGAGACATCCTTGTTGCCGACCAGGTGTTTCGCCCGCGCAACGCGCCCAAGTGAGCCGCGTCCCGTCCGAGGCCGGCCCGTTGGATTCGTCCATCACGCGGACACTGCCGTTCAGTTCGGAGGTGTCGCTGCGGCGCCGCTATCTCCTGGTTGATGAGCCCGTGAAGGCGAATTTCCGATTCGGATTGCTGCTGGAAATTCTGGACAAGCTCGCGGAAGAGACCGCCCTCGCATGCATTCGGCGTTTCCACCCGGATGGGCGCGTCGTGACCGCCGCAATCGACAGCATCCGGCTTCGCCACGCGCCGGACATCACCCGGGACATGGTGCTCCGGGCGCGGGTGAACTATGTCGGCAGAACCTCGGTGGAGATCGGCGTCCGGGTCGAACAGCCCGGAGATCCTCCCGCCCACGTCGCCTCGTGCTACTTCACCATGGTGGCGCGAGCCGGCGCAGGCGCCAACGCTCGAAGTGTCGCCCTGCCTCCCCTCGAGCACCTGGAGGACCTGGAAAGAAAACGGGCCGCCAAGGCACGAGAACGCCGCGAGGCATACCAGCGCAGCCGCGACGCTGCCGAAGAGCCTCCAACGAGAGAGGAGTATGCCCTGCTGGCGCGGCTCCATACGGCTCAGGAGCAGCCGGAGTTCAGCGGCTTGCTGGCCGGCCGGCTCACGACCAGCGGCTGGGAGATCACGTATCCCGAACACGAGAACGTACCGGAGAAAATATTCGGGGGGTATGTCGTCCACAGGGCGTTCATGTATGCAACGATCTGCGCGGAAGCGGTCGCGCCGGACCGTCCGGTGGTTGTGTCCGTGAACCGGATCAACTTTCACCATCCGGTCCGGATCGGGGACAAGCTCCACTTTGTGAGCCGCGCCACCTACACGGGCCAGTCCTCGATCTGCGTCGAAACGGACATCGTGCGTATCAGCCGTGATCTGACGAGTACGGCGCTCTGCAATACCTGTGTCTTCACATTCGTGAATGTTGACGCGGAGCTCCGGCCGCGGCCGGTCCCGCCGATCTATCCGACGACCTACGGCGAGGATGCGCGTTTCCTGGCCGCCTACCGGCGCCGTCTCGCCTACCGGGGCAGCCGGGCCAGGGCGACCTCGTAACCCCGAACCCCGCGAGACCTCGAACACGCGCTTGCAATTTTATTCATCCGACAGTATAATTATTCCATTCAAAAGAGACGGATCCAGCCGCGGGGAGGGCCATGCCGGTCCGGGTGAGCGTCATCGGCGCGTCGGGGTATGGGGGAGCGGAGGCGGTGCGCCTGCTCGCGACCCATCCCGAGGTCCGCCTCATGCACGTGACCGCCGAGACGCGCCGGGGACAGGCCCTCGCGGACCTCTACCCGAACCTCCGGGGGTTTGTGACCCTCCAGACCGAGGCCGCGGATCCGGCCGTGATCGGGCGGGACTCGGACCTTGTCATCGTCTCGCTGCCCAGCGGCACGGCGCTGGCGTCCATCCCCGAGCTGCTCGAGCTGGGCGCCCGTGTCATCGACGTCGGCACGGACTTCCGGCTCCACGATCCGGAGCTGTATCCGGCCTGGTACAACTTCGCGCATACGGCGCCTCGCTATCTCGGCGAGGCCGTGTACGGCCTTTCGGAGTTCCGCCGCGACGAGATCCGGGGAGCGCGCCTTGTCGCCGATCCCGGCTGCTACCCGGCCGCCGCCCTGCTCGCGCTCGCGCCGCTCGTGCGCGCCGGCGTCGTGGCCCGGCGGGGGATCGTGATTGACGCCAAGTCGGGCGTCTCGGGCGCCGGGCGCGGCGGGGCCGGTGCGGGCTACCCGTTCTCCGAGACGAACGAGGACGTCCGGGCGTACGGCGTGCCGGGGCACGCGCACACGGCCGAGATCGAGCAAGAGCTCGCGGTCCAGGCCGGCGGCGACGTTCGCGTGACGTTTGTGCCGCACTTGATCCCGATGACCCGCGGCATCCTGGCGACCGCGTACGCGCCGCTCCTCCGACCGCTCGACCCGGCGGCGGCCGCCGCGCTGTACCGGGAGGCGTACGCCGGGGAGCCGTTTATCCGGGTGCTGCCGGACGGCGCCCTGCCGCAGACCAAGGCGACGATGGGCAGCAACTTCTGCGACGTCGCGGTGCGTGTGAACGCCCGGACGCAGACGGCGGTGGCGATCGCGGCGATCGACAACCTCGGCAAAGGCGCCGCAGGGCAGGCGGTGCAGAACCTCAACCTCATGTTCGGGTTCCCGGAAGAGTTGGGCCTCCGGACGCCCGGGCTCTATCCATAAAACGGGCTCTATCCATAAAAGAGGAGGCAGCGGCGAATGGGCGATCGGGTGTCGAGATTGATCCAGGGCGGCGTGACCTCTGCCCAGGGCTTCCTCGCGTCGGGCGTGCACTGCGGGGTCAAGCCGCAGAAGAAGGATCTGACGCTCGTTTTTTCCCGCGTGCCGGCCGCTGCCGCCGGCGTGTTCACGACGAACAAGGTTAAGGCCGCCCCGGTGCTCCTTGACATGGAGCGGATCCGGTCCGGGCGCGGGCAGGCGGTGGTCCTCAACAGCGGCAACGCCAACGCCTGCACGGGCGAGCAGGGGATGCGGGACGCGCGCGAGATGGCCCAGCTGACCGCCCAAACGCTCCAGATCTCTGAGGACCTGGTCTACGTTTGCAGCACGGGCCCCATCGGCCACCCACTCCCGATGGACGCGATCCGGCGGGGGATTCCGGACGCCGCCCGGCAGCTCAGCGCCGACGGCGCCGCGGCCGCCGAGGCGATCCTGACGACCGATACCGTGCCCAAGACCGCGGCCGTGCAGGTGTCGGTCGGCGGCCAGGTCATCACCGTCGGCGGGATGACGAAGGGTGCGGCGATGATCCACCCGCAGATGGCGACGACACTCACCGTGCTGACGACCGATGCCGCGGTGGCCCTGCCGGTGCTGCAGGCCACGCTCCGCCGGGCCACCGACCTGTCTTATAACCGGATCACCGTGGACGGGAACCGCAGCACGAACGATACGATCCTGCTGCTCGCCAACGGAGAATCGGGCGCGCCGGAGATTACCGGTCCGGGGGATGCCCTCGACGCGTTCCAGGAGGCGCTGACCGCGGTCGCGGTGACGCTGGCGAAGATGATCGTCCGCGACGGTGAGGGCGCGACGAAGATGATCGAGGTGACGGTCCGGGGGGCGCAAAGCGAGGAGGACGCGCACCGCGCCGCCCTCGCCATCGCCGCCTCGCCGCTCGTCAAGACCGCGCTGGGCGGAGCGTCCCCCAACTGGGGCCGGGTGCTGGCCGCCGTAGGGTACTCCGGGGCCGAGATCCAGACGGACCGGGCGTCGGTCCGAATCGGCCCGGTGCTGGTCGCCGAACGGGGTGCCCCCGTCGGCGAGGCGCAGGCGCTGTACGACGCCGTCAAGTATCTCGCCGGCGACGACATACAAGTATCCGTGGACCTCGGCCTCGGGAAGGGCGAGGTCACGGTGTGGACCTGCGATCTGACGGAGGAGTACGTGAGGGAAAATGCCGGCCCCATCACCTAGCACGCCGCTCCCGCCGGCCGGGACGTCCGCCGCGCCGCACACCGCGGCCGGCCAGGGGGCGGTGATTGCCCAGGGCCTGCGGTACGTCAACGCCTGGAAGGGCAAGACTGCGGTCGTCAAGTTCGGCGGCAGCGTCTTGGAGGGGAGCCCGGGCGCAACCCTCGCCCAGGATCTCGTCCTGCTCAAGGGCGCGGGGATTCATCCCGTCCTGGTCCACGGCGGCGGCCCCGAGATCACCCGTGTCTTGGAGCGCCTCGGGAAGACCTCCACGTTTGTGCAGGGACTCCGGGTCACCGACGCGGAGACGATGGAGGTCGTCGAGATGGTCCTCGCCGGCCGGACGAACAAGGCGCTCGTTTCGATGATCATCCAGGAGGGCGGCCAGGCGGTGGGGCTCAGCGGCAAGGACGGGCGCATGCTCGTTGCCCGCAAGCGCCAGGGACCGGAGGACCTCGGCCAGGTCGGCGACATCCACGAGGTCCACTCGGCGCTCGTGACCCAGCTGAGCGACCAGGGCTACATCCCGATCGTGGCCTCCCTCGGCATCGGGGAGGACGGCACGAGCTACAACCTGAACGCCGACACCGCCGCCGGCGCGCTCGCGGTGGCGCTCGGCGCGAGCAAATTCATCCTGCTGACCGACGTCGAAGGCGTGTACCGGGACTACGATGGTGATCGGGAGCTGATCTCGGAGCTGCGGGCGGCGGACGCCGAAGCGTTGATCCGGGACGGCTCGATCAGCAAGGGGATGATCCCCAAGGTCGAAGCGTGCCTGGGAGCCCTGCGCGGGGGCGTCCCGAGCGCGCACATCATCAACGGCGCGATTCCCCACGCGCTGTTGGTGGAGCTGTTCACGGAACGCGGGATCGGCACGATGCTCGTGCCGTAGGTGTGGTGGGCGCCGCGCCACGCGGGCGCGAACGACGGGGAGTGCGAGGACGAGAGGGCGGAGGTGTGGGATGACCACGCGTGAGGTCAGCGAGCTTAGCGCTCGGGTCCTGATGCCCAACTACCGGCGGACTCCCGTCGCGTTCCGCGAGGGCCGCGGGATGCGGTTGTGGGACTTGGAGGGGAAGGAATACCTGGATTTCCTGGCCGGCATCGCCGTGGACGTCCTGGGCCACTGCCACCCGCGCCACGTCGCGGCGATTCGGGAGCAGGCCGCGCGCCTGATCCACATCTCGAACATTTTTGAGATCGCCGAGCAGGCCGAGCTGGGGCGCCTCCTCGTCGAGGTGACCGGAATCCCCGACGGGCAGGTGCTGTTCTGCAACAGCGGCGCGGAGGCGTGCGAGGGCGCGATCAAGCTGGCACGCAAGGCCGGCCGGGCGCTGCGGGGGTCGGACGTCTTCGAGATCATCGTCGCGAGCCACAGCTTCCACGGCCGGACGATGGGCGCGCTGTCCGCGACGATGAACCCGAAGTACCACGAGGGATTCGAGCCGCTCGTCCCGGGGTTCGTCGAGGTGCCGTTCGACGACCTCGGCGCCGTCGAGCGGGCGATCACGCCCCGGACGGCGGCGGTGATGCTGGAGCCGGTGCAGGGGGAAGGCGGCATCCATCCGGCGAGCGACGCGTTCCTGGTCGCGCTGCGCCGCCTGTGCGACGACCGCAAGCTCCTGCTCGTGCTGGACGAGATCCAGTGCGGGTTCGGGCGGACCGGCCGGTGGTTCGCCTACCAGCACGCGGGGATCACGCCGGACATCGTGGCGCTGGCCAAAGGACTCGGCGGCGGCATGCCGATCGGCGCGCTGGTGGCGCGGAAGGCCGTCGCGGCCGCGTTCCAGCCGGGCACCCACGGGACCACGTTTGGCGGGAACCCGCTCGCGTGCGCGGCGGCGACCGCCGTGATCCAGACGATCCGGGACGATGGCCTGGTCGCGCGCGCCGCGGAGATGGGTGAGTACCTCATGGCGCGCCTCCGGGAGCTCGCGAGGACGGCGCCCGCGATCAAGGAGGTGCGGGGCCGCGGCCTCATGGTCGCCGTGGAGGTGACCGTGCCGTCGGAACAGGTCGTCGCGGCGTGCCTCGCCCGGGGATTGCTGGTCAACAACGTTCGGCCCACCGCGGTGCGAATGGTGCCGCCGCTGATCGTGAGCCGGGCGGAGATCGACGAGATGATTGCGCGCTTCGGCGCGGCGCTGGGCGAGGCGGCCGGCGCCGCCACGGCGGCGGCGAGGGGATGACGATGACGCACCCGACGAAGGTCGCCCTCGCCTACAGCGGCGGGCTGGACACGTCCGTGATTATTCCCTGGCTCAAGGAGCGGTACCCGGGCGCCCGGGTCGTCGCGGTCGTCGCGGACGTCGGCCAGGACGACGACTTCGACGAGGTGCGGGAGAAGGCGCGGAAGAGCGGGGCGGATGCGGTCCACGTGGTCGATGTCAAGCGGCTGTTCGTTACGGAGTACATCTCTCCGGCCCTGCGCGCGGACGCCATCTACGAAGGGAAATACCTGCTCGGCACGTCGCTCGCGCGGCCGTTGATCGCGCGCGTGCAGGTCGAGGTGGCGCTCGCCGAGGGGTGCGATGCGCTCGCGCACGGGTGCACGGGGAAGGGGAACGATCAGGTCCGGTTCGAGCTCGCCTACCAGGCGCTGGCCCCGCAGCTCGCGGTGATCGCGCCATGGCGCGAGTGGACGCTCGGTTCGCGCGAGGAGGAGATCGATTACGCGCAGGCCCACGGGGTCCCTGTGCCGGTGACGCGCGAGAAGCCCTACAGTATGGACCAGAACCTCTGGCACCTCAGCTTCGAGAGCGGCATCCTGGAAGATCCCTGGGCGGAGCCCCCGGCCGACATGTTCCGGCTCACCGTCGACCCGGGTCGGGCGCCGGATGCGCCGGAGTATGTGGAGATCACGTTTGCCCGCGGGACCCCGACGGCGGTCGACGGACAGGCGCTTGCCCCCGAGGCCCTCATCGCGGCGCTCAACCGCCGGGCCGGTGCGCACGGCGTCGGACGGGTGGACATCGTCGAGAACCGCCTCGTCGGGATGAAGAGCCGTGGGGTGTACGAGACGCCGGGCGGGACGCTGCTGGCGGAAGCGCACCACCACCTCCAGACGATCACCCTCGATCGCGACACGCAGCACTACAAGGCGCTCGTGGCGCCGCGGTACGCGGAACTCGTGTACAACGGCCTCTGGTACTCCGCGCTCCGCCGCGCCCTCGACGCGTTCGTGGCCGTGACCCAGGAGACGGTTACCGGGACGGTGCGGCTCAAACTCTTCAAAGGCGCCGCGACCGTAGTCGGGCGCCGGGCCGAGCGGTCGTTGTACAGCGAAGCCCTGGCCACGTTCGGCCGCGGCCAGGGGTACGATCAGAAAGACGCCGCCGGATTTATCCGGCTGTTCGGCCTGCCGGGGAAGGTGTTTGCCGGCGTGAACCCGGATCTGACGCGCGACGCGGCGCCGCTCCCCGTGCCCGCGGCGAGGCGGGCCGGACCGCGGCGCGAGCCGACACGCCCGGGCGGCCGCGCGTAGTCCCTCGAGCCATGGCCGACACTCCGCGCGGGCGTAGGCAGGATCCGGCCGCCGGCCGAATGTGGGGCGGACGGTTCCGGGGTGAGATCGACCCCCAGGTCGCCGCGTTCACCACGTCCCTGCCGTTCGATCAGCGGCTCTATCGCGCGGATATTCTCGGGAGCATTGCCCACGCGACGATGCTCGGGCGGTGCGGGATCGTCCCTGCCGTCGAGGTGGAGCAGATGGTCCAGGCGCTCCGGGAGATCCTGCGCGAGATCGACGCGGGCGTGCTCCGGATCCAGGGCGCGGAGGACATCCACACGTTCGTCGAGGCCACCCTGCGGGCGCGGATCGGGGAGGCGGCCGGGCGGCTGCACACCGCCCGATCCCGCAATGACCAGGTGGCGACCGACATGCGCTTCTACCTGAAGGGCGAGATCGTGAAGATCGTAGGCCGGACGGTCGCGCTGCAGCAGGTGCTCCTCGCGCTCGCCGAGGCGCACCCGTCCGTGATCCTGCCGGGCTACACGCACCTGCAGCGCGCCCAGCCGGTGCTGCTCGCCCACCACATGCTGGCCTATCTCTGGATGCTCCAGCGGGACGTCGGCCGCTTCCAGGACGCGTTCGTCCGGACGGACGTGCTCCCGCTCGGCGCCGCCGCGCTCGCGGGGACCTCGTATCCGATCGACCGGCGGGCCGTCGCCGATCTGCTGGCGTTCGCCCGCGTGTCGGAGAACAGTCTGGATGCGACCGCGGACCGGGACTTCACCGTGGAGGTCGTCGCCGCTGCGGCGCTGCTGATGACGCACCTCTCCCGCCTCGCGGGTGAGATCGTGCTCTGGGCGACGTCCGAGTTCGGATTTGTGGAGCTGTCCGATTCGATCAGCGGCGGCAGCAGTATCATGCCGCAGAAGAAAAATCCGGACGCGGCCGAGCTCATCCGCGGCAAAGCGGCGCGCACGCTCGGCGATCTGACCACGCTGCTCGCGATGCTGCGCGGCCTCCCCCTCGCGTACAACAGCGACATGCAGGAGGACAAGGAGGCGACGTTCGACGCCGTGGATACCGCGCACGCGAGCCTCCAGGTGATGGGGTTGGTGCTCCACGGGATCCGGTTCAACACGGAGACGATCGCCGCCCGGCTCCGCGGCGGGTTCATGGGCGCGACCGAGATCGCCGATGCGCTGGCCCGCGGCGGGGTGCCGTTCCGCGAGGCGCACGAGCTGGTCGGGCGGGTCGTGCTCTACGCGCAGGATCACGGGAAGGAGCTGTGGGACCTGTCGGCCGACGAGTTTCGCGCGCAAAGCCCGCTCCTCGATGCGGCGCTCATGAACACGATCCGCGAGGCCATCACCCCCGCGGGGGCCGTCGCGAACAAGCGGTCGGAGGGCGGGACCGCCCCGGAGCGCGTCGCGGAGCAGATGCAGGCCGCGCGCGTCGCGCTCGTCCGGACCCTGTCATGGCTCGCCGCGCTGCCCGCCGCACCCGTGGAGCGCGAGGCGGCCGGGCCTCGGGCGGCGTCCCCGGGACGGAGCCGTCCCCGGTAAGCCGATGGCGGCCACCAGGTCGGGTCGCGAAGCGAGCCGCGCGGAGCGCGAGCGGCGGATCCGTGAGATCGTCGCGCAGCAGCCCGTGGAGACGCAAGACGATCTCGTGACCCTCCTCCGGCGCCAGGGACTCCTCGTGACGCAAGCGACGGTGTCCCGGGACGTCAAGCGCCTCGGCCTCGTGAAGGTCCCGTGGACCGACGGGCGGTCGCACTACGTCGCGCCCGAACGGCCCTCCCCGGCCGACGTGCTCCGCCGCCTCCAGCATGCGGTGACCGAGTACGTGCTCTCCGCCGACGCGGGGGAGGATCTCATCGTGATCCACACCATGACCGGCCGCGCGAACGCCGTCGCCGCGGCGATCGACGAGATGCAGTGGGACGACGTGGTCGGCACGCTCGCCGGCGATGACACGATCCTGGTCGTCCCGCGGCGGCGCGCCGTGCGAGACCGGGTGCTCCTGCGCCTGCGCCACCTGATGGACGGCCGCGCGCCGTAGCCGGCCGGCGTCCCCTGTCCCAACAGGAGGTCCGCGCGGCGGGCAGGCCGAACCTGTCGGCGAGAGGGCGGACGAGGCGACGCGCGAATGGAAGTCTGGATCACCAACTTACAGAACAAGATCGCGGTCGAGAGCGACTTTATCCGGGACGTGGTCGTCAAAGCGCTCCGGCTTCAGGGGTATCGGGAGCCGCCCGATGTCAGCGTGGCCTTCGTGGACGACGCGTACATTCAGGTGCTGAACCGGGAGTACCGCGGCGTGGATCTGCCGACCGACGTGCTGGCATTTCCCATGGAGCCCGACGACCACGCCGGGGGCGAACCCGCCCTCGGTGATATCGTGATTTCCGTCGAGCGGGCGCGCGATCAGGCCCGGCAGTTCAAGCATCCCCTCCGCCGCGAGGTGGCGCTGCTGGCGGTCCACGGCCTCCTGCACCTGCTCGGTCACGAGGACGAGACCGAAGCGGGGGCCTCGGCGATGTGGTCCAAGCAGAAGGAACTCCTGGACAAGATTCTGGGGACGGAAGCCAAAGGCGCCGGCCGGCGGTGACGGCGAAGCCGGCGCGGTCGCGGTCGTTTCCACAGGCGGTGGCCTGCGCGTTCCGCGGGCTGGGCCTCGCCGCCCGGACCCAGCCGCACTTTCGGCTCCACCTGATGTTCGCGGCCGCGCTGTTTCTGGCGGCGGTCGCGTCCGGGTTGAGCGCGCTCGAGCTCGGGGTGCTCGCCGTCACCGTCGGCCTCGTCCTCGCCGCGGAGCTGGTGAACACCTCGCTCGAGCTGCTGACCGACATCGTGCATCCCGCGCCGGATGCCCGCGCGGCGGCCGTCAAGGATGTCTCGGCGGCGGCGGTGCTCTCGGCGGCGGCGTGCGCCGCCGCGGTCGGCGCGTTTCTCTTTGTTCCGCATCTGTTCGCCGCCGCCCGCCTGCTGACGCAGGGTCTGCCGACCGCCGTGGCCGTGCTGTTCTTCGCGGCGTTCCTGGCCGGCGCGCTGCGCGCGCGCCGGTAGCCGCCGGCTCCGTTAGATTCAGGCGTCCTGTGGTATAATCGGTGCGTTGATGGCCACGGCGACGCACACGCGGCGTCCGGCTCGGGAAGGGTAGGTCGATCCCCTGTGGAGGGCCCAAGTCTCACCCTTCGGTTCATTGTCCTCGTCATCTTGTTCTTTTTGGGGGCGTTCTTCAGCGCGTCTGAGACCGCGCTCTTCGCGTCCAACCGCCTCATCCTCCGCCGGCTGCGCGATCACGGGAACCGCCGGGCCCAGGTGGCGCACCGGCTGCTCGACGATCCAGGCCGCCTCCTGACCACACTGCTCGCCGGCAACACGATAGCCGACATCGGCGCGTCCGTGCTGGCGACCTCGATTGCCCTCACGCTCTTCGGCCACGTCGGCGGCGAGTGGGTGGCGTTTGTCGGGGTGACGCTGCTCGTCTTGATCTTCTCGGAGCTCGCCCCGAAAACCCTGGCGGCCCGTCATGCGGACCGGATGGCACTGTGGGTGGCCGGCCCGATCGACGGATTCGACAAGCTCCTTGGACCGTTCATCCGCGCGCTCTCGCTCCTCGCGACCACGCTGATCCGTCCGTTCGGCGCGCCGATCACCACGAAGCCGCCTCTCGTGACGGAAGAGCAGCTTCGCTTCCTCGTCCAGGTCGGTGAGGAAGAGGGGGTCATCGAGGAAGAGGAGCGCGAGATGATCCACTCCATCTTCGAATTTGGGGACACGCTGGTGCGCGAGGTGATGCGGCCCCGCATCGACATCATCGGCGTCCCCGCGACGGCCACGATCAACGAGGCGATCAGCACCGTGATGGAACACGGGCACTCGCGCCTCCCCGTCTACAAGGGCAGTGTGGACCAGATCGTGGGCGTCGTCTACATGCGCGACCTGATCCCGGCGCTCCGCCAGGGCCGGATCGACCAGCCCGTGGTGGAGGTGCAGCGCCCGGCGTTCTTCGTGCCCGAGACGAAAAAGGTCGACGAGCTGTTCAAGGAAATGCAGCGCAAGAAGGTGTCGATGGCGATCGTCCTGGATGAGTACGGGGGCACCGCGGGCCTCGTCACGATGGAGGATCTGCTCGAGGAGATCGTCGGCGAGATCCAGGACGAGTACGATCTCGAGGAGAAGCCGATCCAGCTCCTCGACGATCGTACCGCCGTCGTGAACGCGCGGACGCACATCCACGAGGTCAACGAGCTGCTCGAGCTCCGCCTGCCTGACGAAAACGTGGACACGATCGCGGGGCTCGTCTACGCACAGTTGGGACGCGTGCCGGCGCAGGGGGAGACGGTCACGCTCCCCGGCGCCGAACTGCGGGTGGAAAAAACACTCGGCCAGCGCATCACGAAGGTCCGGATCACCCGCCTCGTCCCGGCCCCCGAGGAAGAGACGACCGCGCTCTAGAGAATCAGGTGCAGGTCCCCGAACTCATGCCATAGATATCCCCCCCGGAGCGCCGCCTCGTACGCCATGGCGAGGCGGTCCCGCCCTGCAAACGCCTCGAGCATCGCGAGATGCGACGCGCGAGGCTCGTGGAATCCCGTCAGGAGCCCGTCGACGGCCCGCACGCCCCGTTCCGGCGTGACGATGAGATCGGTCCAGCCCTGGGAGGCAATGACCCGGCCGTGCTCGTCCGTCGCGCTTTCGAGGGCGCGAACGGCCGTCGTGCCAACCGCGACGACACGATGGCCGCCGAGGCGCGCCGCCGCGGCCGCGGTGGCGGTCTCCGCCGGCACGCGGTACCATTCCTCGACCGGCGGCTCGTCCCGCTCCGGGCTCGCCACGCCCGCGTGCAGGGTGACGCGCGCGATGCCGATCCCCCGGACGGCGGCCCGCGTCAGCACCTCGGGCGTGAACGCCCGCCCCGCCGACGGCATCTCCGCCGATCCCGGCTCGCGGGCGTACACGGTCTGGTACATCCCGAGAGGCCACTCGGCGGGCACGTACGGGTACCGGATCGGGCGCCCGAACCGGGCGAGGAACTCCGGCAGCGCGACCGGCAGATCCAAGCGGGCGATCCACAGTCTGGACGATCCCGGGTAGCGGACCAGCATCCGGGCGACGCCCCCGCCGGCCAGGGCCAGGGTCTCGCCGGAGGCGACCTGGCTGTCGCGCGGCTCGACGATCCACAGGTCCGCCGGCAGGCGCGTGGACAGGTGGAAGGCGAGCCGGCTCCCGTCCGCGCGGGTGGCGGTGAGCGCCGAGGCCAGCGTGGCCGAGTCGTTTATCACCAGGAGATCGCCGGGCTGGAGCACCTCCGGCAGATCGATAAAGCGGCCGTGGACGATGCGCCCGGTCGCGCGGGCCGTGACCAGAAGCCGCACGTGATCGCGCCTGAGGCCGCGGGCCTCCGGCGGCGCGTGCGCCTCGAGCGCGGGCGGAAGGATGAACTCCATTCATCCCTCAGCGCACGGCGTCTTGCGCGGCGACGGGCGTTCCGCCCTCGATCTCCGGCGCGCTCACCCGGGCGAACGGGGCCGTCTCCGCTTCGACCAGGCGCACGAACGCCGGCGCCGGGACCTCCGGCCCCGGCAGGTGGGACAGGTCCGCCCCGGGGTCGGCGTCCCGGTGCATCTGCGTGTTCATATCTCCGGGGTCCACGACGTAGACGCGGATGCCGCTTCCGTCGAGCTCAGCCGCCAGGACGCGCGAGAGATGCTCGAGCGCCGCCTTGCTCGCTCCGTAGCCGCCCCAGCCCGGATACGCCGCGAGGGCCGCGTCGGAGGTGACGTTGATGATCACGCCGTCCCGTCGGGCTTTCATCTGCGGCAGGACGAGCTGAGCCAGGCGAAGCGGACCGGTGACGTTCACGCGCACGATCTCGTCGAAGGCGCGGGGGGACAGGGCCTCGAGGCGGGGCATCGGGGCCGGCCCGAGCGCCGACGCGTTGTTGATGAGTACGTCGATCCGGCCGAACCGGACCAGGCCCGCGCGGACGAGACGCTCGGCGTGCGCTGGGTCGGCGACGTCGCCCGGGATCGCGAGGCTATCGGCGCCCCCGAGCGCGGCCGCGGCGCCCTCGAGCGCGGCGGCGCCCCGCGCGGTCATAATCAGGCGCGCGCCGCGGCGGGCGAACAGGCGGGCGATCTCCCGGCCGAGCCCGCGGGACGCTCCCGTGATCAGCACAACCGAATCGCGAATCTCCATCGAACGGTCCTCCTGCGCCGCGCGGGGTGTCCTGCGTGCGCGCCGCCGCCTACAGTGTGCGCGTTCCGAGGCGGTGGGGGACCGCCCGCGCGGACGGAGAACAGGCCGGGCGTTAGGGCAGGGAGGGGACCTGGCCGATCGGACGGGGGCGGGCCGGGGTCAGAGCAGGCCGCGCCGGGCCGCTTCCGCGACCGCCTGGGCGCGGGTGCCGGCGCCGAGCTTATTCATGATCGAGCTGACGTGGAACTTCACCGTCCGCTCGGTGATCCCCAACTGACGGGCGATCTGCTTTGTGGGCAGCCCGTCCGCGACAAGACGCAGGACCATGCGCTCTCGGGCGCTCAGCCCGATGGCGCGGCGGGGGCTCCGCACCTGCGTCAGGACTCGGGCCGCGACGCGGGCCTCGAGATACGAGCCGCCGGCGTGCACCGCACGGATCGCCCGGGCGATTTCGTCGGCCGGCGCGCCCTTGAGCAAATAGCCGCGGGCGCCCGCCCTGACGGCTCCGAGCACGCGCTCGTCGGTGTCGTACGCGGTGAGCACGATCACCCGCGCGTCCGGGACGGCAGCCGCAAGCCTGGGAATCGCATCCACGCCGTTCATCCCCGGCAGCTCGAGGTCCAGCAGGATGACGTCGGGCCGCTCCCGCGGGGCCAGTGCCAGCGCCTCCTCCGCCGAGCCGGCCGCCCCGGCGACCTGGAAGTCGCGCTCGTCCTCGAGGATCGCTACGAGCCCTTCCCGCACGATGGGATGGTCGTCCACGACGAGGACGCGGATCACGACCCGTTACCCCGAACCGGGACGGAGGCGGTCACGGTCGTGCCGCGGCCCCGGGCGCTCGCTACGTGGAGCCGGCCACCGAGCAGTTGGGCGCGCTCCCGCATGCCCGTGAGGCCCAGGCGCCCCGCGGACGCGGTCCCGGGCGCAAACCCGCGGCCGTCGTCCCGCACCGAAAGGCGAACCCGGCGCCCCTTTACCCGCAGGGAGATCTCGACACGCGTGGCGTGGGCGTGGCGGCGGACGTTGGTCAGCGCTTCCTGCGCAATGTGGAACAATTCCGATTCGATCCGGGGCGGCAGCGCGTCCCCCCGCCCGAGGCCGGGGACGCCGGTGTCGACGCGCACGCGCACGCCCGTTTCGGCCGTCAGCGCCCGGCCGATCGCCGCCAACGCGACAGGCAGCGGTTTCCCCGCGGCCGGCGCGGCCCGGAGGTTCAGCACGGACCTCCGCGCTTCTTCCAGGCTTTCCCGGGCCACCTCGAGCGCCCGCACGACCCGCGCCCGGGCGCGCTGCGGGCGGCTGTCCAGATTGCGCACGGCGCCGTCGAGGTGGAGCGCGATCGCCGTCAGGGCCTGCGCCAGGGTGTCGTGGATCTCCCGCGCGATGCGGGCGCGTTCCTCGGCCCGGGCGAGCCGCGCGCCCTCCTCGGCGAGCCGCGCCCGTTCGATCGCGATCCCGACCTGGTAGCCGATCGTGGACAGCAGGCGCAGCTCATCGGGGGTCAGCTGCCGCCACGACGGGCCCGTGACGTTCATGACGCCGAGCGGCTTGTCCTGGAAGTACAGCGGGATGCTCGCATGGTATCCGAGGCCGCGGGTTTGGTCCGTCGCCTGCTTCCGCACGGCGGGGCGGAGGCGGCTGCACTCGAGCACGGAGATGTTCTTTGGCGTCAGGGCTTCGTCCCGGAAGCTGTCGAGACACCAGCAGGAGCGGCCGGTCATGCGCACGGGTTCCTGCAGGTACGGGGGAAGGTTGCGGGCCGCGGCGTTGTAAAACCGGCCGGACTCCGGGTCGAGCAGCCACACCCATCCCGTCCGGAGACCCAGGAGGTCGGCCACCATCCCAAGCGTCCGCTCGAGCGCCCGCTGCACGTCGGGCGCGCTGTTGAGCGCCTCCGCGATCGCGGCGAGGATCCGCAGCTCGCGCGTGTGCCGGGCTTCGGCGGGTGCGTGCGCCGCGCGCGTCTTCAGACGGGGCATGGTCCTGATCCAGGCTACAATTTAATGAGCGCGTACGCCCGCGCGAAGCGGGGATCGTCGAGGCGGAATCCGTCCGGGTTCGTCCCCCGCGCCAGCGCGAGATGGTACGTGAACAGCTGGAGCGGCACGACGCACGTGAGGGCGGTAAAGGGCTCGGGGACCGCGGGCACGGTCCACCACCCTGCCGCGCCGCGGTGAAGCGCCTCCGCGGTCCCATCCCCGACCACGAGGAACGGCGCGCCGAGGGCTTCCACTTCTCCCGCGGCCTCGATCACCCGTGCCTGCGCCGCGCCCGCGGGCGCCACCAGCACGAACAGGTCGTCGGCTTCGATGCACTGGAACGGTCCGTGCAGCATCGCTTCGACCGGCATTCCCTCGGCCTGGAGGTACGACGATTCCTTGATTTTGAGGGCGGCTTCCTGGGCGGTCACTGCGCTCGGTCCGCCCCCCACGAGCCAGATGCGCCGCCGTCCCACGTGCGCGCGCGCAAACGCCGCCGCCTGTGGCTCGGTCTCGAGCGCGGTCCGGAGCGCCGCCGGCATCTCCCCAGCCAGGAAGCCCGGGGGAAGTGGCGCCGCTCCGGTGCGGTGGCGGCCCACCTGCTCCGCCAGGGCGGCCAGCGCGCCGATCGCGGCGCTGTAGCTGATCGTGTGGGCCGAGGAGATTTCTTGGGGGACCGTCTTCAAGGTCACGTCGGCGCGCGCGCCGCCGGGGGCGCCGCCCTCGCCCGTGACGAGGACGGTGAAGCATCCGGCGTCGCCCGCCCGCCCGAGCGACGCGGCCGTGTACCGCTTGGTGCCGCGATGGCTCATCCCGATGACCACGTCGCGTGGGGTGAGGGCCGGCCCGTAGAGCGCGAAGTCGAACGCGTGGACCGCGCGCGCGTCCACGCCACCGGCGTAGGTCCGGAGCAGATGCTCGCCGATCAGCGCCGCGTGATAGGACGTGCCGATGCCGACGACAAAGAGGCGCTCCGCTCCGGCGATTCGCGGGATATGCGGGCGCAGGCCGGCCCCCGCGCGCTCCGCCGTGCGCGCGAACGCGTCAGGTTGTCCCTGCATCGCCTCGTACATGTGGTATGGGTGGCTCGCGCGCCGCGTTGTCGGCTGGCTCATGTCGCTCCTCCGGGAGGCCGCTCCGGGCCCGTCCCATATAGAGATTCGCCCCAGGCACAGGATGTGCCCTTTGCTCAGCGAACTCCCACACGGTCATGCCTGTCCTCCGCCGACGCCCTCCCAGACTTCCCCGCCGTGCCCTCCGACGGTCCCGCGCCGGGTCTGCGCTTTCAGCCGGGCCGGCGGTATCCCGCCGCCTCGTGCGTGCGGCGCAGCTGGCGCGGGACGCGGCCTACGCGCCGTACTCCCGGTTCCGGGTGGGAGCCGCGGTCCTCGCAGCGGACGGTTCGATCTACACGGGTGCGAATGTCGAGAACGTCTCGTACGGGCTGACCGTGTGCGCTGAACGCGTCGCGATTCACACCGCGGTGGCGGCGGGCCGGCGCCGGCTGGTGGCGCTCGCGGTTTCCGGCCCCTCCGGCATCTCCCCGTGCGGCGCCTGCCGGCAGGTGATGGATGAGTTCGGGGTTAGGACCGTCATCCTCGCCTCCCCGCGGGGACGGCCGATCGCCGCGGTCGCCCTGCGGACGCTCCTGCCGCGGGCGTTCACTCGGAGGGCGCTGCGCGCGGCGCATGCCCGTCTATAAAGCGGAAGGCATCGTCCTCCGGCAGCACGCGATGGGAGAGGCCGATCGGGCCATCACGCTGCTGACCAGAGAGTACGGAAAGCTCCGAGCGGCGGCCCGGGGGATTCGCCGGACCACGAGCCGCCTCGGGGGACGGGTCGAGCCGTTCACCCACGCGCAGTTCCTTCTGGCCAAGGGGAAAACCCTGGATGTGATCGCCCAGGTCGAGGTCCTCGAGGCGTTTGCGGGCCTCCGCGCCGATCTGCTCCGGTCCGCGTACGCCGCGTACGTCGCGGAGCTCGCGGATCGGTTCCTCCCCGAACGGGACCGGCACGAGAGCGCGTTCACCCTCGTGCGCGACGCCCTCGCAGCGCTGGCGGGCGCGGGCGAAGAGGAGGCGGAGCTCGTGGCGCTGTGGTTCGCGCTCCATCTGGCCGCCGATCTCGGGTACCGGCCCGAAGCCGAGACGTGCGTGGGGTGCGGACGCCCCCTTCCACGGGAGGGGGGGCGTCCGGCCGAGGCGTGGGCGTTCAGCCCCGCTTTCGGAGGCGCCCTCTGCCCGGCGTGCGCCGCCCGGGATGCCGACGCGGTGCGCACGCATCCCGGCGTGCTGGCGACGTGCGCCTACCTGCTGCGCCTGCCGCCTGGGCGGGAGAGCCGGCTTCGGATCGCCGTGGGGGAGCGGCGCGAGCTCGCGCGCCTCGTGCAGGTACACTTGGAATACCGTCTGGAGGCGAAGCTCAGGGCGCCGTTCGTGATCGGCCGCCTCCGGGAGCCGCAGCCAAAGGCCCAGCGGGCATGGTAAGATAGACGCACGGAGGTGGTCCCCAATGGATATCGATCTCGAGCGGGCGCAGCGCGCGCTCGTGCACTTCGGCTCGGCGATAGAAGAGGCTCGGCGGGTGGTGTCCGGGGGACCGTCCGGCGTCGTACGGGTCCACACCGACGACAAGGTGATGGAGATGCCCGTGACGTGGGCCGCCGCGGGCCTCGCGCTCTTCGCCCTGGCGAGCATCCTGAACTCGCTCCCGCTCAGGCGGGAGCGTGAAGAGGAGCCGCTCGGCATCGGGTAACGGCCCCCGCGACGTCAGCACCCGCCGGAGTCCTCCGGCACCCACGCATCCGCCAACCGTTGGGGGGAGTTGTATGACCTTTCAAGACCTGTTGATCGGCCTGGAGCGCTACTGGGCCGCCCGGGGCTGTGTGATCGAGCAGCCGTACGACCTCGAAGTGGGCGCAGGCACGCTGCATCCGGCGACCTTTCTCCGATCGTTGGGCCCGGAGCCATGGAAGGCGGCGTACGTGCAGCCGAGCCGCCGTCCGGCCGACGGCCGCTACGGGAAGAACCCGAACCGCCTCGGCCGGTACTTCCAGTATCAGGTGGTGCTCAAGCCGTCTCCCGACGACGCGCAGGACCTCTACATCAAGAGCCTCCACACGCTCGGCATCGACCTGCGCGATCACGACCTTCGGTTCCTCGAAGACGACTGGGAAGATCGGACGCTCGGCGCATCCGGGCTGGGCTGGCAGGTGTTCCTCGACGGTCAGGAGATCACCCAGTTCACCTATTTTCAGCAGATGGGCGGGATCGAGCTGCCCGTGGTCTCCGCGGAGATCACCTACGGCCTCGAGCGGATCGCCCAGTTCATCCAGCGCAAGGACAACGTGTTCGATCTCGTCTGGGCCGCCGGGATTACCTACGGGGAGATCCGGCAGCGGGAAGAGTTTGAACACTCGACGTACGCGTTCGAGGTCGCGGATGTTGATCTGCTGCGCAGCCTGTTCGACGCGTACGAGCGCGAGGCGGACCGGCTCCTGGCCGGCACGACGGCGTCCGGCCGGCATCCGGTCATCCCCGCGTATGAATACGTCCTGAAATGCTCCCACGTCTTCAACCTGCTCGATGCGCGAGGCGCGGTGGGAGTGGCCGAGCGGGCGAGCCTGATGGGCCGGTCGCGCACCCTCGCCCGGCGGTGCGCGGAGCTGTACCTCGCCCAGCGCGAGGAGATGGGCTGGCCGCTGCTTCGCGGCCGACCGGATGCCGCGTAAGACCGGCCGGCAGCCGCGGGCGGCCCAGCGTGGCGCGCGATCTTCGGCCCGCCTCGTCTTCGAGATTGGGACCGAGGAACTGCCGCCGGCCGCCGCATGGGAGGGCGCCCGCCAGCTCGGTGACGCCGCGGCGGCGGCCTTCGAGGCGGCGCGTATTCCCACCGGTGAGCTCCGCGCCTACTCGACACCGCGCCGTCTTGTGCTGATTGCCGAAGGGGTCGCCGCCCGCCAGCAGGATCTGGTCCGCGAGATGAGGGGGCCGGCGGCGCGCGCGGCGTTCACCGCCGAGGGGGTCCCGACCCAAGCGGCCGAGGGGTTTGCCCGCGCGCAGGGGGTCCCGGTCGGCGCGCTCGAGCGCCGGACGATCCCGCAGGGCGAGTACGTGTACGCTGTCCGCCGGGAGCCGGGCGGCCCGACCGCCGTGGTGCTCGCCGGCCTCCTGCCCGCGCTCGCGCAGGGACTGGGGTTTCCCCGATCCATGCGGTGGGGGGCGGGACCCGTCCGGTTCGCGCGGCCCGTACGCTGGCTCCTGGCGCTGCTCGGCCGCCGCGTCGTCCCCTGCGCGTTTGCGGGAGTCCGGTCTGACCGCACGACCATCGGGAACCGGGCGCTCCATCCGCGCCCGCTCGTTGTGCCGTCCGCGGATGCCTACGAGTCGGTGCTCCGCCGCGGCTCCGTCGTTCTCGATCCCGCCGAGCGGCGGCAGCGGATCACGGAGGAGACCACCGGGGCGGCCGGGCGGGCGGGAGGCCGGCCGATCCTGGATCCGGAGCTCCTCGAGGAGCAGGTGCAGCTCGTCGAGTGGCCGACCGCCTTTGCGGGCCACTTCGCCGAGGAGTTCCTGGCCCTCCCGCGCGAGGTCCTGATCACGGTGATGCAGCATCACCAGAAGTACTTTGCGGTCGAGGGCCCGGCGGGCCGGTTGCTGCCCGTCTTCGTGGCGGTGCGCAACGGCGGGACGCGCGGTCTCGGCACGGTGCGCGAGGGGAATGAGTGGGTCCTCCGGGCCCGCCTCGCCGACGCCCGGTTCTTCTTCGAAGAGGACCGGAAGCGCCCGCTTGCCTCCCGGGTCGGTGAGCTTGCGGACCTCGTATTTCTTGAGCGGCTCGGGTCGGTGGCCGAAAAGACCCGGCGCCTCGAGGACCTTGCCCCGCAGCTCGCCCGCATCGTAGGTCTTGGCCGTGAGGTCACCGGCCACCTGACGCGGGCGGCCCACCTCAGTAAAGCCGATCTGGTGACCCAGATGGTGCGGGAGCTCCCGGAGCTGCAGGGGATCATCGGCGGAATCTACGCCCGCCTCGACGGCGAACCGGGCCCGGTGGCCGATGCCATCGGCGAACAGTACCTCCCGCGGGGATCGGCGCTCCCGCGGTCCGACGTCGGCGCGTACCTCGCCGTGCTGGATAAGATCGATACGCTCGTGGGTGCGCTGACCGCGGGTGTGGTCCCGACCGGTTCCCAGGATCCGTATGGATTGCGCCGGGCGGCCCAGGGCATCGTGGCCATCGTGCTGGACCGACACCTCCTGTTCAACATGCGGGAGCTGGCCGCGGCGGCGCTCGAAGGCTACCGCATCACCGACCCTGATCGGCGCACGGAGGTCACGAATCTGGCCCTCGACCTCCTGCGGCAGCGGCTCAGGGGAATGCTGATCGAGGCGGGCGTGAGCTACGACACCGTCGACGCCGTCTTAGCCGCCGCCGACGCCCGCACCGACGACCTGGCCGACACGGCGATCCGGGCCCGCGCGCTGTGGGCGTTCCGCCGCGAGGCCGAGTTTGCGCGAGTCTACACCGCGTTCGACCGCGCCGCGCGGATTGTCCCCGGCGGGTTCAACGGGCGCGTCAGCCCGGATCGGCTCCAGCATCCGGCGGAGCAGGCGCTCGGGGCTGCGGTCGACGCGGCCCGTCCGGCCGTCCAGGCCGCGGTGCGCTCCCGGCGGTACGACGATGCGCTGCGGCGCCTGGCCGACCTCGCCGGGCCGGTGGATCGGTTCTTCACGGACGTGCTCGTGATGGCCGATGACGAGGCCGTCCGCGCCAACCGGCTCGCGCTGCTGGCCGGCGTCGTGACCCTGATCCGGCCGATCGCGGATTTGTCCCGCGTCGTGGTGGGAGAAGGAAAGCCGGCGCCGGCCTCCTAACTGAGTTCCGTTGAACACTCTCGTGCCCCGGCGCGCGCACGCCGACCTGATGAGATGAGGTGACTTCGGCATGGCAGTTCGCACACCCACGAAAACGATCCGGCAGCGCGGCACGCTGCGGCGGCCCCGGCGCTCCCGGGGAGCCCGCGGCCGCGGCGCGGCCAAGAAGCATATCTGGCTGTTCGAAGAAGGGAACGCCTCGATGCGGGACCTCCTCGGCGGCAAGGGCGCCGGGCTCGCGGAGATGAGCCGCGTCGGCCTGCCGGTTCCCCCCGGGTTCACGATCACGACCGCGGTGTGCAACGAGTACAACGCGCGGGGACAGACGTTCCCGGCGGGATTGATGACGGAGATCCGCCGGGCGCTCGGCACCGTCGAGCGGAAGATGGGCAAGCGGTTCGGCGATCCCAAGAACCCGCTGCTCGTGTCCGTCCGGTCCGGCGCGAAGTTCTCGATGCCGGGGATGATGGACACCGTCCTCAACCTCGGCCTAAACGAAGAAACGCTCCGCGGCCTGGCCGCCGCGACAGAGAACGAACGGTTCGCCGAGGATGCGCATCGCCGCTTCGTTCAAATGTTCGGCAAGATCGTCCTCGACGTCCCCGGCGAAAAGTTTGAGGAGATCATCGCCGAGCACAAGCGGCGGACGGGCGCCCGCCTGGACACGGACTTGATCGCCCAAGATCTCCGCGCGATCACGCGGGCGTTCAAGGACCTGATCCGCCGCGAGCGCCGGGTCGAGTTCCCCACCGACCCGTGGAAGCAGCTCGAGATGGCGATCCGCGCCGTCTTCGACTCGTGGATGGGCAAGCGCGCCGTGGACTACCGGAACTTCAACAAGATCGCGCACGACCTCGGGACCGCGGTGAACGTCCAGGCGATGGTGTTCGGGAACATGGGCGCCGACAGCGCGACCGGCGTGGCGTTTACGCGCGACCCCGCGACCGGGGAGAAGATCCTGTACGGCGAGTACCTGCCGAACGCCCAGGGGGAGGACGTGGTCGCCGGCACCCGGACCCCCCATCCGATCTCCCAGATGCGGGACGAGATGCCGCGCGTCTACGACCAGTTCCAAAAGGTCGCGAAGATGCTCGAGCGCCACTACAAAGACATGCAAGATCTCGAGTTCACCGTCGAGCGCGGCCGGCTGTGGATGCTCCAGACCCGCAGCGGGAAACGGACGGCCCAGGCCGCGGTCAAGGCCGCGGTAGACATGGTCGGGGAGAAGCTGATCAGGAGAGACGAGGCGCTGCTGCGGGTCGAGCCGGAGCAGATCTACCAGCTGCTCCTGCCGCGGTTCGACCCGGACGACAAGGCCGCGGCCGAGCGGGAGGGGAAGCTGCTGGCGAAGGGACTCAACGCCTCCCCGGGTGCTGCGACCGGCGCCGCCGTCTTCGATCCCGACACCGCGGTGGAGCTCGCGCAGACCGGACAGGCCGTCATCTTGGTCCGTCCGGAGACGAACCCCGACGACGTGCACGGGATGCTCGTCGCGCGCGGAATTCTCACGGCGCGCGGCGGCGCGACCAGCCACGCCGCGGTCGTGGCGCGCGGCCTCGGCAAGCCCTGTGTCGCCGGCGCCGAGGCGATCCGCGTCGATCCCCAGGCGCGCCAGCTGAGCGTCGGGGGGCAGGTGATCCGCCAGGGGGAGCCGCTCTCGATCGACGGCACGACCGGCGAGGTGTTCGGACGGGCGATCCGCACGATCGATCCCGATGTCTCGAAGGACCGTGACCTCCAGACCCTCCTCGGGTGGGCCGACAAAGTGCGGCGGCTCGGGGTGTGGGCGAACGCCGACTACCCGCGCGATGCGGCGGTCGCCCGGGCGTTCGGCGCCGAGGGGATCGGGCTGTGCCGGACCGAGCACATGTTCTTCGAGGAGGACCGGCTGCCGATCGTCCGGCGGATGATCCTGGCCGAGACCGAGACGGAGCGGCAGCGGGCGCTCGACGAACTCTTGCCGATCCAGCGGGAGGACTTCGTCGGCATCCTCAAGGAGATGGCCGGCGCCACCGTCGTGATCCGGCTGATCGACCCGCCGCTTCACGAGTTCCTCCCACGCTACGACGAGCTGCTGGTCGAGGTCACCGAGCTGCGGGTCCGCGGCAACGATCCGCACGAGCTCGCCGAGAAGGAGCGCCTCTTGCGCGCGGTCTCCGGGATGCGCGAGCAGAACCCGATGCTGGGGCTCCGCGGCATCCGGCTCGGTCTGCTGTTCCCCGGGATCATCGACATGCAGGTGCGGGCGATCCTCGAGGCCACGTGCCTGCTGGCCAAGCAGGGCGTCCGCGCGCATCCGGAGATCATGATCCCGCTCGTCGGCCACGTGAACGAGCTGCGGGCCGTCGAGGAGCGGGTCCGGCCGCTTGCCGAAAAGGTGATGGCGGAGCGGGGCATCCGGGTCCGGTACAAGTTCGGGACGATGATCGAGGTGCCGCGCGCCTGCGTCGTCGCGGACGAGATCGCCGGGCGCGCCGAGTTCTTCTCGTTTGGGAGCAACGACCTGACCCAGCTGATCTTCGGGTTCAGCCGGGACGACGCCGAAGGGAAGTTCCTACTCCAGTACGTCACCCAGAAGATTCTCCCGGAGAACCCGTTCCAGGTGCTGGACCGGGCCGGCGTCGGCGCGCTGATCGACATGGCGGTCAAGCTCGGCCGGAAAGTCCGCCCCGACATCGAGCTGGGGATCTGCGGCGAGCACGGGGGAGACCCGTCGAGCATCGAGTTCTGCCACCAGGTGGGGCTGACGTACGTGAGCTGCTCGCCGTATCGCGTGCCGACCGCGCGTTTGGCGGCGGCGCAGGCGGCGCTTCGGGAGAAACAGGCCCGGTCCGAGCGCGACCGATAGCGACGGCAGGCCGATGACGCCGCGCGAGGTCACCGAAGGATGGGAAGACCGGATCCTGTCGCCTCAAGGGATGCGCAGCGCCCAGACCCGCGGCCGGGCGCGGCCCGAACTTCCGGACTTTCTGCGGACGGCGTTCCAGCGCGACCGGGACCGGATCGTGCACTCGAAGGCGTTTCGGCGCCTGATGCACAAGACGCAGGTGTTCCTCGCGCCCGAGAGCGACCACTACCGGACACGGCTCACGCATACGCTCGAGGTGGCGCAGATCGCCCGGACCATCGCCCGGGCGATCCGCATCAACGAGGACCTGACGGAGGCGATCGTGCTCGCCCACGACCTGGGCCACCCGCCGTTCGGCCATGCCGGGGAAGATGAGCTGAACCGCCTCATGGCCGGCCACGGGGGGTTCCGGCACGACGTCCAGAGCCTGCGCATCGTCGAACTCCTGGAGCGGCGCCGCACTCGGGACGGCGCGTACGAGGACGGCCTGAACCTGACGTGGGAGGTCCGGAACGGCATCGGCGGCCACTCCAAAGGGCCGAAAGACCTCGAGACCCTTCCCAGCCCCGATGAGGCCCTCCCCGAGACGATTCCCGCGACGGTCGAAGGCCAGCTCGCCCGGGTCGCCGACCGTGTCGCCTACGTGCACCACGACACCGATGACGCGATGCGCGCGGGGCTCATCGCCGAGGGCGACGTGCCGAAGTCCGTCCGGGACGTGCTCGGCGAGACGCGCGGCCAGTGGGTGGACACGACCGTCCGGGACATCGTCGCCCAGTCGACCGATCGCCCGCGGCTCGGGATGAGCGACGAGGTGCGCGTGGCGCTCAACGAGCTCAAAGACTTCCTGTTTGAGGCCGTCTACCACGGCTCGGCCGCGAAGACCGAGGTCTGGAAGGCGCAGCGGCTGCTCACCCAACTCTTCGGCTACTTCGTCGAACACCCGGAGGAGATGAGCGAGGAGTCTCGCCGCTTGATCGAGCGGGGGCAGGCGACCGGTCACCGCGCCGTTTGCGACTTCCTCGCGGGCATGACCGACCGGTTCGCGATCCGGACGGCGGAGCGGCTGTTCATTCCGCGGGCATGGGCGAGTCCATAAGCGTCGCGGCAAAGTGCGCCGCGACTGGGGGGGAAGGCGATGAGCAGGCATCGACTGGTCCGTCTCCTGAGCGTGATGATCGCTGTCTCGACGGCGATCTTGCTTGGTTCCTCCGGTATTAGCTCCGCAGCCCAGTCAAGTACGCCTGCCGTCGATACCTTTGGTGCCTTCCTCCTCAACGTGGATTCCGTGGATTTCGTTGAGGACATTTCGGGCTATTATGTACCAGTGATAAGAGTGAAAGTTATCAGGACGATCCTGTATCCCTCATTCCCGTTCCTCCCCCCTGGAACGCCGCCCCGCCCGCCCGAGGACTTCAAACTCACCAACGCGACCAGTATTAATATCGGCGGGAGGACTGTAACGAGATTCGACGCCGATATGCTGCAACAATTCATCGGCGCCCCGATGCTTGTCTTTTCCACGACGGTCGGTCTTGAGCAGGTCGTCGGGCGGATCGATATCCTCGGGCCGGGCGGTCCGATACCCGGGTACATTCCGTACACTCCGACAACTGTCGGCGGCACAAACACCTATGTTGGCAACACCTATGTTGAGCGCTATGTTGATCGCTTCGGATCGCTTCTTGTTCATCTAAGGATTGGTGATGACCCCAGCCGACGTCTCGACGCTGCGTCCTGGAGTTTCCTTGTCGCCTATGAAGGGTACTTGCGCAGAGAGCGTGTCGTCAGTGAGGGCAACAAAAACCCGGGGCACCTCGACTTCCAGCGCCGGGAGATCGCGGAAGCGGGAGGCCAAGAATTGGGGGCCGCCACCGGGGGGAGCAGCAGCGGGGGTGGAGCTCAGCCGTTCAATAGCGGCATCACTGGTTCCATTAACGGCACCTACTCTGGAAATTGGGCGGGCAATATCGGTGGGATTCCTGGTGCGGGGACTCTCAACGGGAATTTGAACGGCATTTTTAATGGTACTGCCACCGGTACGTTCCAAGGTAATAGAACCGCCGGCGCCGCGAACGGCACACTCAACGGGATCCTCAACGGCACCTACATCGGTTCGGTTGGTGCCGGCAGCACGCTCAATGGAAATCCCACAAGTGGGAATGGTACCGGAAATCTCAACGGCGGGAACTTCGGTGGAGCGGTGAATGTAAGTACCCATTGAGAACGCTCCGCTTGCACGAGGCCCGAGATCTGGTGTATTATCGCCACCAGATCGAGGTGCTGAGAAATGGTGCGATTGACAATCACAGTTGACGAGCGTTTGATCGGTGAGGCGAAGCGCCTCTCCGGCGCCAAGACCAAGCGCGAGGCGATCGAGGCTGCATTAGCCGACTACGTACGGCGGTTGCGGCAGCGCCGTCCTCTCGCACACGCTGGGAGTGTGCCGTTCAGCCTTACTCAGGCGGCCCTGAGGCGCTGGCGAGAGGCTCGTTGATGGGCGTGCTTGTCGATGATCTGTTGATCGCCGCGGCCCGCCGGCACGGCCGTGAAGTGTGACACGCTGGCGACGGTCATTACCGCGTCATTGCGTCCGTGGGTGGGCCCCCAGAGCGAGATCTGCGCCGTGCTCATGAATGGGGTCGGGCAATCTCGGCAAACGCCGCATCCAACCGCCGCGGCACGAGGAACACCATCTTGTACCAACGCTCCCGCAAGTCTTCGGGCGACATTCGCTGAAAGTCCGTCTTGAGCGTCACGTGGTGGCGCGTGAAGGCATAGATCGTATAACCCCATCCCGAACAGATATTCGGTAACTCCGTTTCGTTATGGCATTCCGTCAGAATCAACGGGTGATGAAGCGCTACGGTCTCGCGCATGCCGCGTAATGCCTCGACATCGTGACCCTCGATGTCCGTTTTGATCAACGCCACATCGACGCCGGGATGTGCGGCCAGAAACGCATCGATCGTCGTGATGGGCACATCGATTGTCGCCCCGTGATCTTCTCCCTCAAGGCTGCTGATCGCCGATCCGTGCCCTACGTGCAGCCGGGCCACCCCAACACGCGACGACGCCGCCATTGGCACGATTTCAATATTGCCGGCGAGGACCGCGTTTGCCCTCAACCCAGGGAGGTTTCTGGGGTCTGGTTCAAAGGCGTAGGAACGGCGCACGCACGGCGACAGATAGACAGAATAGTACCCGATGTGCGCACCGATATCGATGAAATCACGGTCCCGATCGGCAAATCGAGCGAATAACGCTTCTGCGCCCCAATCCACATTCGCATGGGTGACATAGACTTCTGTCGCGCTTTGACTTTGCCGCGGCAGGATTATCATCGCCCCCGTCGGCAGCCGCATGCGACTATCAGATTGAAGGACACGCTTACGAAACTGAAGGCAGGCGTATCGCGCAGCCCATCGGAATGGCCCGACTTGGCGGATGAATCTCGTGTTGATCATAGCTTCACGACCGACACCCCTCATCAGCCGTGCGTGATGTTTCGTCTTCGAGGTCGCAAAGCCTTCGGCTCCTGCGACCGGGCGGCGGCTGTGGCTCGTTTGGCGGCGGGGTCCGGCGGGGAAAATATACATGTAATAATGCTTGTATCCCGGGTCTTGGCATCCCCGGGCCGAAGGAGGTGGCGCTCATGCGGTCCGATCACCCGAGACGCTCGCTATTGGTCACGGCATCCATGCTGAGCCTGGCGGCCGCGGCCGGGCTTGGATGGTTGGCGTGGCAGGTGCGGCCTCTGACCGAGCCGGTGGGTTTCTCTGCGCCCGCTCACACGGCCCCGGCATCGCGGTCTTCCGCGCTCGCGGGCTCTGCGCCGAGGATCCTTACCGTCTCCCCGAGCACTTCTGGCGGGCGTGTTGCGCCCTCCGAGGCAGCGCTTCCGCGCACGATCCGAGCGGCCGGCCCTGTGCTTCCGGCAGGCGCGAGATCGCTGCGCCTGACGTTGCGTGATGAGCGGCGGCCGATGAGGTTCGAAGTCGGGCCCGCCCCCACCGCGTCGCCTATTCGTGTCGTGTGTGGAACGTGCCCGGGGAACCTGGTCGAGTGGACCTTCTGAGCCCTCGCTGATATCGGGGACTGCTGAAGGCGGGAGGCGCGCCGGACCCGGGCGCGCCTCCTCGCCGTGTTCCGCCGCCCCTGGGACGAGCCTGATGCGTGGCATCGGCGGAAAGGAGTCCCTTCGCAACTCCGAGAACCTGCGTACCGGACACCAGCGCGGAGGAGGGGATGATGAGCGCAGGCCATCTGGCACAGGATCCGGAGGTTCGGAAGGTGCTCTCCACGTGGATGGACGGGCGGCTCACACGGCGAGATTTGCTCCGGCGGCTGGGGATCCTCGGCCTGGGGCTTTCGTCGGCATCCGCGCTCGCGGCCGCCTTCGGCGAGTCCGGGGCGGCGCTCGCGGCGCCTGGGCAGTTCAAGGGCCAGACGCTCGTCGTCACGAGCTACGGCGGGACCTGGCAGCAATTCATGGAAGAGACGCACATTCCGCCGTTCGAGGCCTTGACCGGCGCCAAGGTCGAGCTGGCGATCGGCCTCGCGAAAGACTGGTTTGCCAAGATGCGGGCCGCCGGCAAGGACAATCCGCCATACGACGTCTTCGTCACCAACGAGACCTATCTGGCGCAGCTTCGGCTGGAAGGATTCTTCGCGCCGCTGCCTCTCGACAAAGTCCCGAACCTCGCGTTCGTGCCCAAGCCGCTCCGGCAGCCCAACGACGTCGGGGTGCTGGGTCTGGTCGGCGCCCTCGGCATCACCTACCGCACGGACAAGGTGCAGACGCCGCCGGCGTCGTGGACGGATCTGGGCAAGTATGGAAACAAGACCACGATCTTTACGATCGGCAACTCCGGCGAACCGCAGCATGTGATGAAGATGGCTCAGATCCTGACGGGCAGTTACAAGAACTGGAAGCCCGCGGTCCAATGGATCGGCAAGAACCTCTGCGCCGCCAGGCAGGTGGACTTCAGCGGCACCGAACAGACGATGCTGACGCAGGGCGAGACCTACGTCGGCTTGATCGATTCTCCCGATTGGGCGTTGCTCAAGGCCAAGGGCCTCCCCGTCGAGTGGGTCCTCCCCAAGGAAGGCTACTGCGGGATGTTTGAGCAGGACATGAATGTCACCGTCGGAAGTAAAGCCAAGGATCTGGGCCACGCGTTCATCAACTACTGGCTCAGCCCGCCGATTCAGCAGAAGTGGGCGGAGAAGTTCTACTGGACGCCCGCGAACAGCCATGTGAAGATCACGAGCGACCTCGCGAAGCTGATTCCGGTGACGCAGGAGCAGCTGGTCCGGATTCCGCGGTGGGATTACGTCTGGCTCAACACCTCGGGCTCCCGCGAAGGCATGACGGAGGCGTGGAATCACGAGGTGACCGGCCACTGCTAGCGGCCTGGATATGGCGGATCTCAGTCTCCGCGGGCTGACGAAGCGTTTTGGAGATGTCGTCGCCGTCCACGATCTGACCCTCACGCTCGCATCCGGCGAGCTGGTTGCGTTGTTGGGGCCGTCGGGATGCGGGAAGACGACCACGCTGCGGATGATCGCCGGCTTCGACGTCCCGACCGCCGGCCGCATTCTCCTGGGCGACCGTGACGTGACCGAGGCGCCGCCGGAGAAGCGAACGTGCGGGATGGTCTTTCAGCACTACGCGCTTTTTCCTCATCTCACTGTCGAGCAGAACGTGGCGTTCGGCCTCGAGATGCAGGGCCTCGGACGGCCGGCGATCAGGCGCCGGGTGGCGGAGATCCTCGACCGGGTCGGCCTCGGCGGCCTGGGGCGGCGGTACCCGCGGCAGCTGTCCGGCGGCCAGCAGCAGCGGACGGCCCTGGCGCGGGCGCTCGTGATCAATCCCGGCGTGCTTCTGCTCGACGAGCCCCTCGCCAACCTCGACGCGAAGCTGCGGGAGGAGATGCGCTTCTACATCCGCGCGCTGCAGCGTGAGCTCCATATCACGACCCTCTACGTCACCCACGATCAGGCGGAAGCGCTCGTGCTCGCCGACCGGGTCGCGGTCCTGATGAACGGCGTGCTGCAGCAGTTCGGCGCGCCCGAAGAGATCTATCATCGGCCGCAGACGGCGGCGGTGGCCGCGTTCATCGGGGTGACGAACTTCCTCCCCGGCCGGGTGACGGCCCGGTCCGGCGACCGGTTTGTCCTTGAGACCCCCGCCGGCGTGATCCGGGCCCGCGGCACCGCGGATCTCCGCGAGGGGATGGATGCGATGCTCAGCGTTCGGCCTGAGCACATTGAGCTCGGGGGCCCCGACCCCGGGGTCTCACCGGACGGCATCAATTCCGTGCGGGGCGTCGTGCGAGAGCGCACCTTCCTCGGCAGCCTCATCGACTTCCGCGTGGACGTCGGCCACGGCGTGCTGCTGCGGGTGCAGGGCCGGGCCGCGGCCTCCCAGCGGGCCGGTGACCAGGTGACCGTGTCGTTCGATTCCGCGGCGGCGTGGGCGCTGCCGGGCCGGGAGGGGTAGCGTGCCGGCCGCGCTCCGGATCTGGGGGCGGCATCTCCTGATCCTGCCCGCGCTCGCCGTGCTGGCCGTGTTCTTTGTCGCGCCGTACCTCAACCTGCTGGTGATCAGCGTGATGACCCCGAGCCCCCGGGCGGCCTACCTCCGCATTCTGACGCTCGCCAACTACACACGGCTCGTGCGCGATCCGTTTACGTGGGGAGTCGTCTGGCACACGATGTGGCTCGGAATCGCCACGACGGCCCTCAGCCTGCTGCTCGCGTACCCGCTGGCGTATCATCTGGCGCGGGCGACGCGGCGCCTGCGGGCGGGACTCATGGTCCTCGTGATCTCGCCGCTCCTTGTCGGCGTGCTCATCCGCACCTACGGGTGGATGATCCTGCTGCAGGACACCGGTCTCATCAATCAGGTGCTCCGCGCGCTCGGGTTCCGGGCGGTCCCGCTCATGTACAACAACCTCGGGGTCCTGATCGGGCTGACCCACGTGTTCATCCCGTTCATGGTGCTGGCGATCGCCGGCACGATTCAGAACATCGACCCCGGGCTGGAGCTGGCTGCCCGCTCCCTCGGCGCCGGCGCCTGGCGTGCGTTCTGGCGCGTCACGTTCCCGTTGAGCCTGCCGGGGGTGATCGCGGGGACGGTCCTGGTGTTCGTCCTCACCGTCAGCTCGTACGTGATCCCGTCTCTGCTCGGCGGCTTCACCGTCCTCACGGTCCCCATCCTCGTCGTGCGGACGATCACCGAACTGTTCAACTGGCCCGGCGGCAGCGCGTTTGCGATCGTGTTCTTCGCGATCACGCTTGTGGCGCTCTGGCTCTACCTGCGGCTGATCGGGCGGGCCGCCCGGACGGCCTGAGACGCGATGGTCAGGCGCAGCGAACGTGTCTGGTTGAACATCGCGGTCGTCCTGGTGTACGCATTCCTGCTCGCGCCGATCGTGATCGTCGTGCTGGCCGCGCTCAACTCGGGCGCCTATCTACGGTTTCCGCCGGAGGGCCTCTCGTTCCGCTGGTTCGCGGCGTTTGCCCAGAGCCGGTCGTTCACCCGGTCGCTCGCGTTCAGCCTCCGGCTGGCGGCGATCGTGACCGTCATCGCGACGGTCGCGGGCACCATGGCCAGCCTCTGGCTGGTGCGGTTCGGGGGCCGGCTCCGAACCACGCTGCGCCTCCTCCTGATCGCGCCGCTCGCGGTGCCCGGGATCCTGACCGGGATCGCGCTGCTCATCTTCTTCTACGCGCTGGGGTGGGGCAAGAGCGGCTTTGCGGGCCTTATTCTCGGGCACACGCTGATCTGCATCCCGTACGTGTTCCTGATCGTGAGCGCGGTCCTCGTCCGGTTTGACCTGAGCCTGGAAGAAGCCGCCCGCAACCTGGGGGCGAGCGCCTTCACGACGTTCCGGCGGGTCACGCTCCCGCTCATCAAGGGCGGCGTCATCTCAGGCGCGATCTTTGCGTTCGTGACCAGCTACGACGAGTTCAACATCTCGCTGCTGTTGAGCGGCGTCGGCACCACGCCGCTGCCGATCCAGCTGTTCGACTTCCTGCGCTTTTCCTTCGACCCCACGGCGGCGGTCGCCGGCACCATCAGCATCGCGATGGCGCTGGTCGTCGTGCTCGTGACCCAGCGCCTCGTGGGCCTGGAGTCGCTCTACACGGGGGGGTGACGGGCGTGGGACGCGGGCTACCCTCGAGCCTCCGTGAGGAGGCGGCCGAGCCCGGCGATCTCCGCTCTGATCTCCTCGAGCTTGCCCTCGAGCAGCCGGATACGTTCCTCGGCGGGGGTCGGCTTCCGGGGGACCACACTGATCACCCCGCCGCTTTCCAAGACTGCCTCTTGCACCTCCGCGACGGAGCCCAGGCCTTGCTTGCGAACGGCTTCCAGCAGTTCGCCCTCGGTGATGGCCTCGCGGGCGAGATTGTCCGGAATGACCCGGCCGTCCTGAATCAGGAGGGTCGGGCCGCCTTCCAGCACGGAGTCCACCCGGGGATGGTGGTAGAGGAAGCGGACGACCAGGTAGTTGGCCAGGAGCAGGGCGCTGACACCGATCAGCCCACCCACCATCGAGTTGTCGTTGCCGATCGTGGCGTTCTGAACGGTGTTCGCCAGCATCATCAGGACAATGAGGTCAAACGAGTTGAGCTGGGCCAGCTCCCGCCGCCCGGCGAGCCGGACCACAATCACCAGGAACAGGTAGACGAGGACCGGACGCAGGATCTTCTCGGCGATCGACAGCTCCGGAACGAACATGCTGTGCCACATGGGGGCCTCCGTGGGGGCGGACGTTTGCCGGGCCTGGGGTCAGTGCAGCCCGAGAACGCTCGCCGCATCGGGCACGATCGCGAAGAACATCAGGATCCCGAGGATCAGAGGGATCGTCGCAATATAGACCATCGCCAACCGCTCGAATTTCAGGTTCATGTAGTACGCTCCGATCAGCGAGGCCTTGGTGAGGGCGCAGATCACCAGGATGGTCACCCGGAAGGCCGGCGCGATGCTGAACACCACGACGACGCTCGCCTCGACCGCCGTGACCAGGAGCAGGACGACGAACGCGATCAGATAATCCCGGGTCGGGTTCGCCTGCCGCGTCTCAGTCATCTCACCGTTCGCCTCCCAAGGTGCTCAGCATGTGGGATCGGGTGACGTCATCCTAGAGCAGGTAGATCGAGGACCAGATAAACACCCATACCAGGTCGACGAATCCCCAGTAGAGGCCGGCCACCTCGAGGCCTTCTTCTCCCGATCGCCCTTTGGCGATCCGGACGGCCATGGCCCAGAGATACACGATCCCGCCCACCACATGGAGCCCGTGCAGGCCCGTGATCATGAAGAACGTGAAGCTGAACGCCGGAACCCCCCACGGGTTGCCGTTGAGGCGGGCCCCTTCCTCGATAAAGTGGGTCCACTCCAATCCCTGCATGAACGTGAACACGATCCCGGCGACGATGGTCGCGACGAGGAACCCCAGCGCGGCACGGCGGGCGCCCTGCCGCATCGCGTACACCGACATCGCCATCGCCAGACTGCTGCAGATCAGGATCACGGTCATGAGGGCGACGAGCTTGATGTTCATGATCTCGGCCCGGTTCGGCCACGCCGGACCGCCCAGGCGGGCGACCCACAAGGCGATCAGCATCCCGGCGAACGTGAGGGCGTCCGAGATGAGGAACAGCCACATCATCAATTTGGGCCAGCCGACATCGAAGGGCGAGCGCCCGCCGCCCCAGCGCGAGGCCAGGCTCTGATCCTGCTCGCGTGCCTCCACCGCCGCCATCATCGCCTCCCTGGACCGCGTCGCGTGCTCCGCCGGCCGTTACAGCCAGAACAGGAGCACGAACAGGTAGAGCCACAGCACGTCCATGAAGTGCCAGTACACGGCGCAGTTGTTGAGCCCGCCGTGCTCACGCGGCGTGTAGCGGTTCCCGTACGCCTTGACCAGGACGACCGCGAGCGCGGCAAGGCCGCCGACCACATGCAGGGCGTGCGCGCCGGTCAGCAGGTAGAAAAACGAGCTGTGCGGGCTGCCGGCCAGGTAGATCCCCTGCGCCGCCATCTGGCGCCACGCGATGATCTGGCCGGTCACGAACGCGGCGCCCAGGCCGGCCGTCCAGGCAAGCCCGTGGCGCAGACCCGCGGCGTCTCCGCGAACCAGCCGTGCGCGGGCCCACTCGAGCGTGCCGCTGCTCGCGAGCAGGACGGCGGTGTTCATCCAGAGGATCGCCGGAATCGCCAGCGGCGTCCAGCCCGCTTCCTGCTGGCGGCCGATGTAGGCGGTCGTGAATGCGACGAACAGCATCGTGACCGCGGCGAGGAACGCGCCGACGCCGATCAGCGCCGAGCTGGCCGCCGGCCGGACTCCGCCGGAGGCCGCCGGGCCCGCGCCCGCTCCATCGCCGCCGTAGCCGCGCCTGAGCGCGCCGGGTCCGCTGTGGCCCCGCGAGGGTTTTCCTTTGACGAGCTGCGCCGGCATGCGACCCGTCACCTTACGCCTCTCCGCCGCCCGCGCCGGCGTGGGCCACAACGGCGGGGACCGTCTGCGGAATGTAGTCCTCGGCCGCGCCCGGAACGGCGTAGTCGTACGGCCACCGGTACACGACCGGTTCCGCCGGCCCCCAGTTCCCGTGCGGGGGCGGGGAGGCTGCCTGCCACTCCAGCGAGTTCGCGTGCCAGGGGTTGGCCCCGGCCTTCGGCCCGCGCGTGAGGCTCCAGAAGAAGTTGAAGATGAAGAGGAGTTGCGCCGCGCCGAGTGCGAACGCGCTGAGCGAGATGAACACGTCGATCGCCGGCGCCTTGCTCAGAAACGGGTAGAAGCTCTCCGAGTAGAGCCGGCGGCTGTTCCCCATCGTGCCCAGGAAGTGCATCGGGAAGAAGGTCGCGTAGATCCCCAGGAACGTGAAGAGGAAGTGGATCCTCCCGACCCGTTCGTTCAGCATCCGTCCGAACATCTTGGGGTACCAGTAGTAGGTCCCGGCGAAGATGGAGAAGAGGGCGGCGCTGGCCATGACGAAATGGAAGTGCGCGATCACGAAGTACGTGTCGTGAAGGTAGATGTCCACGGGCGACGCCGCCAGGAAGATCCCGCTCAGCCCGCCCGTCACAAAGAGGGAGACAAACCCGATCGCGAACAGCATCGCCGTCGTGAAGTGGATCCGGGCCTGCCACAGCGTCGTGCACCAGTTGAAGGTCTTGATCGCCGACGGGATCGCGATCACCATCGTCGACGCCATGAACGCGGCGCCCAGCAGCGGGTGCATGCCGCTCACAAACATGTGATGGCCCCAGACGAGGAAGCTCAGAAATCCGATCGCGGCGAGAGAGAGCACCATCGCCTTGTAGCCGAAGATCGGTTTTCGGGCGAACGTCGAGATGACGTCCGACACGATCCCCATCGGGGTCAGGATCAGGATGTAGACTTCCGGGTGCCCGAAGAACCAGAACAGGTGCTGCCACAGGAGGGCGTCTCCGCCCGTGTGGGGGAGGACCCGCCCCCCGACCAGCAGGTTCGAGGGGATGAAGAAGCTCGTCCCGGCGGTGCGGTCGAGGATCAGCATCCCCATCGCGGCCATCAGCACGGGGAACGACAGCAGCGCCAGAATCGCGGTGATGAACATCCCCCAGATCGTGAGCGGCAGCCGCCCCATCGACAGGCCGGGCGCGCGCATGTTGAGGATCGTCGTGAGGAAGTTCAGGCCGCCGAACAGCGAAGAGATCAGGACAAACAAGACGGCGACCGCCCACAGCGTCTGGCCGAGGCCCAGGTCGGCGCCGGCCCCGGGGACCGCGGCGAGCGGGGAGTAGGAGGTCCACCCGTTGCCGGCCGGCCCGCCGGGGACGAAGAACGACGCGAGGATCGTGATGATCCCGGGGACGAGCGTCCAGAACGACATCATGTTGAGGAACGGGAAGGCCATGTCCCGGGCCCCGATCATGAGCGGGATCAGGTAGTTTCCGAAGGCGCCCGTGAGGATCGTGGTGAGGAAGAAGAAGATCATGATCGTCCCGTGCATGGTCGCGGCCTGGAGGTACTGCCCGGGATCCAGCACGCCGTTTTCCGGCCAGCCGAGGTGCCGGCGCATGAGCATCGCGAGCGCGCCCCCGACCATTCCCATAAACAGCGTGGCCAGGAAGTACTGCTTGCCGATCGTCTTGTGGTCGAGGCTGAAGATGTAGTGGCGGATGAAGCTCTCGCGTGTCCCGTGCGCCTCCTCCGCTTCGTGAACCATCACCGCGCTCATCAGCGACTCTCCTCCATCCCGGACCCGGTGCTACGGTTTCTGCTGCTTCTTGAGCCAGTCGTCGAACGCCGCCTGGGACTCGACCGTGACGTTCCCGCGCATGGTGTAGTGGCCGACGCCGCAGAGTTGGGCACACGCGATCTGGTACGCGCCCGTCTTATCGGGCGTGAACCAGATCTCCACGGCCCGGCCGGGCACCGCATCCTGCTTCACCCTGAAGTTTGGAATGAAGAAGCTGTGGATCACGTCCACGGACGCGATGCGCACCGCGACGGGGCGGTTGACGACCAGATGAAGGTCGTTGGTCGTGACGATCTCCGCCTTGTTCGCGGGATCGGCGGGATCCAGCCCGAGCGGGTTCCCCGGCGAGATGAACTTCGGATCCGACCGGCCGAACGTGCCGTCTTGACCCGGATATCGGACGTACCATTGAAACTGGCGGGCGGTCACCTCCACCCGCTGGGCGTTGGCCGGGGGCGGGCTGTAGATCTTGGCCCACACGACCTCTCCCACAATGCCGAGCACGATCAGGCCGATCGCCGGGACGATCGTCCACGTCAGTTCGGCTCCGAGATGCTCGTGCCAGTGCGCAGCCCGCTCGTTGCCCCGGGCGCCGTAGCGCGCGAGCGAGACGGCGAGGAAGAGGTGGACGGCGACAAACGCGATCGCGGTCACGATGAGGATCGCGTTGAACATGGCATCCATCGCGGCGCCCTGTGTCGAGGCAAGCGGCTGCAGCCACCAGATGTGCGCGGCGACCACGAACGAGATGACCGAGGCGGCGAGGATGAACAGCACGAGGCCGGCCATCCACATCCCCGCCCGCCGCTCGTCACGCGCCTGTTCCATTGGCCCCATCGAGGTGATCCTCCGGCACACGTAGCCCGCCGCGCCGCGCACCGTCCCCGCTGCGCCGTGGTGACATCACGGGATCTTCGTCTTCGGCGGTGGCGATCCCTACGAACCGTGTGCGCCGCCGAAAGCGTCCGAACTGGTGTTCGCGATGCCCCGGCCGTCACCCTGCGGACATCACGCGAGGCAGGGTGTTTGTGAGAACAGCGAGAGGAGAAGCCGCCGGCCCGGCGGAATCCTACGGCCAACGCATGCCGCCGCGTACTCCGAAAACCGCTCGGGCGAACGTGCGGGCACGAGTGAAGATCGAGAGCGGAGGGGAGGGGACCTATGAGAGGAAGGAACGTGCACGCCAAAGTCCTGGGGATAGTGCTGAGCCTCAGCCTGATTGCGGCGCTCGTCACGCTCGGCGGGCTGTCGAGAATGCAGGCAGCGCAGATGAAGACGCTGGTCATCGGCATCACGCTCCCGCTGACCGGCGCGGACGCGGAGGATGCTGAATTGATCAAGGACGGGGCGGTCCTGGCGATCGAGGAGGCGAACGCCAAGGGCGGCGTCGCCGGCTACAAGCTGGAGACGCTCATCCTCGACAGCGGCACCGCGACTGCCGGTCAGTACGATCCGGCGCAGGCCGCCACGAATACGCGGAAGCTCGTGGCGAACGTGGGCGTCGTGGCCAACATCGGGCCCCAGATGAGCGGGGAAGGCAAAGCGATGTCGCCGATTCTGAGCGAGGCCGACCTGGCGACGATCACCCCCAGCTCGACCAACCCGGCGATCACCGACCCCAAGTTCGCGTCGCAGTACATCCCGGCGGGCAAGGCGGTCTACTTCCGGACCGTCACGACCGACGCCTACCAGGGCCCCAACATGGCCAACTACTTCGCCGAGAAGCTCCACGTGAAGTCGATCTACATCCTGGATGACTCCGGGGCGTACGGCGTCGGCATCGCCGACTCGTTCCAGAAGCGGGCGGCGGAGAAAGGCATCAAGGTCCTCGGCCGGGACCAGCTCAACCCCAAGGAAGCCGACTACACGACGATCCTGACCAAGATCAAGGGCCTCAACCCGGATGCGATCTACTACGGCGGAGTCGAGCAGGCCGGCTCGAAGTTTGCGAAGCAGGCCTACGACGTCCTGCCGAAGGTGATCAAGGGCGGCGGCGACGGCGTGTACAGCGCCAACTTGCTCTCCGGGGCCGGGTTCCCCGCAGCCGATGGGTGGTACGCGACGATCGCATCGCCGCACCTCACGGAGAATCCCGCGGTGGAGCCGTGGGTCAAGCGGTTCGCGAAGCGGTGGGGGAAGAACCCCGGCGATTACTCGATCACCGCGTACGACGCCGGGCTCGTGATCATCGACGCGATCAAGCGGGTGAAGGCCAGCGGAAAGCCGGTGGATCGCCACACCGTTCGGGACGCGATCCAGGCCTCCAAGGTGAAGACGCTCCAGGGCGTGGTCTCGTTTGACAAGTACGGCGACCTCAAGAGCCGGATCATCAGCGTGTTCCAGATCGTGCACAACACCAAGTACCCCGACAACGACATCCTGCACCAGTACAAGTATATCGGCGTAGCCCCGGAGAACTAACGGGGTGCGGCCGCGAGGCGGCACGATGGTGGAGCGGGCCGATCCCCGGCCCGCTCCACCCGCTCCGGCGCACCGGGCTGAGGCCGTGCGATGACGTTTCGGGACGTATTGCTCCAGCAGATCATCAACGGCCTGAGCCTCGGCGCGATGTACTCGCTCCTCGCGCTCGGATTCACGATGGTCTACGGCATCATCGAGCTCATCAACTTCGCCCACTTCAACATCTTCATGGTCGGGTCGTTCATCGCGATGTTGACCCTCCAGATGCTCGGCGTCTCGGGCCAGGGCCACGTCCTCTTCGGCCTGCCGCTCCTGGGTACGCTGTCCCTCGCGTTCGGCGTGACGATGCTCGTGTGCGGGGGCATCGGCGTGCTGATCGAACGCACGGCGCTCCGCCCGATGCGGCACGTCGCGGGCACCGCGGCGATGATCACGACAATCGGGATCTCCTACATCCTGTTCAACATCGTCCTGCTGACGGTCGGCGCCGCCTCGCAGAACTATCCCAACCCGACCCCCGGGATCGCCTGGCCCATCGCCGGCGCCACGCTGCGGCTGCGTGAGGTCCTGCTCTGGAGCGTCTCGCTCGTCTTGATGGCGGCCCTGCACCTGTTCGTCCGCCGGACGAAGATGGGGAAGGCGATGCGGGCCACCGCCCAGGACCAGGAAGCCGCCCGGATGATGGGGGTCGAGGTAGACCAGATCGTCATGCTCACGTTCTTCATCGGCTCCGCCTTGGCGGGGGCGGCGGGGCTGATCTTCGGACTGTACTATAACTTCACGAGCTTCCTGATCGGCTACACCGCGGGTCTGCGGGCGTTCACCGCCGCGGTGTTGGGTGGGATCGGCAACATCGTGGGCGCCATGATGGGAGGCCTGATCATCGGCCTGATCGAGTCCGTCGGCGGCCAGTTCCTCCAGGTGCGGTGGACGGACGTGATCATCTTTTCCATCTTGATCATCGTTCTGGTCTTCCGGCCCGCCGGTCTGCTCGGCGTCTCGACCCCCCAGAAGTCGTGAGGCCGGGCGATGGCTGAGCTGTGGGCGCCGGTGCGCCGGATCCCGGACACCGCGCGCAAGCGGATCGGGCTCGGGATCCTGATCGCCGGCGCGCTCCTGTTCCCCGTGATCGTCAAGAACGGCGGTGACATCGACGCCGCGACCAACGCCTGCGCGTTCGCGATCCTGGCGCTCGGGCTCAACATCGTCGTCGGCTTCGCCGGCCTCCTCGATCTGGGGTACGCGGCGTTCTTCGCGATCGGCGCCTACTCCTACGGGATCCTCGCCTCCGGCCAGGTGTCCCCGCACTGGAGCGCCGTGTGGGAGCCGCTCCGGTGGCTCGGGCTCGTCAGCCGGTTCCACATCGAGGGCGTCCCCGACGTCGTGCAACTGCACTTCTCGTTCTGGCTGATGCTGCCGGGGGCCGCGCTGATCGCGGCGTTCTTCGGGTTCCTCTTCGGGGCGCCCACCCTGCGCCTCAAGGGCGACTACCTGGCGATCGTGACGCTCGGGTTCGGCGAGATCGTGCCGATCGTCGTGCGGAACACGCCGACGCTCACGAACGGCGCGATGGGCCTCAACGGTGTCATCTCGCCCCGGATCTTCGGCTATCGGTTCGGAGTGGACGCCACGCCGTTCTACTATGTCGGCCTCGTGATGATCGCATTCCTGATCTTCGTGAGCTACCGGCTGAAAGAGTCCCGGATCGGCCGCGCGTGGATGGCGATCCGGGAGGACGAAGTCGCCGCGGGCGCGATGGGCGTCAACCGCACACGGCTCAAGCTCCTGGCGTTTGCGGTGGGCGCCGGGTTTGCCGGCGCGACCGGGACGTTCTACGTCGCGAAGCTGCAGACGGCCACTCCCGACATGTTCCAGTTCCCCGTCTCGGTGATGATCCTCGTGATGATCGTGCTCGGCGGGATGGGCAGCGTGCCCGGCGTCGTGCTCGGCGCGATCATCCTGGCGCTGCTCCAGTCCTGGTTCCTGCAGGACTTGACCCAGTGGATTCACGCGCTCGGCCGGCTCCTGGGAAGTGAGTGGCTGCTCCGCCTCGAGCTCGTCCAGTCGATCGAGCTGATCTTCGGGATCATCCTCGTGCTGATGATGCTGTTCCGGCGGCAGGGCCTGATCCCGGCCTCCCGGGTCACGGCGCCCCTCTCCCTGACCCAGCAGGCCGCGGCGCCCTCCCGCGGCGGGATCGGCGCGCAGCTCAGCGGGCTCAGCCGGGCCGAGGCGCCGGCGGGCGCGCCAATGCTCGAGACGCGCGGGCTCACCAAGCGGTTCGGCGGGATCACGGCGGTGAAGGGCCTCGACCTGGTCATTCCGCCGCACACGATCGTGGGCCTGATCGGCCCGAACGGATCGGGCAAGACGACGTTCTTCAACCTCGTGACCGGCCTCGACCGGCCCGACAGCGGACGTGTGTTCTTCATGGGCGCCGATGTGACCGGCCTGCCCGCGCACACGATCGTCGAGCGGGGGATCGCACGCACGTTCCAAAGCCTCCGACTTTTCGGCAACATGACGGTGCTCGAGAACGTGCTGGTCGCGATGCACGCCCGGACGCGGGCAAGCGCCGTGGGCGCGGTCGTGCGGCCGCCGTCCGTCCGGGCGGAGGAGGCCGCGACTCGCGAGTGGGCGATGGAGGTGCTGGGGATCTTCGGGAACCGTCTGCTCCCGCGCGTCAACCACCTGGCCAGCAGCCTGTCGTACGCGAACCGGCGCCGGCTCGAGATCGCCCGGGCGATCGCGTCGCGGCCCCGGCTGCTCCTTCTTGACGAGCCGACCGCCGGCATGAACCCCGCCGAGACGCTCGAGCTCGCCGATCAGATCCGGAGCCTCAAGGGTATGGGCCTGACCGTGCTCCTGATCGAGCACAAATTGAACGTCGTCAACGACATCTCCGACAAGGTGGCGGTGCTGGACTACGGGGAGAAGATCGCCGAGGGCAGGGCGGAGGAGGTGCAGCGGAACGATGACGTCATCCGCGCCTATCTCGGACGGGCGTCCACTGCTCGAGTTTAGGGACGTCGACACCTACTACGGCGAGCTGCACGTGCTCAAGCGCGTCAACTACGAGATCCGCGCGGGAGAGATCGTGTGTCTCCTCGGCGGCAACGCCTCGGGCAAGTCCACGACGATGAAGACGGCCCTCGGGATCGTCCGCCCGGCCCGGGGCGCCGTGCTGTACCGGGGCGAGACGATCACCACCCTCCCGACGTCTGAGCGCGTCCGGCGTGGGATCGCGCCGGTCCCCGAGGCCCGGCGGCTGTTCCCCCGGATGACCGTCTACGAGAATCTCGAGATGGGCGCCTTCACGCGCACGGACCCGGCCGCGATCCAGGAGGACCTGGAGCGCGTGTACAGCCTGTTTCCGCGGGTCAAGGAGCGGCGCAACCAGCTCGCCGGCACCCTCTCCGGCGGCGAGCAGCAGATGGTCGCGATCGGGCGCGCGCTGATGGCCCGCCCCGTGCTGGTGTGCATGGACGAGCCGTCGATGGGGTTGTCGCCCGCCTTCGTCGAGCAGGTCTTCGATATCATCCAGGAGATCAACCGCCAGGGGACGACGATCTTCGTGGTCGAGCAGAATGCCAACATGGCGCTCTCGATCGCGACGCGCGGCTACGTGCTCCAGACGGGCCAGGTCGTCCTCTCCGGCACGGCCGAGAGTCTCCGCCAGAATGAGATGATCCGCCACGCCTACCTCGGAGAGATCAAGACGGCGTGAGCCCGTGCCACCGAAAGCCTGCCGTGGATTGTCGACGAACCTCTGCCGAGCGGATGCGGACCTTGCCGGCACCTTCTCGCGGGGCTGCGTTGACAACCCGAGCGCGCCGGTGTATCGTGGGCGCGAATCTCACGCGAGGAGATCCGGGCGACCCTGAACGCAGTACCCGCCGCGGATTTCTCACGATAAAGGCAAACCTGGGGTAACCCAGGGACGCAAAGCCACGGGACCTCGCCGCAGGGCGAGGCCAGCCGGGCTACCGAAGGAGGAATCAGACGCCGCGATGCTGCGCCTGAAGGTCGCTCTTGCTTTCCTGCCCATCGTGGTGCCCGCGGCCGCGAGCGTCTGGTTCGCGGCGCACTGGATCGGCCTGCGCTTCAACCTCCCCCGGATTAGCCTTCCCTGGATCCAGACACACCGACGCCTGTCGCCGCCCATGCAGTGATGGGTGCTGTGAGGTGCGCGCGCGTCCCGAGAGGCGGTTCTGCCCGGAGCCTCCCGGGACGCCGGCCCTCACGGTACGGCCCGCCGCACGCCTTCTGCCGCTAGCCGAACGCGTCGGTCATTCCGACGCCCCGAGGAGAGGATCCGCCTCCCGAGAGGGAGAATAAGTCAGGAAAGAGCGCGTGTGTGAGCCTTATCTCGATTGAGGATAAGGCTCTTTTCGCGGGTGCAGGCGTGACAACCGAACGATCCAGAGACGTGACGGACGAGATTCGCCGGCGGGTGGGCATCCTCGAGGTTGTCTCGCAGCACGTGACCCTACGGCGGACCGGTCGGAACTACAAGGGGCTCTGTCCGTTCCACTCCGAGAAGACGCCGTCGTTCACCGTGGATCCGGAGAAGGGGTTCTTCTACTGCTTTGGATGCCACGCCGGCGGCGACGTCTTCGATTTTGTCATGCGCATCGGATCGATGCCGTTCACGGATGCCCGCAAGGAACTCGCGGAGCGCGCCGGCCTGCAGATCGAGCGGACGCCGGCGGAAGACCAGCACGCGGGGGAGCGCGAGCGGCTCCTCCGGGCCGTCGCCGAGGCCGCGGCGTTCTACCGGGACCAACTCGGCGGGAACGCGGGGGCGGCGGCGCGGCGGTACCTCACCGCCCGCGGGGTCGACCAGGCAACGCAGGAAACGTTCGGACTGGGGTGCGCGCCGGCCGGCTGGGACCACCTGCTGCGCGCGCTGCACGGCCGCGGGTTCGACGCGGCCGCGCTCGAGCAGGCGGGGCTGGTCACCCCTCGCGCCGGAGGCGGGGGGCACTACGATGCGCTCCGGGACCGCCTGATCTTCCCGATTCGCGACATGCAGGGCCGGCCGGTGGCCTTCGGCGGGCGCATGCTGGGCGATGGCACGCCCAAGTATCTGAACACACGTGAGACCTCCCTGTTCGTGAAGGGGAAGACCCTCTACGCGCTCGATGCGGCCCGCCAGGCGATCCGGGAAACCGGAGAAGCCGTCGTGGTCGAAGGGTACATGGACGCGCTGTCCTGCCATCAGTTTGGCGTGCGGAACGCCGTCGCGTCGCTCGGCACCGCGCTGACCCTGGACCAGGTGCTCCTCCTCAAGCGGTTCGCTTCCCGCGCGGTGCTCGTGTACGACGCGGACGCCGCGGGTGTCGACGCAGCGGAGCGGGGTGTGCAGATCTTCGATGAGGCTGCGCTCAGCGCCAGAATCGTCGTGCTGCCGGGGGAGGCTGATCCGGACGCCTTCCTCCGAAAGGAGGGCCCGGAGACGTTTCGACGGTGCGTAGACGCCGCCCGTCCGATCTTTGATTTCAGGCTGGAGACCGTGCTGGCCCGCCATGACCCTCGAACGGTGGAAGGAAAGGTCGGAATTGTTGACGAAATGGCGCCGTTAATCATAAAGGCGTCAGATCCGGTACGCCAGTCCGATTATGCCCGCCGGCTGGCCGACCGGCTGAGCATCAGGGAAGAGGCGGTTCGTGTCCGTCTCGGCCGGCTGGCCCGCGATAAGGGGGGAGCGTCGCGCCCCATCCGTGGGGAGGTGGGGCCTGAAATCGAGGCCACGGCCCGGGCGGAGGCGGAGCGGCTGCTCCTCCATCTGATGATCGCCGATGCGGCGGTTCGTGAGGCGATCCGGGCAGCGGTCGATTCCGAGACCTTTCGGGATCCGGCTCACCGTGTGTTGGCTGAGGCCGTGCTGACATCTGACGCCCACGGCGCGGATTTGGGTCGGCTACGTGAGCGGCTGCGGGACGAGACGGCAGTCTCGCTCCTGAGCCGATTTTTGATTGCCGAGCCGCCGGTGAAGGGCGACCCCACACGGGTGGCTGTGGGGTGTCTCGCGCAGCTTCGACGCTGGACGCTGCAGGAGCGGATTGACATGCTGCGCGAGGCTCACAGCGCGGCCGATCGCGCCCATGACAGCGCCCGCAGGGACGCGCTGTGGGCGCAGCTGGAAGAAGCGTATCGGGAAAAGGAAGCATAGGGAGTTGACGGCAAGTGGCTAAGCCCCGCAGAGCACACGCAACACCGGAATCGGAGGCGGTCTCCTCGAAACGGAAGGCGGAGGCCGAAAAGATGCTGAGCACCCTGTCGGCGGAAATGCGCCAGCTCGTCGATCAGGGCCGTCGGCGCGGATACGTGACCTACGAGGAAATCCAGGATACCGTCCCCGAGGTCGAGCACAACCTCGACGAGTACGACCGTATCTACGGCATGCTGGTGGATCTCGAGATCAAGGTCGTGGACGATCCGAAGGAGGCCGAGAAGAAGGCCGACGACGAGGACGAGGCCGAGCCGGTCGAGCTGGAGCCGCTGGAGGGCGTCAGCATCGACGACCCGGTCCGGATGTACCTCAAGGAGATCGGGAAGGTCGCGCTCCTCAACTCCGCCGAGGAGATCAAGCTCGCCAAGCGGATGGAGCGCGGCGACGACGAGGCGAAGCGCCGCCTGATCGAGGCCAACCTGCGCCTCGTCGTCAGCATCGCCAAGAAGTATGTCGGGCGTGGGATGCTGTTCCTGGACCTGATCCAGGAGGGCAACCTGGGCCTCATCCGCGCGGTCGAGAAGTTCGACTGGCGGAAGGGCTACAAGTTCAGCACGTACGCCACGTGGTGGATCCGGCAGGCGATCACGCGGGCGCTCGCCGATCAGGCGCGCACGATCCGCATCCCCGTCCACATGGTCGAGACGATCAACAAGCTGATCCGGATCTCCCGCCAGCTCCTCCAGGAGCTCGGCCGGGAGCCGACCCCGGAAGAGATCGGTCAGATCATGAAGATGCCGACGGAACGGGTCCGGGAGATCATCAAGATCGCTCAGGAACCGATCTCGCTCGAGACTCCGATCGGTGAGGAAGAGGACAGCCATCTCGGCGATTTCATCGAGGATCAGGACGCGCTGGCGCCGGCCGAGGCCGCGTCGTTCACGATGCTCAAAGAGCAGCTCGAAGGCGTCCTCGACACCCTCACGCCGCGGGAGCGGAAGGTGCTCAAGCTGCGATTCGGCCTTGACGACGGCCGTCCGCGGACGCTCGAGGAGGTTGGGCGCGAGTTCGGCGTCACCCGCGAGCGGATCCGGCAGATCGAGGCAAAGGCCCTCCGCAAGCTCCGCCATCCCAGTCGGAGCAAGCGTCTGAAGGACTTTATCGAGTAGTCCCGTGAAGCGGAAGCGGCTTCTGCCGTGAAGGGCCCCCGGGTGGTTGCCGGGGGCCTTCTCAGTCCGCTCTCAGCACGTAACCGGCCCCCCGCACGGTGTGGATGAGTTTCCTCGCGTGTCCCAGGTCGATTTTGCGGCGCAGGCGGCGAATATAGGCGTCGATGACGTTGCTTTCCGCTCCGGACCCGTATCCCCACACCCGCGCTTCGATGGTGGCGCGGCTGAGCACCTGACCGGGGTGGCGAAGCAAGAGGTAGAGTACTTGGAACTCACGAGTGGTCAGATCAACTGTGCGATTCCCTCTGGTGACCCGCCTGGTCATGGGATCGAGAGCGAGGTCGGCGATAGAGAGGGCGGGGATTTGCGGCACCCTCTCGCGGCGGAGGAGCGACCGGGCCCGGACGACCAACTCCTCCACGGCGAACGGCTTGACCACGTAGTCGTCGGCGCCGGCGTTGAACCCCGCCAGGCGATCGTGCATGGTATCGCGGGCCGAGAGCATCAGGATGGGTGTGGCGATCCCTTCGGCCCTGAGCTTTCGGCACACCTCAAGGTCATCGCGGGGGGGGAGGGGAAGATCGAGGATGATGAGGTCATACCCTTGCGCCAGCGCGAGCTCCACGCCGCCCTGTCCGTCTCCAGCCGTTTCGACCGTATACCCCTCGTCCCGCAAGCTGCGGCGGAGAAATTTGCCGATCTTTGCCTCGTTCTCGATCAGCAGGATTGCCACCGGGCTGGCTCCTCCGGCCTGTGCTGCGGTCTCTGGCGCGCTCACGTTACAATTCTAGCCATCCCGCCCCTGGAGAAAAATACAGTGAAATACGGGAAAGCGCGGGAAATCCCGTATGCCCGTGGAATAGGGTATGTGGGTGCGAACAGCGAGAGGGGGCATTCATATGCAGACACGGTGGCTGATCGCGTTTCTCCTGGGTGTTGTGCTCTTTGCGGGCCAGGCTGCGCCGACGCTGGCGGGATGGGAAGGCGGAGATCCCGGACAAGGCAGCCACCGGGGGCATGACAACCCCCAGAACAACCACGTTGATCCCGACCATGGCCCTCACCCGTAGCTGAGCCGGTGAGAGCCCGGATCATGGTTGGCGGACCGGCGGGCCTTCGTCCGCTCGCGGGCTGGGTCAAGAGGGCGGCGTATGGGCCCGCCGTCGGATAAAGTCACGAAGACATCTGCCCGTCTGTTCACCGGAGCGTCGTGGGCGAGCCGTGGCTTCGAACTGGCAGTGGTCGTCGCCGCTGTGGCGGCGGCGACTCACGCCCTCGCCCTGGCGTCGTCGGAAGCGCCCGGCCCGTTCCTCACGGGGCTGCCAAGCGATCTGGCCGCTGCCGTGGCCGTCGCCCTGATCGCGCTCGCCGGGGTGTTCCCGCTCCCGCTTGGCCATAAAGTCCACATGAGTCTGGGAAGTGGAGCCGCCTTTGCCGTTCTGTTGATCTTCCCGCTGTACGAGGCGCTTCCGGTCGCATTCACGGGCATCCTGATCGCGCAGGTGGTGCGCCGGTACCGGGGAGATCGTCTCAGCCTATCCACCATTCTCTTCAATCAGATGCAGTACGTGGTGACGTGGAGCCTGGCCGTCACGATCTATCTTCGGACGCGAAGCGATCTGAGCGCGCATCCCGCGTTGTCCTGGATCCCCGTCGTCGCCGCGGGCGCGGTCTATCTGCTGGTCAACACGTGGATCGTGACCACGTGGACCGCCCTGCGGAAACGAACATGGGCATGGGATCTCTGGGTGCACGGGCTCCACGAAAGCGGGCTCGGGTACGCGGTCTCGCTCTTCTTGGGGGCGGTGGTGGCCAGTCTGGCCGCCGTCCATTCGCTGCTGGCGGTCCCGCTGGTGGTTGCGGTTGCCGTGATGCAGTGGATGCTTTCCCATGTGTCCCGGGTGCATCTCCGACAGGTCAGTGCCGCCCTCGCCGCCCTGGTCGAGGGCGCCGAGCACGGATCACCATACACCGTCGAGCATTCCGAGCGTGTCTCGTGGTGGGCCGAGCGTCTGGCCAGGCACCTGGGGAGGCCGCAGAGCGAGATTGAGGCGATCGCGATTGCCGGCAAGCTTCACGATCTGGGCCAGATCATCCTCCGCGGAGATCTGGAGGAAAAGGCCGGCCCCCTGTCTCCGGAAGCGTGGACGGTCGTGCGGCAGCATCCTGCTGTCGGGGCTGATATCATCCGGCGGCTCCCGGGTCTTGCAACGGTGGCCCGGTACGTCCGCTATCATCACGAGCGGTACGATGGGGCAGGGTATCCGGAAGGACTGGAGGGTGAAGCGATTCCGCTGGGAGCGCGCATCATTATGGTGGCCGAGAGCTACGATGCGATGCTGGGGGTGCGCCCCCACCGCCCCGCGCTGGACCAGAGCGCAGCGCTGGCGGAGATCGCTGCGGGGGCGGGGGGACCGTTCGATCCCCGGGTGGCGGCGGCTCTACTGGCGCTGGCTCGCGCTGAAGCCCGGGATGGGGCAGAGGGGCCGACGCGCCGAAGGTACGCGCTGGCGTTTGCTGCGAGCGGAGGCACAACGGCCGCGGGTGCGCCCGGACGGGGGAGTCTCCTGCGCGAGCTGCGTGCGGGAGCAGCCGGTGACACCGCGCCTGTGTGGAGACCCGCAGAGGCGGCCTGGCAGGCGCCGCCTCCGGCGCTGGCCCACCAACTCATGGCGGCGCAGGAGGCCGAACGGCACCGCTTGGCGCGCGAGTTGCACGACGAGATCGGGCAGGCGCTGACGGGACTTAAGTTCATGCTGGAGACCTTCTCCAATCTGCCGGCTCACAAGGCCGGGGAAAGTCTGCGCGAAGCGCAGACGCTGATCGCAGAGCTCATGACGCGGGTGCACGACCTTTCCCTCGACCTGCGGCCGGCGATGCTGGATGATCTGGGGCTGCTGCCGGCGCTGCGGTGGCAATTCGAGCGGTACACGGCTCGGACGGGGGTGCAGGTAGCGTGTGCGCACAGCGGTGTGGAGCGGCGATTCCCCGCGGCGGTCGAAACGGCCGCCTACCGGATCGTGCAGGAGGCCCTCACGAACGTGGCGCGGCACGCCGGTGTCGATCACGTGGCCGTTCGGCTCGCGGCCGATCAGCGGATGCTGCAGGTGGAGATCGAGGATCGGGGAGCGGGGTTTGCCCCCCATGAACTCGGGGCCGCCGGCACGACGGGCGGCCTGGCGGGCATGCGCGAGCGGGCGCTGCTGCTAGGTGGACGGCTCGTGGTGACAGCCGCCCGCGGGACCGGCACCCGGATCACGGCCGACCTGCCTCTCGATCTCCCGGCAGCGGCCCCACAGTCTCTGTGGACGTGACGACGATCGTCCTGGCTGACGACCATCACGTCGTCCGCCAAGGCGTGCGCGTCTTGCTTGAAGCCCAGCCGGCGTTCTCCATTGTCGGGGAAGCGGCAGATGGGCACCAGGCGGTCCGCCTGGTGACTTCCTTGAGGCCGGCGGTGCTCGTCGTGGACCTCACGATGCCGGGGCTCACCGGCCTTGAGGTCACCCGCCTGGTGAGGCAGCATGCGCCGGAAACCCGTATTGTGATCCTCTCCATGCACGCCAACGAGGAGTACGTGTTGGACGCCCTCCGTAGTGGGGCGTCCGCGTATGTGCTCAAGAACGCCAGCGCGGATGAACTGGTGCGTGCCATCCGCAAGGTGCTCGGCGGTGGTCGGTACCTCAGCCCCCCACTCTCGGCGCGTGCCATCGACGTCTATTCCGAGCGATGCGGTGCGGTCTCGCCGGACCGCTACGACACGCTGACGGCCCGGGAACGGGCAGTGCTGCAGCTGGCAGCCGAGGGGTGCAACCATCGAACGATCGCCACCCGATTGGGCATGAGCCCTCGGACGGCGGAGGTGCACCGCGTCAATCTCATGCGCAAGCTGGACCTTCACAATCAGATGGAACTGATTTGGTACGCGATGAGGCGGGGCGTCCTTTCAGTAGAAGAAGAGTAGCCGGTTCCTAGGGACCGCTCGTCCGTAGGACGCCCGGGATGATGCCGCACCGGAGGGCATACGTGACGAGATCCGTCTGCGTGCGGAGGCCCATCTTGCGTATCAGGTTGGCTCGATGGAACTCGACGGTGCGCGGGCTAATGCCCATTCGGGTCGCAATGTCATCGGTGTGGTGGCCCTGGGCCGCGAGCACCAGCACTTCACGCTCACGCATCGTGAGCATCTCATAACGGGTTAAGGGAGTGGTCCCCCCCTTCTCGGCATACGCGTCGAGGCCGTCCTCGGAGAGGGGAGGGCTGAGGTAGCGACGGCCCCGCATGACCGCGTGCACCGCGGCGATGAGCCCGCCTGCACCGGAATTTTTTAGCACGTATGCGGTCGCGCCACAGTGCAAGGCTTCGAGCACATACGTCGCGTGCCGATGCATCGAAAGAATCACAATACGGGTCGCCGGCGCGCGCCGCCTGACCTGCCGGGTCACTTCAAGCCCGGTCAGGCCCGGCATCATCAGGTCAACGATCAGGACATGCGGGCGTAGCTGAGCGACAAGGTTCACCGCCTGCCTCCCGTCTGCTGTCTCCCCGATCACGGAGAATCTCGCCTCGGTTTCCAGCAGCGCACGCAGGCTTGCTCGGACGATATGATGATCGTCTGCCAGGACGATCGTGGTCAAATCCATGGATCCCATCTCCTCATTAGTGTAGGCACATCCACGGGCGCTCGTCAATTTCGGACGGCTGCGGCCGGAGCCGTTGCGCCGAGCCGGTCCCGTGGCACATGAACAGGTTGTCATCTCCTGTTCATCCCTGGTTCATCTCCCTGGGGCACGAAGGAGTCGACAACCGCCCGCCCCCCCGACACGGCAGCGTGCCTGGGGGACCGGCGACAGAAGGAGGTACGCGTATGACTCGGCCGACCTCTGCGGCGAACAGATGCTGCGCGGTGTGCCGCCAGTTCGGCGAGAGAGGCGTGGTCCTCATCACCACGATGTTCATCGTGTTTGCGGTGGGGATGATGCTCTTTGGGTTCGTCTTCTTGATGCAGAACGAGGCCGGCTTCGCCGGCAGCAACCGGAACAGCACCCTGGCGCTCGGCCTGGCGGAGGCCGGGATCCAGGAAGCCCTCGGCCGCCTCACCATGTTCGGCGCGACGCCTGGAACCACCACGTTCACGAACAGTCTCGCCGCTGCGACGCCCGGGAGCAGCGGGACCGTCGCGTACCAGGCGACGTTCCAGAACAACCCGTCCATGTTCCCGATCCGGTCCAAGGCCACGGTCGCCGGCATGCAGCGCACGGTCCGGATCTTCGAGCAGGCCGTCTACAAGTCGGGGCTCGGAAACGTCATCTTCGGCGGGCAGGTCTCGTACCAGGGCGACTCCTCGCCGATCGTCGGGGACACGTACGCGCAGGGGAGCATCCAGCTCTCGCAATATCAGCAGACCCCGCTGTGCGCGACGGGAGCCACCGCGACCAACCTTGTCTCCCCCCAGCTCACGGCGGGGACGACCATCGAGACGACGGGGATGGGGGCCAACATCACGCCGCCATGCGGGTCGCCGATCAACTCGTTCGGGCTCTACACCTTTGAGTGCGCCAACGGCTCGACGACCGAGGTGGCGCCCACCCCGTGCCCGGGCGGACGCGCCGTGGTGGGCGGTTACACGCTGCCCTTCCACTGGCACCCGATGACCCCGATCGGGATGACGTCCGGTGATTTCACGCGGCTGATCACGTGGATCAACGCGAACCCCGCGACGGCGGCCACCTATCAACTTGCGACGGTCCAGGCGGCACAAAACGGCGTCGGGGTGACGTATGCGCCGGCGGGTGCGTATCTGCCCTCCTACTGGTCCTCTATCCCAACGACGAACACCAAGGTGATGCTGGTCACCGCGGGTCAGCCGTTCTGCGTGAATCCAGGGACAGGCGCGGTGACGCAGCCGTCGCCGGCGATCACGGGCACATGCGCGGGCGGCACCAATTACTACGGAAATCAGTTGAGTGGTACGGCGCACGCCACGCGCTTCCTTGACTGGGGCTTGGTGACCGATGACTTGGGTCGGGGGACCGCGCAGACGTTCTTCCAGCCTTGGAACTGCTCCACCTGTAAGAGCGGCGGGCCGGATGGGTACCAGAACGGGATCCGCTATATCCCGATTCCACCGGTGATCGACATCCTGGGGCACGCCTGCACGCGGAACGTCCCGACCGGCACGAACGTGTTTGACAAAGTGAACGCCGCGGATGGGATCTTCTGCAGCAACCCGCCGACGCAGACGATCTCCACGACGAATGTGACCTTTACCGGGACCAAGACGAACCCGGAGAGTCTCGTCATCGATAACGCCGGCATGGGCACGGTTCAGCTGTCAGGCTCGCTCCCGGGAACCGATACGATGAATTGCAGCAACACCAATTTTGATAATTACAATTGGGGCATGATCTTGGCCACCGGGGATATCAGTATCCCAAACAAGTTTGTCTTTACCGGGATCATCTATACGTCGGGAACGGTGACAAGCACGGACACGACCCTGATCCACGGCTCGATCCATTCTGCCCAGGGATCTCGGAGCGTGGTCAACGTGCTCGCCAGCACCGGCTTCTGTCCGGGATCCCCGGCGCTGGTCCTGAGCCCGGTGTTCTTCAATTTCACGACAGTCTCCTGGCAGGATGTTCCGCTGAACAAGCAGTAGGCGAAACGGCCGACCCCCCTGATCTACGTTGGCGTCCCGAGATCCGGCTGGGCGCCTAACGCCTGTTTATACCCGCGCCGTCACACGCCATACGCCTCGCCGGCCGAATTCGCGGAACGTGAGCTCGGTGGGCTCGAGCAGGGAAGTGGGGCGCCAACCACCAAAATCCGTGTATTCACCGCGGAGGAGGTGGGCCGGTCGATGCAGGTCTTGCGCTTCCAGCCCGATGCGCTGAGGAACCTGGGCGAGCAGATCTTCGCGGCGGTGGGCGCTCCGGATGACATCTCCCGGATCGTCGCAACTTCCCTGGTCGCGGCCAACCTGGCCGGCCACGACTCGCACGGCGTGCTCCGGATTCCCCAGTACGTCAACCAGGTGCGCGAGAAAGGGCTCGATCCCGCCGCCCGGCCGCGGGTGCTCTCCGCGCGGCAGGCCACGGCGCTCGTGAGCGGCGAGTTGGGGTTCGGACAGCCGGCAGGCCTCCTGGCGACCGACGAGGCCGTGCGGCTCGCGCGCGAGTACGGGGTTGCCGCGGTGGGGCTCGTGCGGATCAACCACCTGGGGCGGGTCGGCGAGTATGTGGAGCAGGCGGCCGCGGCGGGATGCGCCGCGATGGTCTGGCTCGGCGGCCTGAAGGCCGTCGCGGTCCCCTACGGCGGCAGCCGGCGGGCGCTCGGGACGAACCCGCTCGCGTTTGGAGTGCCCGTCCTGGGCGAGGACCCGGCCGTGCTCGATTTTGCCACGACCGCGGTCGCGGCCGGGAAGATCATGGCGGCGCGCGCGGCCAAGAAGCCGTTGCCGCCGGGATCAATCGTGGATGCCCACGGCCAGCCGGCGACGGACCCCGAGGCGTTCCTCAATGGGGGGGCGCTCCTGCCGTTCGGGGGCCACAAGGGGTACGCGCTTGCGGTGCTCATCGAACTGCTGGGACAGGCGCTGACCGGGGCGGAGCAGTACGGTGGCGACGCCAATGACGAGCGGCGTTCGGGCGCGCTCTTCTGTGCCATCGACACGGCGGCATTTCGGCCGGCCGGGGAGACCGCGGCCGCGGCGCGGCGGGTCGTGGACCGTCTCCGTTCCAATCCCCCCGCCCAGGGCGTCGAGCGTGTACGGACCCCGGGAGAGCCCGAAGCGCAGGCGCGTCTTGCGCGTGCCGCCGGGATCGACCTCCCGGAGGAAACGTGGCGCTCGATCACCGAGACGGCAGCGGCCGCCGGCTGTTCGCCGCGCGACCTGCCGGAGCCGGTCGCCGTCACGTAGCGGGGAATCCGGACGATGCCCCGCGCGCACGACGAGACCGGGCCCTCCGCGCCGCGCTACGCGCTCGTCGGTGCGCCCTACGACGGCTCGGCGACACTTGGGTGGCCCGGGTCCCGGTATGGCCCCGAGGAAGTGCGGCGGGCCTTGAGCCGGCTCGCGCGCCGCGCCGACGGCGGCGAGATCTACTCGCTGGACGATAACCTCAACGTCCCATGGGACCCCGCGTGGGTCGTCGACGCCGGGGATGCGGCCGTCGTGCCGAGCGACGACGCCCGCACCCGCGCCGCGGTGCGTGACGCGGTGGCCGACCGGCTGGGACGCGGCGAGGTCCCGGTGCTGGTCGGCGGTGACGACTCGGTGAGCTTTCCGTTTCTCCACGCGCTCCACGACACGGCTCCGGGGCCTGTGGGTCTCATCCATCTGGACGCTCACCTGGACCTGATGGACGCCTCCGAGGCCCAAGGCCGGTACAGCCATTCGAGCGGCATCCGCCGGGGCCTCGAGTTGCCGCGCCTCAACGGCCGCCGGGTGATCCAGATCGGCACGCGCAACTTCAACTTTCCCGCCTCGAAGCGGTTCGTGGACGCATCGGGGGTGACCCAGCTGCCCGCCCGGGAGTTCGAGCGGATAGGGACCCACGCCGCCGCCGAGCGCGCCCTTGCAGCGATCGCGGACGCGAACCGGGTGGCCCTCATCATCGATATCGATGTCCTCGACCCGGCGTTTGCCCCCGGGTGCGGCGCGTTCGAACCAGGCGGGCTCACGGCGCGCCAGCTGCTGGACTTCGTGCAGATTGTCGCGCCACGGATCAGCGCGCTCGCGGTGACCGAGGTCAACCCTCTCGTGGACTTCCGGAACCTCACGGCGACCGTCGCGGCCAACACGATCTACCACTTCCTGATCGCGCATGCCCTCCACCATCGGGCCCCAGGCGCGCGCGAGGCGTCCCTGCGCGCGGACCACCGGTCCGGGACGCCGTAGGCAGAGTCGGACCGCGTGACGCCGCTCGAAGCATTCGAGATTCTGGTGCTTCGCGCCGGCCGCATCCTCCGCGCGGATCCCCATGTCAAGGCCCGGAAACCCGCGTATCGCCTCTGGATCGACTTTGGCCCGTTCGGCACCAAGACCTCGAGCGCGCAGCTCACGGATCTGTACCGGCCCGAGGATCTGGTCGGCCGGCAGGTGGTGGCCGCGGTGAACCTTGGGACCCGGTCGATCGCCGGCTTTCCCTCCGAGGTCCTCGTCCTCGGCGTCCCCGACAATCTGGGCCGGGTCGTCCTCCTGGCCCTCGAGCGTGACGTGCCCGCGGGCGGGAGGGTCTTTTAGCCCCTAGCCGAGCGCCAGCGCGCTCACGCCTCCAACCATCGCGGCGGCGGCGATCAGGCGGCGCGTCGTGTCGCCTTCCCCGAGGAGACGGGTCCCCATGACCGTCCCGATCAGGATGCTGATCTCCCGGGCCGGGGCGACGTAGCTGACCGGCGTCCGCACCATCGCCGTCAGGACGAGCAGGTAGGCGAGCGGCGTGAGCGCGGCGATCCAGAGTGCGGCGCTCCGGTGCGTCCGCCACAGCGCGCGCACCTCCTCGCGCCGGCGGAGGGCCAGGGGCGTGAGGAACGCCACGCGCCCGAAGTTGTTGCACCAGTCCAGCAGCAGCGGCGGGATGGTGAGCGCGCTCACGGCGTGCTTGTCCCACAGCGTGTACGCGGCGATGATCGCGCCCGTCACGATCGCAAACGCGACCGGCTGCCCCGAGCCGTGGCGGCCGAGTGCGTGCGGGCCGGCGGCCAGGAGAAAGATGCCTGCCCCGATCAGCAGCGTGCCCGCCAGCGCGACCGGCGTCGGACGCTCGCCGAGGACGAGGATCGCCGCCGCCGTCGAGAGCATCGGGCCGGTGCCGCGGGCCAGCGGGTACACGAGCGAGAGATCGCCGGCCCGGTAGCCGGCCTGGAGCGCGAGAAAGTACGCGAGGTGCAGGACCGCGGTGCCCGCGAGAAAGACGATCTGGATCGGCCCGACGTGTGGCCGCTGCCAGATGACGACCGCCGCCGCGAGCGGCGCATACATGGCCGTCGAGAGGACGCCGAACAGCCAGACGAACGCCGCCCCTCCGCCGGCGCGCTTCGCGAGGAAGTTCCAGGTGGCGTGGACGAACGCGGCGGCGAGAACCAGGCCGAGGGCGGCATGCGTCATCGCCTACACAACCCGATGGACCACCTCACCCCGGGCGAGGTAGCGGACGACGTTCTCCGCGCAGAGGTCGAGGCCCGTCGCCAGCGCTTCGGGCGTGGCCCCCGCCGTGTGCGGACTCACGACGACGTTGGGGAGCGCGAGGAGGGGGCTGTCTCCGGGCAGCGGCTCGTGGGCAAAGACGTCGAGCCCGGCGCCCCACAACCGGCCGGACCGGAGCGCCTCGACGAGGGCCGCCTCGTCGACGATATCCCCGCGCGCCGTGTTGATGAAGATGGCCCCGGGCCGGATGCGTCCGAACTGGGCGGCGCCAAGGAGGCCCCGCGTGTCGGGGCTGCTCCGCAGGTGGAGGGAGACCACGTCGGATGCGGCCAGGAGCGCGTCGAGGGTCTCGACGTACGTGAAGCCGGACGCCCGGGCCTTCTCCGCGTCGGGGTGGAGGGTCCAGGCGATCACCCGCATGCCGATCCCGCGGCCGAGGCCGGCCACGCGGGTGCCGATCACCCCCGTGCCGATGATCCCGAGCGTCTTCCCCCGGCACTGGAAGAGCATCCCGTGCTCCCACCGGCCCTGCCTGGTGGCGCCGTCAGTCGGAACCAGCCGCCGGGCCACGGCGAGGAGCAGGGCGAGACAGTGCTCCGCGATCGCGTCGGTGGCCGTGTTGGGCGTGTTGGAGACGACGATCCCGAGCCGCCGCGCCGCTTCGAGATCGATGTTGTCGGTACCGGTGCCCCACACCGCGATGTGCCGCAGCGTGCGGCCCGCGGTCTCGAGCACCCGGGCGGGAAACTTACAGTAGCCGCGGATGTTGACCGCGGTATGCGCGTCCTCGAGGCGCGTGATGAGGTCGTCGTCCGAGCCCGGCGGGGTGGTGTACACGGCGGTCTCGCCGGCGGCGCGGATGCGCTCCAGGGCCGGCGTACCGGAGATCACAGGCGGGCTGTCGTCGGGAACGACGATTCGAGGCATGCTGCTCAGTCTGGTTCCACGGCCCGGAGGGGAACTCCCGCCGGGGCAGAGGACGCCAATCGCCCTGCTCGAAGACGTTGCTGCCGGCGCCGCCGCGGCCGCTGACTCGATCCACCACCGGAGGAGATCCATGCCCCGTTCCCGCCTGCGAGATCTCGGGATTACAATCGGCCGGCTGCCGCCCGGCCCTCAGAACGCGATCACCGACGTGGCGGGTGTCCTGGTCGGCCACCGCACGGTCATCCGCGACAACCCCTCGGTCACGCGCACCGGCGTCACGATGATCGTGCCGCGGGAGGGCCGGATCTGGACTGACTTTGCATTTGCCGGCTACCACGCGTTCAACGGCAATGGTGAGATGACGGGAATCCCCTGGATCGAGGAGTCGGGCCTGCTCACCTCACCGATCGGGATCACCAACACCTACGCCGTCGGGATCGTCCGTGACGCGCTCGTCGCCTATGCCGTCGAGCGAGGCTACAGCACGCGGTTCCACCTGCCGGTTGTGGCCGAGACGTTCGACGGGTACCTGAACGACATCGACGCCTTCCCCCTGACGCGGGAGGACGCATTCGCGGCGCTCGGGGCGGCCCGCGCCGGGGCCGTCGACGAGGGCAACGTCGGCGGGGGAACGGGTATGCGGTGTCACGGCTTCAAAGGCGGTATCGGCACCGCGTCCCGCATCGTCGAGAGCCAGAGCGGCCGCTTCACGTTGGGTGCCCTGGTCCAGGCCAACTACGGGCGCCGGTACCACCTGCGCGTGGACGGCGTGCCGGTCGGGCGCGAACTCGAGGCGCGTGCCGACGGGGGCGAGCCGAAGGGGTCGATCATCGTGATCCTCGCCACCGACGCCCCGCTGCTGGCGGTGCAGTGCCGGCGCCTCGCGCAGCGGGCGACGGCCGGACTCGCCCGCGTGGGCGGCCTGGGGTTCAACTCGAGCGGGGACCTGTTCCTGGCGTTCGCGACCGGCAACCACCTGCGCGAGCCGGTCACGGGTCCCTACAGCCTCACGATGCTGCCGCACGAGCACATCGACCCGTTCTTCGAGGGGGCCGCCGAGGCGGTGGAAGAGGCGATCCTCAACGCGCTCTGCGCGGCGGAAACGATGACGGGTTATCGGGGAACCGTCGAGGCGCTCCCGCTTGACGAGGTGGCCCGGATCATGGCGCGGTACCGCCCGAGCGCCCTCCCTCCACGGTGACCGAGGTGGCGGTCAGGCTGCCGCCACCGTTCGCGGTCCCGCCCGCGTTTTGTTCTTGACAGGCGCCGGCGAGTCCCCTTTAAGTAGTGGTATGTCTGCTCCGGCGAGACGGTGGGCGGCGCTCGGCCTGATCGCCGCTGCGCAGATCGGCGCGATGAGCACCTGGTTCAGCGCCGCGGCGGTTGCGCCCGCCCTGGCGCGTGACTGGCATCTGTCGCCGCCCCAGCTGGCCCTCCTCACGGTGGCGGTCCAACTCGGGTTCGTCGCGGGCGCGCTGGCCCTGGCCATCGGCGGAATCGCCGACATCGTCTCAACCCGCCGGGTGTTCGTCGCGAGCGCCGTCCTCGCGGCCGCCGCCAACGCGCTCCTCATGCTCTCTGCCGGCGACCTCCGCCTGGCGGTGCCGCTCCGGTTTGCGCTCGGGGTTTGTCTGGCCGGCGTGTATCCAACGGGAATGAAGCTCATGACCGGGTGGTTCCGGGAAGGACGCGGGCTCGCGATCGGCACGCTCGTCGGCGCGCTGACGCTCGGTTCGGCGTTCCCGTATCTGGTCGCGGGGGGTGGCGCTGCGCGCGCGCTGCACTGGCAGGTGGTGATCGCCGCGACGAGCGCCGGCGCCATCCTCTCGGCAGGCATCGTGGCCGGATTCGTCCGCGCCGGTCCGTTCGAGGCGCCCACCGCCCGCCTGGACCTGGGCTGGGCGCTCCGGTCGCTGCGGAGCCCCGCGCTGCGCCTCGCGAACTTCGGCTACTTCGGGCACATGTGGGAGCTGTACGCGATGTGGACGTGGCTGCCCGTATTTCTGCTGGGCAGTTTTCAGGCGTGGGCGGGAGACACCGGCGAACCGGTGGGGCGGCTTGCCAGCCTCGCCGCCGCGCTCGCCATCGGGGCCGGGGCGGCGGGCTGCATCGCCGGCGGGCTGCTGGCCGATCGGATCGGGCGGACGCTCACGACGGCGGCGGCGATGGCGGTGAGCGGCGCGTGCGCGCTCGCGATCGGTCTGCTCTTCGGCCGGTCCCCCGCACTCGTAATCGCGGTGGCGGTCGTCTGGGGCGTCAGCGTGATCGCGGACTCCGCCCAGTTCTCCACGGCAATCAGCGAGCTGGCCGAGCCACAGCGGGTCGGAAGCGCCCTCGCCTTGCAGACGTCGTTCGGATTCCTGCTGACCGCGATCAGCATTCAGGTCCTCCCGTTTGTCCTGCGCGCCGCCGGATGGCCGGGGGCGTTTGCCGCGCTCGGCCTCGGGCCGATCTTTGGGATCGCGGCGATGCTCCGGCTCCGCGCGCGGCCCGAGGCGGTGCGCCTGGCGGGGGGACGGCGGTAGCGCGGTTAGGCGCCGTCGGGAAGGTCTGTCGGAAAGGCGGTGACGGCCGCCGCGCCCTCCCCACGCAGGACGTGCAGCACGAGCGCCGCGCCGACCGGATGTCCGCCGAGCGCGAGCAGCAGATCGTCGAGGGACACGACCGGCCGGGCGCCCGCCCGCACGATCAAGTCCCCGGTCCTAAGGCCGGCGCGGTCCGCGGCGGTGTTCGCGTGCACCTCGGTGATTCGGACCGCGGTGGGCGCGGCGATCCGGTGGGCGACTGCAAGCCGCCGGTTTAGGGACACCGTCTCGGCCGCCACGCCGAGGTAGGCGCGATGCACGCGGCCGTCCCGCATCAGTTGGGCGGCGATCCACTTGGCCGTATTGATGGGGATCGCAAAGCACAGCCCCTGTGACCCGGCGATCACGGCGGTGTTGATGCCGATCACCAGCCCCCGGGAGTCCACGAGCGGCCCTCCCGAGTTGCCGGGATTGAGCGCCGCGTCGGTCTGGATCACGTTGTCGATCAACCGTCCCGTCTCAGCCCTCAGCGTGCGGCCGAGGGCACTGATGACCCCGGCGGTCACCGTGGCCTGGAATCCAAGGGGGTTGCCGACGGCCACGACGAGCTGGCCGACCTTGAGGCGCGACGAGTCTCCGAGGTCCGCCGCGGGCAGAGCGGCCTCCGGGACACGGAGCACCGCGAGATCGCTCACGGGATCGTTGCCGACCACCTGCGCCGGCAGCGTCCGGCCGTCCTGGAGGCGCGCCTCGATGCGGTTCGCCGAGCGCACGACGTGGCTGTTTGTGAGGACGTAGCCGTCGGGGGCGATTAGCACCCCGCTGCCCGCTCCCCGAAGCTCGGAGAGGCCCCGCCGCTTGAGGCGCTCCGGCGTCGGCTGGGCGGTCCCGAGGCTGACGACGGCCGGTCCGACCCGGTCCACGACGCGGATGACGGTCTGGGAATAGGCGTCGAGCGCCTCAGATTCTGTGGGCGGCATGATCTGCTGTGTGGCGTTCACGAGGAATCCTCCTGATCTAGTGTCACGCGTGTACGAGCGTACCCATTCCCGTGCCCCTGCGTATCCCCCGTCCGGCCAGGGGGGCGCCCGCCCGGCCGGGCGGCTCAGAACAGGACGAGTCCGAGGCGGGCGGCCCGCGCCACCGCCTCGGTGCGGGTCTGCGCGCCCAGCTTGCCGAGGATGGCGGTGACGTGGTACTTCGCCGTGTGCTCGCTGATCTGGAGGCGTTCAGCGATCCCTTTGTTGTGCAGCCCCTCGGCCAGGAGCTGGAGCACCTCCGCCTCACGGGGTGTCAGGTCTTCTGAGGGTGGCATGGGACCGTGCTCTCGCAGGCGCCAGGCGCCCGCGGTGATCTCGGGATCGAGCACGACGAGGCCCCGGCCGACGGCGGCCACGGCGGCGGCCAGATCCCCGGCGTCCACGTCGCGCGACAGGATCCCTCGGGCTCCTACACCCAGCGCGTTCGCCGCGGACCTCTGATCGGGCACGAGGGCCACGACCGGGACGCCCGCGTCGCGGAGATCCGCGAGGTGCTCGAGATGCGATTTTGGATCCCAGCCCAGATCCCACACCACGACGTCGGCGGGCGTGCCGTCCGTGCCCGCCGGGCGCCCGGACCCGGTCACCTCGTACCCGGGCTGATCTGCCAGGAGGGCGGTCAGGCCCGCGCGGGCAAGAGTGTCCGGAGCGACGACGAGCACATGAACGTTGGTCATCTCACTGTCCCACAGAGAAAGAACGCCGCGGGCGCGGCGTCAATTTCGCCGGGCGGTCGCTTCCCCGGCAGGGGGCGGTGCTCCCCCGTCGAAGTCGTGGCAGCGCACGTTAGGAGGTGGCTGTGTGAGTGCCGATGTTCAAGATCTCAGCCTCGCGCCGCGAGGGTGGGAACGGATCAGTTGGGCCGATGGAGAGATGCCGGTTCTTCGGGCGATTCGAGAGCGGTTTACGCGCGAGCGGCCGCTCGCGGGGCTTCGGATCGCGGCGTGTCTGCATGTGACGACCGAGACGGCGAACCTGATGCGCGCCTTGCGCGACGGCGGCGCGTCCGTGGCGCTGTGCGCGAGCAACCCGCTCTCGACGCAGGACGACGTGGCAGCCGCCCTCGTCGCCGAGTGGCACCTGCCCGTGTTTGCGCGGCGGGGAGAGGACCGGGATGTGTATTACCGCCACATCAACCAGGCCCTCGATACCAAGCCGCACCTGACGATGGATGACGGCGCGGACCTCGTGTCCACGATTCACCACAGCCGGACCGAGCTGCTGAGCGGGGTCTTCGGCGGGAGCGAGGAGACGACGACCGGGGTGATCCGGCTGCGCAGCATGGCGCAGGCGGGTGTGCTCCGGTACCCGATCGTCGCCGTCAACGACGCGCTGACCAAGCACCTGTTTGACAACCGGTACGGGACCGGGCAGTCTACCCTGGACGGTCTGATCCGGGCGACCAACCTGCTCCTGGCCGGCCGGACGTTCACCGTTGCCGGGTACGGCAACTGCGGGCGCGGCCTCGCGATGCGCGCCCGGGGCATGGGCGCCCAGGTGATCGTGACCGAGGTGGATCCGACGCGGGCGCTCGAGGCGCACATGGACGGCTATAAGGTGCTGCCGATGCTGGAGGCGGCGCGGGTCTCCGACATCTTGATCACGGTCACCGGCAACACGTCCGTGATCCGCCGGGAGCACTTCGAAGCGATGAAGGACCGCGCGATCGTGGCGAACTCGGGCCACTTTAATGTCGAGCTCGATCTGCCGGCCCTGGCCGACCTCGCGGCGGAACGGCGCCAGGTCCGCCCCAATGTCGAAGAGTACCGGCTCCGTGACGGGCGCCGGATCTTCGTGCTGGCCGAAGGCCGCCTCCTCAACCTGGCGGCAGCCGAAGGTCATCCCGCGGCCGTGATGGACATGAGCTTTGCCGACCAGGCGCTCACGATGGAGTACCTGGCCAAGCAGGGCCGGACGCTGACCCCCGACGTGTACGGCGTCCCGACGGCGATCGACCAGCAGGTGGCGGCGCTCAAACTCGAGGCCTCCGGTGTGACGATCGACACGCTCTCGGCGCAGCAGGAGCGGTATCTCCACTCCTGGGAAGAGGGAACCTGAAAGCCCGCCCGTGAGCGCCATTGCGGTCGTGGCGATCGGCGGTCACTCGCTCGCGCGCGACGGGCGGGTCGACGTCGATGCCCAGCGGGCGGCCCTCCGGGAAACGGCCGCGCACGTGGCGGGGTTCGTGACCGAAGGGTGGGGGATTGTGCTCACCCACGGCAACGGCCCGCAGATCGGGCTCAACCTCCTCCGCAGCGAGATCGCCGCCCCCACCGTTCCGCCCTCGCCGCTGGACGTCCTGGGTGCCGAGACCCAGGGGGCGATCGGGTACCTCATCCAGCACGCGTTCGCGGAGGAGTTCCGCCGTCGAGGCATCGGCAAGTCCGTGGTTACCGTCGTGACGCAGGTGGTCGTCGATGCCGGGGATCCCGCGTTTGCGCACCCGAGCAAGTTCGTCGGCCCCCCCTACACGCAGGACGAGGCCGGCCGGTACGCCGCGGAGCGGGGATGGACGCTCGGCGAGGATGTCGGCAACGGGTGGCGGCGTGTCGTGCCCTCGCCGGCTCCCCGCGGGATCGTCGAGCTGCGGGCAATCCGCTCGCTCGTCAGCCGCGGGTTTGTCGTGGTCGCGGCGGGGGGTGGAGGCATTCCGGTCGTGCGCCACCACGACGGCTCGCTCCGGGGGGTCGAGGCGGTGGTGGACAAGGACCGGGTAGCCAGCCTGCTCGCGCACGACCTGGGCGCGGCGCGCCTGGTCATCTCGACCGCGGTCGAGCAGGTCGCGCTCGCCTATCGCACGCCGCAGGAGCGGTTCGTGGATGTGCTCACGGTGGATGAGGCGCGGCGGTACCTCGAAATGGGAGAGTTTCCGCCCGGCAGCATGGGCCCCAAGATCGAGGCGGCGGTCGAATTCCTGGTCGGCGGCGGCCGCGAGGTGATCATTACGTCGCCCGAGGCGCTCACTCGAGCGATGGCCGGTCGGGCCGGCACCCGGATCGTCGCCGGGGCCCCGGCGGGGGCGGGCGGCGCCAGAGGCCCGGGCCCGGATCCGACGGTGGGGACGAGGAGGGAGTAGAGTGGGGACAGGCACGCCTCCTGAGGCGGAGCGGTTGGCCGACCGGATGCAGGTGCTGGGGACGGAGACCGCCTTCGAGGTGCTCGCGCGCGCCAAGGCGCTCGAGGCTGCGGGGCGCTCGATCGTGCACCTGGAGATCGGCGAACCCGATTTCGACACCCCCGAGCACATCAAGGAGGCCGCGATCCGGGCGCTGCGTGATGGATTCACCCACTACACGCCCGCCGCCGGAATCACGGAAGCGCGCGAGGCGATCGCAGCGCATGTCGGGCGGTCGAGGGCGATCCCGGTTACCGCGGAGCACGTCGTGATCACCCCGGGGGCGAAGCCGATCATGTTCTTCGTCATGCTGGCGCTCGTCAACCCCGGAGACGAGGTCATCTATCCCGACCCGGGGTTCCCGATCTACGAGTCTGTCGCCCGGTTCGCCGGCGCCGTGCCCGTGCCGTGGGCGCTGCGCGAGGACCGGGAGTTCCGGGCCGACCCGGAGGAGCTCCGCGGGCTCCTGACGCCGCGCACGAGGTTGATCATTCTCAACTCTCCCCATAACCCCACGGCGGGAGTGTTTTCTCGCGCCGACGTCGAGGCGATCGCCGGCCTCGTCCGCGGCCGGCCCATCACCATCCTCTCGGACGAGATCTACGGGCGCATCCTGTACGAGGGAACGTTTCAGAGCATCGCGTCCGTGCCCGGGATGGCGGAGCAGACCGTCATCCTCGACGGGTTCAGCAAGACCTACGCGATGACCGGATGGCGGATCGGATACGGGGTCATGCGGCCATCGCTCGGCGCCCGCATTACGCAGCTCATGGTCAACTCGAACTCCTGCACCGCGGCGTTCACCCAGATCGCCGGCATCGCTGCGCTCCAGGGCCCGCAGGACTGTGTCGATCGCATGGTCGCGGAGTTCCGGCGGCGGCGCGACCTGATCGTCGCCGGCCTGTCCTCCCTGCCGGGGATCCGGTGTCTCCGCCCGCACGGGGCGTTCTATGCCTTTCCGAACGTGCAGGCGATCGACCGGGACACGGCGCGCCTCGCAGAGTACCTGCTCACGGAGGCGGGCGTGGCCGTGCTGTCGGGGACCGCGTTCGGCCGGCACGGTCAGGGATATCTGCGCCTGAGCTATGCGAACTCCGTCGAGGCGATCACCGAGGCGCTCGACCGGGTGCGGCGGGCGATCGAGCGCTACGCGCCGCGGTCGCGCGGTTAGGAGCGGGGCGCAGGCCCGGCGGCCTGCAGAGGGACGTACAGGTAGGCGTCGACGGCCCGGCCGTCGCTCGTCTGTACCTGGACGACGACGCGATGATATCCGCCGCCTTCGTATGCGTCGAGCACGCTGAGCGTCTGCGCGTCGACGTCTTCGAGGAGCTTCCCGTCCACGCTGGCGCCCGCCAGCGGATGCACGACCGGGTAGCCGATCGAGGAGTCAAGCATCCGGCAGTACCCTTCCAGCACGGCCGGGCGCCAGGGGAGCCGCCGTCCGACGAGCTGGTGGATCCGCTCGTCATCCTGCAGGGTGCCGTAGACGAAGAGCCGGGAGACCGTCAGACGATCCGCCCCCGCTGCTGGAGCCACTCGCGTACGGCCTCGCGCGCCGCGTCCCACCCCTGGCGCAGCGCTTCACGGGCCACGGCCTGCTCGGCATCCTCGTCCCCGCCGCCGCGGCGATGGCGCAGCGCCGCGCGCAGCCGGGCTTCCGCGACCGGCGCGGCGTCTTCGAAGCGCATCCGCTCGAGGGCGGAGCGAAGCTCTTCGGGGGCGATGCTCCGGCCCACTTCGACGGGCAGATGCTCCAGGCGGTGGAGCAGCTCGAGATGCCGCTGCGCGGCTTTCGCGTCACCGGCCTCGAGCGCGTCCTGGACCTGCTGGGCCGGATCTTTCCGGGGGTGCTCGCGGTAGCCCTCGATGAAGAACGCGGGCGGCTGGTTCAGGGCCTCACACAGCCGGAGGAACGTCTCGAACTTGGGGAGCGCCTTGCCGCGCTCCCAGTCGCCGACCGCAACGCCGCTCCTGAGGCCCAGGCGCTTCGCGAGCTGCGTCTGGCTCAGGCCGGCGCCGCGCCGGGCCTCCTGAACCCGGCTCCCAAAGGCGCGCCGCAGATCCACGACGGTGCGTTTCTCCATGGCCTCATTTTAGGGGACGGGTCTTCAAAGTGCAATCGGCTTACGGGCGCTCGAAGAATGCGAAGGTGCCTCTGCCCCGCTCCCCGGCTCGGTACATCGCGCGATCGGCCTGTCTCAGCAGCTCCTCGGGATCCTGGCTGTCGGTCGGGTACAGGCTGATCCCGATGGTGGCGCTCACGCGCAGCTCGTGTTCCTCGGCGTGAAACGGCGTCTCGAGCGCAGCCAGGATCTTTTCGGCGACCGGCGCCGCATCGCGGCCGTTGGTGAGGTCGGAGAGGATGGCGGTGAACTCGTCGCCGCCCCAGCGCGCGAGGGTGTCGCTCGCGCGCACGCAGGACAGGAGGCGCTGGCCGACCTGCCGCAGCAGTAGATCCCCGATGCGGTGGCCCAGCGAGTCGTTCACCTGCTTGAAGCGGTCGAGATCAATCATGAACAGAGCGACGAGGCGCTGCGCCCTGCGGGCACGGGCCAGCGCCTGCTGGAGCCGATCATCATACACCACCCGGTTGGGCAGCCCCGTCAGCGCGTCGTGATGGGCCTGGTAGGCGAGCTGCTCGATCATCTGATGCCGCTCGATCGCGATGGCGGCGAGCCGGGCGGCCGCTTCGAGCAACTCCAGGTCGGCAGTCTCGGGATGGCGCGGCGCCGGGAAGTAGACGGTCAGGACGCCGAGCGCCCGTCCGTCCCCGGAGAGGACCGGGACGGCCCAACACGCGCGCAGCCCGTGGGTGAGCGCCAGCGGGCGATGTGCGTCCCAGCGCGGATCCCGGGTGATGTCGATCGTGATCACGGGTTCGCCCCTGCCGAAGACCGTGGTGAGCGGGCCCGCCGCCGGCCCGCCGGCCGTTCCATTGATCGCCCGGACGAATGCCTCCGGCAGACTCGGCGCGGCGCCGGAGCGCAGTGTCCCGTCTTCCCCGAGCAGGATCGCGCAGCGGGCATCCGGACGCTGCCGCTCGATCATCAGCGCGATCTGAGTCAGGACGCCGCGCAGCGGCTCCGCTTTGATCAGCCGTGCGAACACCTGGTTGCGGTCCTGCTCGAGTAATTCGGCCAGCTTGCGCTCCGTCACGTCGTCGAGGGTCCCGGAGCTGCCGACCACGGTCCCGTGAGGATCCCGCGTCGGGCGCGCGCGAACCTCGAACCAGCGGGCCGCGCCGGCTTTCGTCGTGATGGGCACTTCGCCGCGGAACCATTCCCGCTCGCCCCGGAGAAGCTCGCCGAGCTCCTCCTTCACGGCGAGGCGGCTTCCAGGGTCGACGTACTCGAGAAGCGTGCGGCCGACGCTCTCCCGCGGCGCAAAGCCGGTGATCGCCGCCCACGCAGGACTGAGAAAGATCCAGGTCCCCTGCGCGTCCGTCTGGAAGACGACTTCCCTGACGCTCTCGACCACCGACCGATAGCGGACCTCGCTCTCGCGGACCTCGGTGTACAACCGCGCTCGAGCGATCGCGATACCAACTTCCTGGCCGACCGCCTCCATGAGCCGCAGGTCCGCTTCCGAGAGCTTCACGCCGGCGGTGCTCTCGACGTTCAAGAACCCGACGGCCCTTCCCTGATCGAACAGCGGGACGCAGACCTCTGAGACGATGTCGTCGATGGCCCCCAGAAACTCGGGGTCGGTCCGGACGTCTTCGAGCAGGACGGAGGTCCCGGTGCGCACCGCGCGCCCGCTCACGCCCCGGTCAAGCGGCACCCGTTCAATGACGCGCGCGTAGCCGATCTGGTGCTGGAGGACGAGCGAGTCGCCCTCTCGGAGGTACAGGCTGACCAGGGTATAGCCGAACGCTCGGGCGACGGCCTCGATGACCGCGCGGAACACCGACGCCAGGTCCAGTTCGGATGCGATCGCCGTCCGGACCTGATCGAGGAGAGATCGTTCGAGCGCTTGCCGCCGTTCGGCGGTGAACAGGCGGGCGTTGTCCAGCGCGAGCGACGCGAGCTGCGCAAACCGTTTCAACAAGCCGACCTCGTCCGGCCCAAACGTTCGACCGGGCTCCAGATATCCGAGGACCATGACACCGGCGACGTGCGGACCGGCCATCAGAGGCATGCCCAGGGAGCTCTGGAACACGATCGGCGGGACGCGCGACTCACCCGCCATCCGCGCCGCGGAGTGGTCCATGAGCGCCGGCTCGCCGGTTTCCCACACTTTGCCGGCCACGCCTTCGCCCCGCTTGCGCTTGAGGCCGAGAAACTGCATCGACGCCTCGGTCGCCACCTTCACCTCCATCACATCGGCGGCGGGGTCGACCAGGTAGCAGTGTCCGTGCGGGGTATCCACGAGGCGGGCGGCACGGGTGATGATCGCCTCGAGGAGTTCCTCCAGGTTGAGCCGGTTGATCAGTCCGAGCGTGGTCTCGTGGAGCGCAGACAGGTACTCATTCTGCCGGCGTAGCTGCCGCTCCGACGGACTCGGGCCGGGCTGGCCTTCCACGCCGGTGGCCGGCGGGGCCTCGTCGCCGGCGCGCGTGCGCGGCTCCCTGGGATCGGTTCCTGTCGTCACGTCACCGCTGCTCCCCGCCCGCAGGCTGCCTAGAACAAGCGTTCCTGGATGCGGGGACGGTGCAGCCGGCGCACCGCCTCGCGCGCGGCGTCGAAGCTGAGCCCGTCGTCCGCCATCAAGCGGTGAATCAGCTTGCCGTCGTGCCCGGGCAGGAACCGGGCGCCGGGCGTCATCGTGAGGCCGCCGCACCCGCAGAGGCAGGGACCGCCCCGGCCGTTGACGGTGCGCGCATTGCGGAGGAGCCCGCGGCGGAGCCACCGTTGGAGTTCGCCTTCTTCGACCCGCCACGCCCGTCCGACCCGGATCGCCGGGAGCGCGCCGCGGCGCAGCAGCCGCCGGATCGCGTCGGGGGACACGCGCAGCAGCGCGGCCACCTCATCGGGGGTGAAGAACTTCCGGGCCATCGCCTCCTGTCTTGGCGGCGGAGGGGCCGTCTCCTGCCGTACGGGAGAGGCCGCCCGCCCCCGCGAATGCTCTCGGTATGCGATACGCTCACGTCGTGCAGACGGTCGACTGCCACGCCGCCGGCGAGCCGCTGCGGATCGTGACCGGAGGCGTTCCTCCCGTGCCGGGAGCGACGATGCTGGCGCGGCGCCGGTACTTCCGGGAGCATCTCGACCACCTCCGCCGCCTGTTGATGTGGGAGCCCCGCGGCCACCACGACATGTACGGCTGCGTTCTGACGCCGCCCGTGTCTCCCGAGGCGCAGTACGGCGTGCTGTTCATGCACAACGAGGGGTTGAGCACGATGTGCGGCCACGGGATCATCGGCGTCGTGACGGCGTTGATCGAGACCGGGCAGGTCGCTGCCGCCTCTCCGGAGACGGCGGTGACGCTCGACACCCCCGCCGGGCTCGTCCGGGCCCGCGCTCGGATCGAGGGCGGCCGCGTGCGCGATGTGACGCTGCGAAACGTGCCGAGTTTCGCCTATCCCGCGCGGACGGTCGAGGTGCCGGGACGCGGTCCTGTCTCGGTGATCCCCGCCTACGGGGGTGCGTTCTACGCCCTGATCGAAGGGCCGGCGGCGGGGCTGGGCGAGCGGCCGGGCGCCTTGCGCGATCTGGTCGAGGCGTGCAGCGCCGTCAAGGCGGCCGCGTCGGCGGCGCTGGACGTCGTTCACCCGCTCGAACCTGACCTGCGCGACTTCTACGGTGTCGTCGCCGCGTGGCCTCCGCAGCATCCGGGTGCGCACCGGACGAGCCTGACGGTGTTCGCCGACCGCGAGGTGGATCGGTCTCCGTGCGGGACCTGCACGTCGGCGCAGATGGCGGGGCTCTGGGCGGCGGGCCGCCTCTCAATCGGCGAGGCGTACGTGAACGAGAGCCTCGCCGGCACCCGATTCACCGGCCGCCTCATCGAAGAGACGACCGTTGGGCCGCATCCGGCGGTGGTGCCCGAAGTGACGGGGCAGGCATTCCTCACGGGGTTCCACACGTTCGTGGTGGATCCTGACGATCCGCTGCGCGAGGGCTTCCTTCTGCGCTAACGCCGATGCCGGCGGGCCGCTCAGCGGGGAGTCAGCTTCTGCTGATACTCACTGACGAGCCGGGGGTTGGCGTCGCCCTGGGAGATGAGGGGCTCGCGATCCCCGGCGGGCAGCGCGGCCGCCGCACTCTGGAGCGCCGCCATGTACTCCTCGTGGGAGTGGAACCCGGTCGGCGCCAGGCCGGATGCGGTCACGCCGAGCCCGCCGATCTGCGGGCTGTCCGCCATGATCGTAAACTCGATCCGCGTCCCCAGGTACAGTCCGAAGAACAGCAGCGTCGTGTGCTTCCCGTCGGTGGTCATGAAGATCTGCCCGTCCCGGATTGTGCCTGCCGCCGTCGCGAGGGAAAAGGTCCCGCCGCCCGCGGTCTTGCTGGCGCCGGTCCCGTAGGTGAAAGTCGCCGCACGGACGGGGAGCCCGCCCAGGGTGCCTTTGAGGGTGCCGCTGTACGTCGTTTGCGTCCCATTGTCGGACAGGATGAAGCCCTGCAGCGCGAGCGGGACATCGAACGCGTAATAGAGTTGATAGGGGGGGCCGGCCGCACCCAGCGGCCCCGCGGGGAGCAGGGCGGCGAGGCCTGCGGCCAGGATCCCCAGCGCCGTCCGCAGCCAGCGTCCCCGATGATCGAACACACGTGGCATATACATCCCTGTTTCGGCGGCGCGCTGCGGCGTCCCTTTCTCTTGTCACCTCGCCGCGGCGGGACGTATAATTCGGGTGGACAGCTCGGACCGGGGGAGAGCCGAGATGCCGTTCGTGGACAAGACCCTCCACTGCCTCGACTGCGGCAAGGAGTTCGTGTTTACCGCGGGTGAGCAAGAGTTTTACGCGAAGAAGGGGTTCGCCAATGAACCGCTGCGGTGCAAGGACTGCCGGGACGCCCGCAAGCGGGCGCGAGAGGGCGCCGGCGCCATCCCGCGGGAGAGGTTTGACGCCGTCTGTGCGAAGTGCGGAACCAAGACGCAGGTGCCGTTCCGCCCCCGGGATGACCGGCCGGTGTACTGCAACGACTGTTTCCGCGAGATCCGTGCGCAGCCGCGTTCGGGATAGCCTGCCCGCGCGGCGCCGAGCCCTCTGGGCCGTGCTGGTGATCGGCGCCGGCCTCGCGACTGCCGCGTGCGGGACCCGAACGGCCTCGGTGCCCGCGCTGCCTCCGGTCCCCCGTCTGGCGATGCGCGGCCCGGCGATCACCACGGTGCAGCACACCGGTCTGCTCCGCGTCGCCTCCGATCTGTCGTACCCGCCGATGGCGTATGCAGAAGCCGGCGCGCCACGCGGGTTCGAGATCGATCTGGCCGGGCTGTTGGCGGGCGCGCTCGGGGTGCGTCTCGAAGTCGTCGACACCCCGGTCACCACCATGCGGACCGCGTTCCCGGACGGCGTGGACCTGCTGCTGAGCGCGCTCCCGGCCGGCCGAGCGCCCGGGATCCCGTCGACCCCCTACTTTGTGTCGCGGGAGGCGATTCTCTGGCGCGACGGCGCGGCCGTCCGCTCGACGGATGCGCTCCGCGGCCTGCGGGTCGCCGTCGCCGCAGGGATGTCCGGGGAGACGCTGGTGGCGGACGCGGGCGCGCTCGTCGTGCGGTACCTGCCGGTGGATGCGCTGTCCGCGGTCGCGGACGGACGGGCCCAGGCCGCCGTGGGCGACGGACCGCTGCTCCTCGACTTCGCGCAAACCCACCCGCATCTCGGGGTGACCGCGGGGCCGTGGCGGGAGACGCCGTTCGTCGCGGTGGCACGGCCAGGGGCGCCGGACCTGGCGGCGTTTGTCTCCGCGTCGATTCGGGACCTCCGCCGGTCCGGCGGTCTGGATCAGCTCCTCCGGCGGTGGCATCTCTAGGCTGTCGGGAGATCGTCCGAAGGAGCCGGGAGGGTCCACTATGAACATTATCGTCGTCGGCCGGCGCCTCGAGGTGACCGATGCGCTGCGGGCGCGGGTCACGGAGAAAGTGGGGCGGCTCGCCCGCTACGTCGACCAGGTGCAGAAGGCTCAGGCGTGGCTGCGGGTAGAGTCGCACCCCGGCCGCAACCAGGTGGCAGAAGTCACGTTATGGGCGGATGGCGTGGTGCTCCGGGCGGAGGAGGCCAGCGAGGACATGTATGCGTCGATCGACCTCGCCGCGACCAAGCTGGAGAAACGGATCAGCAAATTTCGGAGCAAGGTGATCGACCGCCCGCGGATCCTCGCCAGCCGGCGAAAGCAGCAGGCGGAAGCGGCGGCGGCGGCAGCGCTCCGGCGGGGTGAACCGGACGTCCCGGCTCCGGACGCAGGCCCCGACTCGGAGGCCGTTCCGGATCCCGCGGACGCCGTCCAGATCCGGAGGCGCAAGCGGTTCGAGTGGAAACCGATGACGCCGGAGGATGCGGCGGTGCAGATGGAGTTGCTCGGCCACACCTTCTTTGTGTTTCGGAACTCCGACACGCTGGAGGTCAACGTCGTCTACCGCCGGGACGACGGAAGCTACGGGTTGATCGAGCCGTCCGCATAGCGGAAGGCGCAGCGGAAGCGAAGACGCGAGGGCGGGGGAGGCGAGACGATGGAGCAGCCCGAACGCCGGTCTCTGGCGCACGACGCCGAGACCGTCGTGCGCCGTCTTCGGGGGGTCTCGGCTGTCCGGGTCGATCTCGGTGACGACGGCGCAATCGAGCGGATCCATGTGCTCGGGTCCGCCGAGCGGACGCCCAGGGTTGTCGTGTCCGACGTGGTCGGCGCCCTCGCGGCGGAGCTGGGCCTGAGCGTCGAGCCGGCCCGCGTGCGGGTCGCCACCCTGCGCCCCGGCCAGAAAGAGGCTGGGCCTGCCCCCGTCCGGGCCCGCCTGAAGTTCGTTGGGATCACCGTCTCGATACTCCGGGCGAGCGCCGAGGTCAAAGTACAGCTCGAGCACGAGGGATTGCTGTACGAAGGAGCATCGGCCGGACCCAACGCATCCTCGCACCGGCTCGAGCTCGTCGCCCACGCAACGCTGCGCGCCGTAGAGACATATCTGCGGTCGCAGGGACTGTTCCTGCTCGAAGGCGCAAGCCTCGTGTCGCTTGGGGGCCGCCAGCTCGCGATCGTGCTCGTATCGTGGCTCGGCCCGGAGGAGGACCTCCTGACCGGGTCCTCACTTGTGCGCGACGATCCCCGTGAGGCCGTCGTCAGGGCCGTCCTCGACGCGATCAACCGGCCGGTGGGCTGGCTCGGGATCCGGTAGGCCGCGGATGCGAAGGACGACCAGGCGGCGGCTCGCCGCCCTCGCCGCGGCGGCGGTGCTTGCGGCCGTGGGGGGGAGTGGTCCAATCCCCGCCCCGGGCTCCGCCGCGGAGGCGTGGCGGGTGCCGGTCCTGATGTATCACCGCGTGGGCACGACACTCACGGCGCACGACCCCATCACGGTCTCCCTCACGGTGATGGCCCCCGCATTCGAAGCGCAGCTCAGACTCCTGAGCGAGGCCGGGTACCGGTCGATGCGCCTCGGAGACCTGTGGGCGGGCCTGGTCGGCCATGCCTCGGTCCCGGCGCGGCGGGTCGTGCTGACGTTCGACGACGGGTACGATGACAGCTATGCGGTCGCGTTTCCGCTCCTGCGGCGGTACGGGTTTACCGCCGCATTCTTCATCGTGACATCGACGGTCGGGACTCCCGGCCACATGACGGCCGCCCAACTCCGCGAAATGGCGGGCGCGGGGATGGAAATCGAGTCCCACGGCCAGCATCACCTGGACTTCACCCAGTTCTCCGCGCCGGCCGCCCGGGGGGAGCTGGCGCGGAGCCGCGAGATCATCTCCGGCTGGAGCGGCCGCCCGGTCGCCTTCTTCGCGTATCCTGCCGGCCGGTTCTCCCCCGCGCTCGAGCGGCTGCTGGGCGATCTCGGATATCACGGCGCGCTGACCGAGGTCCCGGGGTTCGTGACGCCCGCGAGCGCGCCGTTCGCGCTCGAGCGCCTCCGCGTCTCCCACGACGACTCGCCCGGGACGTTCGCCCGCAAGCTCCGCTTCCCACCGAAATAATTCCGCGCTCCGCGCCGTACACCAAAGCGGGATGCCCGGCCCGGTGTTGTCCCATGGACTATAATAAGGAAGGCCGGCGTCCCGACCGTGTGGGCCGGATCCGGATTTCACTCAGGAGCCACGCATGCTGAGGCTGTTTCAAAGTCTGCTGGGGGACCCCAGCGAGCGGATCGTCAAGTCACTGCGCGACACGTTGGTGCCCCAGGTCAACGCGTTGGAGGCGGAGCTCCAGGGCCTCGACACCGAACGGCTTCGGGGCAAGATGGACGAATTGCGCGAACGGGCGCGGGGGGGGGAGTCCCTAGCGGAGCTGATGCCCGAGACGTTCGCGCTCGTCCGAGAGGCCGCGAAGCGCAGCCTCGGCCAGCGGCATCACGACGTGCAGTTGATCGGCGGAGCCGTCCTGTTCAGCGGCAAGATCGCCGAGATGAAGACCGGCGAAGGGAAGACGCTTGTCGCGACCCTTCCCCTCGTGCTGAACGCGCTGGAGGGCCGCGGGGGGCATCTCGTGACCCCCAACGACTATCTCTCCCGGCTCGGCGCGGGCTGGATGGGGCCGGTCTACCATGCGCTCGGCCTCCGCGTGGGCGTGATTACGCATGAGTTCGGCGGCCTCTACGATCCGTCGTTCGAGGATCCGACGCCTCACGGGGACGACCGCCTGAACCACTTCCGGCCCGTGCACCGGCGGGAGGCGTACCTCGCCGACGTCACGTACGGCACCAATAACGAGTTCGGGTTCGATTACCTCCGCGACAACATGGTCATCCGCAAGGACGACCTGGCCCAGCGGGAGCTGCACTATGCGATCGTCGACGAGGTCGACTTCATCCTCATCGACGAGGCGCGGACGCCCCTCATCATCTCCGGCCAGGTGGAGCAGTCGACGGACATGTACTACCAGTTCGCGAAGCTCATCTCGCGCCTCCAGCCCGAGCGCGATTACCACGTGGACGAGAAGCTCAAGACGGCGACCCTGACCGAGGAAGGAGTCACCGCGTTCGAGCGGATGCTGGGAGTGGACAACCTCACCGATCCGCGGAACATCGAGCTGATGCACCACGCCCATCAGGCGCTCCGCGCGCACACGCTCTACCACAAGGACGTGGAGTACGTCGTCAAAGACGGCCAGGTGATCATCGTCGATGAGTTTACCGGCCGGATGATGTTCGGCCGCCGGTACAGCGACGGGCTCCACCAGGCGATCGAGGCGAAGGAGGGCGTCAAGATCGAAAAGGAGAGCCAGACCCTCGCCACGATCACGTTCCAGAACTACTTCCGGATGTACACCAAGCTTGCCGGGATGACGGGCACGGCCAAGACCGAGGAGGCCGAGCTCACGCAGATCTACAACCTTCCCGTCATCTTGATTCCGACCCACCGGCCGATGGTCCGCAAGGACCAGTCCGACCTTATCTACAAGCACGAGAAGGCCAAGTTCAAGGCCGTCGCCGACGAGATCGAGGAGTGGTACAAGCAGCAGCGCCCGGTGCTCGTGGGGACGCGGTCGATCGAGAAGAGCGAGGCGCTCTCGGGAATCCTCCGCCGGCGCGGCATCGCGCACCAGGTGCTGAACGCCAAGTACCACGAGAAGGAAGCGGAGATCATCGCCCAGGCCGGCCGGCCGGGGGCCATCACGATCGCCACCAACATGGCCGGCCGCGGTGTCGACATCATTCTCGGCGGCAACCCGCCGGACGAGGCGAAGGCCGCGACGGTGCGCGGGCTCGGCGGCCTGCACATCATCGGGACCGAGCGGCACGAAGCGCGCCGGATCGACAACCAGCTCCGGGGCCGGGCGGGCCGGCAGGGCGATCCGGGCTCGTCGCGGTTCTATGTCGCGCTCGACGACGAGTTGATGCGTCTCTTTGCCGGCGACCGCATCGCCGGGATCATGGAGCGGCTGGGGATCGAGGACGACGTGCCGATCGAGCACGGCCTCGTGACCCGGCAGATCGAGAACGCGCAGAAGAAGGTCGAGGCGTACCACTTCGACGTCCGCAAGCACGTGCTCGAGTACGACGACGTCATGAACGTCCAGCGCCAGGTCATCTACGGCGAGCGCCGCAAGGTGCTGGAGGGCGAAAACCTCCGCGAGAACATTCGGGACTTCATCGAGACGCTCGTCCAGGATACGGTGGACGCGTTCTGCTCGAGCGAAGTGCGCCCCGAGGAGTGGGATCTCGCGGGACTGCTGGAGGAGGCCCGGACGATTTTCCCGCTGCCCGCCGACCTCGGTCCCGACCAGCTCGCCGGGCTCTCGGCCGATGAGGTCTTCGAGCGGATCCACACCGCCGCACTCCAGACCTACGAGGCGAAGGAACAGGGGATCGGTCCGGAGACGATGCGGGAGCTCGAGCGGCTGATTCTCCTCCAGACCCTCGATCGGAAATGGATCGACCATCTCTATGCGATGGACGCGCTGCGCGAGGGGATCGGGCTCCGCGCCTATGGCCAGGCCAATCCCTTGATCGAGTACCAGCGCGAAGGGTATGCGCTCTTCGACGCCCTCAAGCACGACGTCCAGGAAGAGACGGTCAAGTTCCTCTACCTGGTCGAGATCCAGCCGGCTGCGCCGGTGCCCGCGCTGCGCGCCCCGGAGCGGCCCGGGTACCGGGTGACCCGCGAGAGCGGCGTGGACGAGGCGCGTACGCCCGTCGGCGCGCGCGCCGGGCGCTCCGCGATGGGGGGGGACGGCGGAAGCGCGCCAACCCAGCTCCGGGTCCCGAAGGTGGGACGCAACGATCCGTGTCCGTGCGGGAGCGGCAAGAAATACAAGAAGTGTCACGGCCGGGGTGAGTGAAAGCCTTCGTGTGATTGAGCTTCGCGTTCTGGCAGCGATCGTCTCCGGCGCCGCATTCGTGGCGCTGTTTCCCCCCTACGATCTCGGCGGCCTCGCCTGGGTGGCGCTCGTACCCCTCTTCCTCGCCGCCGGCGGCCGCCCCCCGAGGGAGGCGTTCTGGCTCGGGTACGTGTGGGGCATTGTCGGCTTAGGCGGCGTGCTGTGGTGGTTCTCGGCGTTCGGCGTCGTCGTGTGGGCGCTTGGAGCGCTGATCCTGGGCGTCTTTCCCGCGCTGACCCTGGGCGCTGCGGCGTGGATCGGTCGGGGGAGGGAAGGCCGGTGTGACGCGCTGCGCCTCGCCGTGCTGTGGACCGCCGTCGAGTACGTCCGCGGCCTGGGGCCGCTTGGGTTCCCCTGGGCGCTCCTTGGCGCGTCTCAGCATCACGCCCTCGTCGTGAGCCAGGTCGCCTCGGCCGTGGGCGTTTCCGGCGTGAGTTTTCTCGTCGCCCTGGTGAACGCGGCGCTGGCGTGTCTCATCATGCGGCGGCAGCCGCTGCGCTCGGCGGTGGCGGCGGCCGCCGCCGTCGCTGCGGCCGTCCTCTGGGGGACCGCGGCGCTGCGGGCGCCGGTGGTCCCACCCGATAGCCGGACGTTCGTCGCGGCGATCGTCCAGCCCGATTACGCGATGCGCGCCCGCTGGGACTCTGGGCGGGCCGCCCGTGATCTCGCGGTGCTCGGGCGGCTGACGCGAGAGGCGGCGCACCCCCGTCTCTCGCCGGACCCGGTCCTCGTGGTCTGGCCCGAGACCGCGTCTCCGACCGACGTCGCGGGAGATCCGGCCACGCTGGCGCTGCTCCGCGGCTGGGTCAGGCGCGATCACATCTCCCTTCTTGCCACGAGCCTCGAAGGCGGGCTGACCAACTCCGTGTTCTCGATGACCCCCGACGGCGCGCTCGCGGGCCGCTACGATAAGATCCACCTCGTCCCGTTCGCTGAGTTTGGCGAACGGGCAGGCCGGGGGCCCGGACTCCTCCCGACGCCGGTGGGGGACGTCGGCGTGGCGATTTGCTTTGAGAGTGCGTTCCCCGAGCTGGCCCGCCGGTCCGTTGCGGCCGGCGCGGACGTCTTGGCGGTCGTCACCAACGATGCGTGGTTCGACGGTACTCTGGCGCCTATGCAGCACGCGGCGATCGCCCCGTTCCGGGCGGTCGAGGAGGGGCGGTATCTCGTGCGGGCTGCCAACAGCGGCCCGAGCATGATCATCGACCCGCACGGCCGCGTGATCGCGGCCCTGCCGTTGGGAGTCCGTGGCGTGCTCGCCGCGCGCGTCGCGCCGCGCCACGGCCTCACTGTCTACACCCGGTACGGATACCTGGCCGGATGGGCCGCCGTGGCCGCGAGCGTGGTCATCGTCCTGCTGCGGGTGTGTGCGCTGGGCCCGCATCAGCCCGAGCGGCCCGGGCTTGCCCGCCTGCTCACCGTCTCGCTCCTGCCGCTTGGCGCGCTCGGAGCGATCGCGTGGCTCGTGCCTCCGGCGGCCGGCATGGTGGTCCCGCTTCCGGTGCTCGGCGTCCTCGTCGTGACCGCCCTGCTCAGTCTCAAGCGTTCGGCCGGGGATCCGGGACTGCGCTGCCACGCGCGCGGCGGGTGCAGATCTCGCGCCGGCTTCGCGCCGGCGCTGCTCTCCGGTCTGGCGGTCGTCGCGGCCGTGGCCGCAGTGGCCGTGCGGGCGGTGGCCGCGCACGGCGCGGCGCCGCAGCTCTCGCCGCCTCCGGGAGGATGGGTGCTTGGGGGCGCGGTGCAAATTCTGATCGTCGGCACAACGTTTGAATGGTGGTTGCGGGGCCTCGTCTTTGCCGACGCCGCCGCGGTCGGGGGCCGAACGGCCGGGATCGTGTGGCCGGCGCTCCTCGGGATGGCGGCCGGTCTCCCGCGCGGCGCGGAAGTGATGCTGTGGGGGCTCATCTCCGGGCTCGCCTTCGGGGTGATCCGGGCCCGGTGGCCGCAGGTGCCGGCGCTCGCGATCGCCCACGGCGCGGGGAACCTCGCGCTCGGGTTCTTATTTGCGCCCTGGTAGATTCCGCAACGTGAATGCTATAATAGGGCGCAAGTTCCGGGGTTCGGAGGTCAGCATCCGTGACGGTTGACGAACTCAAGCACGCGGTCACGACGTACCGCGAACGTCTCCAGGGTATCGGGAGGCATCTTTGACCTGCCCCGCCAGCACGCCCGCCTGAGTACGCTCGAACAGCAAATGCAGCAACCCGGGTTCTGGGACGACCCCGAAACCGCCCGCAGGGTGTCACGAGAGGTCGCCGCCCTGCGCTCCCAGCTGGACGAGCTCGCCCGCCTCGAACGCGAGGTGGGGGACCTGATGGAGTTGGTCGACCTGGCCGCCGGAGAGGATCAGGGGGCCCTTGCCGACCTCGAGCGCGAGGTTCAGGGGATCGGCCAGGCCCTCGACCGCGTCGAGCTCGCGACGCTGCTCAGCGGCGAGCACGACGCCCGGAATGCGATCCTCGCCATCCATGCGGGCGCCGGCGGAACGGAATCCCAGGACTGGGTCGAGATGCTCCTGCGGATGTTCCTGCGGTGGGCGGAGATCCATGGCTACCAGACGGAGATCGTGGACATCTCCCCGGGGGAGGAAGCGGGCCTCAAGAGCGTGACGGTGATCGTGACCGGCCCAAACGCGTACGGCTACCTCCGGGGGGAGCGGGGCGTGCACCGTCTCGTCCGTATCTCGCCGTTCGACGCCGCGCACCGCCGGCACACGTCGTTTGCGCTCGTTGACGTGATCCCCGAGGTGGAAGCGGCGGAGGTGCAGCTCAAGGACGACGACCTGCGGATCGACACGTTCCGGTCGGGCGGCGCCGGCGGGCAGAACGTGAACAAGGTCGAGACGGCGATCCGGATCACCCACCTCCCCACCGGCATCGTCGTGCAGTGCCAGAACGAGCGCTCCCAGCACGCCAACAAGCTGACGGCGATGAAGCTGCTCCAGGCCCGGCTGTTCGAGCTCCAGACCGAAGAGCAGCGCCAGAAGATTTCAGCGCTGCGCGGCGAGCACCGCGACGCGGCCTGGGGCAACCAGATCCGCTCGTACGTGCTGCATCCGTACACGCTCGTCAAGGATCACCGAACCGGCCTCGAGACCGGCAACGTCCAGGCCGTGCTCGACGGGGGAATCGACCCGTTCATTGACGCCTATCTCCGGCTCGCGCAGACGGGCGCGGCTCCGGCGGGGGGCGCAGCTCCGGCGGAGGGCCGCGGGGTCGGCCCCGCGGCGACGCCGTGACCAGGTCCGCGGTGCCGGCCACGACGCGCCGCCAGGGGCCCGGGGTGGCGTGGTTCGCCGCGGTGGGTATCCTCGTGGCGGCGATCGGAGTCAGCACGCTCACGCCGCCGATTGCGAACGCCGCGCTTCGCGTGGCGCTCGGCCGGGCGCTCGATACCGCGGACATTCGCGTCAGTGCGGTTGCGTGGCCGCCGCCGGCGTTGTGGTGGGGGCAGGTGGATGTCCTGGCCGTCACGGCCCGCCACGTGCGGGTGGGGACGCTCGACGTCGATGCCTTCGATGCCACGCTCAACCGCGTACTCTTTGATCCGGGAGCGCTGTACGCCGGCCGCGCGCTGGTGATCCGGTCACTTGGCACCGGGATCGCCCGCGTGACCGTGACTCAGGAAGCGATGGCGGCGCTGCTGGCGGCCCAACCGTCCCTCCGAGATGTCGCCGTGGCGCTTCGGGACGGCCGAGTGTCCTTGGGTGCCACGGTGTCCCTGCTGGGCGCCTCGTTGCGGGCCACAGGCTCCGGGCGCCTCGCGCTGCGCGGCGATACCGCCGTGGACCTGGTGCTCGACCGGCTCATGGTCGGCGGCATGCCTCTCCCCGAGACCTTCGCGGCCGCGGTGACCCGGTCCGTGAATCCCGTGCTCGACGTGCGGTCGCTCCCGTTCAGCCTCCATCTGACCGGGGTCACCGTCGCGGCAGGGCGGGCCATGCTCCAAGCGGCGGCCGGCCATGAGTAAGACCGCGTCCATCGGAGCGTGACGAAGATGCTGCCGCATCTCTGGCGACACTACCGGTTTCTGACGATCTGCGCGGCCGTGGGCCTGGTGGCCGCCCTTCTGATTCTCGCCCACCGGTTCGCGGTCGAGCGCGCCTACCATACGGTTGAAATCACGATCGATGGGGACGACTGGGCCACGCTGGCCCGCCGGAACGGGATGGACCGTGAGGCGCTCTACGCCGAGCTGTACCGGCGTGGGGTGCGGAGCGTGACGATCTACGCCGCCTCGCTCCGGCGCCTGGCCGACAACGGCCTCGTGACCTACATGGCCGGAGCGGACGTCCTTGGCGCGCTGCGCACGGGCTCGTTCAGCGGACCGCTTGCCGACCTGGCAAACGCCGGGCGCATCAATCTGAACCACACGTACGTGCTGGGACCGCCGCCCGTCCTTCGCCTCGCGCAGGGTGGGTTCGCCATCCAGATGGAGCCGCTCCACGCACGATTCCTGAGCGGGACGCTCCTCGGGGGCCGCGGGCCGGTGCTGGAGATCGCCGGGCGGGGCCGCGATCTCGAAGATGAATCGCTCGGCCTGCTTCCCCAGGAGGCGGAGGCGGCCCGGGCCCACCACCTTGCCGTGGAGTTCCGCGTGCGCAATTTCCGCGATGTCGCCCCGGGCGGGCTTGATGCCTTCTTCACGGGGCTCAAGCAGTTCAACCAGGCGTTCACCCTGATCTTCGACCGCGACCAGGTGCTGGGATACGACGCGCTCCTTCCGGATGTGGCCCAGGGCATGAAGCAGAACGGGTTCGCGTTCGGCCGGATCGAGGCGTTCACGGCCAGGCGCCAGCAGAAGGGCGAAGTCACGCTGGCGCAGTTGGTGGCGCCCAACGTCATCCGGGTGTTCAGCATGGCCCCGGAGGAACTGGTGGGCTCGACCCCCGAGGATGCGCGCGACAAGTTCGTGCTCGCCGCGCGCGAGCGGAACATCCGGATCCTCTACGTCCGGCCGTTTCTCAGCACGTCCGCCGGCGTGAACGCGATCGAGACCAACTTGGACTACGTCGCGTCCATCGCCGACGACCTGGTGCGCGCGGGCTACAAGATGGGCAAAGCCGCGCCGCTGCCGGTCTCGAGCGCGCCGGGCTGGCTCTTTTTGCTCGCCGCCCTCGGGGCGCTCTCCGTGACGGCGATTACGGCCGGCGAGGTCGGCGCCGCGCTCGCCGGGCCCGTCCCGGCCCGCCTGCTGTACGCGGGCGTCGGCGCGGGGCTGCTGCTCACCGGCGCGGTCATCGCCGTGCACCACACGACGCTCTGGCGGCAGATCCTCGCGTTCCTCGCCGCCCTCTCGGTCCCGACGCTGTCGATGCTGTGGCTGATCCCGGGCGCCCGGCGCCTGGAGGTGGATCCGGCTGACGGTCCCGCGCCGGGTGAGCCCGTCCGTTCGGCGCCGGAGATCCGTCCGTCCGGCCTCCGCACACTCGTGCGCGGGGTGCGTGGCCTGTGGACCGTCTCCGCGGTGACGGCGCTCGGCGGGATTCTGGTGGCCGCCCTCCTGAGCGAGTGGCAGTTCATGATGGAGATGCGCGCGTTTCTGGGGGTGAAGCTCGCCCACATCATTCCGGTGGTCCTCATCGGCCTGCTCATCGCGGCGGCCAGCGCCCCGCGCCGGGAGCTCTGGCCGCGTCTGCGCGCGTGGCTGCGCCAGCCGCTCCTGCTCGAGTATGGGATCGCGATCATCGTCATAGGTGTGGTCGTCGTGTTTGCCCTGGGCCGGACGGGGAACTCCGGCTTACCCCTCCTCAGCAGCGTGGAGCTCAAGAGCCGGGTGCTGCTCCAGCGCGTGCTGATCGCGCGTCCGCGGACGAAGGAATATTTGATCGGCGATCCGCTTATGGTCCTCGCATTTGCCCTGGCCGCGGTCGGTGCGCGGCGGTGGGTGCTGCCGGCTGCGATGCTCGGCGCGATCGGACAGGTCGGCCTGGTCAACTCGTTCTCGCACATTCACACCCCGCTCGTCTACGTCGTTGCCCGGACAGTCTACGCGCTCGTGATCGGGTCGGTGCTCGGCGCGATCCTGGTGGGCGGCCTGTGGTGGAGCCGCCGGTGGTGGGGCCCGTCGCGGCCGGGGCCCGGCGTTCCGGCACACGCCCCCGCGGCAGTGCAGGCCGGGCGGGCGGCAGTCCCGAGGGCATGAAACGCCGGATCGTCATCTCCGGCTACTACGGGTTCAACAATCTGGGGGACGAAGCGGTGCTGGCGGCGACCGTCGGGGAGCTGCGCCGCCTGATTCCCGACGTCGAGATCGCCGTGCTCTCGGCCGCGCCCGCGGATACGTCGCGCGCCTACGGAGTGCGCGGAATTCCGCGGAGCGATCTCAGGACGATCGTCGGCGTCCTCAGAGACTGCGACCTGTTCCTGTCGGGCGGGGGCAGTCTGTTCCAGGACGCGACAAGCTGGCGCAGCCCCTGGTATTATCTCGCGCTCGTCGCCGCGGCCCGTGTGCTCGCCCGCCACACCATGGTCTACGCGCAGGGCATCGAGCCCCCCCGCCGTCCTTCCGTCAGGGCAGCGATGGCGTTCCTGCTCAACGGGATGGACCTCATTACGGTGCGTGATGTCACGTCTCAGGCCGTCTTGACCGAGCTCGGTGTTCGCCGGCCTCGCGTGGTGCTGACCGCGGATCCGTCGCTGCTCCTCACGCCCGACTGGTCCGTGCGGGTCGCGGCGGAGCGGGCGCGGTGGGGAGAGGGGGCGTGGTTCGGTCTCGCCATGCGTCCGTGGGCCGGCGGGGAGGCGGTCCGCGCGGCGGGCGCGGCCGCCCGGATCACGGCGGAGCGCCTCGGGATCCGGTGGGCGCTCCTGCCGATGCACCGGCCCGGTGACCTGGCGGCCTGCGAAGCGCTCGCCGCGGATCTCGGGGAGGCGGCCACGGTCGTGCGCGCCGCGCTCGGCCCGCGAGAGATGCTGGCCCTCATCGGCAGCCTCGACCTGCTCGTCGGCATGCGGCTGCACGCGCTGCTGTTCGCGGCGGCGCGGGGGGTGCCGGTGGTCCCGATCGCGTACGATCCGAAGGTCACTGCGCTGATGCGCGACCTCGGTGGGCCCGCGCCGCTCTCGGTCGCCTCCCTCCATCCTGACGAGATCATCGGCGTGGTGGAGGCGGCGGTCGCGGACCGATCCGCCCGCCGGACCCGCCTGCTGGCGGCCGTGGCGCCGCTGCGCGAGCGCGCGGCCCTCGCCCCGGCGCTCGCCGCGGACCTGCTCCGGTGAGCCGGGTCGAGATCCTGGGCGTCGAGTTTGACGCCGTCGACTTGGACAGCGCGGCCGAGCAGATTGCGAGCGCTGCCGCCGCAACCGGCCCGCACCTCGTCGTCACCGCCAATGTCGAGATGGTGATGCTCGCGCGCCACACCCCTGACCTGCGGGAGATCTTGCGGACGGCGTCATTCGTCGTGGCAGACGGGGTGGGGGTCGTGTGGGGATCGCGCCAGCTCGGCACCCCCCTCCCCGGGCGCATTCCGGGGATCGATCTCGCCGGCCGGCTCTGTCAGGAGGCCGTCCGCCGCGGCTGGCGGGTCTACGTGTTGGGGGGGGTCCCCGGGATCGCGGACGCGGCGGCGGCACGCCTGCGTGCGTGGTATCCAGGTCTCCACATCGTCGGGACCGCCTGCGGGTACTTCAGCACCGGGGAAGAGCCGCGCGTTATCCAGGCGATCCGCGAGGCCGCGCCGACCCTGCTGCTCGCGGGGCTGGGAGCGCCGCGCCAGGAACGCTGGCTCGCGCGCCATCTCTCCGCGTTGGCCGTTCCCGTCGCGATGGGGATCGGCGGCAGTCTCGACGTCTGGGCGGGGCGGGCGCGGCGCGCGCCGCGGGTGTGGCAGACCTTCGGGCTCGAGTGGTGCTACCGGCTCGTGCGTGAGCCGCGCCGGTTCGCCCGGCAACTCGCGATTCCGCACTTCATGTCGGTCATCTTTGCGGTCAAGCTCAGGAGGTTCATCCGCCGCTTCGCGCGCCGCGGCCGCCCGGGCGGCGCGCGGTGAACCAGACCCTCGGCGCTTCAGGAGGAGTTCCCCGGCGAATCATGGAATAGGCCGCCGAACCGGCCGTCGGCGCGCACTGGAGCTCGTGGCAGCGTTTGTGGCATCAGGCGAAGGAGCATCGACCGGCATGGCGGAGGTCCTCAGGGTTTCTGCCGACTCGAAGCCCAAAGCCGTTGCCGGGGCGCTGGCAGCCGTTTTGCGAGAAAAGGGCTCGGTCGAGCTCCAGGCCGTCGGAGCCGGGGCCGTCAACCAGGCCGTGAAGGCGATTGCGATCACGCGCGGTTTTGTCGCCCCCAACGGGATCGACCTGATCGCGATTCCAGCGTTCACCAAGGTGGAGATTGAAGGCGAAGAACGCACCGCAATCCGCTTCCTGGTCCAGGCCCGCTGAAGCCGGGTACGATCCCAGCGCCGCGCGCCTCGGCGGCGGACCCGTGTCCGATGTCGAGATGAAAGTGTTCTGCGGGACCGCGAACCGTCCGCTCGGCGATGAGGTGGCGGCGGAGCTGGGCTTCCCGCTCGGACGCGTGACGATCCGCCGGTTTGAGGACGGCGAGATCTATGCCCGGTATGAGGAAAGCGTTCGCGGCGTCGATGCGTTCGTGATCCAGCCCACCTGTCCGCCGGTCAACGAAAATCTGATGGAGTTACTCGTGATGGTGGATGCGCTCCGGCGCGCCTCGGCGGGCCGGATCACCGCCGTGATGCCGTACTACGGCTATGCCCGGCAGGACAAAAAGCACGCGCCACGAGAGCCCATTACCGGGCGGCTGGTCGCCGACCTCCTCGAAAGCGCCGGCGTCCATCGGGTCCTCGCACTCGATCTCGACGCGGACCAGATCGAGGGGTTTTTCGGCATCCCGGTCGATCACCTGCGGGCGCTGCCGCTGTTCGCAGACTACCTCGCGACCAAGGATCTCTCCCGCGGTGTCGTCGTGGCTCCGGACGACGGCGCCGTCAAAGTCGCATACCGGCTGGCCGAGCGGCTCCGCCTTCCCCTTGCGGTCGTGTTTCAGCGGCGCCCCTCTCCGGATGTCAAGTATGCCGTGCAGGTGGTCGGCGACGTCGAGGACCGCGTGCCGATCCTGATCGACCGTATCGTGTCCACCGCCGGGACGATCGGCTCCGCCCTCGACGTGCTGCGCGAGCACGGCGCACGCCCGGAGGTGTACGTGTGCGCCACCCATGCCGTCCTCGCCGGAAGCGCCGTCGAGACGCTGCGCCGCGATGACATCCGCGAGATCGCGGTCACGAACAGCATCCCGATTCCTCCAGAGAAGCGCCCCCCGAACGTGCAGATCCTCTCCGCCGCGCCGCTGCTCGCCCGGGCGATGCGCAACATTCACCTGAACGAATCGGTGAGCACCCTCTTTACCTGACCGCCGTGCCCGTCACGGCGCGTAGTGCAGATGGTCCATCTGGAGCCTCGTGCCGCGAGTCCTGTCAAGTCATTTAAGGATCTTACCGAAGAGGGTATCATCTTGTCATTTAAGTTCTTACCAGCGGCCGCGTGCTGACGAGCGTGCCGGGTGGCCGCCGGACGAACACGCCGTGAGTCCGCCATGGGTGCGTCTCCTTTGCATAGATGCGGGGCTGGGCCGATGGTGCGCCCGTCGATGTGGGGTGGTGCCGACGGTCAGCGAGCTGATGAATCCGCGCCAGTTTCCGATCGATCACCTCGTCCAGGGCAAACGGATCGAGCTGATCGCGGAGGCGGATCAGGTCCAGCGCGGCGCGCAGCTCCTCCACGGCCGCGGTGACCACGACTTGGCTCTTGCCCATGACCGCTCGGGTCTCGACCCAGTCGGTGCGGATATCGGTGAGGTTCAAGGATTGCAGAAACTCCCCGTCGGCGGAGTTGCCGGAATGCGACACCAGGTCGACCTCGGTGAAGCCCGGCACGGTGACGTTCCAGTGCTCGGTCTTGATGGGAA
>Ga0207416_1000219_pt1 | contig 105933 bp, 91 predicted proteins | sample PaiPotPPM11metaG_FD_184107 | JGI IMG/M metagenome (GOLD analysis project Ga0207416, IMG submission 184107) | Iron sulfur acid spring bacterial and archeal communities from Banff, Canada, to study Microbial Dark Matter (Phase II) - Paint Pots PPM... ... | reverse complement strand
CTACCCCCTACCCCCACATTCCCCCTTGACGCCGCCAGCGGCTTCCAGAAGAATCGCTGGCATGGAAACCGCAATGCAGGATCGCCTGGTGCAGTACACGCCGCGGCCGGGAAGGCAGACGTTGCTGGCGCCGACGCCGGGAGTGCTGGATTTCATCCAGCTGGAGATGGTGTCGCTGGCCGCCGGGGCGGGGGACGTTTTTTTTGAGCCGGCGCGTGAAAGCGTTTTCGTCCTGCTCAACGGCGCGGTCGAGTTCCGCGCCGCCGGCCAGGGATGGACCGCGCAGCGCTCCAATGTATTTGAGGCCCAGGCCCCGTCGCTCTTCGTCCCGGCGGGCTGCCGGGTCGAGATGCGCGCCGGCGCCGCCAGCGAGATCGCCATCGCCTCGGCCGCCGCTGCGCCGCAGGGCGAGCCACGCTTCTTTGCTCCGGAGACGGTCGCGGTGCGCGAGTTCGGACGCGACAACTGGCAGCGCGCGGTGAAGACGCTGCAGGGCGCCGACGGGCCGGCGCAGGTGCTGATCGTCGGCGAGACCATCAACCCGGGCGGCAACTGGTCCAGCTACCCGCCGCACCGCCATGATTACGACCGCCCGCCGGACGAGATCGCCATGGAAGAGGTCTACTTCTACCGCTTCCAACCCGCCAACGGCTTCGGCTTCCAGCGCATTTACACCGCCGACCGCAAGGTGGACCACACCTGGTGCATCCGCCAGGACACGGCGCTACCCATCTACGAAGGCTTCCACCCCGTCGTCGTCGCCGGCGGCTACCAGCTCTATTACCTCTGGATCCTCGCCGGCAAGAAGAAGGAGCTGATCCCGTTTACGGACCCGGAGTATCGGTGGGTGCTGGACCAGCAGAAGCGATGAGCGATGAGCGATGCGCGATGAGAAGACGGGAGTCATCTTACGGCTTGGGCCTTGGTCTGCCTATAGAGCGCGGCCCGCAGGCCACCAATGATGCGGCCCAACTCGTGGATTTGTTGGAGCGACGTCTGGAATGTTGTTGCATCCAGATACCCAATCTCGTGCGCGAGGTAAATCTGGGATCGCACTTCCGCGGCAGAAGCCTTCGCAATGTTGACGAAACGGAGGAATTCGGCATGGCTTGTATGTTCGAACCCCTCGGCGAGATTGGACATGATAGAAACAGCCGCACGACGAATTTGACTGCACAGCGCGGCATCGCGCGAGAAGGGGTACTGTTTTGTGAAACCGTAGACTGCGACACTGAACGCTTTGGCGCGCTGCCAAGCAATTAAATCCTCAAAGCGAGACACACTTGCCATGACGCCCCCCTTTTCACGGACGCACCCGTGCCCCATTAGCGCATACCAAGATGAGGCCTCAACACCCCCAAGCAGGGGGGCGCTGCTAACTCATCGCTCATCGCTCATCGCTCATCGCTCCCGAGGTACTGCATGGAACTAGCAAACCAGTTTTCTCTAACCGGCCGCGTCGCCCTCATCACCGGCGGCACCTCCGGCATCGGGCTCTCGATTGCCCGGGCTTATGCGGCGATGGGGGCGGGCGTGGCGGTGGTCAGCCGCGATCGCGAGCGGGTGGAATCGGCGGTGGCGCAGTTGCAGCCGCTGGTCGCGGCAGGCGGTGGGGCGGGCGCGATGGGGCTGTCGCGCGATGTCAGCGACACGGCCACTCATGCCGGCATCGTGGAGGAGGTCGTCGGCCAGATGGGACGGCTCGATATCCTGGTGAACGCGGCCGGTGCGACGCTGAAGAAGCCGGTGGTGGAGACGACAGAAGAGGACTACGATCGCATCTTCGGTCTGAACCTGCGGGCGATGTACTTCATGTGCCAGAAAGCGGCGCGCCATATGCTGGGGCACGGAGGCGGCAAGATCATTAACATCGCCTCGCTCGCTAGCTACCGCGCGCTGACCGAGGTCTCGCTCTACTGCATCAGCAAGGCGGGGGTGGAGAGCCTGACCAAGTCGCTGGCCTGCGAGTGGGCGAAGGACAACGTGGCGGTCAACGCCATCGCGCCGGGGGTCTTCCGAACGCCGCTCAACACCAAACTGCTCGACATCCCGGAGCGCATGCAGATGATCGTTTCCCGCACGCCGATCGGGCGCGTCGGGCATCTCGACGAACTGCAGGGCACGGCGGTGTTCCTGGCCTCGGCGGCCTCGGACTACGTGCGCGGCCACACGCTTGCGGTGGACGGAGGCTTCCTCGCCTATGGTTTCTAACCCGCCCGTCACGCCGGAAACCCCGGAGCCGGATGCGCTGCCCGCCGGCCGTCGCAGCCCGCTCACCACCTATCGCTGGAGCATCGTCGGGCTGCTGTTTTTCGCCTCGACCATCAACTACCTCGATCGCCAGACGCTGTCGGTGGTGGCGCCGCAGTTGAAGCACGACTTCAACCTCACCAACAGCCAGTTCGCCGACATCGTGAGCGCCTTTTTCGTGGCCTACGCCATCATGTACACCCTGTCGGGGAAGGTGATGGACGCGATCGGGACGCGCCTCGGCATGGCGCTCTCCATCGCCTGGTGGTCGGTGGCCGCCGCGCTGCACAGCGTGGCGCGCGGCTTTGACAGCCTGCGCTTGTATCGCTTCATGCTGGGCGTGGGCGAGCCGGGAATGTTTCCCGCCGCCGTGAAGACGGTGCGCGAGTCGTTTCCGGAAAAGCAGCGGGCGCTGGCCATCGGCATCTTCAACAGCGGGACCTCGATCGGGGCGTTGATCGCTCCCCCCGTGGTCACGTTCCTGATGCTGAAATACAGTTGGCGGCTGGCCTTCCTGGCCACCGGCTCGCTGGGCTTTCTCTGGATGATCGCGTGGCTGGTGCTGACCGGCATCGGCAAGCGCCGTGGCTTCGTGGCGTCCGCGCAGCAGGCGGAGCGGGCGGCCAGCCTGCGGCCCAAGGTGCGTTGGGTGGAGATTCTGCAGCACCGGCAGGTCTGGGGCATTCTGGCGGGCCGCACGTTTGCCGATCCTGCCTGGTACTTCTACCTGACCTGGTTGCCGCTCTACCTGCACGACGTGCGCCATGTCTCGCTGGCGGCGATCGGCTATTACTTCGCTCTGCTGCCGGCCGTCACCGGCGATGTGGGCAACGTGGTGGGCGGATGGCTGAGCGGGTTTCTGATGCGCAGTGGGCGGGGTGTGATCCAGGCGCGACAACTGGCGATGCTGGCGACCGTAATCGCCATGCCGGTCATCTATTTCGGTACACGCGTGGATTCGACCTGGGTGGTGGTCGGGGCCATCAGCCTGGCAACGATGATGCATCAGAGCTGGTCGGCCAATATCACGACGCTTCCGGCCGATGTGTGTCCCGAAGCGGTGGTGGGCAGCGTCGCCGGTCTGGCCGGCACGGCGGGATCACTCGCCAGCGTGGGGTTCACGCTCTTTGTCGGCTGGGCGGCGGACCATCATCACTACCCGATGGTCTTTCTCGGCGCCACCGCCATTTACCCCATCGGCTGGGTACTGAATCGGTGGCTGGTGAAGGAGAAGTGGGTGGCGACATTGGAGCGAAGCGAGTGAAAAGGGAGCGAAGCAAGTGAAAAGTGGAAAGTGAAAAGTGGAAAGGCGAACCCGGCTCCACCCTGCACCAAGCCCGTTTAAAAACTCAAAACTAACAACCGACAACACGGTTCTTGCTTCTCACTCATCACTCATCACTTTCCATTTTACAAATTAAACAGCTCGCGCAGATGCCGACTCTGCGTACGGCTCACTGGCACCTCGGTTTGCTTCTTGTCGTCCATGCGCAACTGGTAACTGCTGTTAAACCACGGCACGACTTCCTTGATGCGGTGCAGGTTGACGAGGTAGGAACGGTGGGCGCGCCAGAAGACGCGCGGATCGAGATTGGCCTGGAACTCCTCGAGCGTGCGGCAGTTCGACTGCCCTTCAAACTGCGTGGTGATCACCGTGATCACGCCGTCTTCAACCCGTGCGCAAACCATCTCGTTGGGGTCGAGCAGCAACTGCTTGCCGTTGGCCTTGAGCAGGATGCGACTGGGATTCGCCGGTCGCTCTTCCAGGAGCTGCAGCAAGCGGTCCATCTTTTCCTGGGTGGGCGAGCCGGACTCGAGGAAGCGCCTGACTTTCTGGATGGCCTGCCCCAACCGCGCCAGATCGAAGGGCTTGAGCAGGTAGTCGATCGCATTGACCTCGAAGGCTTTGAGGGCGTACTGATCGAAGGCGGTGGCAAAGATGATCTGCGGGGGCACCAGCTTCTTGTCCGACAGCCGCTTGATGACCCCGAAGCCGTCCAGCCCGGGCATCTGCACGTCGAGGAAGAGCAGGTCGGGATGGTGCTCGCGGACCAGGGTGACCGCCTCGACGCCATTTTCCCCCTGGGCAACGACCTCCACGTCCGGAAACGAGCGCAGCAGGAATCCCAACTCGTTGCGCGCGAGCTGCTCGTCGTCCACGATCACGGTGCGAATCGGCATGACGGATTTCTGCCAAAGTATGAGGGCCGGCCGGCGCAGCGGTCAAGAAGAGGTGGGAGTGAGAGGTGAGGGGTGGAGACGACTAGAGCGCGCGCGTTTGTTTAGAGTCGGCCTTTGGCCCTCGCCCTTCGGTCTTCCTAGGAGCGAACTATGACTTTACACGCGGTCCTCGGACCTGACGACGGCTTGCTAGTGGTGGATGTGCAGAACGACTTCTGCTCCGGCGGGGCTCTCGCCGTCACCGAAGGCGATGCCGTGGTGGCGGTGATCAATGATTTCGTCGAACAGCGGCGCCCGCAGCACGTCTACGCCTCGCGCGACTGGCATCCACGCGGAACGCGCCATTTTAAAGAGCAGGGCGGAAGCTGGCCGGTGCATTGCGTGCAGGAAACAGCGGGGGCGGCGCTACATTCCGGCTTGCATTTGCCGCCCGGCACCGTGCTGATCTCCAAAGGTAGCGACCCAAACCAGGACGGCTACTCGGCATTTGAAGGACAGGATCCAGAGGGACGCTTGTTCGCGGAACGATTACAGCTTGACGGGGTGCGGCGACTGTTTGTGACCGGGCTGGCGACCGACTACTGCGTACGAGCCTCAGTGCTCGATGCCCGCGCGCACGGCTTCCAAGTGGTGGTCATCGAAGCGGCGGTGCGGGCGGTCGATCCGGAGGCGGGCCCCGCGGCACTCGCCGAGATGCGCCGGGCAGGAGCGCGCGTCGAGGCCAAGTAACAACCAACAACCAAGATCCAACAACCGTCCACCGCTGTCTACTGATACCCCGAAAACGGAACCGCCTCGCCCTGAGCGCCGACGATGCGGTCGACGCGCTCGAAGCCTTCCTCGCGGAGGGGCGGCCGCAGGCGGCCGGCCATGCGACGGACGACGTCCTCGGGAACCTGGCGATCACGTTGCGCATTGCGGTCCAGGCAAACCTCGAGTGGGACGTCGAAGAAGAGGGCGCAGGCCGGATACCCGAATTCCTCGGCTATGGCGAGCAGAGGACGACGTTCGGTGGGCGTGAGGTTGGTGGCGTCCACGAAGCTGCGCGCGATGCCGGCGCCCAGGCGGGCGCGCAGGGCGTGGCGCAGGATCGAGAACACGGCGTCCGCGAAGCGCTGTTCCTCTGGATCATCAAACAACAGGCGGCGTAATTCGTCGCTGGAGAGTGCCGGCAGGGCGTGTTGAGCCAGATAGCTGGACTTGCCAGATCCGGGCAGACCGACCAGTATGACGACGCACTGCGTCGGCCAACTCGGCAATGGAGCGGAAAGCGGGAAAGGCGGCGACGCGCTTGGCATGGTAGGGTGACGGCTCAGGCCAACGGATAGCGTTCGGCGGAGAGTGTGGCGGCGGCGATCTCGCGACGCAGGGCGATGGTGTCAACCAGGTCGTGTTTCAGCAACCGGCGCACCATGGCAACCTGGGTGCGCAGCATGTCACCTTCGGCGATGGCCGGCAGCAGGCGATGGGCGATGGCCTGAACGCGTTCCAATCCTTCGGCGACCGTGACACGGGCGAGGCTTCGGGCCAATGCGGCGCTGGATGCCTCTGCCGGCATCTTGAGCGCGCGCAGCAGCGCGGACTGGGCGACATAGACCTCGATCAAAAGGTCGGAGAGGCCGGCGAGGATTTCCTGCTGCTGCTCGAGCTGCTCGCGGAAGCGCTGGAAGGCGGCGCCGGCCAGCAACAGCGTGAGCTTGCGTGCCCCTTCCAAGGACTGCTGTTCGGCCGCCAGCGGCCGCTGGGGGTCGGGGTCGGTGGCCGCACCCGCGAGCACGTCCTCGCTGACCTTCTGGACGGCGGCCAGCAGTGGGAGCTCACCTTTCAAACCTTTCTTCAGCAATTGCCCGGTGATGAGCAGGCGGTTGATCTCATTGGTGCCCTCGAAGATGCGGTTGACGCGGGAGTCGCGGTAGGGGCGTTCGGCGGGGTACTCCTGCACGAAGCCGTAGCCGCCATGGATCTGGACGTTGTGGTCCACCACCTGGTCGAGCATCTCGCTGCCGAAGACCTTGATGATGGAGCACTCGACGGAGAATTCCTCGAGCGCCTTACGGATGCGTTGTGGGGCATCGGCGGCCGTCTTGTCAATGTCGCCCAAGCGGGCGTCAATCAGACCGACGGTGCGGTAGACGGCGGATTCGCAGCCATAGAGGCCGATGACCATGTCGGCCAGCATCTGTTGCACCAGTCCAAATTCGGCGATGGGTTTGCCGAACGCTTTGCGCTGGCGCGCATAGGCGAGGGCGTCATGCAGGCAATTCCGCGCGCCCCCGACACAGGCCGCGCCCAGCTTGAAGCGTCCGACATTGAGGATGTTGAAGGCAATGATGTGGCCGCGCCCCACCTCGCCCAGCACGTTGCCGACCGGAACGAGCGCATCGCTGAGCACCAGGGGGCGGGTGGAGGAGCCCTTGATGCCCATCTTCTTTTCTTCCGCACCGGTCGAGACGCCGGGGAAGGACTTCTCGACCAGGAAGGCGGTGAACTGCTCGCCGTTGATCTTGGCGAAGACGGTGAACAGATCGGCAAACCCGCCGTTGGTGATCCACATTTTCTCGCCATTGAGGCGATAATGCTTTCCGTCGGCGGTGAGGTCGGCGCGGGTGCGGGCGGCGAGGGCGTCAGAACCGGAGCCCGCCTCGCTGAGCGCGTAGGCGCCCACCCACTCACCGCTGGTCAGGCGCGGCAGATATCGTTGTTTCTGGTCTTCGCTGCCGAAGAAGAGCACTGGCAGAATGCCGATGCCGACGTGGGCGCCGAAGGCTGCCGAAAAACTCCCGTACTTGGCAATGCGGTCCGCAATGATGGCCGAAGAAAGGAAGTCGAGCCCGAGACCACCGTAGGACTCCGGTACGTCGGCAGAGGTCAGCCCCAGTTCACTGGCCTTGAGCAACAGGGCGCGCGTGATCGCGAAATCCTGGTGCTCCATGGCATCAGCCTGCGGCAGGATGTCCTGCTCGGCGAACGCTTCCGCAGTCTGGGCGATGAGGCGGTGCTGGTCGCTGAAATCCTCCGGGGTGAAGATCGCTTCCGGAGTGGGGAGGGCGAGGACAAAGGTGCTGCCGGCGAGGGTGGTGGGCATCGTGGGTTCCTGGGAGCCGGTAAATCACGCGGACGGGGCGCGGCGAGTCCCGTCTTTACAATCTGAAATTTTCGATGATACCGGCGGCGCCCATGCCGCCACCGACGCACATGGTCACCAATCCGTAGCGCGCCTTGCGACGGGCCAGTTCGTTGAGGATGCTGGCCACGAGTTTCGCCCCGGTGCAGCCCAGCGGATGCCCGAGCGCAATGGCGCCTCCGTTGACGTTGACCCGTGCCGGGTCGAAGCCCAGCGCGCGAATGACGGCCAGGGCTTGGGCCGCGAATGCCTCATTGAGTTCGATGACCGCGATGTCCTGGAGCGCGATGCCGGCGCGGGCCAGCGCCTTGGGAACCGCCGCGACCGGCCCGATGCCCATGATGCCGGGATCGACCCCGGCAGTGGCGTAGGCGACGAGACGCCCCAGTGGCTGGAGATTGCGGCGCCGCGCCTCCGCTTCCGAGAGCAGCAGCACGGCGGCGGCGCCATCGCTCATCTGCGATGAGTTGCCGGCGGTGACTGTTCCGCGGGCATGGAAGGCAGGCTTCAGGGCGGCGAGCGCGGCGAGCGAGCTGTCGGTGCGTGGACCTTCATCCCGGGCGACCGTGACATCCCGCCAGGTGGCGGGGTTGGAACCGTTACTTTCAGGTACCTGCGTTTTCACCTCGAGGCATTCTGCGGTGAAGGAACCGTTGGCGAGGGCGGCGAGGGCGCGCTGATGACTCTGGAGGGCGAAGGCGTCCGCGTCCTCGCGCGAGATGTGGTGTTGTGTGGCGAGGCGCTCCGCCGTCAGGCCCATGCTGAGGTAACTTTCCGGCCGGTGCTCGAAGAGCCAAGGGTTGGGAGCGATGCGGTGCCCCCCCATGGGAATCATGCTCATGCTCTCGGCGCCGCCGGCGAGCACTGCCGCGGCGCCGGCGTCCACGCGAGCCGAGCCGATTGCAATGGCTTCGAGGCCGGAGGCGCAGAAGCGGTTCACGGTCATGGCGGAAACACCGACCGGCAACTCCGCCCGTAAAGCGGCGATGCGGGCCATGTTCATGCCCTGCTCGGCTTCCGGCATGGCACAACCTAAAACAACGTCCTCGATCTCTTCGGGTGCAACGCCGGGAGCGCGCTGTAACGCCTCGCGCAGGACCAGGGCGGCCAGGTCATCGGGACGCGTGGCGCGCAGGTTGCCCTTGAACGCCCGGCCTACCGGGGTACGAACGGCGGCAGCAATCACGGCGGAAGACATCTTGAGGCCATTAGAACACGGTGCTCAATCCGCGTCAGTAATGCCGGAAGGCCGGCCCGTGGTGCCGCGTTTGGGGTGCTGGCATCGGAAGTTCCGCTTGGCTAACGTGCCAACTTTAGCGCCTACAAGGCTGGCCGATGTCGTGGCTTTTCATGCAGATGTTGCTGCAGGTCCAGGATATAGCTGTCGGTCATGCCCGCAATGTAATCGCAAATCACGCGATGGGCGGGGGAGGACGGGATCTTGGCCTGGTAGCTGGGAGGGAGGCGGCCGGGGTCGCCGAGCAGGCGGGCGAAGACGTCCTGTACGACCTCCTCACCTTCGGCCTTTTCCGCGCGCAACTTGGGGTGGTCGTACACCTCGCGATAAAGGAACTCTTTCAGGGCGCGGCGGTCGGACTCGATGATGGGGGAAAAGCCGACGACACGCTCGGGCAGGAGGCGGACGGAATCGGAGCTGTCCAGATCAAGAAGCTGCCCGGCGGTGGTCTCGATCAGGTCCGTGATCAGTTCGTCCATCACGTGTTTCAGGGACTCATTGAAGCGCAGCTTGGGTGCGACGTTCGCATTCCCGCCATCAAATTCCCGTAGGGCGCGGGAAAAAACCGGGAGCTCCGCATCCAACTTCGGCAAGGAGAGCAGGTGTGCCTCGAAGGCGTCGTCGAGATCGGCGGCCCCGTACCCAATCTCGTCCGTAAGGTCAATTAATTGGGCCTCGGCCGGGGGTTTCAAGGCGGGCAGGTACTCCTCGATTTCGGGGAGTTCGTGCGGCCCATAGTCACGGGAGTGCTTGACGATCCCCTCGCGGACCTCGAAGCTCAGGTTCAGTCCGGGAAAGGCGGCGTATCGGATTTCGAACTGCTCGACGATGCGAAGTGCATGCAGGTTATGGTCGAAGCGCTCGCCGAAGCCCGCCATCACGGCATTGAGAGCCTTTTCACCGGAGTGCCCAAACGGGGGGTGGCCGATGTCGTGCGCCAAGGCCAGAGTCTCGACCAGTTCGCTATTGAGCCCGAGCGCTTGCGCGACGGTACGCGAGATCTGAGCGACCTCCAAGGTGTGCGTCAGGCGAGTGCGGAAGTGATCGCTGAAGCGTCGGGTGAAGACTTGCGTCTTGTTTTCCAGCCGGCGAAACGCGCGGGAATGGATGATGCGGTCGCGATCGCGCTGGAACTCGCCTCGGTAGGGGTGGGGCGCTTCGAACACTCGTCGTCCCCGGGAGGACTCCTCGCGAAACGCACACGGCACCATGCCGGAATTATAGACGGAGGTCCGTTCTCCTCCGGCTCCAATCGCACCTGAGACGCACCCAGATCCTCCCGCGTTCCGCGTTTCCGGCGCAGGCATCCCGCAGGCTGTGCCGGACCGTCAGGGGTTCCGTATGCCTGCTTCCTTCAGCCAGACGATTGGGTCCGTCGTGGTGGCTGCCGCAGTCCTTGCAGGGTGTTTTCTGCAGTTTGCTCTCTACTACCTCAAAGGACGGCGTTCACGAAATCGTTCATACCTGTTGAGCGCCGCTGGACTGTTCTGCATCTTCCTCGCCATGGCGGGCACGACGTCGTTAGCTCCCCTGTTCTGGATCCTGACCTGGCCGCTGGTGCGGGACGCGGCGTTTTGGCTGGGCGCGATGTTGTTGTTCGCGTCCCTGGCTTGTTTTGTGTACATCACTTACCTGCGGCCCAATCGGCTGCAGTTTGAAGACGCGATGGTGGAGGCGCTGCCGCAACCTCCCGATGAAGGTCCCACATCGGGGTCGAGTTTGTGACGCCGCCCAGCGGTCCGGTCGCAGTTCCGGCGCGGACCCCAGCGGTATCTGGAGGTCTGCGCGGCTGGGTGCAGCACTGGTTTGTGGCTCTTGGCCCCGGCCTCGTGGCCGGCGGGGCGAATAACGATCCGGCGGGATTGGCGACATTCGCTATTGTTGGGGCCGTCACAGGCTTTTCCCAGCTTTGGATGCTGTTGCTCACGACGCCGCTCCTGGTCGCCGTCCAGACCACCTGTGGGGTGCTGGGCGGGGAGACCAAGCGCGGTTTAGCAACGTTGTTGCGCATTCGCTTCGGTTGGCCGGTGAGCCTTCTGGTCGCGATCGCCTTCGTGCTGGGCAATTTTGCAGCGCTGGTGGCCGACACACAGATCCTGAGTGACGCGCTCTACATGGTGACCGGGATGCCTCGTTGGTATTTCCCGGTGCTGATCGTGTTTTTGACCTGGTACCTGCTTGTCTTTCACAATTTTCGCCGTTTGATCGGCACCTTGGTGCTTTTTAACGTCAGTTTTCTGGTGTACGTAGTCGCGAGCGTCGGCTTGCACCCCAATTGGGGGCAGGTGCTTCGCGATTCCTTGTGGCTGCATTGGAGCGCTCCGGGCGTCGCACGGCGCGACTTCCTGGCCAATGCGGCAGCTCTCCTAGGGTCGCGCCTCTCGCCCTACATGTTCTTTTGGCAGGCCAGCGCCGAAACGGAGAAGTACACCGATGTACGCCTGCGAGATCAAACCAAACTGGACATCTCGATCGGCATGATCATCTCCAATGTGATCGGGTATTTCGTCATCGTGACCACCGGTGCCTCGCTATTCCCCCGGCATGTCGTCATCCACGGCATCGAGCAGGCGGCGGTAGCGTTGCGTCCGGTGGCAGGTGGGGCGGCCGACCTGTTGTTCTCGTTGGGCATCATAGGTTCCGGCTTGATCGCTATTCCGGTGCTGGCCGCGACCTCAAGCTATGTGGTGGCTGAGACGATGGAATGGCGGCATGGCTTGGAGCAGCGTCCTTGGCAGGCCCGACGCTTTTATGTCGTGCTATCGCTGGTGCTGCTGGCCGTAGCCCTGCTGAGCTACGCGGGCTTGAACACCATCACCGTTGCGTTTGATTCCCAAGTATTTTGGGGTGTCTTGGCGCCGGTGTTGTTGTTTTTGGTGCTGTTCATTGATCGGCGTCACAAGGATCGCCGCGTTCCGATCACAGCGGGAATGCGCGCCTGGCTCGTGGTGGCTGTAGTGCTCACGACCGGCGTTGCAGGCTGGCTACTTTTGCAGAGAAGGTAAGTGCCAGCAACTCAGCGCGTGGCGCGGCAGAGGTTTGGCGCCCCTTCTTGGAGCAGCGTCACCCGACCGGCCCTTGCGGCTGAGCCGTCGTCGGATTGCGGCCAATGACGGATTGCGCTATCCTCATGAGCTGGGAAGTGGGCGCAAGCGGGGGGTGGGCGCAAGCCCACTTTTTTGTTGGTGTTCGCTTTTCGGCTGAGGAAACAGATATGGCGGAGACTGCGCGCATGGATGCCGTTCGAGCGGCGGCCACGCGGGTGGCAGTTGCCGCGGCGCTGGAGTTGGTGGATGTCGAGATAGTCGGAAGTGGCGGCAGTCGCACACTACGAGTCTTTCTCGATAAGCCAAGCGGCGTGACGCACGCGGACTGCGAACTGGTCAGCCGGCAATTGGCGGACGTGCTTGATGCGGAAGAGCCGCTGGGGGCAGGTGGCTACGTGCTGGAGGTGTCGTCCCCGGGGTTGGATCGCCGCCTGACACGTCGGGAAGACTTCCACCGGTTTACCGGTCAGAAGGCCAAGTTGATTCTAGTAAAGCCACGCGGCACGCGGCGCAACTTTACCGGACGCTTGGTCGCCGCGACGGATGGAGTCGCAGACGACAAGGTTCGAATTCAGGTGGACACGGGCGAGCAGTTCGAGTTCGAGATGGCGGAAATCCAGCGGGCGAACTTGGTCCCCGAGTGGTAAGGCAAGCGGTTTGCCGAGGCCGGGTGGTTTTGGTGGGCGGGCGACAGGGAAGAGCAGTTTATGGCAAGTGCACTGTACCAACAGGTCGAGCAACTCAGCCGGGATAAGGGCATTGATCCCGAAATCGTGGTGAGCGCCATTGAGGACGCGATCCTGGTGGCGACCCGGAAGTATTACAAGAGCGTGGAGGAACTACGCTCGGTCATGAACCGGGAGACCGGCCAGATTGATGTATTTGCCGTCAAAATCGTGGTGGACGAGGTCACTGACCCAATCAAGGAAATCTCGCTTGAGGAAGCGCGGCAATTGACGCCCGAGGCCGAGGTGGGCGGTGAGGTCCATATCAAGAAGCCGACCGAAGTCCTGGGTCGCATTGCGGCCCAGACCGCCAAACAGGTCATTTTTCAGAAGGTGCGCGAGGCCGAACGCGACATGGTGTTCGGCGAGTACAGCGGCCGATTGGGCGAAGTGGTCAACGTCATTGTGAAGCGTGCCGAGGGTTCCGACGTCATCGTGGACCTGGGTCGAACCGAGGCGCGATTGCCACGGCGGGAACAATCCCGATTGGAATCCTTCGCGCCGGGCGAGCGCATCCGTGTCGTGATCAAAAATGTCGAGAAGGCGGCGAAGGGACCGCAAGTGGTGGTCTCACGGGCCGATCCGGCCCTGGTGCAGCGCCTGTTCGAAGGCGAAGTGCCCGAGATTTACGACGGCACGGTGGTGATCAAAGGGGTGGCGCGAGAAGCGGGAGAGCGCACCAAGATCGCGGTGCTCTCGCGCGACAAGGATGTGGATTGCGTCGGCGCCTGCGTTGGGATGAAAGGCATGCGGGTACAGAGCATCATCCGCGAGCTGCGCGGCGAGAAGATTGACATCATCGAGTACGACGAAGACACGGTGCAGTATGCCGCCAATGCCCTCAGCCCGGCCAAAATCAGTCGGGTCAGCATCTTGGACTCAGAGCTGAAGCATTTGGAAGTGGTGGTGGATGATTCCCAGCTCTCGCTTGCCATCGGCAAGAAGGGCCAGAATGTCCGCTTGGGCGCGAAATTGATCGGCTGGAAGATTGACATCAAGAGCGACGAGGAGAAGCGCCGCGAGGTGGAGTTGCAGATGGCGGCACTGGTCGGCGATGGCGGGAGCGGCGAAACTCCCCTGGCGGAGCTGGTCGGACTGGGAGAGAAGACGCTGGCCGCCCTGACGGCCGCCGCGATCAGCACCGTGGAGCAGTTGGGCGGCATGACGCCGGAACAACTGCAGGAAATTCCCGGTATCGGCCCCAAGACGATGGAGAAGATTTTCGTCGCGGTCAACCGCTTCTTCGGCGCCACGGTGGATGAGGCGGCGGAGGGCGGTGAGAATGAGAGCGCCGTGGATGCCGGGGGCGACGATGCGGAAGGACCGGCGCTGACCGAGACGCCGGAAGGCGAGTTGGAGCGCACCGGCCAGACCTTGGAAGCCGAAGAAGTGCGCGGCGTGCTGGACGCGCCGGACGAGGCGGAGTTGCCGGCGCGGGACGGCTTGGAACCCGCTCCGGACGCCGCCGCCGCCGAGGCAGGCGACAGTGAGTTGGGCGGCAATCCTCCCAGCGGGGCGGAAGGTCGCAATGCGGCGGGCAAGGAAAAGCCGGGCGAATAGGGCTGTTGTCCAGCAGAACGGACGCAGTCTCTAATGACCGGGCACGGGCCGGAAAGGCCGGCCGGGAGCTATCAACGGGGCAGGGACTATGGCCTGAGTCGACCGTGGGAGGCGTGAGCACATTCGGATGGCAAAAACTCGCATAAACGATCTGGCCCGTGAGATGGAAGTGAAGTCACGGGTCATCCTGGATGCGCTGCTGGCGGTGGGGTACACCGAGCACAAAACCCACTCCAGCGCGGTGGAAGACGAGATCGCCGAGCAGGTGCGAGTGTACCTGCGCACCGGCGCGGTACCCGCGAGCGCGGAGACGCCGGCCGCAGCCGCGAGTGCGCCGGAAGAAAACTCTGCCCCGCCTGCCGCGGTCGCGCCATCCGAGGCGCCGCCGGCTTCCGCGCAGCCTCCGCGCGTTGGAGCCCAGCGGGTCAGCCCCGCCAGACCCGCCGCTGCGGTGGTTCCGAAGCCCAGCCCCAAGCTGCCGGTGGCTCCGCCGCGGCCTGTATACCAAGCTCCTGCACCACCGGCGCCCGCTGCGGCGGTACCACCCGTGGTCAAGCCGCCCGTGGTGACTAAGGCGGCCCCGCCGCCTCCGGCTCCTGCGGGACGCGTGCCGCAGCCTCCCGTCGCGCCGTCCCGCCCGGCAAATCCTGCAGTCCCGGTTCCGCCCGTTGTACGTCCACCGGTTTCTGGATTGCGCCCCGCGCCTCCCGCACCCAGCGTGTTGAGGTCGCCGTCTTTAACCATGTCTCCCGCACCGCTGGCGGAGTCGAGCGCGCCCGGGCGGCGGGTCATCGTTCCCACCGCAACGCAGCGCCCGGTCTACGCCGCGCCGCCGCCGACGGTCAAGCCGGTCGCTCCGCCTGCGGCTGCGAGGCCAACCGCCGGCAAGCCGATCTATCAGCGCCCCGGCGCTGGAGCCCGTCCGGGAGCTGCGGCGCCCGGTCGCAGCATTACCCCCGAGGGGCGCCGGCCCATGCATCCCACGCGGCCCGGGGGTGGCGCTCGCCCTTCCTTACCAGGACGCACCCCGCAACACGGACGGCGTGAGCCCCGGACGCGGGAAGGACGGGTGCCCTATCAACAACGACCCGACCAGACGCCGACCGGACCGATCCCCATCAACCGCACGATCACGCTCAGCGAAGGCATCACGGTCAAGGAACTCTCGGAACGGTTGGAAGTACGCGTCAAGGATGTCATTCGCAAGCTGCTCGATCGCGGCCTGATGGCGACGGTCAACCAGTCGCTGGACGCGGAAATCGCCATCGCCATTTCGCGCGAGTTTGGCGCCGAGGCCAGCGTGGTCTCCTACGAGGAACAAGCCTTGCAGGAGGTGGAACAGGCCGTGGCCGTCGATTCCAGCAAGCGCGTGACGCGCCCCCCGGTGGTCACCGTGATGGGCCACGTGGATCACGGCAAGACCTCCCTGCTGGACGCACTGCGGCAAACAGACGTGGCGGCCGGAGAAGCGGGCGGTATCACGCAACACATCGGCGCCTACAAGGTGTCGGTGGTGGATCCCAATTCGCCCGCGTTTGGCCGCGAGATTGTGTTCGTGGACACGCCAGGCCACGCCGCCTTCACCCGCATGCGGGCACGCGGCGCCAAAGTCACCGATATCGTTGTCCTCGTGGTGGCGGCGGACGATGGCGTGATGCCGCAGACGATCGAGGCGATTGATCACGCCAAGGCGGCCAACGTGCCGATCATCGTGGCGGTGAACAAGATCGACAAGCCGGATGCGCAGCCCGACCGCGTGAAGAAACAACTCTCCGAACGCGGCCTCACGCCGGAGGCATGGGGCGGTCAGACGGTGACCGTGGACGTTTCGGCACGGGCCAAGACCAATCTCAACCTGCTGCTCGAGATGATCCTGCTGGTGGCTGATCTGCAGGACCTGAAGGCCGATCCGGATGGTACCGGCCAGGGAACGGTGATCGAAGCCGAATTGGATCGGGGCCGCGGCCCGGTGGCGCGGATTCTGGTGCAGGGCGGAACGTTAAAGGTGGGCGACACGGTCATTCTCGGCTCGGTGCTGGGCAAGGTACGGGCCATGTTTGACGACCGCGGACGCGGCGTCGCCTCGGCCGGCCCGTCCACCCCGGTCGAGATTCTCGGCCTTGACGGCCTGCCGGAAGTCGGCGACCGCCTGCTGGTGATGAATGACCGGCCCAAGGCCAAGCAGATGACCGAGTATCGCGAGGAAAAGGATCGCGAGAACACGCTCTCGCGCACCTCGCGCGGCAACTTGGAGACCCTCAGCGCCCAGATCGCTGCCGGCGATACCAAGGAATTGTTGCTCATCGTCAAGGCCGACATGCAAGGTTCGGCGCAAGTGCTCGAGGAGACCCTGAACAAACTCTCCACCGAGAAGGTCAAGACCCGCATCGTGCATACCGGGGTGGGAGCAATCACCGAGACCGATGTGCTGCTCGCCTCCGCCTCCAATGCCCTGATCATCGGCTTTAACGTGAAGCCGGAGCGCAAGGCGGTCGAACTGGCCGACAAGGAGAAGGTCGAGATCCGGCTTCATTCCATCATTTACGAGCTTACCGACGAGATCACCAAAGCCATGACCGGCTTGCTGGCGCCCGTCTTCAAGGAGACGGTCACCGGACGCGCCGAGGTACGGCAGACCTTCCGGATCCCCAAGGGCGGGACCATCGCCGGTTCCTTTGTGCGCGATGGCCGTATTCTGCGCGACGGCCACGTGCGCGTGCTGCGCGACGGCAAGATACTGCATACCGGCCGTATCAGCTCGATCCGGCGCTTTAAGGACGACGTGAACGAGGTCAAGAACGGCATGGAGTGCGGCATCAACGTCACCGGCTTCACCGAATTTCACCCCGGGGACGTACTCGAGGCGTTTTCGGTGGAAAAGACCTACGCCACTTCGCTGAGTTAGACTCCGGTCGGGGAGGGCACTGGTGCTCCCCCGATCTTCGGACACGCCATGTCGGTGGCCATTTTGCAGTTGGAAATCCACCTGCCGGACTCGCATTCCCTGAAAGACCGGCGCCAAGTGTTGCGCAGCCTGAAAGACCGGCTACGGCAGCGCTTCAACGTGGCAGTGGCGGAATTGAATCCCAGCGACCTGTGGCAACGCGCCACGATCGGTATTGCGGCCATCGGAGAGGACCACGCCTACGTGGAAGGCCTGCTGCGCCAGGTGGGCGATGCAGCTGTGGACATGCTGCATGGACAGTCGGTTCACCTGGGTGAGATTGAATTTCTGGATTAATGGGGCTGTACGATGCTGCACCGATCTGAACGATTGGCCGAGGCGATGCGCGAGGAATTATGCGACATCATCAGCGGTGAACTGCAGGATCCGCGGGTCGGACTTGCCATCATCACGGAGGTGAAGCTGCCGCCCGACTTGCGGATCGCGCAGGTCTTTGTCAGCGTGGCGGGAGACGAAACGGAACAGCACGCGTCCTTGCAGGGGCTGATGGCTGCGAAAGGGTTCATCCGCTCGCAACTCGCGGTTCGGTTGCAGCTTCGCCGTCTTCCGGACCTGCGCTTCGAGCTGGATCGTTCCCGGGAGCTGGGCCAGCGACTCGACACGCTTTTGACACGCTCCGCCAAGCGGAGCCGCCCGCGGAACTTACGAAAGTCCGAATCCTCGACCTGACAATTTACATTCTGTCCGAAGCACCCGCCGAGTTGACTCCTGTGGAGCCGGGATCGCAAGCGGAGGACTGCGAAATTCCTGCGGGCGGGTCCGGTGCCGCCCCTGCTCGATTGGGCGAGAGGGAGCGTGGTGGCCTGAACCCGGGTAAAGGGGCAGCGACCCATGGGAGCGCCGAGAGGCGCCAGCCCCGCGCTTGGCCAACGCGCCAGCGTCCCGGTGTCTGACGTAAACTGAACTCAGGAGGTGGGTTTGAGGGTTGCGTTGCAGCATTTTCGCCCGAACGGAGGCTCGTTTCACGGCGAGCAGGTCTTCGTGATTTCCGGGCTCGCCCAGGATCCGCATTTCCGTCTGAGTCCCGACATCCTGCACGGCGAGGGAAGAGTGGAGGATTTCTGCCTGGTCTATCTCGGAGCGCCGGCGATCGGCGGTGCGATTGGTCTCTCCGGCGCGGATGAAGACACCGAGCAGACCGAACCGTACGTGGTGTATCGTCGCGGCCTGGAGGGTGGGCAAGTGGTGGTTGCCGCTCGCCTCGACTGGGAGGGAGTCTTTACCATTCTTTCCAACGACGATGAATGCGCGGAACTGCTCTTCGAAGCAATGCTGACCCGCTCCGCTCCCGAAGAGGTCAACCGTTCCTGGACTGACGATCGCTCGTCACTGGAAATGTTTCAGCAGATCTTATTGCTGGCCTGAGCCCGCCCATGCAGGACGCCAACCCAACCGAGCGCCCCTTCTTCGAGTTTCAAGATGTCTCGAAGGCCTTCGACGGCACGTCGATTCTGGACAGCGTCAGCTTTGCGGTGTCGCGTGGAGAAACGCTGGGCATCATGGGTCGCAGCGGCGTTGGAAAGTCGGTCTCGCTGAAGCTGATCATGGGGTTCTTGAAGCCGGACGCCGGGCGTATCGTTGCTGCCGGCGAGGACATCACCGACTGGAACGAAGAACAACTGAACGCGATCCACCGCCAGGTGACGATGGTCTTCCAGAGTGGCGCGTTGTTCGATTCGCTGACGGTTGGAGAAAACGTCGCCTTTCCCCTGCGCGAGAAAAGGACCTTAAGTGACGACGCCATTGATCACGAGGTCGACAGCCTGCTGGACATGCTCGACCTTTTGAAGTACAAGAATGAGCCGCCGGCCGGTCTTTCCACCGGCATGAAGCGTGCCGTCGCCATCGCGCGCGCCCTGGCCTCCAAGCCCGAGGCCATTCTTTACGATGAGCCCACGACCATGGTCGATCCGCTGATGGTACATACCATCGGCGATCTCATTCAGCGGGTCAAAAAGCAGGTCAAGCTCACCAGCATCGTGGTGACGCATGACACACGCCTGGCGCGCCGGCTGGCCGATCGCCTGGTTTTCCTGCACGAGGGGCGGGCCCACTTCTTCGGAACAGTGGCGGAAATGGAAGCCTCCAATGATCCGTTGCTGCGCGACTTCCTGCAGCAGGACGAGATGGTGGCGGTGCCTTGAGACGGCCGCCGTCAGGGCTTGCGGCGGTGTGCTTCGGCGAGGGCCTCGATGATGCGGCCACGCAGCCCGGCAGGAACCGGCTGCAGCTCCTCGTCGCGATAAAAGGAGATCGTCTTGCGGCAGGTATCGACCACTACACGGCAATTGCCGCATTTGCCGAGATGGGACTCCAATTCGGCGCGGAGCGTGGCGACGGTGGTCGGATCGAGGACGGCTTCCATTTCCTGAACAAACTCGGAACACTTCATACGGAAACCGCCTCGTGGTGTTTCTTAAAGTAACGGTTTAGTTTTTCGCGGAGCTGCAAACGGGCCCGCAAGAGGCGCGATTTCACGGCGGGCACCGAGATGTCGAGCGCCTCCGCGGTCTCCTCGGTCGAAAGTTCCTCGACGTCGCGCAGTTGAAACACGGCGCGATAAGGCAACGCCAGCGACTGGATGGCACGCTGCAAGATGCCCTTGACCTCGTGCTGGGTGTATTGCTGCTCCGGGTTGGGGTGCCAATCTTCGACTTCGCGTGGGATCAACCCATCCTCGGTCTGGATGTCCTCATCGAGCGAGACGGTACGGCCAGTCTTCTGTTTGCGCAGGCGCATCAGCGCCTCGTTGACCGTGATGCGAACGATCCAAGTGTAGAAACGGGAGTTGCGCTGAAATTGCGCCAGCTTCGAGTAGGCCTTGAGGAAGGCTTCCTGCAGGACATCTTCGGCGTCCTCGGAGTTACCGGTGATGCGTTCGGCGAGGCGGAAGAGGCGGCGCTCGTAACGCTCCACCAGGCGCTCGAAGGCCCCCAAGTCGCCGCCTTGTGCGGCGAGGACCAGGGTCATCTCGTCGTCTGTCGGTACCTGCACGTTGAGGGACTCGCCCGCCATGCTCCCAGTTTCCCCGTTCCCCTCCGGGGATGCAAGTGACGGAGGGATGGACGGCTGGCAGACGCTCAGCAGGACGAGTGCCGGACCAGCAGTGTGCCAGCGCCAACCCCTCCGTGTGCGCTCCTTTGGGGGATCGTATGCGGGTGAGGGACAGATCTAGCATCGGGAACCATGGACGTGCTGGTGGCGGCAACACAACTGCGCGAGTTCTTTGGAGACCATGCCGTCGTGCGCGCGAGCGAGCCGGAGGGGGTGACCTTGATGCTTGGCGGGGGGGCCTCCGGATACGCCCTGAATACAGAGCACGACAAACTGGTGCTGCATCTGTGGACCTCAGAGCGCAGCCTGGTACGGCGCGTCGTAGCGGTAGCCGCCGAGCGGCGTGCGCTGGCACTGCAATGCACGCGCTTCGGACAGAGTCGGGCCACGCCGCTTTACCTCGAATCGGGAGAGGAGACGTCTCGTGCCCTCAACAGAGGGCCGCGCTCGGAATTTCAATCGCGGCTACGGGCGGCGCTCAGGCGAGCGTGGCCCGGGGCGCGAATCGTTCCGGGCGTGGCGGGAACTGAGCTGCCCGAAGCACAGCACCAGTGCATCCTGCTGCGTGAGGGGCGCCATCAGGCGGCCTGCGTCGCCGCGGCGCCTGACGAGCCGCAGGCAGTCCTGGATGCCACCCTGACCCGCCTGCTGCTCTGGGCCGACACGATGCAGATGCGGCTGCCGGGCAGCCTGCTGTCCGGTCGGAGGGTGATCCTGCCTGCCGGCCGTCATGCAACGGTGCGCGCTCGCATGAGTTGCTTGCGCGATCGGCTGGGATGGGAACTCTATGAGTACGACGCCAGGCGACCGCGCCATGCGCCTCTCGATCTGACGCGGGTCGAGATTCACGACGGCAATCTGGAGTCGCGGTTACGCCGGGCAGTGGGCACTAGTCGGGAGCTGTCGCCCGCGGCAGCGGCGTTGCTGGAACGGATGCGGAGCCTCTGTCCTTCCATCGCGCCAACATGGGACGCCGAGGGGATGACGCACTTTAGGGTGCACGGGCTGGAGTGCGTTCGCCAGGCGCGCTTGCATGAGTCGCTGCTCGCTCCCTTTGTCTATGGCGTCGGCGGCGAGGCGACGCCGCTCACCGCGGCCGCTTGGCCGGATTTCGAGCGGTGGCTGCGCCAACTGTCCCTGCAACGCCGTTCCGATTCCGTGGAACGCACGTTTTGGTATCGGCTGCGCGCCGAGGACTGGATGGAAGAGCTGCTGCGGCGCGATCTGAGTCAGGTGGAACCGTTGTGCGACGCGCGCTACGTCTACTCGCAGGTGCCGGTTTGCGCCGGCGTGCAGCGTGACGTGCTCGATCTGCTCGCCGTGCGCCGCGATGGTGTGCTTTGCGTCATGGAACTGAAGGCCGAAGAGAATCTGGGCTTCCCCTTGCAGGGACTCGATTACTGGCTGCGCGTCCGTCGGCACCAGCAGCAGGGCGACTTCGAGCGTTTGGGATACTTCCCGGGCGTGCGCCTGAATCCCGCGCCGCCGGTGCTGTACCTGGTGGCTCCGGCCCTGCGCTGGCATCCTCGCTCCGTCGTCCTGCTACGGGCCATCCGTCCCGAGATTCCTGTGCTGCGGCTGGGACTGAACGAGGAGTGGCGTCGTGGCATCCGGGTGTTGGAGAAGCGGGGCGGGTAGCTCCGCCCGCCTCCCCATCCTGCCGCGCTAGCATCCTTCGGCCTTTTGCCCTCGCTTTCGATCCCCCACCCGCCACGCCCCACCCCCCACCTTCCCCTGCGGTACGCTGAAGGGAATGGACTTCAACTTAGTCAGCGAGTACCAGCCGCAGGGTGACCAGGGTCGGGCGATTGAGACCTTGCTGCGTGGCATCCGCGACTCGGAAAGGCACCAGGTGCTGCTCGGCGTCACCGGCTCGGGTAAGACGTTCACCATGGCCAAGGTGATCGAGACAGTGGGCCGCCCGACGCTGGTTTTGGCTCACAACAAGACCCTGGCCGCGCAGTTGTACCACGAGTTCAAGAGCTTCTTTCCGCAGAACGCGGTGGAGTACTTCGTTTCCTACTACGACTATTACCAGCCGGAGGCCTATGTGCCGGCGGCCGACCTGTACATCGAAAAGGAGGCCACCATCAATCAGGAGCTGGACAAACTGCGACTCTCCGCCACCCGGTCGTTGTTCGAGCGGCGCGACTGCATCATTGTCTCCTCGGTTTCCTGTATCTATGGCCTGGGGTCGCCCGAGGCGTACTACGGCATGATCCTGCTGTTGGAGAAGGGCCAGAAGATCACGCGCGAGGAGATCCTGCGCAGGCTGGTCGATATTCTTTACGAGCGCAACGATCATGAGCCGCGCCGGGGCACGTTCCGGGTGCGGGGTGATGTCATCGAGGTGTTTCCGCCCTACGACGACGATGCCTTCCGCATCGAGTTGTGGGGCAATGAGATTGCGGGACTGGCGCAGGTGGACCCGCTGCTGGGGCAAGTGAAGCAGAAGTTTGCCCGCCTGACCATCTATCCCAAGACGCACTACGTCATCACACCGCCTGCGCGCGAAGCTGCGGTGCATTCGATTCTGCGCGAGTTGGAGTGGTGGTTGCCACAGTTGCAAGCGCAGGGCAAGATCGTCGAGGCCCAACGTCTGGAGCAGCGTACCCGCTTCGACATCGAGATGATGCGCGAGATCGGCTACTGCCACGGCGTGGAAAACTACTCGCGCCACTTCACCGGGCGCCTGCCGGGGGAGGCGCCCCCTACGTTGCTGGACTATTTTCCCGCCGATGCCCTGATGTTCCTCGATGAAAGCCATCAGACCGTGCCGCAACTGCATGGTATGTACCACGGCGACCGCTCGCGCAAGGAGACCCTGGTTTCCTACGGTTTCCGCTTACCCTCGGCCCTGGACAACCGTCCGCTGACCTTTGCGGAGTTTGAACAGCGCGTGCGCCAGGTGGTCTACGTGTCGGCCACGCCGGGGCCGTATGAGCTGACGCGCAGTTCGGGGGTGGTCGTGGAACAGGTGATCCGTCCCACCGGTCTGATTGATCCGGAGGTGGAGGTGCGGCCGAGTCGCGGCCAGGTGGATGACCTGCTGGCCGAGATCCGCACTCGCGTCGCAGCCCAGGAGCGCGTCCTGGTCACGACGCTGACCAAACGCATGGCGGAAGACCTGGCAGAGTATTACGGGGAAGTCGGGGTGCGCTGCCGCTACCTGCACAGCGAAATCGAAACGCTCGATCGCATCAAGATCCTGCGCGATCTGCGGCGCGGCGAGTTCGACGTCCTGATCGGCATCAATTTGTTGCGCGAAGGGCTCGATTTGCCGGAGGTCTCGTTGGTCGCCATCCTGGACGCCGATAAGGAAGGTTTCCTGCGCTCCGCCGGCTCGCTGATCCAGACCATTGGCCGCGCCGCCCGCCACCTGCACGGCAAGGCGGTGCTTTACGCCGATCGCATCACCGACTCGATGCGCCTCGCCATGGACGAGACGACGCGGCGACGCACCTTGCAGACGGCTTACAACGCCGAACATGGCATCACCCCGACCAGCATCCTGCGGCCGCTGAGCATGAGCCTTGTGGGAGCTGCCGAAGCCGACCTGATGCCGGCACTGGTGGATGCCGAACTGGACGCCTTCGCCTCCAGCGCCGAACTGGCGGAGCATATCGCTCGCTTGGACAGCGAGATGCGTGAGGCCGCCAAACAGTTCGACTTCGAACGCGCCGCCCGCCTGCGCGACCGCGTCAAGCAATTGCGCGACCGCCAGATCGAAGTCGGCTGAACGGCCGCCGGTGCAGGACGGACTCATCCCGAGCGGCGCTTTGTTTAAAGTCCAACCACCACCATCCACCAACGCCACAGCTCTTCGATCGCGTCTCCGTTCGTCGAAGGAGGCCATTTTCCGACATCAAACCGCCATCCGGCGTCCATTTGTTACCATCAAAGCCCATGCGTTGGAGCCAGACCTTCATCCCCACGCTGCGCGAAGCCCCGGCTGATGCCGAGGTGGCCAGCCACATTTTTTTGCTGCGCGCGGGGTACATCCGTCAGCTCTCGGCGGGCATATACAGTTACCTTTTTCTGGGCCAGCGGGCGCTGTTGAAGATCATCGCCATTGTGCGGGAGGAGATGGACGCCATCGGTCAGGAGTTCCTGCTGCCGGCTCTGCATCCCGCCGAATTATGGCAGTCCAGCGGTCGATGGCAGGGCATGGGCGACAACATGTTCCGCCTCAAGGACCGCTACCAGCGCGACTTCTGCCTCGGCATGACACACGAAGAGGTCATGGCGGATATCGCCCGCAAGGAGCTGCGTTCTTACAAGCAGTTGCCGCAGATCTGGTACCAGATTCAGAACAAGTTTCGCGACGAGCCCCGGCCGAAGAGCGGGCTGCTGCGGGTCCGGCAGTTCACGATGAAGGACTCCTACAGTTTCGACATTGACGAGGCCGGCCTCGATCTGAGTTACAAGAAGCATCACGCCGCTTACTGCCGCATTTTCGAGCGCTGCGGCCTGAACTACGTGGTCGTCGAGGCGCACTCGGGCGCCATGGGTGGTTCGCAGTCGCACGAGTTCATGGTGCAAAGCGATGCCGGCGAGGACCTGGTGGCGGTTTGCCGGGCGTGCGGCTACGCCGCTAATCTCGAGAAAGCCAGTGCGGCCGTCCCGCCAGCCAGCGATCCCGAGGCCGGTCAGGAGCCCGCACTGTTTGCCACGCCGGGACAACGTACGATTGCCGAAGTGACCGCCTTCACCGGGGAAGATGCCAATCGCCTGATCAAGTCCTTGCTCTACATGGTGGACGAGGAGGGGAAGCAAGTTCCGGTCCTTTTTTTACTCACCGGTACCCATGAGCTGAATGAGGCCAAGATGGGGGCCGCCTTGGGCGGGCACGCCGCCCGTCCAGCACAAGCCGGCGAGATTGAAAAGTACACCGGCGCGCCTGCAGGCTCGGTCGGACCGGTGGGCCTTTCCGGCGTGCGCCTAGTGGCCGATCTCGCCCTGCGGGGGCGCCGTTCCCTTATCGCGGGGGCTAATCGTGAGGGCCACCATTTGCGCCATGTGACGCCGGAACGCGATTTCCAGACGGAGTGGGCCGACCTGCGCACCGTCTGCGACGGCGACCTGTGTCCACAGTGCCAAGCTCCACTTAAGGTCATTAAAACGGTCGAGATCGGACATATTTTCAAGCTGGGACGCAAGTACACCGAGAGCATGCAGGTGCGGGTGCTCGACGCCAACGGCCGCGAGATCGTGCCCATCATGGGGTCGTACGGAATTGGCATTGAGCGGATCCTGACGGCACTGATTGAGCAGAATCACGACGAGGCCGGCTTTTGGATGCCGCCTGTTGTGGCGCCCTTCGACGTGGTCGTGACGCCCGTGAATCTGAAGGATCCCGCGATTATGGCCGTGGCCCATGACGTCTATGCGACCTTGCGGCGCGCTGGAAAGGATGTGCTTCTGGACGATCGCGACGAACGTCCTGGGGTGAAATTTAAGGATGCCGAGTTGATCGGAATCCCCGTCCGGGTGACGGTGGGCAAGAAGGCGGGGGAGGGTATTGTTGAAGTGGTACAGCGTTCCACCCGGGAGGTGCAAGAAGTACCGGTTGCGGCACTTTTAGATGCGGTGGCGCTGGCCAGTGGTGCGGCACGCCTGCAAGAATCAACCCGTTAAACAGTTGATTCGAAACCACGCGCTCGTCGTGGACGTCTTTGGCCGTAGAATTGCCCGCGAGGATAACGGACAGGTTCGTCTCCGCCGGGACAGCAGACGGGGAACATTTAGGTAGGCAGTGAGACTTGGCAACCTCTTTACGCTGTTTTTGGTCGTCGGTGGCGCTTATCTCAGCGTCAAGGTCCTGCCGTCGTTCATGGCCAACTATGAGTTTCAGAACGCCATCGAGCAGGAGGCGCGTCTCTCGATCTATACCGGAGCGGACATTGACGATATCCGGACGCGGGTCATGGACAAGGCGAAGACCTTGAGCCTGCCAATCTCAGACGATGATGTTGAGATTGAACGTTCTCCATCGTCGGTCCACATCGTGGTCAACTATGACGTTCCGATTCAGGTTCCGGTGAGACCCTTCAGTCTTCATTTCAGCGCCAATTACCTGGAAAGCCACTATTAAGCAGTGGCAGGCGCCGCGAGTACGACCCGGCCGCGGGGGGAGCGGCAGGCGCTGCCGAACCTGTCCCCTGATCGGCGTCCCTTTCACCCTGTCGGCAACGGCGCTATGCTGACTGAAACCGTCACCTCGCGGAGCGTACTCTGAAGGTCATTGTCCATACGCAGCGTTGGGTCCGTTTGCTGGCTCATCCCGTTAGCAAGGTGCTGATGGGAACGGTGCTGCTGGTCGCCGTCATTGGCGGCGAAATTTTCATCCACTACTACAATTTCTACGCCAATATCATCGACCGTCGGCTCAGCGGCGAGATTTTTGCGCACCCGACGCTGGTCTACGCCGCGTCCCGGACGCTTTTTCCGGGAGAATCCGACACCCCGGAAGACGTGGCGGCGCAGTTGCAGCGCGCGGGCTACAGCGACACCGATTCAACGGTGGGAACCTTTGTCCTGCACGGGGACATGCTGGAAGTGCGCCCCGGACCGCAATCGTTTCATTCGCCGGTTCCAGCCGTGCTGCGTTTCCAGAAGGGCCATATCCTCTCGATCATCAACCCGGCGAGCGGCGAGAGCCTGCGCAGTTACGCGCTTGAACCGCAGTTGCTGACCTCCTTGTTCAACGAGAAGCGCGAGAAGCGCCGCCTGTTGAAGTACAGCGACCTGCCTCTGCCGCTGGTGCAGGCGGTGCTGGCGGCCGAAGATCGCGAGTATTTTCACCACGGCGCAGTCAATTACCTGCGCATCCTGGCGTCCGCCTACAACGATATCAAGACGGGGCGGCCGAACCAGGGTGGCAGCACCATCACCATGCAGGTGGCGCGCAATTTCTTTCTCTCCTCCGAGAAAAAAATGAGCCGCAAAGTGGCGGAGCTGCTGATTGCCTTCGAGCTTGAGCAGCGTCTGACCAAGCCGCAGATCTTCGAGCTCTATGCCAACCAGACCGATATGGGGCATCGTGGCAGCTTCGAGATCCACGGCTTCGGCGAGGCAGCGAAGACCTACTTCAATAAAGATGTTTCGCAGCTGACCATCGCGGAGTGCGCGCTGCTGGCAGGCATCATTCATGCTCCCAATCTCGATTCCCCCTACCGTCACCCGGATTACGCGCTACGCCGCCGCAATCAGTTCGTGTTGCCCAACATGCTGAAGGCCGGCTGGATCACGCCGACGGAAGAAGCGACGGCGGAAGCCGAGCCACTCAAGCTGGCGCCGCTCAATTCCGACGCCAGCGAAGCCCCTTATTTCGTGGATCTGCTGCGTGACCGGCTCAGTGAGGACCTCCCCGATCGTGACCTGACCACTGACAGCCTGCATGTCTACACCACGCTCGATCCCGACCTGCAGCGCGCCGCTGCGCAGGCCGTGCAGGACGGTATGAAGCTGGTGGATGCGCAACTGGAACAGCGCTACGCACGACATCGGAAAGGCAAGGGGGCCAATGTCACCTTTCCACATGCCCAGGCCGCCTTGATTGCACTCGATCCGCACACCGGGGCGGTGAAGGCGTTGGTGGGAGGACGCAACTACGGCATCAGCCAACTGGATCACATTGTGCGGCTGCGGCCCACCGGGAGCATTTTCAAGCCGATCGTCTACGCCGCGGCTCTCAACCTGGCCCTGCAGGGCGGACAGCCGGTGCTGACCACCACCTCCACCGTGCTCGATCAGCCGACGGTGTTCGAAGGCGGCTACGCCCCGGCCAACTTCGAAAACAAGTATTTTGGGCGTGTTACCCTGCGTACCGCCCTGGCCCACTCGCTCAACAACGCCACCATCTCGGTGGCGCAGGAGATCGGCTACGGTCGGGTCGCGGACCTGGCCCACCAACTGGGAATCGCCAGCGTGCAACCGACGCCCTCGGAGGCGATTGGGACCTATTCGGCGTCGCCGCTGCAGATGGCGGAGGCCTACACTGTTTTTGCTAACCACGGAATACGGGTGCAGCCCCAGTTCTACTACTCGGTGCAGGAACCGGGAGGCGCAGTCGTGCTGCAGCCGCAGCCCCGCACGGAGGACGTCCTGGATCCGCGCGTCGTTTACCTGGTCACCAGCATGTTGCAGTCGGTGATGAACAATGGCACGGCTGCGCGGGTGCGCACGCTGGGATTCACGGCGCCGGCGGCCGGTAAGACGGGGAGTTCGCACGACGGCTGGTTTGCCGGTTATACCAGCAACCTGCTCTGCCTCGTCTGGGTGGGAATGGACGACTACACCAACCTCAACATCGAAGGTTCGCGCTCTGCCCTGCCGATCTGGGGCGAGTTCATGAAAGCGGCGGTCAGCTTGCCCAGCTACCACGGCGTGCAGGATTTTGCGCCGCCCGCCGGACTGGTTGCGGTGACGGTAGATGACCAAACCCTGCAGGTGGCCACGCCGCTCTGTCCGGCCACGCACGTCGAGTACTACCTTCCGGGAACTCAGCCGACCCAGACTTGTACGTTGCACACGATGCCCATCACCCCCCAGGGCTTGGTGAGCAAGGCATTGAACTTGATCGGCATTCATGCCGGGAGTGAGGCGCCGCCGCCCCCGGTCACCGTGACAACCGGGAGCGGGCCGGTCGCGCCGCAAGTCGCCGGCGGCGCTCCCCAGCCGGAAGCGCCGGTGAAACCCAAAAAAAGGGGATTTTTCGGCCGCATTTTCGGAGGCGGGAAGAAGGCGCCTCCGCCTCCACCCCCCGACCCGCAGTAAGATAGGCCCGGACGAGGCGTCCAGCGCCTGCGACAAATCGGCACGGCCGTATCCGACCTGCGCCGATGCCGTGCAGGCTGGACTTCCAGGGTGTGCGGATGAAGCTGGCTTGGTTCCGCTGCGGTGCGCTGGTCCTGCTGGTCCTGTGTCTGGGACAGAGACTGAAGCCGCAAAATGTTTCACCCCCGGGCGCCCCCAGCCCGGCGGCAAGCCTCAACTCCTCGCGGCCGCTGACGGTTGAGGAGCGCGCCGACATCGCCATGGCGCGCAAGCGCTACGACCTGGCTTTGGACCTGCTGCAGGAGGCAGCTCGACAGCAGCCTCGCGATGCCATGCTATGGAACAAAATTGGCATCGCTTATCACCAGCTCAACGAGTTGCCGCAGGCTCAGAAGGCCTATCGGCAAGCCTTGAAGCTCAATCCGCGTATGCCGGAGGCGACCAACAATCTGGGGGCGGTCTATTTTGCGGAACGCAAGGACGGGAAAGCAGCCAAGCAGTTCAAAAAGGCGATCAAGCTGCAAGGCAACGTCTCCGCCTACTACGTCAATCTCGGCGCCGTTGAGTTCAACCGCAATCATATGACTGCGGCGCGGCAAAGTTTTCTCCAGGCCCTGAAGCTGGATCCCGACGCCCTGAATGCGGGAAGCCGTGGCGGGACGGTTGTCAAGTTCCAGGACATGCATGATCCCGCACGCTACCATTTCCTGCTGGCGCGGCTGTACAGTTCGCTGGGACGGGTGGAGGACGCGCTGCACCAGTTTCGCCAGGCGCAGGAGTTGCACTATGCGCATTTGCGTGACGCGCTGAAGGACGACGCCTTTGCGCCCCTGCGCGCGCTCCCGGAGTTTCAGCGGTTGATGCCGGAAAAACGGTGACCTGGGTGGACGCGTCCGTCTCCTTACCAGATCAGATCGAACTCCGGGACGAAATAGCGGTACTGATTGGCAAGAAAGCTGCCGAAGCGGCGGTCGGCGCGATTGGCCTGCACGTCGCGGGGATTGAAGTGCCCCAGGGTGTTGTAGACGTCGAAGCCGTAGCGCACGGTGTACTTGTCAAAGAATTTGGTGTCTTTGGTGAGGGTCAGATCCAGAGACTGGAACCGGGGGAAACGACGGCTGTTGCGGGCGCGGTAGTAGCTGTAATCGGCATTGAGCACGGAATATGGAAAGCCCGTATGCCACTCAAAAATCGGTGAAAGCGTGACCGCCATCGGCAGGTGAAAGACGCCCCAAGCGAGAAAGCGGTTGGGAATGTCGAACGGCAGCGTGCCGTACTGGTTGCGGCGGATCAAGGGGTCGGCGAAGCCGCCGAAAAAAGTGGTGAAGTCGTTCAGGTCGCCCTGGGCGCGGCTGTGAATGAAAGATAAATTCAACAACTGACTACGCAAGAACTCGTACTTTCCGGTGAGTTCGAACTTGGCATAGCGCGTCGTGCCCGAGTTGCGCAGGGTCGTGGCAATCGCGCCCGTGCCGTCGCGCGCTATGTCCACCACGAACTGGCGACGGGTGTTGCTTTGCAGGTAGTTGCCGCTCACCACGAGACGCGGGGTGAAACGCTTTTCGAGAGAAACGTTCCAGGTCGTGCTGTACGGCAGGAAATTGAAGCTGCCCGGCTCGAAGCGGCGGGGGCGGGCGGAGGCGGTGAAATCGAGCAGGAGGTTGGGCAGAGTCCGGTCCGAGGTGACCCGCGTACCAGTGGCGTCGTAATGGATGGAGTGGCGCCGGGGATAACGAGGAAAGGCCACGACGTTGAGCGGTAAGCGTTCGTAAAAGATACCGATGCCGCCGCGCACAACAAAGTCGTTTCCGGGCGCAAAGGAGAATCCGACCCGTGGCGCCACGTGCAGATCGTCGACCTCGCTTTGCTGCTCATAACGCAACCCGGCATCGAACGAGAGCTTGGAGTTCAATAGCCATTGATCTTGGGCATAGGCGCTGAACTCGGTGTTGTTGACGTTTAGGCGGGCGTCGCCAAGGAAATCCAGGCGTTGACTCAGGGTCCCGTCCGGACGAAACACCAGAACCGGGTGACCGATAAAAGTACCGCGTGTTGTGACGCTGCTCAAGGCGGTGCCGAACTTGAACTGGTGCTGCCCGTGATACTGCCGCAGCATGGGCACGAATGCGCCTTCCCAGGCCACGCGCGTGGCATGGCGCGTCTGCTGGTTGAAGAAATTGCCCCGGGCTCCGGAGCTGTGCAGTTCAAACGGAAGATTGCCTTCCGGCCAGACGGCGGCGCTGAAACGTTCCACGTTGAAGATGCTTTCGAGCAGGGAACCGGAGGAGGTCGAGTGCCGCAGGGTGGTGTTCGCCTGCAGATTGTTGCTGCGCCGATTGGGACTGGCGAAATCGGGGAGGAACACGTCGAGGTTGTCGTGCCGTACATGTCCCGGTGCGAAGTTGGCGGTGAAGGTGATGACGTCCTGGGGATCAACGATCCAGTCCAGTTGTGAAAACAGGTCCTTGCTCTCCGTGGTGGTCAGGTTGTGGGGGAAGGGAAGACCGCGAATCGGCGTCTTGTCGAGGTTGTAGTTGGCACCCTGCGAGAAAAAAAGCTTGTGTGGAATGATCGGACCCGCCACGCGGGCGCGTGGCGTGATGCCGCGAAAACCGAAGAGCGAGCCATTGCGGAAGCGCGGTTCGGGAAAGAAGTCGTTAATCTCGGTCCTGAACTTGTCGGTCCCCCCGCGCGTCTCGATCTTGGTGACGCCGCCTGTGAACTGTCCGTACTCTGCCAGGTAGGGTGCCTGGAAGACGCGCACCTCCTCGACCACGTCGAGGGGGAGATCAACGCCGTAGTCGCCCGTGCCGGGATCGCTGGCATCGGCGCTGTTGATGAGCAGGGCGTTTTCGTTCTCGCGGGCTCCATCAATATTGATGCGCCCGTCGGGCGTCCGGACCACGCCGGGTACGAGGGGCAGGGCGGCCGAAACTTGTTCTCCCGGCACGGGCAGTGATTTCAGTTCGCTATGCTCCAGCGATTTGGGCGGTGCGGCGCCCGCACTGACCGGGTTCGGCCCGCTGGCGGAGACCGTGACACTCTGCGTGTTCGCCGTGGCCACGGCCAGCTCCACCGTAACCTCCACTGTTTGTCCGGTCGCCACCTGCACGACCTTGGCGACCGAAAAAAACCCCTTTTTGGCGATTTCCAGGCTGTAAATGCCGGCAGGTATCGACTCCATGCGCAGATCCCCGGCCGAATTGCTTAGTTTCACCTGCGGCTTCCCAAGTGCCGCTGGATCGGCAGGCGACAAGGTAGCAACGACGTTCGCCACCGGATGTGCGGCGGCATCCGTAACGTGCAACACCACTATCCCGCTCCCGACTCCCTGGGCTGCAAACGCGGCGGTGGAAATAAACGCAACCACGGCAAGACGCAGCGCGGCCACGAATGACAAACGAATGCATTTCCTCATTGAGGGCGGTTGATCCATCTGGAGTCTTTGCAGAGCGGGAGGGGTGGAATGATTATTGTAGCGCGGCGACTGCCTGGAGGTGTCACGGTTCCGACACCGCCGCATGTCGTGACGCTTTTCGAGGTAGAGACAAAAATGTCGATTCATCTGGGATCGTCAAAACACTACCGGGGCGATGAGGAGGGGGACCTCCCCACCCCAGCCTACGTAGTCGGGAACGGATTGGATTCTGGGCGCCGCTGCGGGTACGACTCACGTGGTGCTTCCGCCATTCCGCCTGACTTTGGAAATCATGCGAGCAGGAGTTCCGGTGCACTCGCGCAGCAGGAAAACTTGCCCGTCCTTAGTCTTAGATAGTTAAGACTCCCTGTCAAGCGCCTCGGTTCAGTCCACACGGCCCAACCCGCGTCCCTCTCCCGTCGCGGCAGCTACCGCGCCGGTCCTGCGAAGCTGCTATCGCAGTCGCACAGCTCAAGGATTGCCGGCCTCGATTCCTGGCGGGGGCCGTGTCGTGTTGGGCAATGCGCACGGGTTGGCTAGGGCCTGTGAGGAATGACACTGGAAGTGCCGGACGGTGGCGCCCGCATGGCCGAGATGCCAGCGTCGCTCGAGACGGTGAGACTCCACCCTTGTCCCGATGCAGCATCGCATCGATCATCCGAACATCGATTTTTCACTCTCGACAGGAGCTTGGGAGCGGCATAATGGGCGTGTCTTTAAGGAGAAGTCGCATGGGTCCAGAGAATCCCGGGCCGCGCTCCAAGCTTGATGACGTGATCGCCCGACTGGAGCAGGAATGGAAGCGGGCGGTGAACACCATCAATGACGAGGTGGTGCCGGTTGTCCGCCGCGATGGTGGACGGGCCCTGCGGGAGTTGGCCAGACAGATGCACCAATTCGCCAATTCGCTTGATCCGCAGGCTGCCCCCTCCTCCGACAAGGAAACTTCGGACAAGAAAGAATGAAGCGTGCCTGCGTCCTGCTTGCCGTGGCGGCCGCCGGCCTGCTCCTGGGTGCCTGCGCGCACCAGCAAAAGACGGCGCGGGTGCAGGCCCCCTATCCCCCCATGCCTCCCGGCGTGACTTGGGGACAGGCGGCGGACCTGCCACCGGTTCCGCATCGCACCCACCTGCCCAATCACGCGCCCGCCCCCCACAATGTGTCCTCGGTCGAGGCACAAGGCCGGCTTCCCCGAGTCGGCGAAGTGTGGCAGGAAGGTCTGGCGAGCTATTACGGACCGGAGGAGCAGGGACGTGCGACGGCCAGCGGCGAACCATTCGATTACCACAAACGGACCGCGGCTCACCGGCTGTTGCCGCTGGGAACCATCGTCGAGGTGACCGACCTGCGCACCGGACAGACAGTGGAGGTGCGGATCAACGACCGCGGACCGTTCTGGCCGAGCCGCGTACTGGATCTCTCCGTGCAGGCCGCCAAGGACATCGGGTTATATCGCGCCGGGGTGGAACGTGTGCGGATCAAGATCGTCAGCCTGCCCGACCCGCTCCCGGCCGGGCGCTACACCGTGCAGGTGGGCTGGTTCGTGGACAACGACAGCTTGGATCGCTGCAAGACACTGATGCAGGAACGAATCCCCAAGCGCGTCATCGAGTTCAACTCCAGCTCCGGCCACTGGCTGCGCTACGCCTCGACCGTCAGCCTCGATCAGCCGACCGCCGAGCGTCTGGTGGCCGAGTTGCAGCGTGACAAGTTTCCGGCCTACACCGTGCGCTTGAACTAAGGCAGGGTCCCACGGCGGCGGGCAGTTTGCGGTGTCCTGGGGCGTACGGCGCACCAGGCGGTGAAGTCATGAGTCATTGTGCCTGAGTAACACTTCCACGGCATGCTCTTGCCCGTCGTCGTGCAACGGGATGACGCCGTCGGTTCGCTCGGTTCCGTCCACCGTCACGCGGGTCAAGCCGTCGGCTCCCTCCCTTTGGTGCAGGACGATGTTGTACAGCGAGCGCCCGAAGCGGTATCGGATCGTTACCTGGGTCCACGCCGCCGGGAGACAGGGTGCGAAATGCAGGCTGGACTCTTCGCGCTGCAGGCCGAGGAGAGACTCAAGGATCAGTTGGTACATCCATCCTGCGGATCCGGTGTACCAGGTCCACCCGCCACGGCCGGTATGGGGCGCGAGCGCGTACACGTCGGCGGCCGCTACATACGGTTCGACCTTGTAGGTGGCGAGAGCTTCTGCCGTGCTGGCATGGCCGATGGGGTTGATGATGTCGAACAGCTCCCAAGCGCGCCGGTGATCGCCGCGGGCGGCGAAGGCCATAATCGCCCAGATCGCGGCATGGGTATACTGTCCACCGTTTTCACGCACGCCGGGAACGTACCCCTTGATGTAACCGGGGTTGAGAGGCGAGGTGTCGAAAGGCGGATCGAGCAACTGAACGAGGCGGTGATCGCGACGAACCAGACGTTGGCTAACCGCCTCCATGGCCAATCGGGCGCGCTCGGGATCCGCCGCGCCGGAGAGCACGGCCCAGCTCTGCGCGATGGAATCCATCTGGCATTCCGGGTTGATGCTGGCGCCGAGCGGTGTGCCGTCATCGAAGTAGGCGCGTCGGTACCAGTCGCCGTCCCAGGCATGGGTAGCGATGTTCTGGCGCAGTTGGGCGGCCTCGCTCCTGCAGTGTTCCGCGAATGCCGGGTCGTTGTGCGTGTCGGCGAGGCCGGCAAATTGCAGCAATACATCGAAAAGAAAGAAGGCGAGCCACACGCTTTCGCCCTGGCCGTGCTGGCCGACCAGGTTCATCCCGTCGTTCCAATCGCCGCCGCCCATCAAGGGCAATCCGTGCACCCCCATGCGCAAGCCATGTTCGATGGCCCGGACGCAGTGCTGGTAGAGGTTGGTGCTTTCTTCGGAGCGTAGCGGAAGGTCGTAGTAGGAGTCCTCGTCGGGGTGGACGGGCCGGCCCTCGAGGAAGCGCAACGTTTCGTTCAAGACCGCGTGATCGCCGGTGGTCTGCACATAGCGGCAGGTGACCAGTGGCAGCCAGAGGTAGTCATCGGAGCAGTGGGTTCGGACACCGCGGCCCGCCGGCGGATGCCACCAGTGTTGTACGTCCCCCTCCTTGAACTGGCGCGCGGCGCACAGCATTAGCTGTGCTCGCGTGAATTGTGGACCGGCGTGCACCAGCGCCATCACGTCCTGCAATTGGTCGCGGAATCCAAAGGCGCCGCCCGACTGGTAGAAACCACTGCGGCCCCAGAGACGGCAGGAGAGTGTCTGGTAGAGCAACCAGCCGTTGGCCAAAAAATTGAGGGAAGTGTCCGGGGTTTCGACTTGGACCACGCCCAGGAGCTCCCGCCAGGATTCCTGCACGGCAGTGAGTTCGCTGCGTGCCGCCGCGACCCCACGGAAGCGACCGACCAGGGCCCGCGCGTCGTCGGTGTTCTGGCCCATTCCCAGCGTGAAAACGATCTCCTTCTGCTGCCCGCCCGCCAGTTCCAATTGCACTTGCAGTGCGGTGCAGGGATCGAGTCCGGCGCCGAGGCGACCGGAGAGGGCGACCCGCCGAAGGGCGGCCGGATTGCGCAGCGTCCGGTTGCGGCCAATGAACTCCGTGCGATCCCCGGTCGTGGTGTGGGACGCATCGCTGACAGCAAAGAAAGCGACGCGAGCGGCGAACTCGGCGCTATACGGATTGCGGGCCAGAACGGCGCCGCTCACCGGATCCAGCTCGGTGAAGACATGCATCAGTGATTTGGCGCGCAACTCTCCCAGTACCCACTCGAGGTAACCGGTAAGCGAGAGTCGCCGCGGCCGGGCGGACTGATTGCGCAGCTTCAGCACCCAGAATTTCACGGCCGCGGTTTTGGCGACGAAGACCGTCAGTTCCGACTGAATACCGTCCTCGAGGTGTTCGAAAACGCTGGAGCCAAAGCCGTGGCGCGTCACATAGGGAGACGCGCCGGGGCAGGGCAGCGGGGTGGGCGACCAGAAATGTCCGGTCTCCTCGTCGCGGATGTAGAACGCCTCGCCACTGATGTCGCTGACCGGATCGTTGTACCAAGGCGTGAGGCGGCATTCATGGGCGTTCTCGTTCCAGGTGTAGCCGCCGCCACTCTCGGAAACGACGGTCCCGAACTGCGGATTGGCGAGTACGTTGACCCAAGGGGCTGGAGTCGCCTCCGCGGCGCCAGGGGCAATCACATACTCCGACCCGTCGGCGCTGAAGCCTCCCAGGCCATTCCAGAAGTGCAGAGAGGTATGGTCGGGGACGGTGATCAGAGCCGGTTCCGGCTGATGGGCGCGGCTGGGTACAAGACGCGGCACCATGGTGTCCCCGTTGGGGCGGCGGTTGATCTGGTCTGCCAGCGTCCCCCGGCTGTCGCTGACGATGGCGCGGGACACAGTCTGCACCAACACGCGGTCTTCATTCGAGATCTGCTCGACCGGGCGGACAAAGATCTCCCCCATTCCGTGCGCCAGGGTGGATTCGCTGCCGGCGGCGATCAACCCCATGATTTGCTCGTGGAGCAGTTGTCGGTAGCCGGCGTGGTCCTCGTTCCAGATCACCAAGTCCACCGCCAGCCCTTTCAGGCGCCAGTAGGCGTGCGCCTGCACCAGTTGGCGGACCAGTTCGATGTTGGCGGCGTCGGCAATTTGAAGCAGCACGATGGGCAGGTCGCCGGAGATGGCGTAGCCCCAGAGCCCGGACTGGCCGCGACGGTTCTTGATAAGCACGCTGGGCGAGGCGCGCAGGGAACCGTTGGCGTGAATGATCGAGCTGGCAAGATGACAGTAGAGTTGTGCGTCAGCCTCGGTGGCATTGATCTGCCGCAATACCACCTGGCTGTGCGTCCACGCGAGGTCGAAGACCCGGTCAGCAAGACGGCGATCCTGGTATTTCTCGATCAGGCCAAGGCAGCCCGCGCGGCTCTCGCTCATGCCGGTGACGATGTTAACGGTCGCCGACTGTTCTGGATCGAGGGCGATACGGTAGCGGATGGCCACGATCGGATCCAGCACCGAACCTTGGCTGCCAGAAAGAGAGCCGGAGGTCTGCATGGCCAGGGGATCGGCCGCCGTGCGGCCCCGGCCGAGAAAACGCATGCGGTCGGTCTCAAAGGAAGGAGCATCCGCGTCCGCGCCGTGCACAACCATGAGGTGGCCCATCCATGGCGTGGCCTCGTCGATGGAACGGGGACGCCGCGAGCACAAGATTGCCTGTCGGGCCAGGACGATCTCCGTTTGCACGAAGAGGTTACTGAAAGCAGGGTGGGCCGCATCGGCGGCGGCCGGGGCGATGACCACCTCGGCGTAGCTGGTAATCTCAACCCGCCGGCGCGTGCGTGAACGGTTGGTGAGGGTGATACGGCGAATCTCGACATCATCCTCGGGCGAGACGGCGATTTCAGTATGGACGTCAATGTCGTGATCGCGGCGGCGGAACTCCGCGCGTCCTTCCGAGAAGATGGCCTCATAGCGGGCGGAGGGTTGCAGCGTCGGCTGATGTGCGCCGGACCAGACTGCGCCGCTGTCGACATCGCGCAAGTAGCAGAATGTTCCCCAATCATCGCAGGTGGCGTCTTCACGCCAGCGGGTGATGGCAAGGTCATTCCAGCGGCTGTACCCGCCGCCGGCATTGGTGACCATGACGTGGTAGTGGCCGTTGGAAAGGAGCTGCACCTCGGGAACGGGAGTGTGCGGGCTGGTGAGAACGCGCAGGGAGAGCTCCGTGCCACTGCCCTCCGGGCGCACCCCGGAGAAGGAGGTGGTGGGGAGCGCAAAGGCGGTTCGCTTTGGCACGCGTTCCTGGAGCAGCAGGGTGGTGGCCTGGAACAGGGAGTTGGACTCGAAGCGCATCTGCATGGGCCGATGGCAGAGCAGGAAGTCCAAAGCAAGCAGGCTCATGCCCAGGTGGTGGGCCATGAACGAGCGCACCACCACGCTGGTCTGACCGCGAGGCAGGCGCGCCGGTGTGTAGTCCACCGCTTCATACAATCCGTAGCGCCCTTCCAGGCCGGCGTTGGCCAGGCGCTGCAGGTTGGCGCAGGCCTCCTCCGGTGCCACCATCAGCGCCAGGGCCGAGGCGTAGGGCGCAATGACCAGGTCGTCGCCCAGTCCACGTTTGAGGCCCAAGCCGGGCACGCCGAAGGCGCGGTACTGATAATTGAGGTGGGCATCGAAGGCGTTGTAACCCGACTCGGAGATGCCCCAAGGCACACCGCGCTTTTGGCCATATTCGATCTGCCGCTGGACCGCCACCTTGCAGGTCTGGTCGAGCAGCGTCTGCTCATAGGTCGGCATGACCAACGCGGGCATCAGATACTCGAACATGGAGCCGCTCCAGGAGAGCAGCAAGGGCTCGCCGCCTGAAGCGGCGAGCAGCCGTCCCAGGGCGAACCAGCTTTCCTGCGGCAACTGGCCTTGGGCTATGGCGACAAAGCTGGAAAGGCGCGCCTCGGAGGCCAACAGATCATAATCACTGCTGTCCCGCCGTCGCTCACTGACGTTGTAGCCGATTGTCAGGAGACGGCGCGCCCGGTCATACAGGAAGTCATACGTCATGTTGGCGAAAACTTCGCAAAGTCCGGCCAGCCGCTCGATCTCTTGAATTCGCGCCCGTGCCTGGCTCGCGGCGGTCTCCAGCAAAGGGCCGACGGTGGAGAACCAAGCCCGCTCGTCCGCCGGGGCGGCCGCGGAGCGCAGGGTGAGAGCGGGCAGAAGGTCAGTGGCACTGCGAGCCAGCTCCCGCAAAGTGGGCGTGCGGTCCAACTCACCAACATCGGCCAAGCTGGGTGGCGGGGGGGGGAGGAAGGCCCACGGGACGAAGTGCCGCAGCTCCTCGAGCGCTTCCCGACACTGAACGGTCATTGCCTCCGCCCAGGCGCGGGCGGCCGACGGCCTTCCCGGGTCTGAGGTGGGGACCAAGACTGGAGCGGCGGCGATGCCCTCCACGCTTCGACACAGCGCTCGCAACGAGGCACGGTCCGGGGATGTGGCCACCGCTTCAATCTGTGCTGCCAGAGCGTTCAAGGAGGCCCGATCAGAATCCGATGCGGTGGCGCGCCATAAGTGGAGGGTGTCTTTCAGCCCCTCCAACCAGCGCTGCTCGAGAAACAAATCGTCCTCGATCAGCGCAAGCAGACCGGAGCGTAGCACCAGCAGATGGCCTGCCAGATTGCCGCTATCGACCGTGGATACATAAGTCGGGGGCAGTGGCTTCAGGGTCTCGGTGTCATACCAGTTGTAGAAATGACCTTCGAAGCGTTCCAGCAGATCCAAGGTGGCGAACGTCTGCGCGGTTCGTTCCAATAGCCGTCCCGTGGTCAGATAGCCCAAATCATAGGCGGCGAGGTTGGACAGCAGAGCCAAACCGATATTGGTTGGCGAGGTGCGGTGAGCAATCACTGCAATGGGTTGTTCCTGTACGTTGTCGGGTGGCAGCCAGTGATCGGCGGGGCCGACGAAGCTGTCAAAAAAAGCCCAAGTCTTGCGCGCCAGGATTCGCAGAAAGCGAAGCTGTCCCGCACTCAGCTTGGCTTGGCCACGTTGCCGAGGCCGGCTGAGCCACCAGGCGATGGCGGGCGATGCGGTCCAGGTCGCGAGAAGCGGGATGGCAGCGGCAAGAGCTTCCGGACGTGCCATGGCCAACAGAATGAACGTGGCCATGCCGATCACCGGCCCGGTCCACATGGACTGAAACGTGGCCCCGAGACTCTGATGCGCGGCGCGGTTACCTTCGTGGGACGGCGTCCATTCGAGCAGACGGCGGTGCGTGAATAGCATGCGGCCCGTGGTGCGCAGGATGGCATCAAGGCTGAAGCAGGCTTCGTCGGGAAGACATGCGAGGGAAAATAGAGTGTCGCTCAGTTGACTCGCGGTGGCGCGCGCGGCGGCAGCCAAATGTGCACCCAACAGCATGTCGTCCGGCTTCCGCAGGGCGTGGGCGAGGGATGCGCCGAGGGGCGGCAGGAGTAGGAGCGCCAGGACTGCAAGCGTCCCCACCCACGCCGGCGTCAGGCTGGTCCAGATGAATAGAAAGAGTAGGACCAACGCCGCCGGCACCAGGCTGCGGCGAAGATTGTCAAAGATCTTCCAGCGCGACAGGGCCGAGATGGGGTTATGACGCAGCTTCCCTGTCTGGTCCGGAACACGCGGCAACAGCCAGCGTGCAACCTGCCAGTCGCCACGAATCCAGCGGTGGCGGCGGCTCACATCCGCGCTGTAGGTGGTGGGGTAATCCTCGTACAACTGCACGTCGGTCAGCAGGCCGGAGCGCGCGTAGCAGCCTTCGAGCAGGTCATGGCTGAGGATGCGGTTATCGGGGAGGCGCCCCTGGAGGGCGCGCTCGAAGCCGTCCACATCGTAGATGCCCTTGCCAATAAAGGACCCTTCCTCAAAAAGATCCTGGTAGACGTCGGAAACGGCGTGGGTGTACGGGTCCAGGCCGGGCTCGCTGCCGCGTAGTCGCGCGTAGCGGGATTGCGTGCCACTGGGCAAGTTCGCCGCGATACCGGGCTGCAGGATGCCGTAACCCCGTGTGACGCGCTCTTTGTCCGGGTCGTAGTACGGCTGATTGAGCGGATGCGCCATGGTGGCGACGAACTGCCGCGCTGAATCGCGTGTCAATTGCGTGTCGGTATCGAGCGTGATCACATATTTCACGGACGCCAGGACCGCAATGTCGCCGCCGATGACCGAAAATTGGCTGGGATCGCCGCGCAATAACCGGTTGAGATCGGCCAACTTGCCGCGTTTGCGCTCGCGTCCCATCCAGACACGCTCCTGTGGGTTCCATCGGCGCGCCCGATGCAGCAGGAAAAACGTGTCGCCTGTGGAGGCGGGATACTTGTGGTTGAGAGCGGCGATGCCATGCTGCGCCTGCTCTACCAGTGCCGCGTCGTTGTCGGTGACTTCCGTAGCCGCATCGCGCAGGTCGGTCAAGAGTGCGAAATGCAGGTGCGAGTCGCGGTTGCCAAGGAAGCGCACTTCCAAGGCCTCGAGCAGGCTGTCCACGCCACTGGCGTCCGCCAGCATGGTGGGCACGACGACCAGCGAACGACAGCCAGGGGGAATCCCCGAGGAAAAGTCCATGCGCGGCAGGAGCGCGGGCGAGGCCAGCTCGGTGGTAAGCCAGTTGACCATCGCTACGGCGAGATGGCTGGCCGCCGGCACGACGAATAAGCCGAGCAGGGCCAGCGCCAGGCCGTGCAAGTGGTCTATCGTGGCCGACCGCAGGGCCGCCCCTGTGACGGCCAAGGTGATCAGCAGAATCGAGCCCACGTAAAGCAGGAGCGGACAGCGATGGCGGCCGCGCTGCCAGCGGACGGCCCAGGTAGGACGCAGGGCAACCGCGTCCTCAAGCTGGCGCAGACCGAGGTCCACCAAGAAGAAGCCGATATGCGCACTGCGGGTGTCCGAGGATGACGCGCGCGCTTTAAGTGCCAGGTGCAGCGCCGCGTGCGCGATCTCGGTTTCGGAGAGTTTGCTGCGTCGAGCGAGACGCTCCACCACATGCCGGTAACGGTCGCGCGTGGAGAAATCCATGCCGGCGTAGACGCCTGCCGGATCCTCCCGCAGTGCCTGTTCGACCTGGCTCATCGCTTCGACGAAGTCGCGCCAGTCCAGAGCGCCCAAGGCGCGCAAGCTTCCAATGCTGTTGCCGATGGACACTTGGTCGGCAGCTTGCTGCTGGTTCTCTGACTGCACGCACAGCTCGATGGTCAATCCTGACTCGGCCAGCCATTGTTCGATCCACGTCAGCGGCAGCGCCAGGGCTGCGCTTTGACCTTGCAGACGGCGGGAGAACTCCGCGATGAAGGAACCCGCCATCGGTGGGTTGGAGCGGGCCATGTCGGCGATCACCAGGATCAGGCTCTTGGGGTCGCGCTCCGCGACCTCGGTCATCTGGTCGGCCCAGCGGTCGGCATGGTTACGCTTCAGGCGGTCCGCGGCCAGGCGCGCTCCCACGCGGCGCAGGTTCTCAATGAGCGCCAGGCGCAACATGATGGGAATGGCCCACAGTTCGCTGAGCTTGAGCGGCGTGACGGTCTGGTAGGCAGCGATGAAACTGGAAAGGGTCTCAAGGTCGACCCGGCCATCGCCGTGGGCAACGGTTTCGAGCGCTATGTCGTAAACGCGTGGTAGCCCCGCTGAAGGCCCGTCCTGCAGGCGCGGCAGCTCCCGGCTGTAGCCCTTTGGCAAGTGGCGCTGGGCTGTACGAATCTGCTCTTCGATGAGGTAGAAGTTGTCCAGCAGCCATTCGCCGGCCGGCGCGATCCGTCGATCAGCGGTGATAGCGCTGGTGAGCAGCTCGCAAACGCCGACCAGCACCCGCTCGTTGTCCGCCAAACGCTTGAGAAGTTGGTCGGAGGCCTGCTTCGACGCCAAATGATGGACGGCGGCCAGGTTCTTGCCATGCTGCTCCATCTGGTCGCGACTGAAGAGTTCCGCCCGAAGGGGCAGGGCATCGCCCGCTTGTTCTTCCGTGCGGTGCAGATGGGACGCCTGCAACCCCTTGCTGAACAGACCTTGGCTCCACTTCCGCATAGTTACGCGTTCCTCGAATCATGCCCACGGCGCAAATCCATCCTTCAAGCATGGTGCCTCATTTACCGTGTCCCTGTGGCTCGTTGCCTGAAATCGCGTGATTGAAGCAGGCTCGCCTCGGGTGTGAGCGAAGGCATCCGTTTTAGATGCGATGGCGACGGGACGAAGCCCAGATTTTGCTGCAAGGCCTGGAAACGTTAGGGAAGGCCCGCCACGAGCGGCAGGAAGCAGGCATCTCGGGATGGCCGCAAGGGCCGACGCAAACGCGGCCAGCCGGTTGTCGACGCGGTCCAGTACGCAGTGCACGAGATCGGCAAGGGCACCAGAGCAACAAGTGTGCCTGGATGGACTGAGTGGAGCGGGAGACGGGGATCGAACCCGCGACATCAAGCTTGGGAAGCTTGCGTTCTACCGCTGAACTACTCCCGCCCGCGGTAAAGAATCACGACTCGGCAGACGTCTCCAGCTTCAAAATTCAGGAGCCATTGACACCAGGAAACCGTACCTTGTGGGCCGCGAAGATTCTACCACTCGTCATGAGGCGGAACAATTGCAGCATAGCGGCCGGCGCTTACGAATGCGAGGAGCGGCTGCAGACACGGGCGTATGAATGGGCGGGCTGGCGCCCAAGACTCGACTGAACCCGATGAAGGTCAAGAACCACGGCCATTCCCGCCCTCCAAGAGCCAAACTCATAGCCGGGACGCCGGAGTCGCGTCCGATCCGCGAGCGTGCAAGATTTGAGTTGCTGCGAGCTCAGAGACTGCTGGGGGCGACCGCGGCGCGTGCGGCGTGGCGTTTGGTCTTCTGCTGATACAAGGCCGCATCGGCGGCAGCGAGAAGTTGTTCCGCGGTCTGGTTTGGCTGCAACAGGACCATGCCGCAGGAGGCCTCGACGACCATGCTCTGGCCGTCAATCAGGGTGAAGATCAGTGGGAAGGCCTGCCGCAGCCGGTCCAGGGCAGCCTGCGAGCGCTCCGGGTTGGTGTCGGGCATGAGCAGCAGAAACTCGTCGCCGCCCAGGCGGACGCAGAGATCGGAGGCGCGCGTAAAGCGCTTCAGCGTCTCCGCCATCGCTACCAGGGCCCGGTCTCCGGCATCGTGGCCGTGCATGTCGTTGATGGATTTGAAATGGTCCAGGTCCATGGCCACGGCGGCCAAGCCGGAGCCATGGCGACGGGCGCGGGCGTACTCGCGGTCGAGAAACTCCTTGAGCACGCGGCGGTTGGAGAGCCCGGTGAGCGAGTCGGTACGCGCCAACTGGCTGATACGGGACTCATATTGATCCACCAGGGTTCCCACGATGAACCAGATGGCGATCAGCAGCATGCCGCGCATCAGGAATGTGGCGCGAAGCGTGAAGGTCCGCATCTCGGCCGCGCCCCGCGCCACCGCATCCTCGTCCTGGTACACGCACACCTCGGCGTGCAGCTCGGGTATCCACTGCGTGGCCACCAGGTGGCGCTTGCGGTCCAGTACCACGTCGGTAGCCACTCCTGTCACCGACTGTCCGTGAGAGGCGATTTCGGCAAAGGTGCGCGAGGTGTCGCCCATTTGCAGCACGTCTTTGCCGAGATCCGTGCCGACGAACGAGGACACGGGATGTGCCACGACAATGCCCTCGTCATTGAGGATCATGACGAAGCCGCCCCGCCCCACTTGCAGATGTTCGACCAGGTGCTGGGCGTACTGCTGACCTTCCGGGGACGCGAGCGTGCCTCCTGGTGTGGTTTGCTGCAGGACACCAGCCAGAGCGCTGGCGGTGGCGGCGCTGTCGTCCAGAATCTGGGCCGTAAGCTGGTGTTGCATCAAGGTCAGGCTGGTTTGCGTCAACCGCCACTCGCCGACCAGCGACACCAAGGTCAGGGTCCCAGTGATCGCGATCTGTAGGAAACGCTTATGGGCCAGAAACGCGGAGGAAAACACCGCGCAATTATGCGCCAGTCCGCGGCTGCATGGTGGCGGAGTTTGGCGGCGAGGGCCGGGGTGTCTTAATGGTCAATCCAGACTTGGAGACTTTTCTGATGGCCACCCCGGGGCCGCTATTTCCAGCGCCGCCGAAATGCCGCTAAGCCTGGCGGCTGGCGATAGAGCGCGCCCAACTTGTGCGTCCGCTCCAGACTGAGTTCTACAAAGCGCAGGGCCAGGGAGGATCGCTGCGGGGTCATCAAAATCGCCGACTCCCCCTCGAACGGCAGAGCGATCGCCTCCAGCCCCAGTGCGCGGGCCCAGGACACCCACTGCTGCGGTCGCAAATAGAGCCGGGTGAGCTCATCGTGACGCCCCCAATCGGTGTACTGCTGGCGGGCGGCAATATTGGACACGAAAGCGGCGGTGCGGCTGACCCGTGCAATCTCCAGCAGTGCCCGTTGTGCCTGCTCGCGTTCCAGGTACTGCAAGACGCCGTTGCACCAGCAAAGATTAAAACTGGCATCGGAAAACGGCAGACGCCCCACGTCGGTGCGCACGGTATTCTCTCCGCCCTGGCGACGATGTGCCTGTCGGGTGGCGTAGTCGCTGAAATCGGCCCCGACGACCTCGAGATGGAGCGAGCGCCGGGCATATTCAGCCAGCGCACCCTTGCCGCATCCCGCATCGAGCAGCGAATGGGCGCCAGTGAGCTCTGCCAAGGTGGCCAACTGGGCTTGGACGATGGGGAAATACTCCGGGTAGTAGCCATAGCCTTTGACCTCGTCGCCTCCTTTCAGTCCGGGCGGATAGTGGGGGTCCTCGAAATAGCGAAGCTCGAATTTGGACATGGTAGAGCGGGGTTAGGCTTCCTCTTTAGAATAGTGGCATGCCCATTCCCGACGTGATCGTGGTGGGTGGTGGCCTGATTGGCCTGGCCACGGCGCGTGAGCTGCAACGTCGCGGCCTACGCGTCACACTCCTTGAACGAGGACGCGTGGGACAGGAGGCGTCCTGGGCGGGGGCAGGGATGCTGGCTGCCATGGCGTTGCCAGATGGGCATGCACTCCGGCCCCTGGCCACGGCCAGTGCGGCGCTTTATCCGGATTTCATCGCAGAGTTGCGAGCAGAAACTGGAATGAGCGTGGAACTCGGCCAGGGCGGGACGCTCGCGCTGACCCCCCACGACGCAGGCACACCGATCACATCCGCCGAGGCAAAGATTCTGGTTCCCGGCTTGGTGGACGCTGCCTTTGAAGAGAAGACCTCAGCCACTTTCTTGCGCGATGACCATTATGTCGACAATCGCCAACTCCTGACTGCTTTGCGCCGCGCGGTGGAACTCCGTGGCGTGAGGATCGAGGAAGAGTGTTCTGTGAGACGTGTCTTGACCGTGGGCGGAGCGTGCAGCGTGGAAACCAACCGCGGCGTGCGTTCAACCGGACAACTCGTGATCGCGGCTGGGGCATGGGCGGGAGAGATTACAACGCCCGCTGGCGTCTATCCCGTACAGCCCCGCAAAGGGCAGATGGTGGCATTCCGTCCGTCAGCAGCACGACTGACACGTGTGCTGGTAGCAAGAGAGGTCTACTTGGTTCCGCGCCGGGATGGGCGTGTGCTGGCAGGGGCGACGCTGGAAGATGTGGGATTCAATCGGACAGTGCTGCCGGAGGTGACCGCGACGCTTCGCGGCCATGCGATGCGGCTTCTTCCGGCTTTGGCGGCCGCAGATCTGGAGGAGTCGTGGGCTGGATTCCGCCCCGGCACGCCGGATGGACTACCACTGCTGGGAGAGGGACAGGTTGCCGGGTTATGGCTCGCCACCGGTCATTTTCGGGATGGGATCCTGCTGACGCCGGTGACGGCGGCAATTATGGGCGACCTGCTGACCGGCGAGGCTCCCGGGCATGATCTCACCGCCTTTCGACCAGATCGCTTCTTTGGCGCTTCGACGCAAGCGCACATCGGAGGCATGCCGTAGACGGGCCCCTGAGAGGGGATTCCCCAGCGGACTTGTGCAAGTGCGGCCACAAAGTGCGGCCACAAACCGCGGCTGCTTACGACTTGTCCGGCGTCCCGAAGCGCTCCACTTCGCGTAATAAGGGCCGAGCAGCAGCGGGCGGCCGGACGCGACCATTCAGAATCGCTCCGCGATCCACGTTGTTGCCGTACATGGCGCGGTTGCCGGAGTCATCGGGCTGCACCACGCTGCCATTGAGGCTCACTCCGGCAAAGGCGCCGCGACTGCGCGAGTAGGTAAGGATTTCGGAGTGCAGCGCGATGTCGGTGCCCGCAGCAGCCGATCGTCCCACCGGGCCGCCCGCTGCCGTGGCGTCGGCCCCGATGCGAAACTTGTCGCTCATCAGCGAAGTGATACCGTCGCGATTGGTAAAGATCATCACCACATCGGTGGATGCGCCACCCAGTTGCAGTCCCCAGCTCCCGCCCCCGACGGTGATAAACAGCGGCGCGCTCCAAGCACGACCGGAGGTGCGGCAGGTCGCCACCCCCTTGCCGTATTGTCCTCCGAAGCCCAGGGCAAATTTTTTCTCTCCGGGTATGACCGCAACGCATTGAGCGCGCTCCAGCAACTCGCGTGGAATTCCTTTTTCGGGCGTCGAAACCACTTCATGCAGCACCTGGGCAGCCCGTTCCACTCGTTTCACGTCGTCGCTGCGCGACGAAGAAGCCACCAAGGGCAAGGCGACACAACAGGACAAGGCAATTCCAGCAAGCGCGCGGTGGGACATGATTTCTTTCCTCGGAAGGTCAGTTGATTATGAGGGGCCGGGCTGAAGGAAGGTTGCTTACTCTTCAAGAAGGCACTGGCCGAGTACCCCGGTCGTCCAGCGGGAGCGCGCAGCTCCGTTGGGGTGCTGCGCGCTCCGGGTGAATCGAACTCAGCGACAGGCAGGACCATTCATCGCATCGTTCACGGACTGCACGCTGCTCACCGCAAGCCTATAGACAGGACGCGGATATGTGGTGTCCGTGTCGGGCAGGGCTTTCTTGGTCTCCATGGACTGGTTCGAGGTCGGAGAGTAGCTCTTCGCCTTTAGCGTTTTATCCGCTGTTTTGAGGGTAACCTTGGTTGTGTTTCGCGCATCGGGATCAACGGCTACGTTAATGGTTCCGTTCTTCGCGTCCCGTTGGGTGACCGTTCCGGTCACGTTGATCAACTGTCCGACTTGGGGTTTCAAGCCAGCGGTGGTATCCAGCATGTAAATCGCATACGGCTTCGATTCCATCCCGGTTGCCATCTCGCCCATCTCGGTCCGCTCGCGCACGTGCACTAGGACATAGGTATTCGGAGCCGTGCCTTCGTGCACGCAGCCGGTGATCGTGACCGTTGTGCCGACCTTCGGATCCATACTCGCCGCAGTTTGTCCGTAGGCAACCGAAAAACAACTCATGCCGGCAATCGCCAGTGCGAATCTCAAGTTAACTTTACTCATAAAATTTCGTCCTTCTTCCAAGCTCTTCTGTGCCACTTTCAATAGGTTTGCAAGCAGGATCGCCGGCTTGAATGAAAGTCAAGCGTGCTCTGCCCAATACAACGGGGGCGAAAGGCCAGTAGTCCTGTCAGATTCCAGTTCTCGCTCAGTCGTTGCCCCGGCGGACAACCGAATACGCTGGTAAGGAAGATGGATCAGGTAGTGGCCGCGGGTTTCCCACCAGCCCGGGGCAAAGCCCGCCCGCGCCCATTTCAGCGCAACCTTGAAATTGGGTGGACTAGAGGGCGGCCGCTAATGCCGCCTGCAATGCAGATTGCGCTTCCCGCGACAGGGGAGCCCCGCCTTGAGTGATATAGAAAACGTCGATCGCCTTTGTTGCCTCGGTATCAATCAGCGCCACGGAAAGGTCACAGCTCTGCTCAGTCAGCACGCGGCTGATGTCAAACAGCAGCCCGGGGCGGTCGCGGGTAACGATCTCGAGCAAGGTCTGGCGCCCGGCGGAGACGGCATCAAAGGCGATGCGCGTCTCCACTTCCGGCCCGGCCCGGCGGGCGAACCATTTATGCGCCGGGGCGCGTAGTCGTTCCAGGTTGGGAGTCTGTCGCAGTTGGTCCTCAATCTTGCTCTGAAAACGCTCCAACTCGCCCGGATTAAGCTCAAACGTCTGATGAAGGTCGACGAAACGGAAACGGTCGAGTACCAGTCCCGCCTGGTTGGCAAAAGCTTCCGCTTTCAGAATGTTGACCCCGTAACCGGAGAGAATACCCGTGATGGTGGCAAACAGGCCGGGCCTGTCCTGGGCAATGATGGTGAGTTCATAGCCTTCGGGATGCGCTTCGAGCAGGGAACGAGCGCCTCCGGGCGGGAGGCGGCCGGCGGCGTGGAAGTGTTCCACAATGGCCCCCGGCGGACACGTCACCAGGTAACGTCGCGGCAGGCCGGCGAGGAAGGCGGCCAGGGCGCCCGCTTCGGTCCCCAGCTTCTGGCCGTCGGCATCCGCCAAGAGTTGCCGTGCCGTCTGCAGCGGGTCGGCAGACGCGTCCACTCCAATGCGATCGCGGTCGAGATTGTGCGTCAGCTCGTTGTAGACCGCGATATAGAGTTGCCAGAGGTTGTCCTGCTTCCACGCTGTCAGGGCATCCGGATGGACGGACTGGATATCCACAAGCGTCAGCAAGGTGAGCATCTTGAGGCGGTCCTCGGTGGCCGTGATGGCGGCCATCTGACGCACGTTCTCGGGGTCGAACACATCGCGACGCAGCGCTTGCGACAGCAGCAGGTGATTGCGGATCAGGAATAACACGCCGTCCCGTACCGGGCGTTCCACGGCCCAGCGACGCAACGCGGACTCGGCCAGTTCCAGCCCGGTGGTGACGTGATCGCCGCCAGGGACGCCCTTGCCGACGTCATGCAGCAATAGCGCGGTGACCAGCGCTGCCGGCTGCTCCAGTTCGCGATAGAGTTCGGCAAAGCGCTGACGCGTCGGATCGGAGCTGGAGACCAGGCCGTGCAGGTGCTTGAGGGTCAGAAGCGTGTGTTCATCCACCGTGTAGCGGTGATAAAAGTCTCGCTGTACGAGGGCACTGATGGCGGCAAACTCGGGTACCAGGGCGGTGAGCAATCCGGCATCATGCAGGCCGGTCAAAGTGGCGTAGCAATGGGGGGCGAGGAGCAGTGGACGCAGCCAGCTCCAAGCTCGACCCGGTTCGGCCAGCCGCTGCGCCAATGCGAGCGGCGCAGTGGCCACTTGTTGCTCGGCGGCTTCGCTCGGAATGCAGCGCCGCTCGGCGCAAAAGGTGAACAGCGCGAGTGCCAACTCGGGTTCATGGCCGAGCCGCTCCGGTTCCAGGAACTCCACTTCTGCTCCGCGCACCCGAAAGTCCGGATGACTCTCCGCCGTTGCCGGGCGTTCGCTGCCGCGCCACAAACGGAAGCGACGACCGGTAGTCGCGACTGACGGGGAGGCAGAAGCGCGCTCCAGGGTGCGGCGCAGGCGCTGGTGCACCAGGCGGGCATGGCTGAAGTACTGCCGCATCCACAGCTCGGGTGGCTGATGCACGCCCTGCCAGCGCGCTTCGGTCGAGAGCCTCTCCTGCATGTCATAGCTGAACTGGTTGACGTCGCGGCCGTTCAGGTAGTGCAGAAAAGTGCGGATGCCTGCCAGGAACCCGTGCGCCTCGCGCAGTGCTTCACGTTGCGTGCCCGGCCAGCGCGCGGCGGGTGGTGGCAGGTTTTCTGCCGTATCAACGATGGCCTGCCACCAGCCCATTGCCTGCAGGTCGCGGAGCGCGCCCGGGGTGTCCTTGATGTTGGGCTCGAGATGATAAACCGTGTCGGCGTACTTCGCGTGGCGCGCCGTGACAAGGCCGCGTAGCTGCCCGAGCAGCGCCTTGCGCTCGCGACGAATCAGCCCCGGCAATGTAGCGCTGACTAGTTGTTCAGTGAAGGCATCCTGCCCGGCCAGGGGCCGCACGTCGAGCAGCGAAATGGTGAATTCCGCATTGCCGTCCAGCAGCGTGCCGGTCTCCGCCAAGGTGTGAACCGAGTGGCTGGCGCGCAGATGGGCATCCCACAGGCTCTGCAGGAAGGCCTTCAGCGCGCGCGCCAGCTCCAGAGTGGGCGGCGTCTCTACCAGGAACAGCAGGTCCACGTCCGAGGAGGGGAATAGTTCGCTGCGCCCGTACCCACCGACGGCGCATACCGCGAGCGGGGTAGCGGGCTCGAAATGCCGGCGAAAGAGTTCCCGGACCAGGGCATCAACCAGGGCCGCGCGGCGCGTGATGGCCTGCAGGCCATCGGGCCGGGCGAAGAAGGATTCCTCGAGTTGTCCCAGCGCGGCGACGTAGTTCAGGGCAACGCTGGCAAGCTCGTCGGAGGAGAGCGGCGTGATCTGGCGGGGATCGTGCATCAGAGTTCGCGACACCGGCGGGATGCCGGCGATCAGGAACGCGTCCCGGTCTCGTGCTGCCGGATGAGGCCCTTGAGTTCGTCCATGAACTCCTTGACATCTTTGAAGTCCATGTAGACCGAAGCGAAGCGCACGTAGGCCACCTTGTCGAGCGTGCGCAGGCGCTCCATGATGAGCTGCCCGACGTCGCGGGTGTTGACCTCGCGTTCGGCCGAGTCCACCACCAGGCCTTCCACGGCGTTGACCAAAGTTTCGAGCTGGCCCATGGAGACGGGGCGCTTCTCGCAGGCGTGCAGCAGGCCGGTGAGCACTTTCTGGCGGTCGAACTTCTCCCGCCGTCCGTCCTTCTTCACCACCATATAGGGAATCTCATCAATGCGCTCGTATGTGGTAAACCGTTTTTCACAGACCAGGCACTCGCGCCGGCGGCGAATCGCTTCGCCCTCTTTGCTCTCGCGCGAATCAACCACCTTGTCTTCCGGATGCCCGCAAAAGGGACAGCGCATGGCTGGATTCTACAGCCGTGCAGCATGGAGTGGGAAGGGACACTGGCGCGTCGGCCATGTAGCGCCCCAAACCCGGCGTCGGAAACCCCAATCTGCCCCGGCGCTCCCGTTGGTCGTTGTTCCCCTGCCCCGGGGGTTGGCCCACACACGGTTTCGAGTTGCGGCTCCGGACCGACCAGCAGGACATTCGCAGGCTGTTGCGCGCCGGGGCGCGGCTCCACGGGAGCGGGTGCCTCGATCGAAGTGCAAGCGGCCGACGCTTCAGCGTCCGCCTACGTGTCACTTTCTTGCATTTCACCCGCGTCTCCCCGGTAGTCGAGGTTCTTCAGGAAACGCGGGTTCTCGCGCCACTCATCGCGTACGAGGACGTGCAATTGCAGGAAGACCTTGCGGCCGAGCAGGGACTCAAGATCGGCGCGCGCCTCGCTGCCAATCCGTTTGGCCATTTCGCCACGCTTGCCGATCAGGATGGCTTTCTGTCCGGCCCGTTCGCAGTAGATGACCGCGCCCACCTTCAGCAGGCGGGGCGTGGGCTCGAAGGCCTCGATCTGCACCGCGAGCGTGTGGGGCACCTCTTCGCGAGTCAGTGTCATTGCCTTTTCGCGCACGATCTCGGAGATCATGAAGCGTTCCGGCTGATCGGTCACCTGTCCGGCGGGAAAGTATTCCGGGCCTGGCGGCAGGCGGCGCAGGATAGCCTGCATCAGCAACTCGAGATTGTCGTGCCGCAGGGCGGAGATGGGAACCACGTCGGCAAACTCGAAACGCTTCTGGTAGGCGGCGATGATGGGCAGCAGGGCGCGCTTGTCGGTGAGGCAGTCCACCTTGTTGAGGATGAGGAAGGTGGGCGGCAGGGCGGCGTTGGGGTCGTCGCCCACGGCGAGCGCCTGCGGGCGCAACAGATCGAGAGCAAACGCATCCTCCGCTCCGAACTCACGCGTCACATCCACCAGCAACAGCGCCAGGTCGCGGCCTTCGAGACCGGCGCGTACGTGGCGCATCATCTCACGGTTGAAAACCGTGCGCGCCTTGTGAACGCCGGGCGTATCCACAAAGACGACCTGGCCGGGGGGGTGCTGGGGGGTGCGCGGCGCGCTGTAGATGCCCAGTAAATGCGTGCGCGTGGTCTGCGGGTGCGGCGTGACAATCGCCACCTTGCGTCCCAGCAGGGCGTTGAGCAACGTGCTCTTCCCGGCGTTGGGACGGCCGATCAAGGCCACGAAACCGGAGACGAAATCAGCGGGCAGACGCCGCCCGGAATGCGAGGGCGCAGCGGCGGGCGCGGCGGCGGGCTTGGGACGCGTCACAAGTTGATTAGACCACGGAGCGGAAGTCGAGCGTGGCGGGTGAAACGCGATGCCGCGATGCCCCTCCACGCTACACATTTCACTCTTCACGCCACCCCCGTACTGCTAGGCTGGGCGCGACATGCCTGACTCGCACCGCGTAGCCTTCGACTGGTCCCACGCCACCGCCGCCCAGCGCAATACGCTCTGGGCGGCGGGGCTGGGCTGGATGCTGGATGCCTTCGACGTCCTGCTCTACTCGCTGGTTCTCACGCGCCTGATCACCGAACTGGGGATGTCGAAGGCGACCGCCGGGCTGCTGAACAGCCTGACCCTGGTGGCCTCCGCCGTGGGCAGCATCGTCATCGGGGTGCTCGCCGATCGTTACGGGCGACGCCGGATGTTGAGCGCCAGTATCCTGATCTACTCGCTGTTCTCCTTCGCCTGCGGCCTGGCGCGCTCGGTGTTCATGCTCGCGCTGTTCCGCTTCGGGCTGGGCGCGGGCATGGGTGGGGAATGGAACAGCGGCGCGGCCATGGTGGCCGAGGCGTGGCCCACCGAGCGCCGCGGCCGCGCCATGGGATTGGTGCAGTCCTCTTGGGCCGTGGGCTACGCCTTGGCGGCAGCCGTGGCCGGGTTCCTTTTACCCCGCACCAGTTGGCGCATGGTGTTTTTCGTGGGCGTGGTCCCGGCGCTGCTGACGCTTTGGATTCGCCGCAGCGTACCGGAAACGGCACCCCCACCCGTCACCGCCGACCCGTTCCGGGTTCGTTTCCGCGCGGCATGGAGCGGCCGCCGCCATGCCGTACTCGCGCTACTCGCCATGAACACCTGCGGCATGTTCGCCTGGTGGGGCCTGTTTACCTGGTTGCCGGCGTACTTGGAATTGCCACTGGCGCAGGGCGGCCGCGGGTTCCAACTTCTGGGCACCACCCAGCTCCTGGTTCTGCTCAACCTGTGCGGGATGTTACCCGGCTATCTCGTGTTCGGAGTGCTGGCAGACCGGTTCGGACGCAAGCCGACGCTGGTCGCCTACCTGGCGGCAGCCGCCCTGCTGGTCCCGGTGTTTGCCGCCGCTCGCACCCCGTTCGGGATTCTCGTGACGGGAGGCAGCGTGGCCTTCTTCGGGACCGGCTTTTTCACCGGCTCTGGCATTATCGGCAGCGAGCTCTTTCCGGCCGCGATCCGTGCCACCGCCCTCGGGTTGACCTACACAGGTGCGCGCGGCCTGAGCGCCCTGGCCCCCGTGGTGATCGGTCGCCTGGCTGAGCGCCGTGGTCTGAGCTACGCCTTCGGTGCCTCCGGCATCAGTTTCGCACTAGCCGCGCTGGCGGCTTTGACCTTGCCTGAAACGCGGGGCGGAGAAGCGAGCGCCAGCGCGGCGCGATGAGTATCAAGCGATGAGGAAAACGGCTCCAAGACCTTGCCCTTGTATTTAGGATGGAATCATCGCTCGACCAGCGCAGCCCAACCTCATCGCTCATCGCTCATGCCATGGAGATTCCCGAAAGCCCTATTCATACGCCCCGCATTCTCGCGGAGTCACTCAATGCCGGGCCGGTGGACAGCGCGGCATGGCGTGGGGACGTGATCCTGGTGGATTTCTGGGACTACAGTTGCGTGAACTGCTTGCGCACCTTGCCGTATGTCGCGGCTTGGGACCGCAAGTACCGGGCGGCAGGACTGCATATTGTGGGGGTGCATGCGCCCGAGTTCAGCTTCGCCCGCAGGGCCAGCCACGTCCGCGAAGCGGTCGCCCGGCTTGGCATCGTCTACCCGGTGGTGCTCGACAACGACTACGCCCTCTGGCAGCGCTTCGCAAACCGGGCGTGGCCGGCGAAGTACTTGATAGATGGTCGCGGTTATCTGAGACTGCGACATCTGGGCGAGGGCGCCTACGCTGAGACGGAATGGACGATTCAGGAACTGCTTCGCGAGCGAAGGCCGGATTATGAGGCGCCTCCGCTGCTGCCGCCGCTACGCGATCTGGATCTGCCGGGCGCCGTTTGTTATCCGACTACGCCGGAGCTCTATCTCGGACACCAGCGGGCAAGGCTTGGCAACAAGGGGGGACTGCGGGCAGATGCCGTCGCGCACTATAAAATTCCACGCAAGGTTGACCACGCGCGCGTCTACCTGGAAGGGAATTGGTTCAGCGCCGCCGAGTATGTCGAATTCCGCGGCGAGCCCGGCAGCGAACGCCGCGGGACACCGTCCGGGGGCGCGATGGCCAACGGCCGTATCCGCCTGCCGTTCCAAGCGGCGGAGGTCAATGTCGTACTGGAGGGACTGCAGGGAGCGGCTCGCGTCGCCATCGCCCTCGACGGGCAAGCGCTGTCGAGCGCGAATTCCGGCGGCGATGTGTGTGAGGGAATGGTGCGTGTGGAGGCGCCACGCCTCTACAATATAGTGCGCATGCAACAGTTCGGCGATCACGTCCTGGATCTGACCACCACGACGCCCGGGCTGGCGGCGTATGCCTTCACTTTCGGATCATGTCCCATCCAGCGATGAAGCCCGGCCCGCCTCCAGCGAAGCGCATCGTGGCCGGGATTCTCCGCCGCGATGGACAAATCCTGATTTGCCAGCGCTCGCGGACGCAGGTGCAGGCGCTGCGTTGGGAGTTCCCTGGCGGCAAGATGGAAGCGGGGGAAAGTGAATCAGCGGCCTTGGTACGCGAACTGCGCGAAGAGTTGGGCGTCGAGGCGCAGGTCGGCGAGCTGATCAAGCGCGTGAACTACCGCTACTCTGAAACCGCCTGGCTCGATCTCGCTTTCTACGCTGTGGCCGCGTTCGTGGGGGAGCCGGTGAACCGGGTCTTCGAGCAGGTGCGCTGGGTGCGCCCGGCGGAAATGGCAGACTTCGATTTCCTCGAGGCGGACCGCCCGATCCTGAGCCTCTTGATGGGGCGGGAATGGTGCGGGTCATCGTGAGTTGGGGCTCACTCGTGACTTCGGACGGTTGTCACGCCCGGGCGGGCGCAGATGCACACGCGTGCTGCCGGGTAGCCGAGCCGTCGCCGTCTTGATAGACTGAGGCCGCCCCATGCGCATTGAACGGGAGTTCGTTTCCTATCTTGCCCGCGAAGTGACCCGCCGGTTGTTGGCTGCCGAATTGATCAGCGCCACGCATCCGGCTCAAGTGATCGCCTGGGTCCAGGCGGCGATGGCGGAGGAGTTCGCAGTCGAGGACAAGATCAACGAAGAGGCGCGCGCCATCCTGGCGCAACACGAGGCGGAGATGCAGCGTCTGGGCGCCTCCTACTCGGACGCCTTCAAGAAGATCAAGAATGAACTGGTGAAACAGAAGAAGGTGGTGCTCTGATGCGCGTCTCCCGCGACAAGATCAACCAGCTTTCGCACGTCATCACGGCGGAGCTTGCCAAGCACCCCGAGGTCACCTTCATTGAGGACCGCAATACCATCCGGCTTGAGATCCGCAAAGCCATCGAAGACCTGGTCAAGATCGAGGAGAAAATCGACGCGGAAGCACGGCGCAAGATCGAATCCCAGAAGCGATCCATCCTGGAAGGGTCCAGCGAGTGGGACGTGCTCTACCGCAAGTACTACCAGGACGAGTTGAAGCGGCTCGGCAGCTAGGCCTTCCGCCGTCCATCGTCGAGGCCACCATGTCAAACCCATCGCAACCCCGCATCCAAGTCGTGCTCCGACCGGAATATCGCGAGCAATACGCCAACTCGGTGCAGATACGCCCCAGCACCTGGGACTTCTTTCTGCAGTTCGGGCTGATGGAACAGAAGGTCGCCGACGAGCTCGAGATTCACATGTTCCAGGGCATCTACCTCAGCCCGCAGCAGGCCAAGGCCGTGGTGAACCTGCTGCAAAGCCACGTGGCGAACTACGAGAAGACGTTTGGCGAGATTCAGCTCACCCCCCGTTCTGAGTCCGGGGTGGTGCAATAAATTTCGTGCGACCACGTGGCGCGTCAAGTTGGTTCTGGTGGCTGCCTCCAATTTATCTGACGCTGCTCGCGCTTCACGCCCCGCTGCTCCGCCTGCCCTATTACTGGGATGAGGCGGGGTACTTTGTTCCTGCGGCACTCGACATCTTGCGGCACGGCTGGTGGGTTCCGCACTCCACCCTGCCCAACGGACACCCACCGCTGGTGATGGCGTTTCTCGCCCTCGCATGGCATGTATTCGGTTTCAGCCCGTTGGTAACACGCAGCGCCATGTTGGCGTTCGAGGCGGTATTCATCTGGGGGGTCTTCCGCCTGGGGGAGGAGTTGTACGGCTGGCGTGCGGGAATGGCGGCGGCATTGTTATTGGGGCTGCACCCCCTCGTCGAGGCGCAGGGCAGCCTGGCACAATTGGACCTTGCGGCCGCCACTTGGATCGTGTGGGCGCTCGTCTGGCGTTGGCGCGGTCACCTCGGGATCTATGCGCTGCTGGCCGCCGCCGCTTGCCTGACCAAGGAGACCGTGCTGGTGTTGCCGGCGGCGCTGACCGTCTGGGATATATGGCGCTGGCGGGCATGGCGACCGCTGGTTCCCCGCCTTGCGGCTCACCTGGCGCCGGCACTTGCGTTGCTGGCGTGGCTGGCGTTCTACCACCATCACACCGGGTACTGGATGGGGAATGCCGGGTTTCTTTCCTATAACGTCGGGACCGTCCGCTCCTTGCCCCGCATCCTGCTCTCGCTGGTACGCCGCATCTGGCAACTGGTTGGTTACGACGGCATGGTGCTCGTTTCGGGAGCGGTGTTTGTGGCTTGGTGGCGAAACGCGCGCGGGACGCGCGGCGGCGATGCCCCGCGTCGCGAACGCGCCCAGGAATTGACGCTGCTGATCGCGGTGTCGCTTGTCTTTCATGCGCTCCTGGGTGGGGCCGTGTTGGCCCGCTATCTGCTCCCCGCATTGGCGTTCTTTTTCGTGTTGTTGGCGCCGGCGTTGGAGCGTCTCCCGCGCAGCGTACTGGCGGCATGCGTTTTGTTGCTGGTGGCAAACTGGTTCTGGCGCGCACCCTATCCCTATCCCTACGAGGACAATCTGGCCTACGCCACCTTTGTTCGATTGCAGCAGCAAGGCGTGGCGGCCGCCGCCATGGGCGCCGGTCCAGTGGCCACCGTCTGGCCTGCAACCAATGAACTGACGACGCCGGATCTGGGTTTCGTGCGGCAACCCATGGCGGTTCTGCCCATCGAGGACTTCACGCCCACTCGCTTCAGCGTGCCGGTTGGTGCCGGAAGCCTGCTCCTTTATTCGCGCGAATACCGACCGGCCAGGGATCTTTCAATCTGGGTGCCGGCTTGGCCTCGCCTTATAGGGAGGTATTTCGCGTATGAGCCGCCCCTCAGCGAGGCTGCAATGGTACGCCGCAGCGGAGGAATCGTGATTGGAAGGTGGGCGCAGGAAGGTCAGTGGGTCACGCTCGTCCGCCTCGCAAAGCCGCGCTAGCCTCACCTTGTGGTTCCACTCGGTTTCGAGCTCACTGCGGTTTGCCCTGCGGGTTCTGGAGGAGTGATTGCTTTCAAACTGATCACCCCCCACCGAGCCGCTTTCCACTTTCCATGGGTGCATCTACGGTTGCCACACGTAGGCGTCGAACTCACGCAGGGTATTGAAGCCGAGCTTGCGGTAGAGAGCCACAGCGGCATGGTTGGCTTCGGTGACGGTGAGGGTAACCGCCGCGATGGGCTGGGGTTTGCCGGTGGGAGGATGTTTGCGATCGCGCAACAGCTCCATGGCGCGCGAGAGCAGGTGCCGCCCCCAGCCATGGCCCTGCAGCGCGGGTTGCAGACAGATCTGGGTGATGTGCGCGATGTCAGGTCTGACCAACGAGGTCAATAGCAGCCCTTCCAGACTCCCGGTAAGAGAATTGCGCAGCAGCAGGGAAGAGCCTGGGTCGAAGTGCCCGCAGCCGGGGTACTGCACGATGTTGTTCAAGAAGCGCAGCGAGCCGGCAAAGGAGCGGTACTGATCGTTGACTTCGCTGTCCACGTGGTTCTGGTAGGCGCGCTGGATCAGAGCGGCTGCCTCTTCGAAACAGCGCGTGTTCCAAGGCTCGATGGCGAGTGTCGCGCCGGGTGGGGGAGTGAAGGCCGGGAAGCGATCCGCGGGAATGTGCATGAACAGACGGCGGAAGGCCTGGAAGTGCTGTCCGCGAAAGACGCCGGCCAGTTCTTCCGGGCGAAACGGCATCAACTGTGCCTCGATTCGCGCGAGGCCGGGCGTGGCCTGCAAGGTTTCGATCATATGCCGCAACAGGCGCTGCTCCTGTACCCGACCCGGCGTGCGATGGCTGGGATGGACGTAGAGCGCCCCAATCAGGCCCTTCTGTGCCTCGTAGACGAAAAAGCCGTACCCCTGCGGCCGGCGCTGCGCGCCGGTGCCTTCCGCCAGCACGTAGCCCGGCAGGATGCGCGCCTGCATGTACTGTCGGATCAGGTCAATCGAGGAGGTGTAATCCCAGAGTAGGTCACGCTGCCACTCCACCGCCTCCGCCTGCAGCACAGGCTCGAGTTGCTCGGGGCGGATCTGGCGAAGGTCGAAGACGTCGGACATCACCGCTCATGCTAGCTGAAACGGAGAATGGGAATGACGCCGGAGCTGGATTACCGAGGGATCCGGTCCAGAGTTCCCGATCCCACCGAGCGCCCAGGCTTCGAACGCGGGCGCTCTCCGCCCGCAAACCACGAACGACGAACTACGAACCAGCAGCCGACCTCCACGTTTTGTCCTTGGCGTGACACTGGGTTTCGATGGGACATTCCCGACATTGGGGCTTGCGAGCGCGGCAGAGGCGGCGGCCGTGCCAAATGAGGAGATGCGAAACATCAATCCAATCGCGCTCGGGCAGCAGGCGCATGAGGTCCTGTTCGATGTGCTTGGGGTCCGTGTGGCGGGTGAACTGCAAGCGGTGTGCGATGCGTTGCACATGGGTGTCCACCACGACGCCAACAGCTTTCCTGTACCAGACGCCGAGCACAACGTTGGCGGTCTTGCGGGCGACACCGGGGAGGCTGAGCAGATCCTCCATGGTGTCGGGCACGTGACCGCAATAGGCGGCGACCATGCGGCGAGCGGCTCCTACCAGCGACTTCGCCTTGTTGCGGAAGAATCCGGTGCTTCGAATCAGCGGTTCAATCTCCTCGGGCGCTGCCTGCGCCATGGTCGCCACGGTGGGGTAGTGGTCGAACAGGATTGGCGTGACGAGGTTTACGCGCACGTCCGTACACTGCGCCGAGAGGATGGTGGCGGCAAGCAGCTCCCAGGCGCTGCGATGGCGCAGCTCGCAGTGGGCGCCGGGGTAAGCGTCGCGCAGCGCTTCCATGATGGCGCGCACCCGGTCGGGAGCGAGCGGATTGAAGCGCGTCCGGGTCAAGTTCGGAGCGGGAGCCGCTTGGACTTTCTTCCTCACCCGCTTGCCGGCGCCCGCCGCAGCTGTGCTCTCACTCAAGGGAAGCCTCGGTGCCGGGATGGTGCTGAGCCCAACCGAGCAGCTCACGGACGGCGCGTCCGCGATGGCTGAACTGCGCCTTGTGTTCCGGCGGAATCTCGGCGAAGCCGCAGCCGGCTTCAGGGGAGAAGAACAGCGGGTCGTAGCCGAATCCGTAACCGCCGCGCGGCGCGGTCAGGATGCGGCCTTCCGCGACGGCGCGAAACGTGGCGAGCGTGACTCCAGAATGCGCCAGGGCCAGCACGCAGACGAAGCGGGCGGTGCGGGCCTCCTCGCGCATGCCCTGGAGGCGCGCCAGCAGCAGCGCGTTGTTGGCCTCGTCATCGCCATGCCGGCCGGCAAAGCGGGCGGAGTGCACGCCGGGCGCGCCGCCCAGCGCATCCACCTCGAGACCCGAATCGTCGGCCAGCACGGGTCCATCGGCAAAACGGCTGTAGTGTTCCGCCTTCTTGCGGGCGTTCTCGAGAAACGTCGCACCGTCCTCCTCGATCGGGGGAAGCGCGCCGAATCCGGGCAGCAGAACAACGGTCAGTTCGGGCTCCATGCCGCGAAAATCGCGCAGCTTGCCGTGATTGCCGGTGGCGAGCAGCAGCGTCACGCTTCCCGCAGCTCCACCTTCAGAATGGCCTTCTGCAGGGCGAGCAGTTGCTGTATGCCGCTCTTGGCGAGCGTCACCATCGTTTCCGATTGTGCCTCCGAGAACGGTACCTGCTCGGCGGTGGCCTGCAATTCGACGAACTTTCCGGCGCCGGTCATGACGACGTTCATGTCCACTTCGGCGCGGGAGTCCTCTTCGTAATTCAGATCGAGCGAGGCGACGCCGTTCACAATGCCGACGCTGGTGGCAGCCACGTAGTCCCGCAGGGGCAGAGAGGCGAGCGTGCCGGCATGCACCAGCCGCTGCAAGGCGAGGCCGAGGGCAACGTAGGCGCCGGTGATGGACGCGGTGCGCGTTCCGCCGTCGGCCTGCAACACGTCGCAGTCGAGATACACAGTGCGTTCGCCGAGCAGTTTCAAGTCCACCACGGCGCGCAGGGAGCGACCGATGAGCCGCTGAATCTCGTGCGTACGTCCCGAGATGCGGCCCTTGGCCGACTCGCGGGCGGTGCGGGTCAGCGTGGCGCGCGGCAGCATGGAATATTCGCTGGTCACCCAGCCTTTGCCGGTGTTCCGCAAAAACCCCGGAACCGTCTCCTCGACCGTGGCCGTGCAGATGACGCGCGTGTGCCCGACGGTGATCAGCACCGAGCCCTCGGCGGTGGGAAGGAAATCGGGCTGCAGATGGACCGGACGCATCTCGTCCGGGCGGCGTCGATCACTGCGCAAGAAGTCTCCACTACAGCCTGCGGGGCCGTTCCAGTATTGTACCGGAGGCTGGCAACTCACGGCCGCGCCGCCAGTGCGGCTCGATCAACCCTCAACCACGAACCACGAACCAGATATACTTTTAAGTCCGCATCGGAGGAGCAGTCGGTTCATGAGCAACGAGCGCGATGGTCTGAAGGAAGCATTGGGCGTGGTGCAGGGCATGGGGGTGACCCTCAAGAATCTGTTCAAGACGCCGACCACCGAGTTCTATCCCGATGAACCGGTGCACTTCGAGGAGCGGTTCCGCGGTGTGCACGTGCTGCAACGCGACGAAAACGGATTGGAAAAGTGCGTCGCCTGTTTCCTCTGCGCTGCCGCCTGTCCCAGCAACTGCATTTACATCGAGGCGGCTGAGAATACCGAGACGCAGCGCATCAGCGCCGGCGAGCGCTACGCCAAGGTCTACAATATCGACTACAACCGCTGCATTTTCTGCGGTTACTGCGTCGAGGCCTGCCCGACCGATGCCATCACCCACGGTCACGGCTTCGAACTCGCCACCTACGACGCCAGCAGCCTGGTGTACCGCAAGGAACAACTGCTCGCTCCGGTGCCGGCCCTGCCCGAAACGACCAACGGCTGATGAGTGGCGGTTCTTCCGGAGTTTTTCGTCCCCGCCCGTTGGATCTGGGAACGACCGCGGCGACCGCGGCAGAGTTCCCGGCCGCCCGCGATTCTCATCCGCTGGACATGGATCCGGGGTCGAGAAGTTTGCGCAGTGTCGCCTCGGGTAATAGTTGGTGTTTCTGGGCCAATTGCAGCAAGGAGTGGCCGGTGGCTAACGACTCCTTCACCAGTTCCGCCGCGCGGGCATAGCCGATGAACGGATTGAGCGCAGTGGCTTGCGCAAGCGTGGCGGCGGCGTAGTGGCGGCAGCGTTCCGGGTTGGCTTCAATCCCGTTCACGCAGCGCTCCGTGAAAACCTGCAGCGCGTGAGCCAGGATTCCGGCGGATTGAAGCAAGCCGTGGGCCATGGCAGGCATCATGACGTTGAGCTCAAGCTGTCCTGCCTGTACGGCCAGCGCCACCGCCAGATCGTTACCCACCACTTGGAATGCCACCATGGCCAACATCTCCGGCATCACGGGATTGATCTTGCCGGGCATGATGGAGGAACCGGGCTGCAGCGACGGCAGTTCGATCTCATGCAGGCCGGTCATGGGACCGCTCGCCAGCAGGCGCAAGTCGTTGCTGATACGAATCAGTTCCAGGGCCAGATTGCGCAGTGCTGCCGAGGCCACGGCAATAGCGTGCTGGCTCTGCATGGCGGCGCGCAAGTCGGGCGCGGGTTGCCAGCGATGGCCGGTCGAGTTCCGCAGATGGGCCAACGCGCGCGTGCGGAACTGTCGGTGGGTGTTCAAGCCGGTGCCGACCGCACTGCCACCCAAACCAAGTTCGAGCAGGCCATCGCGTGCGCGGCGCAGCTCGCCATGACACTGCTCCAAGGCCACTCCGTAGGCGTCGAATTCCTGTCCGAGACGAATCGGGGCGGCGTCCTGCAGATGCGTGCGTCCGGCTTTCAGGATGCGTTCAAAGGCGCGGCCCTTGCGACGAAAGGCGCGCACCGTGGCGGTGAGTGCCACAAGCAACGGGTCCAGCTCCAGCACGGCGGCCATGCGTAGCGCGCTGGGATAGGTGTCGTTGGTGGACTGGCCGTAGTTGACGTGATCGTTGGGGTGAATGCGGCGGTAGCTACCCAGCGGATCGCCCAGCAACTCGCCCGCCCGATTGGCGATCACCTCGTTCACATTCATGTGGAACGAGACGCCTGCGCCGGCTTGGTAGGTGTCCACCGGAAACTCGGCGTCCCAGCGGTGGTCGGCTACTTCCTGCGCGGCGCGCACGATGGGACGCGCCAGGCGCATGGGTACGGTCTTGAGGTCGGCGTTTGCAAGCGCCGCAGCCGCCTTTAGGCGGCCATAGGCTTCGATCAGGGAGGGACGTACCCGCTGTCCGCTGATGGGGAAATTCTCCAGTGCGCGCTGCGTTTGAATGCCGTAGTAGGCACGGGCGGGCACCCGATGGGTTCCAAGGGAGTCTTTTTCCAGCCGGAAAGCAGTGCGCGGCATGATCCGAGCTCCTTGGTGGCGGTTCGGCAAAGCAGAGCGCTGCAGGTCTTGCACCTGACCCGCCGCTACAGTATTCTGGACTAGGAATCAGCTTTTCAGGAGTCAAGATGGTCACACTAACCGAGAATGCCCAAGTGAAGGTCAAGGAGATCATGCAGCAGCAGGATCCGGTTCCCGGCGGGCTGCGGGTCGCGGTGGTGGGGGGCGGCTGCTCGGGGTTCTCCTACTCCATGCAGTTTGACGCCGGCAACGGCCAAGATCGCACCTATAAATTCGGCGATATCAACGTTTTCGTGGACCCCATGAGCCTGATGTATTTGGAAGGCGCCGAGGTGGATTACGTGGAGACTCTGGAGGGTGCGGGCTTTAAATTCAACAACCCCAACGTCAAGCACACCTGCGGCTGCGGTTCATCGTTCTCCGTCTAGGACGGAACGGTCCTGCCCGCTTCAAACCAGAACACCCCGCGGCGTGAGCTGCGGGGTGTTTGTTTTTTCGCATCTGCAAACGGCGTGGCCGATGCGCCGGCGTCAGTTCCAGAGTGACTGTAGACGGCGCTGCGCCTTACGGGCGAGCGCATAGCGCGGGTTGTGCTGTAGGGCGACGCGGTAGCACTCCTGGGCCCGGGTGTACTCGCGTAATCGTTCAAAAACACGACCCAAGTTGAAGTAAGGAAAGCAGTAATTCTGATAGCGGCGTGCCTGCGTGGCTTTTTCGAGCCATGGGATGGACTCGCGCAACTTGCCCTGCTCAATCAGGTAGGCGCCGATGTCGTTGTACGGATTGCCGTATTCCGGATCAACTGCGATGGCGCGCTCACACTCTGCGATGGCTTGGGAGTAGTCGCCCATGAAAGAGTATGTCCAGCCACGGAAGGTGTAGGCCTCGGCGGTGGGGAAGATTTCGATGGAGCGACTGTAGAGCGACAGCGCCTGTTCCAAATGGCCGGCCATTTGTTCGTCGTAGGCCTGTTTGAAAAGCACGTCGGCTTGCAGTCGGGGGGCTTGCTCGTTCATGCCGTAGTTCCGGAAGAGTTGAATTATGGTGTGATGGCGGCCAGTGGTACAAGCCCGTGGAACCTTACCGATTACCCCTGCCAACGAACAGCCCTGTCAGTTAAAGTCCTTTGTTTCCGTGTTTTATGCAGAAAAGATCGGGTATTGCACGATATTGCCGAAGATGGCAGATCAGGAAGCAGACCTCCACTACACGGCTGCTGATTCTCATCCCATGCCTCTCTTCCGCGTCGGTTTACGCTGATCGAGTCTCAGGCCTCGTTCTTCCCGTCGGAGCGCTTGCCGAGTCAGCAGGGGACAATCTGCAACGGGAGGGCTGTGACGCACCGGAATTGTGCGGGCATGGCCGTGCCGGTGGAAGTCGCTTTGTCGGAGGCCGGGCTCCATCCTCGCATGTTACGCTGGCCCAGTGAAGATCGCGCTCGCCCAGATCAACCCCACGATCGGAGCTTTTGCGGCTAACTCCCAGAAGATTGTGGAGTTTGCACGTGCGGCTGTTGAGCAGGGCGCGGACCTGGTGGTCTTTCCCGAGCTGGCCATTTGCGGCTATCCGCCGCGTGATCTGGTGGAAAAGTCGGACTTCGTCGCCGCGAGTCGGGTCTGGATGCTGCGCGCCTCGGAAGCCGTGCCCCAAGCCACGCTGTTATGTGGTGGCCTCTCGGCGGCGCAGGCCGCTACCGGGAAGAGCGTCCACAACTCTGCCTTCCTGCTGCGCGGCGGCGAGATCCTGTTCACGCAATCCAAGATGCTGCTGCCGACCTATGACGTCTTTGACGAGCTGCGCTATTTCGCGCCGGCGGAGAGTCAGCAGATCTGCGACTGGAAGGGGCGACGGGTGGCCATCAGCATCTGCGAAGATGCGTGGAACGACAAGAATTTCTGGCCGGAGCGCAGCGCCCGGCTGCTCTATCCCGTCGATCCGGTCGAGCGCCTGCTGGAGCATGGCGCCGACTGGCTGATCAACATTTCGGCCTCACCGTTCACCGAGGGCAAGATCGGGCTGCGCCGCGAGATGCTGAGCGCCATGGCGCGTGCGCATGCCACGCCCGTGATCTTTGTGAATCAGGTGGGTGGCAACGATCAGGTGGTGTTTGACGGCTCGTCGCTGGTCCTGGATGGGGGCGGCCATGTCTGTGCCGCGGCGGCATCGTTCGAGGAAGATCTGCTGGTTGTGGACAGCGCCGACTGGGCCGGTCCGGTGCGGCCTTCTCCGGGCAGCGAAATGGATGCCATCTATCGCGCTCTCGTGCTGGGCACGCGCGACTATGTGGCGAAGTGTGGCTTTAAACAGGTGGTCATCGGGCTGAGTGGAGGCATTGATTCCGCGCTCACCGCAACCATCGCCGTGGATGCCCTGGGCCCGGACGCGGTTTTGGGAGTCGCTTTACCCAGCCGCTATTCCTCGCCCGGCAGCGTGGCCGATGCACGTCAACTGGCGTCGAATCTGGGAATTGACTTCCGTGTGCTGCCGATCGAACCGGCGCTCCGCGGCCTGGAGACACTGCTCACGGCACCCGAGGTTCCTGCCGCGTGCTCGCCGGCGGCAGCGGAGCTGAGCCATCAGAATCTGCAAGCGCGGGCGCGGGGCACCGTTCTGATGGCCCTGTCCAATCAGACGGGCGCACTGGTGCTCTCAACCGGGAACAAGAGCGAGTTGGCCACCGGTTACTGCACGCTCTACGGCGACATGGCGGGCGGCTTGGCCGTGTTGTCGGATGTCCTCAAGACCCAGGTCTATACGCTGGCGCACTTCGTCAACCGCGAGCGGGAACGTATTCCCCGGGCCAGCATCGAGAAGGCGCCTTCTGCCGAGCTGAAAGCCGACCAGACGGATCAGGACGACCTGCCGCCCTACGCCCAACTTGACGCGGTGATTCGCGACTACGTGGAGGAGTACCGTTCGGTCGACGCGATTGTAGCGCGGCATGGGTTCTCACCGGCAGTGGTGGAGTCTTTGATTCGCCGGATTGATCGTAGTGAGTACAAACGTCAGCAGGCGGCTCCCGGACTCAAGGTCTCGAAAAAGGCCTTCGGCGTAGGAAGGCGTTTTCCCGTGGCGCAACAGTACGGCCCCGAGGCCTATGCGGCGGAGCCCATCCCAACCAGGAACTTATCCTCATGATCTACTTTGTCTCTCGGCTTCAACGTTCAGCATTGATTGTAGTTAGTGTTGTTGCGATGGCCACCATCCCGCCCGCCTCGGCCACCCCAGAGGCCAGCCGCGATCAAGTCCTGCGCGGACACATCGTCGCGTTCATTCAGCGCGCCTACGGGTTCCGGCTCGACCACGTGGAGGTGAAAACCCTCGGGCCGGCCGATGCCAGCGGGCTGCGCAAGGCAGTGCTACACCTCAAGACCAAGGACGGGCAGGAACTGGACCAGGACTTCTATGTCACGGCCGACGGGCGCAAAATTCTGCAGGGCGAGGTCAATGACCTGAACGGCGATCCTTGGCGCTCCAACCGCCTGAAGCTGAAGCTCGCCGGGGCCCCTACCGACGGCCCCGCAACCGCCCCGGTGACCATCGTCGAGTTCAGTGATCTCGAGTGTCCCTACTGCAAGCAGGAGGCGACGAGTCTCAAGCAGGTCATGCAAGACCTGCCCGGCCAGGTTCGCCTCGTGTTCAAGCTCTATCCGTTGGTGAGGATCCATCCGTGGTCCATGCAGGCGGCGGTGGCGGCCACCTGCGTGGCGGAGCAGGGAGACAGTAAGTTCTGGGCCTTCGAGCAGTCCGTCTTCGACCACCAGGAGCAGTTGACGCCGGACACGGCCCCGAACCGGCTGCATGACTTCGCGTTGGAATCAGGCGTGGATGCTGGACGTTTTGAGGGCTGCCTGCATGCCCCGGCGGCGCCCGCAAAGGTTCAGGCCTCGATCCGCGAGGGCGATGCCATCGGGGTGAACAGTACCCCGACCCTCTTCATCAATGGCCGCGAGATCGCCAGCGCCCTTGATCCGGCCACGCTCAAGGGATTGGTGCAGAATGAGGCCAAGCTGGCCCCGGAGTTCGACAAACTGGACACCGGCCTGAAGGGCGAACAGTGCGGCAAGTGCGAGCCGCTGCCGCCGCCGAAACCCTGAAGGGGATACGATCCATGCCGCTGGGCGCAGTGGCTCCCGCGGACGGATGTGCCGGCATCGTGGGTTATCCGCGGGCGCGCATTGCGTCCCGGACAACGGTCAGTGAACCTGTCTGCCCATGTCCTCCCCGCCTCAATCCGGACGCCGTGCATGGCTGGGTTGGCTGAGCCGGGCGCGGTTCGTCGGCATCACGCTGGTGCTGGCGGTGCAGCTTGCGGTGCGCGCCTACACGCCCCGCGAACATTTCCCCGTCAACTTGTTCGTCGTGCTGATCAGCACCTGGTACCTGCTGGCCGGCTTCTACCTGTTGCTGCTGCGCTTCTGGGAGAACATGAGCTTTCAGGTCGCGTTGCAGCTCATGCTCGACGCGATGCTGATCACCGGCCTGGTTTATGCCACTGGGGCGACGGAAAGCCTGCTGACCCAGGTTTACGTGCTGCTGGTGATCGTGGCGGCGGTGGTGCTGGAACGGCGCTGGGTCTACGGCTTGGTGGGCTTGTGCGTCAGCGGCTACTGGTTGGTGACCGAGGCGGCGCTGCGACATTGGCTGCCACGCACCTGGTCCACCCCTCCCACGCACCGCGCCGTGGAAGTTTCCGTCGGACTCAACGCCCTGGCGCTACTGGCGTCCGCATACATGGCCAGCCTGCTGGCCGGCAAGCTGAGTGATGCCGACCGCGAACTCGAACAGCAGGGCCATACGCTGGAGAGCTTAAGGGCCCTGAACGACAACATCGTGCGCTCGATGAGCGGGGGCCTGATCACCACCGATCTGGAAGGTCGGATCTACCTCGTCAACCAGAGCGCGGAGAACATTCTGGAGCGCCCCGCCGCCGAGGTGGCGGGGCGCCTGGTGGGACAGGTCCTGCCTCTCGGTAACAGCGGAGGAGTTCCCGGGCGACAGGAGTTTCCCGTCTGGGTGGGCGGTGCCGCCGGACCGGGTCGCGAAAAGATTCTCGGGCTCACCATCACCGCCCTGCAGGTCGAGGGGCAGGGCACCGTGGGCCGCGTCTACCATTTTCAGGACCTCACCGAACTGCGCTCGCTGGAGCGCGAAGTGCAGGTCCGCGAGCGCATGAGCGCTCTGGGACGCTTGGCGGCCGGCATCGCGCACGAGATCCGCAACCCCCTCGCCTCGCTGGCCGGCTCGGTCAAGCTGCTTGGCCGCTATGGCGCGATCGATCAGGACCAAACCAAGCTGCTCGCGATCGTCATCAAGGAGTCGGAACGGCTGAATCGCATCGTGACCGATTTTCTCGGCTATGCGCGTGGGCGGAACTATGACATGACGCGCTTCGATCTGCGGCAATCGCTGGAGGAAGTGCTGCTGCTGGCCCGCAACAGTCCGCGCTGTGGGGAAAATGTCCAATTGGTCGCCGATCTCGGTCCGGCGCCCATTTGGATGACAGCGGATGCCGACCGTTTAAAGCAGGTCTTCTGGAATCTCTGCGACAACGCCATGAAGGCCATGAATGGGCGCGGCAGGCTGCGCATCGAAGCGCGGCCCTCGGCGGTTGGGGTGCGGCTGGCGTTTGAAGACACCGGCTGCGGCCTCAAGCCGGGGAGCGAAGAGACGATCTTCGAACCCTTTCATTCGGGTTTCGATGACGGCACCGGACTGGGACTGGCCACCGCCTACGCCATTGTGGGGGCGCACAACGGCCAGATCTGGGCTGAGCGGCCGGAGGGCGGCGGCGCGCGCTTCGTCCTCCAGTTGCCGCTCGATGCGCGGGATGGGACGGGCATCAGCGGAGTCACGCCAGGCAGCGATCAGCGCGCGAGCCCGTCGGTAGAGTCCACGGCTGGCCCACGCGCCGGCATCAGGAGTTAAGGTACCTTGCATGGCTCATATCCTCATCGTGGACGACCAGCCCTCCATTTGCGAGATGTTGGACATCGTCCTGCGCAAGGAAAACCACCAGGTCGAGGTGGTGCAGAGTGCCGCGGCGGCGCGCCACAAGCTGGCGTCCGCCATCTTCGACGTGGTGATCTCCGACATCCGCCTGGGCAGCGGCGAGGATGGACTGGAACTGCTGCGCGCCTGCCGCGTGCTCGACAAGGACCTCGCCTTCGTGCTCATGACCGGGCACGGCAGCATGGAGTCGGCGATCGAGGCCATCAAGATCGGCGGCGCCGTGGATTACATCATCAAGACCCCGGAGCTGGTGGACCAGGTGCGCTACACCGTGGCGCGGGCGCTCGAAGCACAGCAGGTGCGGCGCGAGAACGTGATGCTCAAGCGCGAACTGCGGCGTCGCAATGACATCGAGAACCTGATCGGTTCCAGCCCGGTGATCGGGCACATCAAGGACCTCATCCGCACCGTGGCGGCCACCAGCAGCACGGTGCTGATCCGCGGCGAGAGCGGGACCGGCAAGGAGCTGGTGGCGCGCGCCATTCATAACTGCTCGCCGCGCGTCGAGCAGGCCTTCGTGACGGTGAACTGCGGGGCGTTCCCCGAGGGATTGCTGGAAAGCGAGCTTTTTGGCTACGTCAAGGGAGCCTTTACCGGGGCTAACACCAACCGCCGCGGCCTCTTCGAAGCGGCCGACAAGGGCACCCTGTTTCTCGACGAGATCGGGGAGATGAGTCTGCCCATGCAGGTGTCGCTGTTGCGCGCGCTGCAGGAACGGCAAGTGCGGCCGCTGGGGTCCACGGTCAACATTGCTGTGGATGTCCGGTTGTTGGCCGCCACGAACTCCGACCTGGAACGCGCCATTCAGGAAGGGAGATTTCGCGAGGACCTGTATTACCGCATCAGCGTCATCCCCATGGAAGTGCCCGCGTTGCGGCAGCGACCGGAGGACATTTCGCTGCTGGCGATGCATTTCCTGCGCCGCTTCGCGCGCGAGATGAACAAGCCGGTGACGCAGATCTCACCCGCCAGCGTGGCGCGCATGGAGGGGTATTCCTGGCCGGGCAATGTCCGCCAGTTGGAGAACACGTTGGAGCGGGCGGTGGCGCTCTCGACCGGGGCGGAAGTCGAGGTGCCGCTGCCCTCGGAGTCGCTGGTGGGCGATGCGCTGGCCGCACGCGACAGTTCTGGGGCCGTCGCGTTGCCCATGGAAGGCCTCGAAGCCCGCATCGCCCAGGTGGAACGCGATTATCTGCGTGCCGCCCTGCAGCAGGCGCACGGCGTGCAGACCCGGGCGGCGGAGTTGCTGCAGATTAGCTATCGCAGCTTCCGGCATTACGCGAAGAAGTATGGCGTGGAGGCGTAGCCGACTATCGCTGCTCGGCTTGCAGCAGCTTCGCCTTGCGCTCCACGCCCCAGCGGTAGCCGCCGAGCGAGCCATCGCTGCGCACCACGCGATGGCAGGGGACGGCCAGCGCTACCGGGTTGCGGGCACAGGCGCCGGCCACGGCGCGCACCGCGCTCGCCGCCCCGATGGCCTGGGCCACCTCGGCGTACGTCCGCGTCTCCCCGCGCGCGATGCGCTGCAGTTCGCGCCACACGCGCCACTGGAAGGTGGTGGCCCGGATGTCGAGCGGCAGTTGCAGCGGGGCTGCGGCGTGCTCGAGTGAAGAGCGCAGCGCGTCGACCCAGCCCTCCAGGCGAGCGGGTTCGCGCACCAGTTCCGCTTGTGGGAAGTGCTGCCGCAACGCCGCCTCGAGCGTGGCGCGGTCCTTACCCATCTCGATTGCACAGACGCCGCGGGTGGTGCCGGCGACCAACAGAGCTCCCAGGGCACAACGGGTGGTGGTGAAGAACACGGTCTGGCGTTCGCCGCCGCGACGGAGCTGACTGGGGGACATTCCCATCTCCTGTTCTGGCCGCCGCACCGCACTGGTGGAACCAAAGCCGGCGGCGAAAATCGCCTCGGTCACCGGGAGGCCGCGGCGTAGGGCCGCGCGGAAGGAGCGCGAGCGGCACGCGACGCCATAGGCACGCGGCGTGATGCCCAAAATCGCCTTGAAGCTGCGCTGCAGGTGAAACGGGCTCAACCCGACATGCGCGGCCAGCCGCGTCAGGGTGACCGGTACGTCGGGATGTGCTTCGAGATAGCGGCACACGCGCTGCACCATCTGCAGTCCGGGCGCGAGCGCCGCGTGTGGACGGCAGCGGCGGCAGGCGCGGAAGCCAGCCAGTTCGGCAGCGGTCGGATCGGCGTAAAAGGTCACGTTTTTCTTCCGCGGGCGCCGGGCTGGACACGACGGACGACAGTAGATTCCTGTCGTCCGCACCGCGAAGACGAACCCGCCGTCGTGCTGGCGGGCGCGTTCAAGAACGGCCTTCCAGCGTCCTGCATCCGTCCTTGGAGTACGCGCCATGGGAACCACGATATGCGACGTGCCGGGGTGGATGCTAGCCGGGGATTGCGGTCAAACTGGAATCAGGGGTTAGAAAAACGGAAGAGGGGCTGGAAGGAGAACGGGGAGGACGGCTTCGCTGGGCCCGACAAAAGAAAAAGGGCCGGGGGTTTGCCCCCGGCCCTTTGCAATGCCTGCTGCCCCGGGGCAGCGGACTAGATGTCGTAGTACAGGCTGAACTCGTAGGGATGCGGCCGGATGCTGACCGGCTTGGCCTCGTTCTTGCGCTTGTACTCGATGTAAGTTTCGATCAGGTCCTTGGTAAAGACGTCGCCTTGGAGCAGGAACTTGTGGTCCTTTTCCAACTCGTTGAGGGCTTCCTCGAGCGAGCCCGGCATGGACGGGACCTTCTTCAGTTCCTTCGGGCTGAGCTCGAAGATGTCGTGATCGAGCGCCGCACCCGGGTCAATCTTGTTCTGCACTCCATCCAAGCCGGCCAACAACATGGCCGCGAAGGCGAGGTAGGGGTTGCAGGAGGGATCGGGGGGCCGGAACTCGACGCGCTTCGCCTTGGGCGAGTTGGAGTACATCGGGATACGGCAAGCGGCGGAACGGTTGCGGCTGGAGTAGGCCAAGTTGACCGGCGCTTCATAGCCGGGCACCAGGCGCTTGTAGCTGTTGGTGGTGGGCGAGATGATGGCTGCCAGCGCCCGGGCATGCTTCAGGAGTCCGCCAATGTAATGCAGCGCCATCTCCGACAGCCCGGCGTACTTGTCGCCGGCGAACAGCGGCTTGCCGCCGTTCCAGAGTGACTGGTGGGTGTGCATGCCGCTGCCGTTGTCGCCGAACAGCGGCTTGGGCATGAAGGTCACGGTCTTGCCGTACTGCACGGCGGTGTTCTTCACCAGGTATTTGTAGATCAGCAGCGCGTCAGCGGTCTTGACCATGGTGTTGAAGCGCATGTCAATCTCGCACTGCCCGCCGGTGGCCACCTCGTGGTGGTGGCACTCGACGTCAAGGCCGGCCGCCTGCATCTTGAGTACCATCTCGGTGCGCAGGTCCATCAACTGGTCGGTGGGCGGCACCGGGAAGTAGCCTTCCTTGTAGCGCGGCCGGTAGCCCAGGTTGTCAGTCTCGCGCCCGCTGTTCCAGCGGCCTTCCTCGCCATCGATGTGGTAGAAGCTGAAATTGGCGCCCTGGTCGAAGCGCACGTTGTCGAAGACGAAGAACTCGGCTTCGGCGCCGAAGAAGGCCTGGTCGGCGATGCCCAGTGTCTTGAGGTAGGCCTCGGCTTTCTGGGCCACGTAGCGTGGATCACGGTTGTAACGCTCGCGCGTGGTGGGGTCCTGCACGTCGCCGATCAACACCAGGGTGGGAACACTGGTGAACGGGTCCAGCATGAACCATGACGGGTCGGGAACGAGCAACATGTCGCTCTCATGGATGACCGACCAGCCGCGGATGCTCGACCCGTCAATGCCGACACCATCGGTGAACGTGTCTTCACTGATGTGCTGGATCGGGAATGAGATGTGGTGCCACAGGCCCGGGATATCGGTGAAACGCACGTCAACAATCTTGACGTCGTGCTTTTTGCAAAACTCCAACACGTCTTTCGCTGTCGCCATCAAGGAATCTCCGTTACACAGGAATTGCAGTCAAAAGCCGCCCGCAGTGCGGGACGCCCGGCCACTGCGGGGGCGGCGGGCAGAATCGGGTCCGAACGCATCCGGGCACACGGCCTCGGCGTGGAGGACGAGCTTCATGCCGGAAGGCGTTCGGGAAAAAGTTTGAGAACGGCTCGAAAGTATCACGAACCGACCGCTCTCCGCCGCCGATATTGTGCTTGCGCACGAGAAAATACCGTGGGCAGGGCGGCCCTGCCCACGGTATGGGTTTTAAACTGAGACCCGGGCACCGATCAGCGTGGTGCGACCCGTCCGTTTGCTGGAAATGACGAAGTAAATGCCGCCGTAAATCGCCCAAACCAGCGCAATGGCCAGCGCCAGTAAGGGCTCCATTTTGGTGCCGTACCCCTGGAAGGGGCCAATCAGGTAAAACGCCATGCAGGCCAGGTTGGCGACCAGCCCGAACAGCGGTATGAGGAGGTGCCGTACCAGCTTGAACTTGGGGTGCTTGTGGTACGCCACCATGCAGATGATGCAGCTCATGCCGTAGAGTAAAAAGGTGCCGAAGTTGGAGGCCAACGTCATGGTGAGCAGGGAGTTGGGCAGCGCGGCCAACTTGTCGTGCGTGGTATAGCCCACGCTCGACAGCACGCCGTGCGGCAACGCTTGGATGGCAGCGTCGGTGGGCGCGCCAGCGTCGGCGAAGGCCAGCCCGACGGAGAGGCATCCCACCAAGGCGGCAATGCCCGCCAGCGTCCAGATGGCGCGGTGCGGGGTGAGGTTTTTACCGTGCAGGATACCGAAGTGTTCCGGCACCTCGTTGTCCTTGCCCATGGCGTAGGTGACGCGCGCCCCGGTGTTCATGCAGGAGAGCGTGGTCCCGATCAGGGCAAGGAAGACCGTGAACGCCTCACCCAACATGAAGATGCGGCCACGACCGGGTCCCAACAATGCGTCGCCGACCATGACCATCATGTCGCCGATTGGGGCCGCCGAGCCCGCCGCACTCTGCATGGTGTACCCGCTGTTTAGCAGGTAATTGGCGGCAAAATATTCAAACAGATAGCAGATCAGTCCCTGCACCAGCAGCGAGACAATGACCGCGATGGGCACGTCACGGGTCGGGTTTTTGGCCTCGCCTCCCATCGAGGTGACCGATTCGAAGCCGACCAGGATCAGGATGGCCACCGTAGCCTGGATGAAGGCCCAGCTCAGTTTATGAGGCGCGATCACCGACTTCGCGTTCGGGTGGGTCAGGAAGTTGCCGCTGGCATCAGTGGTCGGATATGACACGCGGAACGGAACCGGTTGGCCGGCCGCGTCCAGCTTGGGTTTGGGGACGTTGTTGGCATCGCGCACGATGACGTCGGAGGTCGTCCCGTTTGCCGTGATCGAGGTCGTGGCGAACTCGTAGGAGTACGACTCCCCGGAGGTAGAGTCGAATTGGTATCCCACGCTGCCCGCGGGGTGATTGGCACGGTAGCCCAAGGCAAGCACTGCAAACAGAACCAAGGCGGCGATCTGAACGACATTGATCGCGATGTTGACGGACGTGGAGCCATTGACGCCGCGATAGGCGATGTAAGCAACAGCAAAGGAGAAGATCACCGCCACCAGCATCATGAAAACTGGTCCGGGATTGGAGGCGCTCATGAAGTTGGGCCAGAGCGTCCCTGTCACGTAGCCCAGCAGGATGCCCATGGTGCCGACCATCACGCCGGGATAAATCCAGTAGTAGAGGTGCGAGGCCCAGCCTACGATGAACTTTGAGAGGCGGGCATAGCGCCACGCCTTATCGTGGTTCAGGAAGGACTGTTCGGCAAAGTAGTACGAGCTGCCGGTGCCGGGGTAAAGCTTGGCCATCTCGGCGTAGCAGACGGCGGTGGCGAGACAGAGCAGCAGCGCCACCACGATGCCGATCCACATCGAGGGCGACGTCTGGCCGGTGGTGGCTTGGATATAGAAAGTCAGCCAGAGAAAAGCGCCGGGCGCGATGAGCGCCATGGCGTTCATGGTGAGACCGGTTAACCCAAGAGTGGGCTTCATCTCAACGTTTGTTCCGGGGGTTTCTTCCGTCACGAAAGGCTCCTTTTGCGGGATTAAGGCCGAACGGCCGTGGAACAGCCGCTCCGCACAGGACAGTTCGGGGTCCTGCAAAAGGTGCACGTACGTGGTGCACATCGGTGTGACGTTGAAAGCAAGGCATTCAACGGTGCGGTAAGCCGAGGCTTCAGCGTACCGAGCGTAGAGTGCTGCAGGTCGGGCCATCCGCCAAGCGCAAAGTTTGGATGGGGTGCATCCAGGCTTTTGATGCGCTCGCTCATTCAGGGAGCGAGGTGCAACGCTGGTGCTCATCGGGGGACGGGAAAGCCGGGCCAATTAGGAAAGCGCTCCTGCCAGATCAAAACTTTCGATTCGACTTGCGACGTGCAGTCTCGTAGTCTGCCAGTGAGTCAATGGCTGACTCGACCCTGCCAGGTGCATGGCGGGGTTTCCCCTCGTCTCCCTGTCGAGATGGCGGTCGCGCTCCGAAGTCCCCCCGAGGCGGCAGCTCCAAATTTCGACATTTAGGATGGACGAGTTCATGAAAATTCAAACAATCCTTGGCCGGGCGGTATTGACCGCACTGGTCGGCTACTTGGGCGTGTGTGGCGCCCAATCCGCTCCGGCAGCGCCCGTGGTCGTCCCTGCCACCCCTGCACCGGCAGCTCCGGCCCCGGTCTTTAGTCTTGGTACGAGCGGCATCAGCGTCTCCGGTTTCGTGGATGCCTACGCCTCGTACAATGCCAACACGCCCACGGGCGGTGCCAATACCCTTTACAACTTCAATACCGCCGCCAACAGCTTTGCGCTCAATTTGGCGGAGTTGAAGTTTATTCGCCCGGTGGACAAGGTTGGGGACTGGGGCTTTACGGCCATCTTTGGATATGGCAACGCCGCCAACATAGTCACGGCTGCCGACCCCTCGGGTGACACCTCGCTCAAGAACGTCATCCAAGCCTTCGGCAGCTACAAGGCCCCGATCGGCAAGGGTCTGCAGATCGACGTCGGGAAATTCGTCACATCTAATGGCGCCGAAGTGATCGAGACCAAGGACAATTGGAACTACAGTCGCGGTTTGCTGTTCGCCTACGCCATTCCCTATTACCACGTCGGGGTACGGACCACTTATGTCTTCAATCCGAAGATCACCACTTATGCGATGCTTGTCAACGGCTGGAACAACGTCACCGACAATAACGCCGGCAAGACGGTAGGATTCGGAGGAACATATACGCCGAACTCCAAGTGGTCCCTGACGGAAAATCTCACGGTGGGACCGGAACAGACGAACGACAACCATGATTACCGCAAGCTGACCGACACAGTGTTGTCCTACACGCCCAGTTCGACGTGGGCGTTTCTGGCGAACTACGACTTTGGCGAGGATCGACTTGCCGGCGTCACGCAACGCTGGCAGGGCGCGGCGGCGTACGTGAAGTACGCCTTCAACACTCACGTCGCCCTGATTCCCCGGGTGGAGTGGTTTACCGATCCACAAGGCTTCCAGACCGGCAAGCCCCAGCAGGTGCGCGAAATCACCATGACCTCGGAGTACAAGGTCAGCGACAACATCCTGACGCGTGCCGAGTACCGCCACGACCGTAGCAGCATTGGTTTCTTCCCGTTGCATTCGCCAACACGTCTCTCCAAGGATCAGGACACGGGGACACTGGGCGTGATCTTCATGTTCTGATCCATCGAGGTCAGCAGAGGCGACTAGCGGTCAATAGGAAGAAGGGGCGGGCGGAACACGGGGAGCCGTGCCATCCGCCCGCCGGGACGGGCCGTGTGCTAGCGTTCTGTTCTAGCGATGCCCAACAATTACGTCCCGGCCTTGCTGTTTGCACTGATCGCCCTGCTGATCCCGCTGGGTACGCTGCTATTGTTCCGCTTGGTGCGTCCCTCGCGCCCATTTGCGGCCAAGTCGCTCCCTTACGAGTGCGGCATTGACCCGGTGGGCGGTTCACGCCATCGCTTCTCGGTGCGCTATTTCCTGATCGCCATCTTGTTCGTGTTGTTCGACGTCGAAACCCTGTTCCTGCTGCCGTGGGCGATTCAGTTCAAACACCTGGGCATGTTCGGCCTGGGGGAGATGGTGGTTTTTCTCGGCATGCTGATCCTCGGCTATTTCTGGTTGGTGCAGAACGGTGCCTTGGAATTGGAGTAGAGAAGCGGTGCAGGAAGGTCCGGGGGACAAGCTGCTAGCGCGGTCAGCCCCCGGCGACCTGCGGAAGCCCCTGCGTGGCTGCAGGGAAGCGCATCGCCGCTCGGCACCTATTTTGCCGTTTGAAAGGGCCGGAGACGCCATTCGCCAACTTTCCGACCGATGCCGTCCCGGCAGCGCTAAACTGTTGAATCTGTAAGGTTGTAGGCCTGTCATGGCTTTGCCGCCGGTCCCCGACTCATGACTGAACCGACGCCCATTCCGCGGCCTGTAGCGGTGCCACCCCCCATGGCAAGCGCGCCTTGGGAGGATGCGTTCACGGCTGCGTTACGGGACCAGTTCGGCAGCCACATTCTGAACAGTGAGCTTTACCGCGAGCAGAAGTTGCTCCACGTTGACCGCCTCAGCGTCGGTGACGTCCTGCGGGCGTTGCATCGGGCGGGCTTCGATTACCTGGTGGACGTAACGGCCGTGCACTGGCCGAAGCGTGAGCGTCCCTTTGATTTGATCTGGATTCTCTATTCCTACGCCGACAACCGGCGGGTGCGGGTGCGGGCGGAGTATCCCGAGGGGGACGAGGTGGCGTCGGCGACGCCGTTCTGGCCGGGCGCCAACTGGCTGGAACGCGAAGTCTTCGACATGTTCGGCATCCGCTTCAGCGGCCATCCTGATCTCCGCCGTATTCTCCTTCCCGAGGACTGGACCGGACATCCGCTGCGCAAGGACTATCCCATCCTGCAGCAGGATCAGGCGTGGGTGCAGTTGCACCTGGGCATCGAGCGTGGCCAGTGACGCGGGCGCGACAGTCGGAGCGGGCGATGATCCGGACGAGCGGAGAGCTGCCGTGAGCCACCGCACCACTCCGGACCCGCTGCGCGGCGGTCCCATGACCGCTCCGGCGCCGGGGGAGAGCCATCTCGACAGCAGCGAGATGATCCTCAACATGGGCCCGCAGCACCCCTCGACGCACGGCGTCTTGCGCGTGGTGCTCAAGCTCGATGGCGAGCGCGTTGTGGATGCGGAGTGCGTTATCGGCTATCTCCATCGCGGGGTGGAAAAAATCGGCGAGCACCGCACCTACATGCAGTTCAACCCCTACGTGGACCGCATGGATTACGTCTCCGCCGTCTCCAACGGTCTGGGCTACTGCGAAGCGGTCGAGAAGCTGCAGGGTGTGGTGGCGCCACCGCGGGCGCAGGTGGTGCGCGTCATGCTGGCGGAGTTGAACCGTATCTCCAGCCACATTGTCTGGCTGGGAACGCATGCGCTCGATATCGGCGCCATGACCCCGGTCTTCTACTCGTTCCGCGAGCGCGAGGAGATTCTGAAGATCTTCGAGAAGTACTGTGGCGCGCGCCTCACCACGCATGCCTTCCGTATCGGCGGCCTGCAATGGGATCTCTATGACGGCTTTGAGAGCGACCTCCGACGCTTCTGCCAGACTTTCCCTGCGCGTGTGGACGAGTACGAGACGTTGCTGACCGAAAACCGGATCTGGCGGGAGCGGACGGTGGGCGTGGGACGGCTCGATGCCACCACCTGCAAGGCGCTGGGCGTGACCGGGCCGGTGCTGCGTGCGGCGGGCGTGGCTTGGGATCTGCGCAAGGCGCAGCCCTACTCGGGCTACGAGAAGTACGCGTTCGAGATTCCAGTGGGCGAAAACGGCGACACCTACGACCGTTACCGGGTGCGCCTGCAGGAAATGCGCCAATCCTGCCGCATCATTGCCCAGGCGGTGGACGGCATCCCCGACGGACCGATCCTCGCCAGGATCCCCAAAGTCTTCAAGCCGCCGGTGGGCGAGGTCTATCACTCGATCGAGGCACCCAAAGGAGAGCTCGGTTTCTATATCGTCAGCGACGGCAGCCTGCAGCCCTACCGGCTGCGCGTCCGCCCGCCATCCTTCGTCAACCTGCAGGCCTTGCGCGGCATGGTGCGCGGCGCGCTGGTGGCTGACGTGGTCGCCATCATCGGCAGCATCGACATCGTCCTCGGCGAGGTGGACCGATGAGTATGGCTGGTGGTTGGTGGCTGGTGCGAAACGCGGAGTGCTGCCGGCGGCCTGGTGTGTTGGCTGCTGGATTGACGGCCGCACTGCCCGCACCCGCGGCCAACCTGCTTGCCGCCGTTACCAGCCCGCAAGCAGCAGCCACCAGCCCTCCCGGAAACACCGGACACTTCCTGCTGGCAACGGTCTACATTCTGCTGATCTTCGCTGGAATTTCGGTGGGCGTGATCGTCATGAACTGGGTGGAGCGCAAGGTCTTGGCGCACATGCAGGTGCGGCTGGGTCCGATGCGGGTGGGCCCGCATGGCCTGCTGCAACCGATCGCCGATGCGCTCAAGCTGCTGCTTAAGGAAGACCTGGTGCCGCAGGGCGCCGACCACCTGGTCTTCTGGCTGGCACCCGTGGTGGTGGTGGTGGCGGCCTTCTCGGCGTTCACCGCCATCCCGTTTGGACCTACCGCCGCCGTCTCCGATTTGAACATCGGCGTTCTGTTCGTTCTGGCGGTCGCATCGCTCGGCGTGTTGGGCATTATTTTTGCCGGCTGGTCGTCGAACAGTCACTACCCGCTTCTCGGTGCTCTGCGCGCCGGCGCGCAAATGGTCAGTTACGAGATCACCATCGGGTTGGCGGTGGTCGCGGTCCTGCTGCATACCGGAACATTGAGTATGCAGGGCATCGTGCGCGCCCAGATCGATCACCAGCAGTGGCTGTTGTTTCGCGAGCCGGTCGCCTTCGGCTTGTTTGCCGTCGCGATGGTGGCCGAGACGAACCGATCACCTTTCGATCTGCCGGAGGCGGAATCCGAACTGGTGGCGGGCTACCACGCGGAATACAGCGGTTTCCGCTGGTCGCTGTTCATGCTGGGGGAGTACGCCGGCATGATGCTGGTTTCGGCGGTGGCGGTGACGCTCTGGTTGGGGGGCTGGACGCGGCCCTTCCCCAACGTCCATGCCGCGGGTCTGGATGCGCTCTTCAGTTTCGTGCCCGCCGCCTGCTTCCTGCTTCTTGCCGGCATGGCGCTCCGCGCTGCGTGGAAGATGCCGGGCCACCGGCGCTGGCGGGTGCAGCGTGATGGCTTGGCCGTTTTCGGCAGCTTGTTGCTGGGTCTGGGGTTGCTGCTGGCCGTGCCTCCGATGCGAACTGCGTGCCAGAACGTCTTCTGGTTCGTCCTGAAGGTGGCGGTCTTTCAGTACTTGTTCATCTGGTATCGCGCCACGTTTCCCCGCTATCGTTACGATCAACTGTTGCGCATCGGCTGGCGCATCCTGATTCCGACGGCGCTCGCCAACTTGGTGTTGAGCGCCACACTGACCGCCCTCCGCCCATGACGCTACGAGTTCCAGAACGACAAGCACGCGGCACGATACGCCCTTGGGCGGCGCTACGAGAACGCCTGCTGCGGCTGTTGCCGCTCGATCTCTTGCGCGGTATGGCGCTGACCTTCCGGCGACAGGCGCCTTCCGCCGTATATACCGAGCAATATCCGCAGCAACGCCCCGTCGTCGCGGACCGCTTTCGCGGGGCGCCACGCCTGAACAACGACTTCGAAACGGGCGAGACCTTATGCATCGCCTGTAATCTCTGCGCTCTGGCCTGCCCGGAAGCCCTGATCGTGGTGGGAGCGGAGCGCAATGCCCAGAACCGCAAGGAACTGACGTTCTTCACCTACGACCTGTCCCGCTGCATGTTTTGCGGGCTCTGCGAGGATGTGTGCCCGACCGACGCCCTGGAACTCACCCAGGATTTCGAACTGGCAAGCTACTCGCGCGAAGGCGCCATCTGGGATCGTCCAATGCTGGAGAATGGGCCCACGCCGAAGCGCTACGAGAAGTGAAACAGAAATGGGGAAATGCGGGATGCGCCATGACACCCATCGTGCCAACGGGAGGAGACGCAGATAAACATGCTGGCGCCCGTCTTTTTCTTCTGCCTGTTTGCCGGCACGGCGGTGCTGGGTGCGTTGCTGGTGATCACGCTGCGCAATACCATGCACTGCGCGTTGGCACTGATTGTCACCCTGCTGGCCGTCGCCGGTCTGTTTGTGGCCGCCGGCGCCGAGTTTCTCGCCGGGGCGCAGGTGATGCTGTACGTCGGCGGCATCATGGTGCTGTTCCTGTTTGTGATCATGCTGGTGAATCTGGAGCGTGAGCAGCAGGTGCCGCAGACGGCGCCGCAGTGGGTGCTCGGATTGCTCGCCGTGCTGACGCTGGGTGGGCTGCTGGGCGTCATGCTGCTGCGCGGCACGGGACGCTGGCCGGCCGCGGTGACGGCGATCCCGGCGGCGGTGACCGGTCCGGGCGGGAACTCGGAGCGTTTCTCCATGGAACTTTTCCAGCACAATTTGCTGGCCTTCGAACTGGTTGGTCTGCTGCTCCTGATCGCCATGATCGGGGCGGTGGTGCTGGCCAAGGCGCGCGGTACAAGGATTGAGGAGTGAAGGGCTCCGCAAGAGAATCTGAATGACGATCGGCACCACGCAATACGTGTTGGTGGGAGCGCTGCTGGCGGCGATCGGCTGTGTCGGCGTGCTGACGCGCCGGAACGTGCTGGTCATCCTGATGTCCATCGAATTGATCCTCAACGCGGTGAACATTAACCTCGTGGCGTTCTCCCGACAATGGGGACAGGTGCATGGACAGATCTTCGGACTGTTCATCATGGCGGATGCAGCCGCCGAGGTCGCCGTCGGGTTGGCCCTGCTGATTGCGTTGTTCCGTAACAAGGCCACCGTCCACGCCGACGAGATGGATCTGTTGAAATGGTGAGTCGGTCCCGGCCACTTCGGGGCGACCCGCCGGCTGAGATGTTCGACTCCGAACCACGAACCGTGAACCACGAACCCTGATGCCCTTTCTTGACACGTTATGGCTGGTGCCGCTGTTTCCGGCCTGCGGTGCGTTCCTGATCGGAATGCTCGGCCGGCGCTTCTCGCGCCGTGGTGTGACCACGCTCTGCGTCGGGATGCCGCTTGCCGCCTTCCTCTGGGCGCTCGGTGCGGTGAGGGAATTGCAGCATCTTCCGGGACGGCAGTTTGAACAGGTTTTGTTTGCCTGGCTGCCTTCGTTGACCGCCGCCAGTCACAGCATGGGAGCCGACGTTGGCCTGCTCCTGGACCCCTTGTCGGCGGTGCTGGTGTTGTTGGTGACCGGGGTGGGCCTGCTGATTCATCTCTACTCGGTGGGCTACATGGCGCGCGAGGGAGGCTATTACCGCTTCTTCGGCTGCCTGAACCTGTTCTTGTTCTTCATGTTGACGCTGGTGCTGGCCAACAACCTCCTGCTGCTGTTCGTGGGGTGGGAGGGGGTGGGGATGTGCTCCTACCTCCTGATCGGCTTCTGGTTCAAGAAACACACCGCCCGCACCGCGGCCATGAAGGCGTTCCTGCTCAACCGGGTCGGAGACGCCGGATTTCTGCTGGGCGTCCTGCTGCTGCTACGGGTGTTTGGCACGGTACGTTTTACCGCCATGACCCAGGCGCTGACACGACATGCGGCGCCGGTCGGCCTGATCACGGCGGCAACGCTGTTGCTGTTCTGGGGGGTGACGGGAAAGTCGGCTCAGTTTCCGCTGTTCGTCTGGTTGCCGGACGCCATGGAGGGCCCCACCCCGGTCTCGGCGCTGATTCACGCGGCCACCATGGTGACGGCCGGCATTTATCTGCTGTGTCGCACGCATCTCCTTTTTCAGGCGGCGCCCCACACCATGGCTGTCGTTGCGGCGGTTGGAGCAGGCACGTCGCTGTTCGCTGCCGCGGTCGCCTTGGTGCAGACCGATATCAAGCGCGTCCTGGCGTTTTCGACCATCAGCCAACTGGGCACCATGTTTCTGGCCTGCGGCGTGGGAGCGTTTGCGGCGGGCCTGTTTCACGTGGTGACGCATGCTTTTTTCAAGGCCGTACTGTTTCTCGGGGCGGGCAGTGTGATTCACGCCTTGGACGGGGAACAGGACCTGAGCCGCATGGGAGGTTTGGCGCGATTCCTGCCGATCACGACGGGGTGCATGGGCGTGGCCACGCTGGCGATCGCCGGAATCCCTCCGCTTGCCGGCTTTGTCAGCAAGGATCAGATTCTTTCCGCCGCCTGGCAGGCGTCCCCCTGGTTGTGGGCGGTGAGCTGGATCACCGCCGGCCTGACCGCGCTGTACATGTTCCGGCTTTACCTCCTGACCTTCCATGGTCCGGCGCGTTGGGCGACGCGTCATCCGGCGCAACAGCCGCATGAAGCGCCGGGTTCGATGACGGTTCCGCTGCTCATCCTGGCCGGGTTGTCGCTCGTGGGCGGGGGCTTGGGTTGGCCGGCATCCTTGGGCGGCGCCAATCGTTTGGCGGGCTGGCTGGCGCCCGTACTCGCGCGCACTCCGGAGGCGGCGGGAAGTATGGGTTTGATGGCGGTTGCGGTGCTTCTGGCGATGGCGGCGGCGGGACTGGCGTGGGTGGTCTACATCCGCCACCCGCAACTGCCCCGCCGCTGGGCCGCTCGCTGGCCGCGGTTCAACTACTGGCTGCATGAGGGTGGGGAACTGGATGCGGCCTACACCGCGGTGTTCGCTCGTGGCTTGGGCAAGGGAGGCGGAGCCCGTTTGGCACGCTTTGACGATGCGGTGGTGGACCGCACCGTGGACTTGAGCGGTGCGGTCACCCGCCTGGCAGCGCAACTCGCCGCATGGTGGGACGTCTGGGTGGTGGATGGCCTCTGGATCAATGGTCTGGCGAAACTGTCCGTACTCATAGCGCGCCCGCTGCTTCTGTTGCAGTCCGGCCGGCTGCAGACCTACGCCCTGCTGATGGTATTCGGGCTGGGAACGTTCCTGTTGTTCTATCTCCTGCGCTGAGGCGTGGAGCGAAGGTGGACCGCCGTTCATGGATTTCGTCGCGCATCATCTGCTGACCATCGTGCTGCTGACGCCCGCCCTGGGAGCGCTGCTGTTGTTGGCTGTGCCGCGTGGTGCACTCGGCGCCCTGCGCGGCCTCGCCAACCTGATCGGCTGGCTGGGCTTCGCCGTCAGCCTGCCGCTCTGGTTCCGTTTCCAGCCGGCCGGGCCGCATTTCCAGTTTCGCGAGTCCCTGGCATGGATTCCCTCGATCGGGGCACGTTACAGCCTGGGTTTGGATGGCATCTCGCTTCTCCTGGTGCTGCTGACCACGCTGCTGGGCGCGGTGGCCATCACCAGCTCGTGGAACGTCACCGAGCGTGCCAAGGAGTACTACATCTTCTTCCTGCTGCTGCAGACAGGAATGCTGGGCGTCTTCCTGGCCCTCGACCTTTTCCTGTTCTATGCGTTTTGGGAAGCGATGCTGGTGCCGATGTATTTCCTGATCGCCATCTGGGGCGGTCCGCGCCGCCTCTATGCGGCCATCAAGTTCTTCCTGTACACGCTGGTGGGCTCGGTACTGATGCTGCTGGGCATCCTGCTGGTGTACTTCCAGCACGGCGCTCCGTACACGTTTGATCTTGAGCAACTGATGACCACGCCGCTGCCGGCTCATTTGCAGCTCTGGGCCTTTTTCGCCTTCTTCCTGGCTTTCGCCGTCAAGGTGCCGATGGTGCCGTTCCACACCTGGCTGCCGGACGCGCACGTGGAGGCGCCCACCGCGGGTTCGGTGATCCTGGCCGGGGTGCTCTTGAAGATGGGTGCCTACGGCTTTCTGCGCTTCTCGCTGCCTCTGCTGCCGGAAGCCGCGCGCGATCCGCGCGTACGCTCCCTCATGGTGGCGCTGTCATTGATCGCCATCGTCTATGGCGGCTTGGTATCGCTGATGCAGCAGGACATGAAGCGGCTGGTGGCCTACAGCTCGGTCAGCCATATGGGTTTCATCACGCTGGGCATCTTCGCCCTCAACCCGACGGGGCTGGCGGGCAGCGTCATCCAGCAGGTCAACCACGGCCTCTCCACCGGGGCGCTATTTCTGATTGTGGGGGTGCTGTATGAGCGACGCCACACACGCGCCATTGCGGACTTCGGCGGCGTGGCCAGCGTCATGCCGCGCTTCGCGGTGGTCGCGATGATCGTCGTCCTGTCGTCGCTGGGCCTGCCGTTGTTGAATGGCTTTGTCGGGGAGTTCACCATCCTGCAGGGCGCTTTCCAGGAGCACTGGAGCTGGGCGGCATGGGCGGTGAGCGGGATCGTGCTGGCCGCCGCCTACCTGCTCTGGCTCTACCAGCGGGTGTTCTTCGGAACCTTGGAGAACCGGGCCAACGCTCATCTGCACGACATTTCGGGTCGCGAGTTCCTGATGTTCGTGCCGTTGCTGGCGGCCATGTTCTGGATCGGCCTTTATCCGAAGCCGTTGTTCGATGTCCTGCGGCAGCCGGTTACCGAACTGGCGCAACGGGTGCGGCCAGGATGGGCGTCGGCCGGGACGCTGGCGACGGCTCCGCCCACGGCACCGAGCGGAGGCGCGCGGTGAGCGAGTTCTTTGGGCCCAACGAGTGGTTTGTCAGCCGCCCGCTGGCGGAACTGGGGATATTCGCTTTGGGCATTTTGTTGCTCGATTACTGGTTTCGGCGCTGGCGACCGGGGCTGACGCCGCTGCTGGCGCTTCTGGGCATCGGGTTTGCCGCCATCCCAACGCGCCAGATCCAGCTCGCAGTGCGGCAGGCACCCCTACAGGCTTTTGACGGCGCGCTGCGAGTGGACAATTTCGCTGTCTATTTCTGGTTCCTGTTTCTGGCAGCGGCTGGCGTCGCCGTCCTGACCTCCTACCGCTTCCTCGAGATCGAAGAGGAACCGCAAGGTGAGTACTACGCGCTGCTGCTGTTCTCGGTGATCGGGATGTTTGTGCTGGCGGCGGCCGACGAACTGATCGTGGCTTTCCTCGGCTTGGAGGTGATGTCGCTGGCGCTCTACGTTTTGGTGGGTTACCTGCGCCGCGACCGTCGCTCGAACGAAGCGGCATTGAAGTACCTCTTGCTGGGGGCCTTTTCCAGCGCGATTCTGGCCTACGGAATGTCATTGCTCTACGGGCTGAGCGGCAGCACCCGCTTTGAAGAGGTAGCCGCGGCCTTGGCGCGGCAGTCCACCGCGCAACCGCTGGTGTTTTTGGGCGTGGCCGCGCTTACCGTCGGTTTGCTGTTCAAGCTGGCGGCAGCGCCGTTTCACCAATGGGCGCCGGATGCCTACCAGGGAGCGCCCACCGCCTTGGTAGGATTCATGTCGGTCGGTGTGAAGGCTGCGGCCTTCGCGTTGTTGTTGCGGCTATTTCAGACCGCGCTACCGGCGCAGCGGCCGGGCTGGGCGCCCATGCTCGCCGGAGTGGCGCTGGCAACGATGACGCTGGGCAATTTCGGCGCACTGCTACAGAACAACACCAAACGTTTGCTGGCCTACTCCTCGATCGCCCACGCGGGGTATATGCTGCTCGGTTTCGTGGCCGGCAATCAGACCGGCCGCTACGGCGTGCTGGTCTACCTGCTCGTTTATACCTTCATGGAGTTGGGCGCTTTTACCGTACTGGTGAGCCTGCGCCGCCGGGGCATCGTCGGCGACCGCGTGGACGATCTCAACGGGCTGATGCACAAGGCGCCGGGTTCGGCGATCATGATGCTGCTTTTCCTGTTGTCACTCGCCGGCGTGCCGCCCTTGGCCGGGTTTTACGGGAAATACTTCATCTTCCTGGCGCTGATCCAGACGCAACACTTTGCGCTGGCGGTGGCGGCCGTGCTTTACGTTGCCCTCTCGCTCTATTACTACGTGCGGCTGGTGGCGGCGATGTTTACCGGCACGGCAACGGAAAGCGCGCCCTTGAGTTACTCTGCCGGGTTGCGTCTGGCACTGGGTGCGCTGGTGGCGCTGACCGTGTTGGTGGGCGTGTTTCCCGAGCCCATGCTGCGCATGGCGCACAACGCCCTGATCGGCTGGTAGGGGGCGATCTTTCGCCGGACGTGCGATGAGGCGGGTGCGAGGAGGCGTGCTGGACACAGTCTCACCGCGGCGCATGGACAAAATCGAACCAGCTCCAGACGCCTACCCCCGCCATCGGACTCGGACGTGGCCGTGTGAGCGTTTCTGGCGCCGCCACAGGGCAAGTTGCAGGGCTGGTTTGGGGATGGAAACCGCGTGAGCACGCCGGCCTTGTGGGGCGGAGGCGGGGATAAAGCCGACCCGTCATGGGATTCCCACAAGGCTGGCGTGCCGCGGTCGTTTAATGGGCGACCGATCCGCGCGCGTGGGCGTGCGACGACGACTGAAGGTCGGCGACTGGTGTGGACGCGGTCGTGATCAGCGTGACGTCGGTCCCGGAGTTCAGGTGCAGGTTGCCGCGTTGCGCGCGCAGCACACTGCCTTGTTGAGCGGCCGCGCTGCCACTGGCGGGCAACTCGATGGCGAGAAGGTGACCGCTGCTATCGCGCGCCATGCCGGCGGCGCCGCCCGCGACAGCCACCGTGCCGCGCGCCGCGTTTTCCACGACGGCGCCCCCGGCGCGTCCCAAGCCGCCCACCGTTCCTTGCACCGCTCCATGCAGAGTTCCAGTTACGCCTCCCAGCAGTCCGCCGCCGCTCTCGCTGCCGGCAGCGGGTTGTGGCTGCGGCATCTCCATGCTGCCCATCGAGCCCATGTCGCCCATGGTGTCGTCCGCCTGCATGCTGCTCGACAGAACCGCGGCGATGCCTGCCTGCAGGGGCATGCTGCTGCCGTGCGGCGTGACCGCGTGATCAAACAGGACCCCGATCTGGGATGCGGCTTGGCCGCGGCCAGCGGCTTCGACCGCGGTGACGCGTCCGATGAGGCGGCTCCCCTTGGGCAAAAGGACGCGGCCGCCGGAACGTACCTCATGGCGAGTGACCGCTGTCACGCTGTCGCCAACATGGGCGCGCCGGGCGTCCAGAGTGGACTTCAACGTCGCATTGAGTTGTGTTCCGCTCTCCAAGGTTGCGCCGCTTCTACTTGCAGCAGCTTGCGCCGTGCTCTCGCCGTGCAGTGCAGCTGAGCTTTGGGCTGCCAGAGACGCAGCCAGAGCGAAGCCGGCCAATCCTACGGACGTGATCAAAGTATGGAATCGCATGGTCCCTCCTGGGAGGAACAAGCAACTTTGGGGCCAGACGGATCACATTTTAAGTGCTTGAAAACAAAGAAAACAGCTTGGGCAAGGGGCAGTCATGGTGGGTTGTGACTCGGGAAAAAGTACCTACAGCCCGGGGTGGATGGGGGGAGGGCGGGCTGGATGCCAAAGCGGAGTGCGATTTCCACCGCCCTTGTCGCGCGCCGTTTTGGCATTTGCGTCAAGCATTCGATCAGCCACTCATCCGACCTGTCGCCACGGCCAAGCGTCCAAATGACCCGGGAACATCGAGCGCGCGGCAGTGATGAACCGGGCCAATGGTGGTAAAAGACCGCACAAGTTGGACTCGTGGTGTGAGGGCCCACACACTGAGGCGTCGCTCCGGGGCCCGACGCGATGGCCATGACTTAGGCAAAGAAAAGAGAGGTGAGCGAGATGCGTGAGAACTCAAAACTACGGGGGGCCGTGCTGGATACACTCTGGAAGAATCCAGTCGTCGGTCTGGCGATTTACGATGCCGAACTGGGGACTCTGAAGGACGCCAACAACGCCTTTCTTGATCTTTTGGACAGTCGTTTCCGCACCAAGAAGACGTTGGGGATGATGCTCGAGCAGTGCATGCCGGATTTCGAGCTGAGCGGACTGAAAGAGGTTTTCCAGCGCACCTTGTCGACGGGGCTGCCCTTTCACCACGACAGCGTGCGATTGCATCGCAGCCATATGGCCACCATTCTGGTGGCCTGCACGGTTCTGCCCATGGGGGGCGAGGGGCCGGCCGAGGGCGGCGTGCCCCGCCACCTGCTGCTGATGGCCAGCGAGCGGCGCAGTGAGATGCCGGTCGAGGAGAGCCTGAACTTGATTGACAACCAGACGCGCAATGCGCTGGCGCAGCACTTCCGGCTGAGCGCCCGCGAGATTGACATCGTGGCCGAGTGTCTGCAGGGCAAGAAAAACCGCCAGATCGCGCATGACCTGCACATCGGCATCTCGACGGTGAAACGGCACTTGGAGAGTGCATACCGCAAGATGGGCATCAGCTCCTCGCGCTCGCTGCCGCTCTCGATTCTGGGCGTCATGCGCCTGCTGAGCAACGGTCCGGCGGAGTTGACGGTGACCCCATCCTCGCGCTCGCTCGCCGCCTGAGGGTGCGGTGGGCGCTCAGCGCGGCAGGGGCAGCGGCGCGCCCGTGGGGCGGGCTGGCGTGTCCTCGCCCAGCAGCGGGCGGGCGGGAAGTCCCGCCGCCTCGCGCACGATCTCTCCAAAGGCGGTCCAATCGCGCTCCTGCCAGCCGCGCTCCAGAGCCGCACGGAGGTGCGTATGCAGCAACTCGCCCAGGGGCAGCGGCGTGGCAAGATGGGCGGCGGCGGCGCGGACGAGGTTGACGTCTTTCAGTCCCCAGTGCAACGCAAACGCCGCCGGCTCATGCGTGCCGCTGGCCATGCGCCCGCCGTAGGCGGCATAGAGTGGGGAGCGGAAGACGGCCTGATTGACCGTCTCAAGAAACAAGGTCGGCGCGAGCCCACCACGTTCCACCAGCGCAAAGCTCTCGGCAAGCGCCTCCATGGCGGCGGCAATGAGAAAGTTGCCGGCCACCTTGAGCAGATGCGCTTGGGCGGCGGAGTCCCCCAGATAGGTCAGGCCACGGCCCAACCGGCCCAGCTGGGGCTCGAGACGTTGAAAAGCGGCTTGCGGTCCGCCCGCCACCAGCCATAGTTGTCGTGCCGCGGCGGCTTCGGGGCGTCCGAAAACCGGACAGGCGAGATAGATACTGCCCGCTGCGGCGTGTGCCGCCGTCAGACGCTCCGCGAGCTGCGGCGAGATGGTGCTCAGTCCAACGTGGATCCCGCCCGGCGCCAACCCCGCCAGCAACCCGGGGGTCTGGCCGTCCGCTCCCAAGACGACCGACTCGACCGAAGGATCGCCCCCCAACATCGTGAAGACAACCGGCGCGGCCGCGCCCGCGGCGGCCGGGGTGGCAGCCACTTGGGCGCCGCGCGAGGCCAACGCAGTTACCTTGGCGGGATCGCGGTTCCAGACGGTGAGCGGAGTCCCGTCGTCCAGCAGCAGGCCGGCCAGAGCGCGTCCCATCTGACCCATTCCTAAAAAGGCAATTGGGGTTGCTTCCATCCCGATAGGGTAACGCGGAGGGTGCGAACCATCGAGCGTGAACGCAAAGGCGCTTCGCCTCTACCCTGAGCTACGATCAGGGGACTGAAGTGCCTGTGTACTGCTGTTCAGCCGGCTTGGCCGTCCAGCTTTGCGTGGTATTTCTCCGGCAGACGGCGGGGCTGGAAATCCTTGTCCAGAACCACGTGAATCGTCTCGCCTTCCGCCAGGAGCAGCCCGTCCTCCTCACGCACCGCCTGATAGCTGAAATGCAGAATCGGCCCGCGCCGTCGCGTCACGTGAGTACGGATGACCACGATGTCGTCGTAACGAGCCGGAGCCTTGTAGCGGCAACGTGCGTCCACAACCGCGATGTGGCAATCGTCGTCCTGTTCCATGTCGCGGTAGGAAAATCCCCGGGCACGGAGGTATTCCACGCGACCCACTTCGAACCACACGAAGTAGTTGGCGTGGTAGACGACTCCCATCTGGTCGGTTTCGGCATAGCGGACGCGGACGCGGGTCTCCACCGTGAGCGGTGGGGCAGCGGAACTCATATGGGCACGATACCGTAGGACGGCCCCAGGCCGTTGACGCCGGTATCGGGGAACGGGGAGAAGGAACCGGTGCCTGCCGTCTGCCTGCGTGATAACCGCCCCATAAAGGGCAATAGACGGTGCGTCCTATGGGGTTCGCGACGGCCAGCGCGGCTGACGTTTTTCCAGGAAAGCCGCAATGCCTTCGCGGAAATCGGGCGTACCGCGTTGCGCGGCATTGGCGGCAACCGCGAGGTCCCAGGTCGCGGCGGATGGTGCCCCGGGTAACTGCTGCAACAAGCGCTTGGTACGGCGCAGGCTTTCCAAACTGTTCTGGCCCAGCGTGGCCGCCAACTTCGCCGCCCGCGTCAGCAACTGTCCGGTATCCACCAGTTCGTTGACCATGCCCCACTGCATGGCTTGTTCGGCCGAGAGGAGGCGACCAGTGAGCAGCAGATCCCGTGCCCGTTTCTCGCCGACCTGTCGTATGAGCCCGACCGCTACCAAGGCCGGGATGAAGCCGATCTTGACCTCCGGGAACCCGAGTTGGGCCGTCGGCACGCTCAACGTGAAATCGCAGAGAATTGCCAGCCCGCATCCGCCGGCCACGGCGTGGCCGTTCACGGCGGCAATCGTGGGGGCGGGGAATTCTTGCAGCTCCTGAAAGAAGCGGGCGATGAGGCGGGAGTTTTCCAGTTGTACCTCCGCCGGCTGGATGGCAAGGGCCTGCAGCGCTTCCAGGTCCATGCCGGCAGAGAAGGCAGGGCCCTCGCCAGTGACGATCAAGGCGGGACACTGTGCTTTGCGGCCGGCTGCGAGCGCATCCAGAAACTCCGTGATCAACGTCACCGACAAGGCGTTCCGTTTCTCCGGCCGCCGCAGGGTGAGCAGCCAATAATCAGGTTGGTGCTGCAGTAAAAGTTCGGACATGACAGAGTCCTCAGGGTGCTAAGGATAAGCGCTTTCGCTACCCCTTTTCAGGGGAGGCGCAACTTGTTCAAATTCTGTTACTCTGACTTCGCCCTTTGGTAGACATTTACCTGAGGCTGACGCGTGTCCCCCCGGAGATGGGTAGCACCGTGAGTTTTGTACCAGAAGAGACCTCAACTCGAGATTCGAATCTGTGTCCGCACTGCCTGAGCGGCACCCTGCGCAAGGCCCGCCTGCGTTGGTATCACCGTTTTTCATTCAAGGTTTGGCAATGGTCCTGTAGTGAATGCGGCGCGCGCGTGAATGAATGGACCTACTGGGCGCCACGCGAGAAACACTGTCAGTGTGGTTGTGACCTTACGTTTCGGCGTCGCAAGGTCATGGGCGATTTTGTGTGGGCCATGGTGGGCTTGGCGCCGCATGCGTGCCGTCGTTGCGGTAAACGGCGATACCGCCGGGCCGGATGGATTGCATACCGGTTGACTGACCGGCGCGCTGGTTACCCTGAAACACCATAATTGTCACGCAATTGCCGTGCCAGGTGCAGCGCCGGCTCCAGTCTTGACATCGCGTTCGGCGCATCGGGATTGTCCGCGGTCCTGACCTGAGCGCCGCAGGCATGCAGGGCCGACAACGCTTCTTCGGTTGGAATATTGCCGACCAGCGCATCGCCGGCGAAAGGGCATCCCCCCAGGCCGGCGACCGCAGTATCGAAGCGGCGACAGCCGGCCCGGTAGCCTGCTGTGATCTTGGCGGCAGCGGCCTCCCTTCGACTGTGCAGGTGGAGCCCGATGTCCACGCCGGAATCCCGCAGCTCCTGTTGCAGCCCGTCGAACAAGATCGCAATCTCAGAGGGGCTCGCCAGCCCCACCGTGTCTGCCAGCGACAAGGTTGAAACTCCCATGTCGGCCAACTCCCGGGCCAGATGAGTTACTTCACGAGGGGAGTAGGCATCCCCATGCGGATTACCAAACGCCATCGAAAGATAGACCACGAGGTGGCGGCCGGTATTACGCAGTTCGCGAAGGGTCTCCGCCACCATGGTCCGGGCTTGTATCGGCGTCTGACGGGCGTTCTCCCATTGAAAAGATGGTGAGACCGAGAGCGGGTATCCCAGCGTGGTCACCGATGTGCGCAGCGCCCGTTCGAGACCTGGGCGATTCAGGATGATGCCGATCAGCTCCGTACCGGTTGGGAGCGGGCCCAAGCCTGCCAGTACCGCCTCGGAGTCGGCCATCTGGGGCACGGCGCGGGGCGAGACAAAGCTGACGCAGTCCAAGCGCCTTAGTCCGGCATTGAGCAGGGTCTGCAGCAGCTCAATTTTCAGCGCGGTGGGAATGAACTGCGGCAACCCTTGCAGGGCGTCGCGCGGGCACTCAATCAAGGTGACGTCGGTGCTGTCCATGGCGGGTCAGGTCTGCAGGACCCCGACGCGGAAGGGCGGAACTTCGGGGTTCAGCGAAGCCGCTTCCAAAGCGGTGATCAAGGCTGAGCGCGTGTCCTCCGGGGCGAGGATGGCGTCAACCCAGAGCCGTGCCGCGCCATAACGGCAGGAGGTCTGCGACTCATAACTTGCGCGGATGGTATCCAGAACTTGTTGCTGCTCCTCGGAGGAAAGCTTCCGGCCCTGCTTCTCAAGCTGCCTGGTCTTGATCTCCAGCAACGTCTGCGCCGCCTGATCGCCACCCATGACCGCGTAACGTGCCGAGGGCCATGCGAATAGAAAGCGCGGGTCATAGGCTTTGCCGCACATGGCGTAATGGCCCGCCCCGAAACTGCCGCCGAGAATGACCGTAAGTTTAGGCACCACGCTGTTGGCGACCACATTCACCAGCTTGGCTCCGGCGCGGATGATGCCCTCCGCCTCCGCCTGTTTGCCCACCATGAAGCCGTTGACGTCGTGCAGAAAGACCAGCGGCACCAGCGCCTGGTTGCAATCCATGATGAAGCGGGCCGCTTTGGCGGCGCTCTCCGGGTAGATGACGCCTCCAAACTCGACCCGTTGGTCGGCGCGTCGTGTCGGCTTCTTCTGGTTCGCGACAATACCGACGGCGAAGCCGCCCACACGGCCATAACCGCAAACCAGGCTTTGACCGTAGTCCGGACGGTACTCGTCGAACTGGCTGGCATCGAGCAGGCAGGCCAACAGATCGCGGATGTCATAGGGCGTCTGCGGGTCGGTCGAGAACAATCCGTCAAGGTCAGCGGCCGGCAGCGTGGGTTCGACTGCGGCGATGCGATCAAAGGGCGCGCGCGCGGGATGGCCGAAGTGCCCGACCAGGGTGCGAATGCGGGCAAGGCAATGGGCGTCGTCCGGTTCCTGGAAATCAACCGTCCCGCTGATGGCGGCGTGCAGGTGAGCGCCGCCCAACTCCTCGCTGGTGGTCTTCTGTCCGATGGCCGCCTGAACCAGCGCAGGTCCGGCGAGATAGAGACCGCTGCCCTCGGTCATCAGCACGTAGTCGGTCATGACCGGGAGATATGCGCCGCCCGCGACGCAACTGCCCATGATGGCGGTGATCTGAGGGATGCCCCGCGCCGAAAGCACGGCATTGTTACGGAAGACGCGGCCGAAGTCGTCGGTGTCGGGAAAGACATCCTCTTGCAGGGGAAGAAAAATGCCGGCTGAATCAACCAGGTAAATCACTGGCAGCCGGTTGTCCATTGCAATGGTTTGCGCGCGCAGTACCTTCTTGGCGGTCATGGGGAAGAAAGCGCCGGCTTTGACCGTGGCATCGTTGGCCACAACCATGACCAGTCGGCCACTGACCCGACCCACGCCGCAAAGAACGCCTGCTGCCGGAGCCCCTCCCCATTCCTCATACATACCAGCGGCAGCAAACAGGCCGAGCTCGAGGAACGACGTGTCCGGATCAAGGAGTTGCTGCAGGCGTTCGCGCGCCGTCAGGCGCGCCTTGGCGTGCTGCCGTTCAGCAGCTTCGGAGCCGCCACCGCGCTGGAGCAACTTCTCATCGGCACGCAGACTGGTGACCAAGGCCCGCATGGCCGCTTGGTTGGCGCGGAAACGGGTCGCCTGCCGGTCGATAGCCGGGGCGAGAAGGGAACCGGAAGGCATCCTCCACATCCTACATGGAGGGCGGGTGCTGCCGCAGGTGTCGTGCGCCTAACGAGCGGTCGGGGGCTGGTTCAAGGATGTTGGATTGTTGATGTTGGATTTTTCGCAGGCACAACCTGACAGTCTTCCCAACCAACAATGTGGATCATGCTGCTCGCAATTCAGCCGGTTCCGACGAGAGCACCACCTTGAGGCACTGGTCCTGTTTGTCGCGGAACATCTGGTAAGCCCGCGGTGCCTCGTCGAGCGGCATGCGATGGGTAACGATGAATGAGGGGTCAATCTCGTTCTTCTGGATGCGTTCCAGCAGGGGCGCCATGTAGCGTTGAACGTGCGTCTGACCGTGGACCAGCCGCAAGCTTTTGTGGAACGCGGTACCAAAGGGAAACTTGTCAATCCAGCCCGCGTAAACCCCGGGGGTGGAGACGACTCCCCCCTTGGCGCAGGCCTGCATCGCCTGGCGCAACACGTTGGCGCGATCCATTTCCAGGCCCAGCGCCTGCTTGACCCGGTCCAACGCAGCGTCGACGGTGGTGCCATGCGCCTCGAGTCCCACGGCGTCGATACAGGCGTCGGGCCCCCGCCCCGCCGTGATGTCACGCAGCGCTTCCGGAATGTCCCGGACCGCGTCGTAGTTCAGCACCACGGCGAAGGAGTGCGTACGTGCATGCTCCAGGCGGTCGGGGAAGCGATCAATGGCGATCACGCGCTCGGCGCCCAAAAGACGCGCGCTGCGCAGGGCGAACTGTCCCACCGGCCCGCAGCCCCAGACCGCCACTGTGGCGCCGGGCTGGATGTTGCAGAGCTCGGCAGCCATGTACCCAGTCGGGAAAATGTCGGAAAGAAACAGCACCTGCTCGTCGCGTAGTCCGGCGGGGATCTTGAGGGGTCCGACATCGGCGAACGGAACACGGGCGTACTCCGCCTGTCCGCCGGCAAACCCACCCAACATGTGCGAATAGCCGAAGATACCGGCGGAGGAATAGCCGTAGACCTTTTCAGCCAGTGCGGCATTTGGATTCGAGTTGTCGCACAGGGCGAACTCGAGTCGCCGGCAGAAAGCGCAGCGACCACAGGCGATGGGGAAGGGCACGACGACACGGTCCCCGACGCTGAGGTTCTTGACTTCGTGGCCCAGTTCGACCACCTCTCCCATGAATTCGTGGCCCAGAATGTCGCCGGCATACATGGTCGGCGTGTAGCCGTCATAGAGGTGGAGATCCGAGCCACAGATCGCGGTACTCGAGATCTTGACGATCGCATCGCGGGCGTCCAGGATGCGGGGTTCGGGAACCTGTTCGACGCCGACTTTTCCTTTTCCCTGCCAACAGACGGCTTTCATGCAGTCCTCCGTTCCGGAACGGCCGGGGTCGTCACCGCGGGGCCGAATTGGCGGGGTGGCTCACCCCGCCGCTGTTGCAACCGCTCAAGCGCGTGGGTGCCGAGCCAAGTGCGTCGGCCGTGGGGCTGCCCCTCGGTGCGGATCACCGATCCCGCTTCGAGGAGCTGCCGTAGCCGGCGCAGGTCCTCGCGCAGGCGCTGGCGTGGGGATCCACGCTGAAGCATGGCTGACGTGGCCTCGATCCGGCTAATCGCCATATCGCGGCGGCAGCGAACCTCAGTGGCGGGTATCGGCTTCCCGCCAGTCTCCCCAGTTCGGGCTGTGAAGGTCCAAACCTCGCGCAGCAACGGGGCGTCCCCTTCCACTTTGCGCCACTCCACCCGCTCGGGAGTGTCGCTCAGGAGTTCGGCGATCAGGGTGCGGCGACGGCCGCGAACATCACGCCCCACGGAGCGAACCCGCCCGTCGTCGAGCTTCTCGACCGACTCCAAATAGAGTCGGAACTGGAGCAGATTGTTGGCCTCCCGGCAGAAGGCGTAGACCTCTTCCATGGGACGCAGGATCGTCACCGCGTCTTCCATGCGCGTCGGCTCCGCTGCGGGGAGGGCGCGGTCAGCCAGCTCAGTCAAGGCCTGCACCGGTGTTTTGCCGGCGAGGGCGCGCATGGCGACGTACCCGCCCAGCACGCCCAAGCTCAGCCGGCGGCCTCCGCGGTGGCGTAATAGAAGGCTGCCAGCCAAAGCGGCGGCGCCCAACGCCAACCACGGAGTTGTCCTACTGGGCCGAGACTCAGCGTCCGACTCGGGAACGGAATGGGAAGCGGTGGAAGAACGAGAGGAGCGAGGGGAACGACGGGCCATGATTGTCCCGCAGATGCCGGGACGTCGCCTGGGGTTGAGTCAACTCTGGATGGATATGCAATGAACCAGGAACACCGCGTCTCCACCGGATCACCTCTGCCGGTGAGAGAAGTGTGATCGGCCCGCGCCTGGGCGACAGATCCACGGGAGTGCAACCCGCGCTATCTGGCGGCTGAGAGCGGGTAGCCGCCGTCGAGTAGCGCCCGCGTCGCCCAGTTTGTGGCGGCGGCGGAGATGAACTGGTCACGGCCATAGGGAAAGCCGCTGTCAAAATACGGTTGGAGGGGGATGGCGCGACTCCGCACGAACCACGAACCATCGGCCATCTGGGTGTGCAACAGGTACTGGACGCCGCGCCGGTAAACCGGATCGGCGGCGGTCAACGCGCCACTCTGGCGCAGAGAAACCAGCGCCTCGCCGGTGGCGTACGCATCGCTGTCGAGCGAGGCGAGCTGGGCCCAGCCGCCGTCCGACCGCTGCTCGGCGATCAGAGCCCGTGCCGCATTTCGGATCGCCGGCCGGGCGGCGTGCGCCCAGTCGAGGCCGAGCAGCAGGTAGGCGTGGTCTTCCGTGCTGCGCGGCGCGGCAGTTGCCAGCCAACCGGCGGCGCGGCGCACCGCCTGGTCAAAGTCCGGCGCCCACGCTTTCGGCGCGAAGACTTGCAGGGCATGCATGCTGACCGCCGTAACCTCGATTGTGCTCGATTCCAAGGGCGGGCGGTAAGCTAAGACCGTCCAATGCCCGTCGGGGTGCTGGTGTACACGGACGTAGTGCGCCATTGCATCCGTCGCCAGGTTGGGGACATAGCCTTCCGCCCCCATCCCCAGCAGCAAGTAACTGGTGGTGTCGGCGCCGCCTGGGATGCCGATATGTTGCAGGGCCCGCTCGTGCCAGGTGTCGAGATACGTGCCGATGGTTTCGGTCTGCCGCCGTTCGGTCTCTCGATTGACCTGCATGCCGTGCTGCCGTGCAGCAACCACGGACAAGGCGGTGAGGCTGTTGTTATGACAGGACACGCACCCCGATTTGCTCAGGAACGTCACATCAACCCGCTGCAGCAACGGCAGGCTGCGCGCGACGGCGGCTCCGGCGTCGGCGGTGGGGCTGGGAACCGGCAGTTCTGTGCGGGTGGTCGGCGTCGGAACGGCGCCGGCCTTGCGTAACAGGGCCACGTTCGCGGTCCGGCCCATGCGTTCGGCGAAGTCGAGCGCGTTGGCTCCGGCCGGGCTGGTGGCCGCGATGTCGGCCCCTCGATCCAGCAAGGCCTGGAGGGTGGCCGGCGAGGTGCCTTCCGCGAGCGAGGCCAGCATGAGCAGCGACCGCCCTTCTGCATCCCGCACGTTCACCGCAGCCCCCGGGCGCAACAATGCAAGGAGGCCCGCGCCATCGCCGCGCGGCGGCACGGCGCCGATCAGGAGCCGGTCCCGGATTGCGGCGTCGGCCGCTCCAGACATCAGCTCGAAACATGCGTCGCACTCCGCCTTCAGGCTCAACTGCAGGGCCAAGGGAAGGGTGGATGCGGCGGGCTGATGTCCCAGCAGCAGGCGTAACGCTTCCAAGTCACCGGCGTAGGCGGATTCGCTGAGCGCCGTCGTCGGGCCCATCACGCTGGGAACCGAGGCGTTCACGTCCGCCCCGTGCGTCAGCAGGAGTTGCAACACCGGCGCGGAGCCAAAGCGTCCCGCAGCCATGGTCAACGCGCTGGCCCCCTCGTCCGAGCGGGCGTTGGCGTCCGCCCCGTGAGCGAGCAGCAGGCGGACTTTCGCCACGTCCCCGGCCGCCCACATCAGCGCCGTGGCGCCCACATCGTTCTTCGTGTTCGGATCGGCGCCCAGGGCCAGCAGCCGGCGCATCAATGCCACATCCCCGTAGAGGGCGGCAAACATCAGGGCGCTGGCGCCGCCCGGGCCGCGGCGGCTGACCAGGTGCGGGTCGCCGGCCAACTGGCGTTCCACCGCCCGCCGATCAGCCTCACGTAGGGCGGCCACCCACGCCACCACGCGGGCGTCGGCCGGGGGATGCGCGATCTCGCCTGAATCCGCATCGGGCCACGTGGCTCCCTGATCAATCCAAGCCTTGATCGTGGCGAGTTCGGCCGCCGTGAGCGAACCATTGAGCGGCATCTGGCGGCCGACGGTCGTCCCGGTGAGTCGCAGATAAAGGCGGCTGGCGACGCTGTTGCCGGGCGCGATCACCGCAACCGTCCCGCCCCGCAGGGCGTCCCGCCGGCGGTCGAGGCGGAAGTTGTTCATGTGCACGTCCGGGCCGTGGCACTCCAGGCAGTGGGCCTTGAAGATCGGCTGCACGTCGCGATGAAAGTCCACCGTTTGCGGGGCCTGCGCGAGCAGCCAGCAACTGGAAAGTAGGAGGAAGGTACCGGCGGTGATCGGCTTGAACATGGAAGGGTCCCTGTGTACGTTGGCGCAATTTGTACCGGAGTATACGGGAAACGGGAAGAACAGTGGGCGGTTGACGGCTACGGCACTGCCCCGGTCCCGTAGCGGCGTAACCGACAACCGAAAATCGCCAACCATTTCAGCGTTTACAAGGGTTCCGTGCGGCGGCGCAGCCAGGCGCGGGCCGGCTGCTCGAACCCGTGGTGCACGGCGAGGCTGAGGACCACGCTGCCGAGCAGCAGCACGGCCAGGAACGGTCCGTCCGCGGTGGACCAGGCGGGGGTCAGGCGGCCGCTGCGCACCCCCCAGGTCCGCAGCTGGTTCAGCCGTGCCCAGAGCGGCGCCTGCAGGATATAAAGGCTGTAGCTGGCCTCCCCCAGCAGCACGAGTGGCCACCATGACAGCACGCGCGCCAGCGCTCCGCCGCTGCCCGCCAAGCCGAACACCAGCAGGCCCGCCAACAGCGTGCACACCCGGTCGATCTGCGCCGCCGGAACGCCGTGGCCGACGATGGTGTCAACCATCAACGCCGCAGCCGCGATCGCCAGTGCGCCCTGCAGCCGCGCCACCAGCCGCAGCTCGTGCGCCCGGGCCAGCACCATGCCGAGCAGGAACATGGGCAAATAAGTCCACGGCACGCGCGCCGCCCAGCTCGCCCCGGGGTGGTCGAGTCCGAAGCTCACTGCGGTCAGCAGCGCCGCCGCCGCGACCGCCACGGAAGCCGCACGGCGGTTCAGGAAGGCGATGCCGAGCAGCAGCGGGAAGGCGAGGTAGAAGAACGCTTCAATGGAGAGCGTCCAGCCGGGCGTGTTCCAGTAGTCGCGCCAGCCGGGAATCCACGACTGCAGCATCAGGGTGGAGGCCAACCCACTCCCGGCCAGCGCCGCGCGAGAAATATGCCCGCGGTACTGGCTCACGACGAAGGGCGCCAGCAGTGCCAGCGCCAGCAGGTAGACCGGGTAGATGCGTGCCAGGCGCGCCGTCCAGAAGCGGCGCGTGGCGAAGCGCCCCGCCCGCGCCCGGGGGAAGTAGTTGTAGCCCAGCACGAAGCCGGAGAGGATGAAAAACAACGGCACGCCCATGTAGCCGCGTCCCACCAGGTTACGCAACGGCGCCGGCCAGCGCGAGCGCTCGGTGAAGTGGAACAGCACCACGCCCAGCGCCGCGAAAAAGCGGATCGAGGTCAGCGCCGGCAAGGCCGGCGGCGCGCTCGCAGCGCGCGGCTCGACCGCCGACGGCAGGGGTGGCGCAACAAGGGTGGCCATGGTTCAAATGTTGGTTAAAAAACTAAATACGGGACGCAGTCACCGTAGGCGGGGCTGTTACGGCAAGCCACTTCATGATAACAAGGCGGGCGGGGGCTCATCGCCGCGGATCAGCGTTGCCCAGCCCTACAACGGGCGAACCGCGCGGAGCCAGGTGCGCAAGGCCTCGGGACGTCGGTCGCCGGAATGTTCTCGACAAGAATCGGTTCCATGGATTCGGACTACAATGTGTGCCTTTGAGGCACACATTGTAGTAAAGTTCGGCCAGTGAAGTACTTCGCGTGGGACGAGGCGAAGAACGAGAAGTTAAAGAGGGAGCGCGGCATCGGATTCGAGGACATCGTTTTCCATATCGAGTGCGGCGACCTGCTCGATATCCTCGACCACCCGAACCAGCAGCGATACGGTGGCCAGCGCGTCTTCGTCGTCCGACGTGGCGATTACGTGTACTTGACGCCGTTCGTCGAGGACGAGGAGCTGGTGTTCCTGAAAACAATCGTCCCGAGCCGCAAGGCGACCAAGCGGTACCTGGGCGAGGAGACGGAGGAGCCATGAAGCTGGACGCGGACGAAAAAGCGATTCTCGACTCGGTCGAGCGCGGAGAATGGCGGTCAACGCGCGGCGGCAAGCGCGAACGCAGCCGTTTTGCCGGCTACGCCAAGGCAACCTTCCGCAAGGATCGGCGCTTGAACATCCGCATCTCGAGCAAAGACCTGGAGGCGATCCAAAAGCGCGCGCTGGCGGAGGGGCTGCCGTACCAGACGCTGATCGCCAGCCTGCTCCACAAGTACGCGGCCGGACGCCTGCGCGAGGCTTAAAGGGTGCCGCGACCCCGCCGACGGCGGCGACGTCAGTCGGGGGCGCCATATGGCGGATTCTGGAATTCGCGGCCCGCTTCGCTCACGCCCACTCCCCGCTCGACGCTTAACACTCCCCGCACGATGCTCGTAAGCCGCCGGAGCCCGCGCAGCGGGCGGCCGGCCATTCCCGATTCGGTCGGGGGCGGGGAAGCGCTGCCGGTCCTTGACTGGCCGCACTTCAGGAATGTATAGTCATTGTAGATACCATGGCGACGGTGACGCAGATCGCGAAGTGGGGCAACAGCCTGGGGTTGCGCCTTCCCAAGGCAGTGGCGCGGGAGGCGCAAGTCGAGGCGGGCGATGCCGTGGACGTGTCGGTCAAGAACGGCGCGATCATCATCCGTCGCAGCCGGCCGACCTATTCTCTCGCCGCGCTGGTGGGCCAGATCACCCCCCGCAATTGTCACGATGCGACGGACTGGGGTGAGCGGGTGGGCCGTGAGGCGTGGTAGCCCGCATTTATGTTCCCGACGCCGGGGATCTGGTCTGGCTGATGTTCGATCCGCACGCCGGACATGAACAGGCCGGCCGCCGTCCGGCGCTCATCCTCTCGCCGCGCGCGTATAACGCGAAGGTGCGGCTCGCCCTCGCGTGCCCGGTCACCAGTCGGGTGAAAGGCTACCCGTTCGAGGTCGCTCTACCGCCTGGTGGGCAGATCTCCGGCGTGGTCCTCGCGGACCAGGTGAAGAATCTCGACTGGCAGGCGCGGCAGGCTGCGTTTGCAGGCAAGGCCCCGGCCGAGACGGTCACCGACGTCCGCGAGCGGCTGCGCGTGCTGCTCGGGTTGTAGCGCAACTCCCTGCCGTGGAGCGTGGAGTGGGAGAACTCGCGCCCGCACCATTCACGTCCGCACCACGCTTTTCGCTCCACGCTCGACGCTCCACGTCACCGGAGCCCGCAAATGGTTGTCAGTTGTCGGCAACACACACATGAACGCAACGTTGTGCTTGTGTAGCCGAAATCCGAAAACTGAAAACCGACAACCGTCCCCGAATACTGAAGTATTCACTTGACAATCTCCCCGGCCTGCCCGACACTGAAGCGTCACCTTCACTGTCAAAGGAGAAACCCCATGCCCGAGCCCACCGTTGTCCACAGCACCTTCGTCATCGAGCGCAGCTATCCGAAGCCGAGGGAACGCGTCTTCGCGGCTTTCGCGGACGCCGATAAAAAACGCCGCTGGTTCGCCGAGAGCGACAGCCATGAGGTCGAGGCCTTCGAGATGGACTTCCGCGTCGGCGGAAGCGAGCGGCTCCGCTACCACTTCAAGGAAGGCACCCCGTTCAAGGGCGTAGTCCTGTCGAATGAGGGAAGTTATCAGGACATCGTGCCCAACCAGCGCCTGGTCACGACCTCGACGATGACCTTCGGCGGCAAGCGCATCTCCTCCACCCTGGTTACGATTGAGTTCCTGGCGACGGAGACCGGAACCGATCTCATCTGCACCCATCAGGGGGCGTTCTATGAGGGGTCGGATGGTCCTCAGATCCGCGAAGCGGGCTGGCGCCACCTCTTCGATACGCTGGCCAAGGAGCTGGCGGGTTAGTCGTCGGGTGCGCCGCAAGCGGGAGTCACCATGCCCAAGGTCAACATTGACCGCGTGTTGCACGCGCTCGCCGATCCCACGCGCCGCGCCATGTTGGACAGGCTCGGCGCGGGCCCCCTGCCGGCCTCCCGCTTGGCGGCGCCCCTCGCCATCACGCTGACCGCGGTGGGGCAACACCTGCGGGTGCTGGAGGCCAGCCGCCTGGTACGCACCGAGAAGGTCGGGCGGGTGCGCACCTGCCGCATCGAGACGGCGGGGTTGTCGGCCTTGGAACAATGGATCGGCGACCGCCGCTCGCTGTGGGAGCGCAGGCTCGATCGGCTGGGCGCAGTCCTCGCCGAGGACGACAAGGGGGAGTAGCAGGTCAGCACTGGTGGGGAACGCCGGTGGAAATTTCACCTGACGTCCTACACCCTGCGCGTTCCTACCGCGGCATTCCGGGGGCAGCGCCGCCCGCCTAGCGGGCGGCGGACGGGAGCCGGGGGCAAGCCGCGCCAGCGGCCCGTCCCCCGGAGAGCGGGGCTAAAGCACGAAGCGCCGATGGATCGGCGCCGGACGCCGCGCCGCCTCAATCCGCGGCCTTGGAGCATCGGGCGACAAGGGAGGACACGGTCATTGCCGGCCGCCACGTGCAAGTGTTCGATTCAGCTGCCGCGCCGCCTGATTCAGTCGGTCATCGAAGCTGGAGAACTGAGTCGCGTCCCGCCCGGCTTGACGGGCAACCTCGGCGAACGAAGCCAAGTGGATGCTGTCGAAGCCTCGTAAGCCGTACCTTTCGGCAAGCTCACCGGCGGCGCGGCACAGGGAATCGGTGGCGTCCAGGGTCAGATACGTCGGCCGCTGCTCCTCAAACTCACGCTTGGCGGACGCCCATTGCGAAGTCGTGAGCGCTCCGGTGCGGCGGAGTCTCGCCAGCGAGGCGCGCGTTTCGGCATAAGCCACAACCGAGGTCGCCACCACGGTTGCGTCGCCGACGAGTTGGCGGACGACATCGGAGCCGGCCTCGGACACGTAGAGCTTCACCAAGCTGCTGGTGTCCAGGTACAACGTCACCGCCGGTCCTCGATCACGAACGCCGCCGCCGTCGCGCCCACAATCTTCGTCGGACGCTTGGCGCCGGTGGGCTTGCCGCCATTCCAGTGCGCGCGTCCCGCGGCTACCAGTTGGTGCGCCCAGTCGAGATCAGCCGGAGCTTCCACAGGGCTGATCGTCGCAATGGAACGGCCGTGCGCGGTGACCAGCAAACGCGCCCCGGCCCGAACGCGTTTCAGGTGGCGGCTCAGATGCGTTTTGAGTTCACGAATTCCGACGGTCTCCATCCAAGGCCCCTCCGCGGCTAGAAGGCACTACAACTCTACCACAATGTAGTCACATCTGAATCGGCGCGTTGCCGGTGTTGTTGGCGTGGGGGAGTGAAGACTCGCCGCGTCGCGGCGGATCGATTCTGTACTCACCGTGACCAACTGTCGTACGCTCGCCAAAAGCCAAGCTGAAAACGCCGCGAGGGGAGGAGTCGAACCGCGAGCCGTGAGTCGGCGACGTTCGGTTTATTGCCGGCGTGGGATTCCCGCTGCGAAAATGTCGCACGATTCCAGACGGGAGAGAGCTCGAAGGGGGAAGTTTGGCTCCTCAGGTAGGACTCGAACCTACAACCCTCCGGTTAACAGGAGCGGAGCGGCATAGTAGTCGCCAGTAGCTAACAGCAGTAACCATCTGATAAAAAAGGCTTTATTGCCGCCGATGGCAAAACGCGGCTGCTGCCATTTTATGCGTTTTTCTGTCTGGGGTCCCCATAGTTTTCCCCATAGTCGAAAAAGCGAAAACAAGGCGGAAAACTGCGCCGAAGAAAACCAAACTGCCAAGATTTCGCGGGAGGGCGGTGAAGACGTTGCCCTACCTGCCGGAACAGGTACTGGGGTGTAGTTGTATCCTCCTAGTACTACTGTGTTACAAGAAGCCACGTAAGCAGCAGGGACAACGTGGCAGGGAACGGGCCAGGTGGGTTGCGAGCTGGCGGCGCAGGGTGGCGATGGAATGTGGGTTATGCCGTTCGGTTCTCAC